>Ga0209705_10000457_pt1 | contig 21235 bp, 37 predicted proteins | sample PPLLaktember2015_5_FD_187262 | JGI IMG/M metagenome (GOLD analysis project Ga0209705, IMG submission 187262) | Freshwater sediment microbial communities from Prairie Pothole Lake near Jamestown, North Dakota, USA - PPLs Lake P8 Core (1) Depth... | ecosystem: Environmental > Aquatic > Freshwater... | reverse complement strand
AGGATTCCACATCAGCAGGCTGGACGCCAACGAATGGCTGAGGACCACGACCGGAGAACCCGCCTTGCCAGAGAGCTCGTAATTGATTTCAATGGTTTTTGTCTTGATTCGCATCGATTCTCCCTTTCAATTTACTTTTTAAGTTAAATAAATCAGTCACGCTTGTCAACTTCTCAGAATCCCCATCCGGCAATCCATTTTAAATAAATATTTTATTATTAGCAATATTCCTTCGGCCTCATTAATGAGGGAAAGGTTAAGGAGAAATGTGTTACGAACCATTCATCTTTGGTGACAAAAAATGGGATATCCGCCTTGACAAAGACAAGGAGGGGAATTATAATAGGGCTATACCATAGGGGGGTATAGTATGGGACTTGAAAAAAAAGATGTCTTGTTAAGATTGAAAAGAATTGAAGGACAACTCCGTGGACTCCAGAGAATGGTGGGGGAAGGGGTTCCCTGTGGGGATATTCTGACACAGGTGGCTGCCGTCACCGCCGCCATCAAAAAAGTGGGGATGGTCATGGTTCAGACCTATATGGAGGAATGCCTGGATAAGACTCAGAAGGAGCCGGAGGTCAAAAGAGGGGCGGCCTTAAAGGATTTTCAAAAAGCGGTCTCAAAGGTATATTGACTGGGCGTAAAAAAACACGCAAAGGGCATAGCGCATAGCGTAACTTAGTGTAGAGGTTTTATGAATGAAAAGGATGGGTTGACGAGAAGGAATTTCCTCAAAACAGGAGCTATTGTAGCCGGGGTAGGGGCGGCAGGAGTATTAGGGTTGGCCGGTGTTACCTCTGCAAAAACGAGGACCTATGCGACGTTGATTGACCTGACGAAGTGCGACGGATGTAAGAATGAACCCATGCCAAAATGTGTCGAAGCCTGCAGGATGGTCAATGAGAAAAAGTTTCCCAATCCCCAAGAACCGATCAAAAACCTCTGGCCACAAAAGACACATGATGACTGGTCAAAAAAGAAGGATGTGACCAGTACTCTCACCCCCTATAACTGGACAACGATTCAGAAGGTTGAGGTGGAAGGGGAGGATGTTTTTATCCCCCGGCGTTGTATGCACTGTGAAAACCCGCCCTGTTCCAATCTCTGCCCATTCGGAGCTCTGGATAAGCATGAGGATGGCTCCGTGGTGATTAATCATGACCTCTGCTTAGGAGGAGCAAAATGTAAAGTTGTATGCCCATGGCACATTCCTCAAAGACAAAGTGGCGTAGGAGTCTATCTCAAACTTCAGCCCATGCCTGCAGGAGGAGGAGTCATGTATAAATGCGACCTCTGCCATGACAGAATTAAAAAGGGTCTGATCCCTGCATGCGTAGAGGCCTGTGAAAAAAGACTGGGAGCAAAGAAACCCCTCTTTTTCGGGAGAAGGGATGAGATGTTGAAGATGGCTCATGATCGAGCAAAAGAGATTAACGGGTTTATTTATGGCGAAAAAGAAAATGGTGGAACAGGAACTTTTTATATTAGCCGGGTCCCTTTCGAGAAAATTGATATGAAGTTGAAAGAGGCCAAATCAACACTCACGATGGGAAAGGTTGAAAATCCACTTCGTGATGTCAATGGGTGGGCAAAAGGTTTTTTGATCGGTCCGATGGTCAGTGCCCTGGGTGCCATTGGTCTTGCCCTCTACGATAAGAAGCGGAGCGCCCGCCTGCAGAAGCCTTACGGAAGGCAGCCAAAGGGCATGGCACAGAGTGAGAATAAGCAGACGGGGGATAAATAAAAATGGAAGAGAGAATTATCAGGGAAAGAGAAACCGTACTTCGCCACAGCCTCGTTGAGCTTGCGGAACACTGGATTTTAGCCATTTCAGGACTCATTCTGATCTTTTCGGGATTTGGAGAGCTCCCTATGTATAAAAGATATATGGTGACTCAAATTCCAGGCCTGGGTTGGGCAGGGGATTTCTTCATCAACCTTAAAATTCATTATCTCGCAGGGATTGTTTTTGTATCCATCATGGTCTTTCACGGCCTCTATCATGGATGGCTCGGCCATCAGGGGCTTCTTCCTCGGAAGGGGGATATGAAGGTCTCCATCATAACCATTTTAAGCATGTTCGGTTTTGGGCAAGAGCCCAAGTCTCATAAGTATCTTCCTGAGCAGAGGTTGGCCTATGCCTATCTGGGAGGAGTGGGATTGATTTTAGTGTTAACAGGTGTAGTTAAGGTGATCAAAAATTTACCTGGTGTTTACCTATCTCCAACTTTGATCACTTCGATGACATTGACTCATACCTTTGCTACGATCTTCTTTCTTTTGGGTGTCCTGGCTCATTTAGCGGCATTGATCTTTAAGATAAATCGACCTCTGGTCAAGTCGATCTTTACCGGAGAGGTAAATTTGGGATATGTACAGGATCGACATACGGTCTGGTATGAGGAGCTGATAGGAAAAAAGGCTGAGGATGAAGGGAAAGAAGAGGCTAAGGGTGAGGCTAAAGTTAAGAATCAGTTGAAACAGGTTAAGGCTCAGGTTGAGGTTGAAGGTGAGAAAGAAGAAAGAAGAGAGAAACCTGAAGTTACAGACTCAGCCCTTGAGACCGAGTCAGTAAAGGAGGAAAAAGTTATGGCTACGACTATGAAAGTAAAAGGAATGAGTTGCCAGCATTGCGTGATGTCGGTGACCAAAGCGATGAGTGAACTCGAAGGGATTAAAAGCGTTCAGGTGGACCTTGCAAAAGGAGAGGTTCGATTTGATAATACCAAAAATATCCCTTCCGATCGGATTCAGAAAGCGATTACGGATGCGGGGTATGAAGTCATTTCGCCATAATTCATTAAGTTCGAAGCACGAAATTCGAAATACGAAACAAGCACGAATGTTCAAAATTCAAATGATAAAAACAAATATGGAGCGTTTCGAATTTATTATTTGAAGGGAGGAGAAAATGCCAATCTATGAATATCGTTGTCGAAAGTGTGGAAAGATTTTTGAGAAGATCCAGAAAATCAACGAAAAAGGAGACCATTTAGCCTGCCCCTCTTGTGGAGGGAAAAAGCCTGAGAAAATTTTCTCCTGCTTCTCTTCCTCGAAAGGATCGGAGTCATCGTCTTCCTGTGGTCCTACGGGTGGGTCGTCGAGATTTACCTGAGGCTAAATTTCTGCCGGTGGTCCACCGGGTTTTAAAATTCCAAAAAACAAAAAAGGGGGCGATTTATTGAGTCCCCCCTTTTTTAACAAATTAAAATTAAAAGTTCCCTATCCTTTTTTCCCCCTCTTTTCTTCTTTCTATAAAACGAGAAAAGTTTTAGGAAAATGATGCTTCCTTGATTATTCATCTAATCTTTGATAGATTAAGGCATCATAAAATGGGGGTTAATTTGGGAGGTGGTGTCTACATAAAGCCTATTCTCAAAAAGAATGGGCTTTCTTGTTTTAAGTAAGATGAATGACCTCGCAAATTGCGACCGCATCGAAGATCATCATGAGGTACCAATTTTGAACCTCAAGAATATAATATTTCGGATTGACAAATACATATAAAATACATATAATATGAGAATTGTTTGGGATATTAAGAAAGCCGGAGCAAACATACGGAATCACGGCATCGAGTTCTCCCATGCTGCCACAGTGCTTGATGATCCGATGGCGGTAACGATTGAAGACATCCGGTACGGTGAACAACGGTTCGTAACCGTCGGGTCAGATATTTTGGGAAGAATACTGGTAGTTGTTTACGCTTATTCAGGGGAGGAAGAAATCAGATTAATTTCGGCCCGGAAGGCAACTCCAAAGGAGCGGAGGATTTATGAGCAAAAAGAATGAAATGCTAGAGGAATATGAATTCAGCAAAGGCAAGCGAGGCCCGGTTATCCCCCAAAAGGGCAAAACGAGGATCACGATCTTCATCGATACGGATATATTGGATTGGTTTAAGGATGAAGCTGAGCGTGAAGGCCGGGGATACCAGACGGCCATAAACCAGGCTTTGCGGAACTATATCAAGCAGGATAAGCGTCCTATCCAAGAGATTGTAAGGGAGGCGGTACGAAGGGAGCTTCGGGAACTTAAGAAGGCAAGCTAATGAATTCAGATTCCCCTTACGCCTTACCTGCCTACCCTGCCTGCCGGTAGGCAGGCGCTTTGCGCTACGCATCAGTAGGGAGAGAGTATGCCAGCCATTGCACCTATTGAAGATTTGAGGGCCACCCAGGAAGAAGGGTTGACTATTTGCGCTATGCTCCATGCGCTACCTGCCCTCCGTAGTCCATAGGGACGGGATGAAGGATGGGTTCGCTATGTGGGAAGTTGGTAAGGGGGTTCCAGAATAATTGAAGGGTGAAGGATTAGGTGAAGATATAAAATGAAAATTGAAGGTGCTACTTTGATTTGGGTTTTTTAAAAAAATTTGATTTTTTGGGTTCTTTTTGGTAGATTGTTTTATCTTTTATTATAAGAGGGTGTGAAAATGGCTAAAGAATTTACAGTCATCATAGAAAAAGATGAAGAAGGTTACTATATTGCCGAAGTTCCTGAGCTTAAAGGATGCCATACGCAGGCTAAGTCCCTGGACACATTAATGGAAAGGGTTAAAGAGGCCATCCAGCTTTGTTTAGAAGTGTATGGAAAAAAGTATCCGATTACCCATCTTGTTGGTGTCCAGAAAATTGCTTTATGAGCAAGTTGCCGTCCTTAACAGGAAAAGAGGTTGTATCTTTGCTTAAAAAGGTTGGATTCATCGTGGGGAGACAAAGAGGCAGCCATGTCTTCCTAAAACATGATGATGGACGGGCAACTGTGGTTCCAGTCCATTCGGGGGAGCCAATTGGTCCGGGACTTTTATCAAAGATTTTAAGAGACGTGGAAATGACAAAAGATGAGCTATTGAAAATTCTAGAGTAATCACTCCCTCACAAAAGAAGTATCGATACAACTCATATGCTAAGAAATGGAAGGGGTAACTCGCCAATTGCGGGAAGGGCTTCGGTGTAAAATCGGGGACCCGGGGTCAGGTTTGAGAAATTGACACAATCTGAAGGAAGCCATAAAAGGTGTAGTACATGATTACAGAAAGTCAGGGGAAATACATTGATCCAGGTCCACTTAAACGTTTGAAAAAGGTTTTAATACAAACGCAATAAATAAATGGTCTTTGCGAGGAGTGAAATGACGACGCAATCTCATATTTACGAAGCGAGATTGCCGCACTCCCGTTGGTCGTTCGCAATGACAATGTAAAAACATATAATGCGTTTGTATTAGTTGAATGGCAGTCGATGCAGGATACGAGTTGGTGGGAAGAGGAAAACGATGCACCTTGGTGGTACAATGAGCGAGCCTCATTAAGTCTTTTTGCTGGTGCGGTATGGAAGTGCAAGGGTTGGGTATTTGAAGAATTTATTACAAAAAAGCACATGACTACAAGAAGAGGGAAGCGTAAAAATCGTCACGGTCGGGGCGATCGCCGAACATCGACGCAACGGAGTTCCGATTGCCATCTGGCGCAATGGGAAAGTGGTTCGTATCCCTGCTGATCAGATCGAGGTTCGCGAACCTCAATCTGATTATACGGTTTCTCCGAGGAGAAGAAAATAATTCTTAGAACGTTGTTGACTAAGTTGAATTATTCTGAAATCGAGTTTATGTATCATCCATAAAAAAGGGATTGCAGAAACTGCAATCCCTTTTTGGTTATAAGGTTTCTTCTGTTGATCATTTACCTTTTCCTTCGGATTTCTTCTTTGGTTTCTCTTTTTTCTCCTTCGGCGCTTCTTTTTCTTCTTTCTTGGTTTTCTTTCTAGAAGTCACTTTTCCAAGGGCTTCTTTGGCCTTCTTGATCGTCGATTTTTTCTTCTCTTCCGGATGGGCGAAGGTCACCAGTTCAACGAGAGAAAGGGGAGCTCCATCCCCCTGCCGCCATCCCAATTTATAGACCCGCGTATAGCCTCCTTCTCGGTCTTTAAATTTCGGAGCGATTTCATCAAAGAGTTTCTTAACGATTCCCTCACTGCGAAGAAGGGCAAAGGCTTGTCTTCTGGCATGAAGGGTTCCCTTCTTTCCAAGGCTGATGATTCGGTCTGCCCAATTTCGCAGTTCTTTTCCCTTAGCCAGAGTGGTCTTGATCCGTTCGTATTGAAGCAACGAGACCAGCATATTACGAAACATCAGTTCTCGATGTTGAGTGTGACGACTTAATTTTCTCCCTGCAACACGGTGCCTCATTCCCTACTCCTATCCAATGGCTCCTGATTCCATTTCATCTTCTGATTTCTTGGGCGGCCAATGGTCTAATCTCATTCCTAAGTTGAGTCCCATTTCTGATAAAATTTCCTTAATTTCGTTTAAAGATTTTCGCCCAAAGTTCTTGGTGGCCAAAATTTCTGCCTCGGTTTTCTGAACCAAATCCCCGATCAGCTTGATGTTTGCATGCTTTAAACAGTTGGCGGAACGGACGGAAAGCTCTAACTCATCTACGCTACGGAGGAGATTTTCATTAACGGTCTCCCTTTCCTCTTCATCTTCAGGATAGGAAATTTCCGTTTCTTCCTCTTCCTCAAAGGTGATAAAAATGGAAAGTTGATCTTTCAGGATCTTGGCTGCATGGGCAACAGCTTCTTCTGGATTCAAACTTCCATCCGTCCAAACCTCCAAGGTCAACTTGTCATAATCGGTGACCTGTCCGACTCGGGCATTGGTCACCGTGTAGTTCACTTTTTTGATCGGAGAAAAGATGGCATCCATGGGAATCGTCCCGATCGGTTGGCCTTCTTCCTTGTTTCGTTCTGCAGGAACGTATCCCCTTCCCATCTTCACCACCATCTCCATGGAGAGTTTGCTATCTCTGGAAAGGGTCGCGATGTAATGGTCTGAGTTGAGGACTTCGACCGCATCATTTGTGAGGATATCCCCTGCCTTGAGCACTTTTGGACCCTCTGCCTTCACACGGATGGTTTTAGGACCTTCCGTATGGAGTTTCAGCCTGACCTCTTTGAGATTGAGGATGATTTCGGTGACATCCTCTTTGGTTCCGGGAATCGTTGAAAATTCATGGAGGACGCCGTCAATTTTAACCGATGTAATCGCCGCCCCTTGTAAGGAAGAGAGGAGGATTCGTCGAAGAGAGTTTCCAATCGTGATGCCGAAGCCTCTCTCAAAAGGCTCCGCCGTAAACTTTCCATAGAAAAGGGTCAGAGTTTCTTTTTCTACTTCCAACCGTTTGGGTCGAATCAGGTCTTTCCAACTTTTATATTGCATATTGCCTCCAAATTACTTCGAATACAACTCGACGATTAACTTTTCCTGGATAGGGATAGTAATTTCCTCTCGGGCCGGTAGACCCTTCACACTCCCTTTCAGTTGTTCCTTGTCCAATTCCAACCATTGGGGGACCCCTCGCCGAGCAACCCCCTCCAAAGCCTCTAAGATTCGCACGATCTTCTTGCTCTTCTCCCGAAGCTCAATGACATCCCCCGGCTTCACGAGATAAGATGGAATATTCACCCTGGAATGATTGACCAAGAAATGGTTATGTCGAACGAGTTGCCGCGCCTCGTTTCTTGAATTGGTAAAACCAAGTCGGTAGATGGTGTTATCTAACCTCCTTTCTAAAAGGGAAAGGAGGGTTTCTCCAGTAATCCCTTTTTGCCGGTCGGCTTCTTTAAAAATGTTCCGGAACTGGTTTTCCAGAACCCCGTACATCCTTTTAACTTTCTGTTTTTCACGAAGCTGGGTTCCATAGTCCGAGAACTTTTTTCTACTTTGACCATGTTGCCCAGGGGGGTAATTCCTCCGGTCAAACGCACACTTTTCTGTATAACACCTTTCCCCTTTGAGAAAGAGTTTGAGATTTTCTCTCCGACACAGCCGACAAACCGATTCCGTATGTCTTGCCAACGTTAATCCTCCTAATTTAATTTCATTAAACTTGATTACACCGATTGAATAAAACCCTGATGACACGGATTTAAATGCTTGATGATACCGATCATATAAAAGACCCTCCCACCCTTACCCTCTCCCTCAAGTGGGGAGGGAGGAGTGGGAGTGTAATCAAACGCGCCTCCTTTTGGGGGGACGACATCCATTGTGGGGAATGGGCGTGACGTCCTTAATGAGATGGACCTTCAAGCCAGCTGCCTGAAGTGACCGCAGAGCCGATTCTCTTCCAGCCCCTGGACCCTTCACGTAAACATCAATGGATCGAACACCTTGTTCCATCGCCTTTTTGGCGGCATCCTCTGCTGCCATTTGGGCAGCAAAAGGAGTGCTTTTTCGGGAACCCTTAAAACCTTGTGTACCAGCGCTGGACCAGGTGATCACATTTCCCTCTGGATCGGTGATGGTGATAATCGTATTATTGAACGTCGCCTGTATGTGGGCAACTCCCACTTGAATATTCTTCTTCACCTTCTTTTTCTTTATTCCTTGCCCTTTGGGCATAACTCCTCCTTTACCCCGTTAGAAAGGAAACCCTATCATGTATTGTTGGATGAACCTCATGAGATGTCTTCTCAACCTAAGAGCCGCCTCCAAATTTCCTAACAGGGTCTGCCTCGTTAGAAATAAATCTCGTTATTTACAGTGGATGAATTTCATAAAATGTCTTTCCAAGACCCAATCCCCGCTTACGTTTTCTAACGGGGTTTAGTGGACTGTTCCTTCTCTTTTTTCTTTCCGATGATAGCGCGGCGAGGTCCCTTTCGAGTCCTGGCATTGGTGTGGGTCCTTTGGCCGTGGAGAGGTAGAGATTTTCGATGGCGAAGTCCCCGGTAGGAACCAATATCCATCAGTCGCTTAATATTGGTGGCCGTGTCTCGTCTGAGATCTCCCTCCACCTTGTATCCCTGTTCGATAATATCTCGGATGCGAACCACCTCTGTCTCGGTGAGTTTGTTCACCTTGGTGTCCTTATGGATATCCGCCTTTTCGAGAATTTTATTGGAAGAAGCTCTTCCAATACCATAGATATAGGTGAGGGCGATCTCCACCCGTTTGTCCTTTGGAAGATCGACTCCTGCAATACGCGCCATAATTAGCTCCTTCGTCGCTGTTTGAGGATCGTTTCACTTAAGGAACGCTACGCCCTGAACCATATTAGGTTTCAGGGCTACGCTTGACGCTGAAGGGTTAGGTCTTTGCCTCACCCCTCTCACCTCAAGGTCCCGCCTTTCGGCGGGACACTCCTCCAGCCCTATGTTATCCTTGACGTTGTTTATGTTTGGGGTTTTCACAGATCACACGGATGACCCCTTTTCGTTTAACAATTTTACACTTGTCGCAGATTTTTTTGACCGATGCCCTGACTTTCACCGTCTATTTCTCCCGAAAAATAATTCTCCCCCGTGAGAGATCATAGGGGGAGAGTTCCACCATCACCTTATCCCCAGGGAGGATTTTAATGAAGTGCATTCTCATCTTTCCTGAAATATGGGCCAACACCTTGTGGCCGTTTTCTAATTCGACCCGGAACATCGCATTGGGAAGGGTTTCCAAGACCTTCCCTTCTACTTGGATCGCATCCTCCTTTGGCATAGCGTCTCCATCCGCGCCCTTAAACAGGCGTTGCGTCTAATAGACGGATGATTTGATCAAAAATTTGATCGGGCCCGCCCATTCCCTGGATTGAGCGAAGAGTTTTTTTCCCCTGGTAATACTGAACGAGAGGGGCGGTTTGCTTCTCATACTCCCTCAACCGTGTCCGGATGGTTTCTTCTTTGTCGTCTGACCGTTGGTAGAGCATTCCCCCGCACCGATCGCAAATCCCTTCCTTTTTGGTGGGTTGAAAAAGGAGGTGAAACATTGCCCCGCAGTTTTTACAGGTCCTCCTTCCAGTCAGCCGGCGCACCAATTCTTCCGGATCTACTTCAATATTGATGACGTGATCAATCTTCTTCCCAATCTTGGTGAGGATGGGTTGGAGAGCTTGGGCTTGAGGAATCGTCCTGGGAAATCCGTCGAGAATGAAACCGGAATCGCAATCCTTTGCCTTCAAACGCTCTTCGATGATCCCGATGACGATTTCATCGGGGACGAGCTGTCCTTGATCCATAAATTCCTTTGCCTTCACTCCCAAAGGGGTGATTTCTTTCACCGCTGCCCTCAGAATATCTCCTGTAGAGATCTGAGGGATACGATAGCGTTCCACCATCCTCTGAGCCTGAGTTCCTTTTCCTGCCCCAGGAGGGCCCAATAGTATAAGATTCATTTAACCTCTTACCCTCGTCTCCCTTTCAACCTTCCTTTTTTCATTAAGCCCTCATAGTGTCTTGAGAGCATATGGGCTTCAACCTGCTGGACGGTGTCCAGAGCCACACCGACTACGATCAGAAGGGACGTTCCCCCAAAATAGAAGGAGACATTAAATTTTTGATAAAGAATGGTGGGCAAGACGCAGATGGCCGAAACATAAATGGCTCCACCGAGGGTGATCCGAGTGAGCACTTTATCGATATACTCAGCCGTCTTCTGGCCAGGGCGGATGCCAGGGATATAACCGCCAAATTTTTTCATGTTTTCAGCCACATCAGTTGGATTAAACGTGACGGCTGTATAAAAATAGCAGAAGAAGATGATGAACCCTACATAGAGTAGATTATAGAGGAGTGCGCCAGGCCCCAAACTATTGAGGATAGATTGAACCCAGGGATGTGCTTCCAGCCAAGGCTTGGGCATAAAATTGGCAATGGTTAAAGGAAACATCAGAATTGAGGAGGCAAAGATAGGAGGGATGACGCCCGACGTGTTCAACTTGAGGGGAAGATGGGTGCTCTGCCCACCGTAAACCCTCCTCCCTACAATCCGTTTCGCGTATTGGACAGGGAGCCTCCGTTGCCCGGTTTCGACAAAGATGATTACCGCGACCACCAATACCATGAGGATGATCAAGAAAAGGATGGTGATGATACTCATCTGCCCCACCCTGAAAAGTTCGTAGGTGCTGGCCACGGCATTGGGCATTCTGGCGACGATCCCTGCAAAGATGATCAGGGAGATACCGTTCCCAATCCCTCTTTCTGTAATTTGTTCGCCCAGCCACATGATGAAGGCAGTGCCAGCGGTGAGGGTGATGACGGTCATGATCCGGAAGGACCATCCTGGATCCATAACGATCATCTCACCGGCTGCCCCTCGCATATTCTCCAAGCCAACAGCGATCCCAAATCCCTGGATGATACTGAGAATGACGGTTCCATAGCGAGTATATTGAACAATCTTTTTTCGACCGATTTCCCCCTCTTTTTGGAGTTGGGCGAGATAAGGAATGACCACCGTGAGAAGCTGGAGGATGATCGAGGCGCTGATATAAGGCATAATACCCAGGGCGAAGACCGAAAGCCTCTCCAGCGCTCCCCCAGAAAACATATCGATGAGACTGAAGAGCGTTCCTCTCGCCTGCGCAAAGAAGGATGCTAAAGCATCTCCATTGATTCCGGGTGTCGGAATGTGGACGCCAATCCGGTAAATGGCCAAAAAACCGAGAGTCCAAAATATTCTTCTCTTGAGCTCCGGTATTTTGAAAATATTCTGAGCCCCTGAAATCATGAGCCGATGACCTCCACCCTCCCTGAGACACTTTCCACTTTTTTAAGAGCGGCCTTGCTGGCTTGATGGACACGGATGGTTAAAGGATGCTGAAGCTCTCCATCGGAGAGAAGTTTTATCGGTCCCTCTTTTTTTAGAAGACCCGATTGAAGAAGGAGACTGGGTTCTATGACACTATCTTTTGGGAAGCGATTAAGGTCTCCGACATGGATGATAGCAAAGTGTTTTTTAAAGGGTGAGCGAAACCCTCTTTTGGGAAGACGTCGCTGGAGAGGCATCTGACCCCCCTCAAACCCGGCTTTGGTTCCTCTTCCGGAACGAGAATTCTGGCCTTTGGATCCTTTGCAGGCAGTTTTGCCATGACCGGATCCAATCCCTCTTCCCACCCGCTTTCTATTTTTTCTTGCTCCCTTCGGAGGTTTCAAATCATCTAATCTCATCAGAAATCCCCTTCAAATCATTCCTTCACTTCTAGCAAATGAATGACGCTATGAATCATTCCACGAATTTCGGGTCGGTCTGGCAAAGTCAGAATTTGATGAAGCCGCCTAAACCCCAAACCCCGAATTGTTTTCCTCTGGTCATCGGTTCGTCCGATCACACTCTTGATCCATTTGACTGTAATCGTTTTCTCCATAGCCATCCCCTTAGTTTTCTGTTGCGGTTTCACGCCTCTTGTCAACCACCTCTTCAGGAGTCTTCAACTGGTTCATCGCTTGGAGGGTGGCCTTGATGAGGTTGTAAGGATTGTTTGATCCAAGAGATTTTGTCAAAATGTTTTGGATTCCTGCAGATTCAGCAATGGCCCTGACGGCGGCACCCGCGATGACACCCGTTCCCTCGGAGGCTGGTTTAAGTAAAACCTTAGCTGCTCCAAACTTTCCCATGACCTCATAGGGAATTGTTTTATTAATGATGGGAACTCTGACTAAGTTCCGTTTCGCATGTTCAATTCCTTTACGAATGGCCTCCGGGACTTCATTGGCCTTACCCAACCCACTTCCCACATGGCCGCTGCCATCTCCGACGACCACCAAGGCGCTGAAGCTGAATCGTCTGCCTCCCTTTACCACTTTGGCTACTCGGTTGATATGAACCACCCGATCGGTTAATTCCAATGTGCTCGAATCAATTTTTGGCAATGTCACTCCCTCCATTAGAAAATCAAACCAGTTGCTCTAGCAGCCTCGGCCAATGCCTTCACCCTGCCATGATAAAGATACCCACCTCGATCAAAAACCACCTTTTGAATCCCCTTTTCAAGGCATTTCTTGGCAATCAGTTCTCCTACTTTCTTTGCAGCCTCCACATTCCCCGGATAACGAAAACTCCCCTTTAACTCAGGGCTCATGGTGGAAGCGCTCGCCAGTGTTTTTCCCGTTGAGTCCTCAATGGCTTGGACATAAATATGTTTCAGGCTGCGGAACACATTGAGACGAGGGCGCTCAGTAGACCCTCTTAAATGGCCCCGTGCTCGCTTTCTCCTTTTTGCTCTGGCTAACTTCTTTTTATCCTTCAAAATACTCCTCCCTCCCTGCGCTTGCCTGCCCCGCCCCTGCCGGTAGGCAGGGGGCCGGAAGGTGGGGTAGGCCGGTTTTTTTAGGCTTTGGTCTTCCCAACTTTCTTGCGGATCCGTTCGCCGAGATATCTTATCCCTTTTCCTTTATATGGTTCAGGCGGTTTGATCGAACGGAGTTGCGCAGCAACGATTCCCACTTGTTGCTTATCAATCCCTTTCACTGTGATAAGGGTTTGTTTATCTATCTCCACCCGGATCCCTTTTGGAACGGGATAAAGAATCGGATGAGAATACCCCAGGGTGAGTTTGAGGGCGTCACCTTGAAGATCGGCCCTGAAACCTACTCCCAGGATCTCTAACTTTTTTTCAAATCCCCGGGTCACCCCAGTTACCATGTTGGCGATGAGACTTCGCGCCATACCGTGGAGTGCTTTGGAGGTACGCTGGTCATTGGAACGGTGAACAAAAATCTTTTCTCCATCCACTGTAAGCGAAATCCCCTGAGGAAGAGGGTGAGCGAGAAGACCTTTTGGCCCTTTCACCTCCACGCTGGAGGGGTCACTGGCCACCTTTACTTCTTTTGGGAGTGCAATGGGCATCTTTCCGATACGAGACATCCTATACCTCTATAAATCCTAAATCCCTGCCTACGGCAGGCAAGTACTTCGAATTTGGAATCCTTTACCAGACATAGCCTAAGACCTCTCCTCCGACATTGGCCTTGCGGGCTGATTTATCCGCTAGGATTCCTTTCGGGGTGGAGAGAATTGAAAGTCCTAATCCACTCATGACAGAGGGGATGTTGTCTTTTCCGACATAGACCCTCCGTCCCGGTTTGCTCACCCTACGGAGATGAATCACTTCTTTTCGGTCCGCATCATATTTGAGAAAGATTCGAAGGGTCTCATGCTGACGATCGTCAGTCACGACTTTAAAGTTTTTAATGAACCCCTCCTCCTTTAAAATCTTGGCAACCTCTCGCTTCATTTTGGAGGAGGGAAGATCGATCTTTTCAAATTTCGCTTTAGATCCGTTGCGAATTCTTGCAAACATATCAGCTATTGGATCGGTCATCGACATACAAACCCCCGTACCTTTCACCAACTGGATTTGATCATCCCAGGGATTTCTCCTCGGGAGGCATATTTTCTTAAACAGAGTCGGCACATGTTGAATTTTCGATAATAAGCCCTCGGTCTTCCACAAAGAGGACATCGATGGTATTCGCGCACCTTAAATTTCTGAGGCCTCTGTGCTTTATTCATCAAGGAAAGTTTCGCCAATTTTTCCTCCTACAAAACCATAGGTTAAGGCTTAGGCAAGGATGCCTGTTTTGGAAATGGGCTATGTTTTTGATCTTTTTTATAACCTTCACCCTCTAAACTCAACGCCAAACTGGCTTCGTACCCTTTGCCCAAATACTATTTTTAGTTTCGAAAGGGCATTCCTAATAACTTTAGCAGTTCCTTCCCTTCTTCATCGGTTTTGGCTGTGGTGACGATGACAATGTTCATCCCTTTTATTTTGTCAATCTTATCGTAATGAATTTCCGGGAAGATCAGTTGCTCACGAATCCCCAGGGCGTAATTCCCCCTTCCATCAAAGGACTTTCCGGAGAGTCCCTTGAAGTCTCTGACTCTCGGAAGGGTGACATTCACCAGGCGATTAAAGAACTCATACATCCTCCGTTTTCGAAGGGTGACCCTGCATCCAATTGGCATTCCCGTTCTCAGTTTGAACTGGGCAATTGACTTTTTCGCTTTTGTAATGACGGGTTTTTGTCCCGTAATTTGACTGAGTTCCAGAGCCGCCGAATCGAGAATCTTTATATTCTGGATGGCCTCTCCCAATCCCATATTGATCACGATCTTCTCGAGTTTAGGGACTTCCATTCGATTCTTATAGTTGAACCGCTTCATCAGCGCAGGAACGGCTTTTTCCTGATAAATCTCTTTGAGTGTCGCCATTGGATCACCTACTTATCCAAAAGTTCACCACATTTTCGACAGAACCGCGCCTTCTTTCCATCTTCCAAAATGCGGTGTCCGATTCGGATCGGTTTATTGCATTTTTCACAGAGGAGCATCACATTGGAAAGATGAAGGGGCGCTTCTTTTTCCAAAATCCCACCCTGTCTTTGTTTTCCATGGGGTCGAGAATGCCTCTTAACAAAATTGATTTTTTCGATGAGCACCTTTTCCTTTTCGGGAAGGACTTTCAGGACTCGTCCACTCTTTCCCTTCTCTTTTCCATTCATGACCATCACCAGGTCATTTTTTTTAATGTGATATTTTGGGACAACCATTTTAAATTCCTTTTCTTAAAGGACCTCTGGAGCCAAGGAGATGATCTTCATAAATCGTTTGGCTCGAAGTTCCCGGGCAACCGGACCGAAAATTCGGGTTCCAACAGGATCCCCTTGAGGATTGATGAGGACAGCAGAGTTGTCATCAAATTTGATATAAGAACCATCAAGACGTTTCACCTCTTTCTTCGTCCTGACAATCACGGCACGAGCCACATCCCCTTTTTTAATCTTGGAGTTGGGAAGGGCATCTTTGATTGAAACGACAATGATATCCCCTAAGGTGGCATATTTTCGACGGGTGCCGCCGAGGACTTTAACACACCCCAATTTTTTCGCTCCCGAATTATCGGCGACTTCGAGAATACTCCGCATCTGAATCATGATCTACTCCTACGGCGATCATTGGTTAAGCAGCCCGCTCAAGGATCTCCTTGACACGCCACCTTTTATCTTTGCTGAGAGGGCGCGTTTCGATCAATAAGACCTTATCTCCGATATGGCATTCATTCTTTTCGTCGTGGGCCTTCACCTTCGTCCTCTTCCGGATATATTTTTTATAGACCGGATGGAGGACGAGACGATTGACCATGACGATAATGGTCTTATCCATTTTATCGCCCGATACGACGCCCGTTAATATCTTTCGTTTGCCTCTCTCTTGCATTGGTTTTATTTTCCTTTGTTCAGAGCCTTTTCTTTAAGAATCGTCTTCACCCGAGCCATGTCCCGTTTGACCTGAGGGATTCGCATGACGTTTTCCAATTGACCCGTGGCATGCTGGAAACGAAGATTGAAGAGTTCCTCACCCAGCTCTTTTTCCTTTTCGAGCAACTCCCCCTCGCTCTGTTGGCGGAGTTCCTTTACCTTCATAGATGGCTCCCCCTCATGATGAACTTGGTATGAATCGGCAATTTATGGGAGGCCAGCAGGAATGCCTCCCTGGCCCTTTCTTCAGGAACCCCTTCCATTTCATAAAGAATCCGGCCGGGGCGGATGACGGCCACCCAGTCTTCAGGGGCACCTTTCCCTTTTCCCATCCGAGTCTCAGCAGGTTTTTTGGTGATCGGTTTGTCTGGGAAGATACGGATCCAGATCCGACCCGTCCGCTTAATGAATCGGGTCATAGCAATTCGTGCGGCTTCGATCTGACGGGCAGTCAACCAACCACATTCGATGGCCTGAAGTCCGAAGTCACCGAAGTTGAGAGTGTTTCCTCGGGAAGCAACCCCTCTTCTCTTTCCCTTTTGCTGTTTTCGATACTTCGTTTTTTTCGGCATCAACATAAAACTTCGTCCTCTTAGGAAGAATGGAATGATGGAACATTGGAATATTGGATTGACAAGAATACTTTGGCTTTTTTTACACTATTCCATTACTCCACTATTCCATGATTCCAGAATTATCGTTGGGCTAAGCTGCGCGTTCTTCTCCTTCTTTGGTGGGGAAGACCTCGCCCTTGAAGATCCAAACCTTCACGCCAATAATCCCATAAGTGGTCTTGGCCTCTGCCAGGCCATAATCAATATCCGCCCGAAGGGTGTGAAGGGGAACTCGACCCTCGCGATACCATTCCCTACGGGCCATTTCTGCCCCTCCCAATCTTCCAGCACAGGCAATCTTAATCCCCTTGGCGCCCAGTTTAAGAGCAGACGTCACCGCCTTTTTCATGGCTCTTCGGAATCCAACCCGTCTCTGCAATTGGAGGGCCACATTCTCAGCCACCAACTGGGCATCGATCTCCGCCCGCTTGACTTCCTGGATATTAATAAAGATTTCTTTAGCAGTCATCTTCTGGAGTTCCTTCTTCAGGTTCTCCACCTCTGCCCCCTTCTTTCCGATGATGATACCGGGCCTTGCAGTGTAAATGCTGACCTTGGCCTTTTTCGCCTTGCTGGCAGCCCGTTCAATCTCGATCTTGGAAACTCCGGCATGATAGAGTTTTTTCTTCAAATAATCCCGGACCCGAATATCTTCGATGAGGAGCTGGGGATAATCCTTCTCGGCATACCATCGGGAATCCCATGACTTAATCAGTCCCAATCGAAAACTTATTGGATGTACTTTCTGTCCCAAGGTTTGTCCTCCCTATTGCGCTTGCTCCACCCAGTCCATCGAAAAAATTCTTTGGCAGGTGGGGACTTCGGCGCTAGCTTACTCTTTCGTCCAAGACGATGCTGATATGGCTGCTTCTCTTTCGGATCGTGGTGGCGCGACCCAATGCCCGAGGTTGGTAACGTTTCATTGTCGGCCCCTGATCCACAGCGATCTTTTTAATGTAAAGTCGATCTACATCGATGTTCTTCTTTTGTGTGGCATTGGCAATGGCCGATTTTAGTAATTTGATGATGATCTTTGCCGCCGCCTTTTTTGTAAAAGTCAGAATATTTAAAGCCTCTTCTGATCCTTTGCCTCTGATGAGATCGGCCACCAATTGTGCTTTTCTTGGCGTCACTCGAATAAACTTCAATTTCGCTTTCACTTCCATCTCGTCGTTCACCTGCTATGGAGCAGCCTTCCCTTTGATTTTAGTTTTTCGGTCTCCGGAATGACCATGGAAGGTTCGAGTTGGGGAGAATTCCCCTAACTTATGTCCAACCATTTCCTCTGTTATGAAGACCGGAATAAACTTTTTTCCGTTATGGACAGCAAAGGTCAACCCAACCATTTCAGGGACAATCGTGGATCGCCTTGTCCAAGTTTTGATCACTTTCCCTTCCTTTGTCCTTCGGGCCTCCTCCACCTTTTTCATCAAATGGGAATCGACAAAAGGCCCCTTTTTAATTGAACGGGCCATCAATCTCTCCTCTTCAAAATATATTTATTGGTCGTTTTATTTTTTCGAGTCTTCTTCTCCAGCACCCCCCATGGGGTACAAGGATGTCTGCCTCCTGAACTCTTTCCCTCGCCGCCGCCTAAAGGATGGTCAATGGGGTTCATGGCCACTCCGCGAACAGTGGGCCTCCATCCCAGCCAGCGATTTCTTCCTGCTTTTCCGAGGGAGATATTTTCATGTTCAAGGTTGCTCACTTGGCCAATGGTGGCATAACAGTCTTGAAGGATCAATCGTACTTCGCCCGAGGGGAGTTTGACATGGGCATATTTCCCTTCCTTTGCCATCAATTGGCCAGAGCCTCCAGCGCTCCGAATGATCTGGCCACCCTTTCCCACTTTCAACTCGATATTATGAATTAATGTGCCGGTCGGAATATTTCGAAGGGGAAGGGCATTGCCAGGTTTGATATCCGCTGTTGGGCTTGCAATCACTCGCTCTCCAGGCCGCAGTTGAGAGGGGGCCAGGATATATCGCTTCTCCCCATCTACATAATGAAGCAAGGCAATGCGAGCAGAGCGATTTGGATCGTATTCAATCGAGGCCACTTTCGCCGGGATCTCCCTTTTGTCCCGTTTGAAATCAATCATTCGGTATTTTCGTTTGTGCCCTCCTCCTCGATGCCAAGCGGTGACTCTTCCATAGACGTTTCTTCCCCCTGTCTTTTTTAAGGAACGAAGAAGGCTTTTCTCTGGGGTCGTAGAGGTGATTTCCTCAAACTCGGAGATGGTTTGAAATCGTTTTCCTGGAGAGGTAGGTCTGAATTTTTTAATGGCCATCTTTTAACTCCGCTAAATCTGAAATACGAAACAATACTAAATTTCCAAATATCAAATTTTAAAAACGGAACTTTTAAGTTTAAATGTTTTGGTCATTGGAATTTGTTTCGGATTTCATAATTCGTATTTAATAATTTTTAGGCTCCTTCAAAGAATTCGATACGGTCACCCTCTTTCAGGGTGATGATGGCCTTCTTCCAATCCGGTCTCTTCCCGTATCTTCTCCCCAGGCGTTTAATCTTGCCCAAAACATTGGAGGTTCTTACTTGAAGGACTTTAACTTTAAAGAGACGTTCAACGGCTTGCTGAATTTCAATCTTATTCGCATCCCGGTGTACCTCGAAAACATATTGACGCCCTTCTTCCTTCTGCCGGGTGCTTTTTTCAGTAATCAGAGGTCTTCGGATGATTTTCTGTGCTTCTTTCATGATGTAAGCGCCCCTTCGATCTTCGCAGCCGTTGGATGGAGTAAAATGAGGTGTTCATGATTCAAGATGTCATAAATATTTAAGCCTTCATAACGGAGAACTTCAATTCCAGGGAGATTTCGAGTCGATCGCTCTAAAAAAGAATTTCTTTCATCCGTTACAATCAGGGCATCCTCAACTTGGAATCTTTTCAGTACTTCAAGAACCTGGCGGGTTTTAAACCCTTCCAATTGAAAATCGCTCAGGAGGATCAGTTTTCCTTCCTGACGCCTCAGGCTGAGAGCCGCCCGGAGAGCCGCCCTTTTCACTTTTTTAGGAAGAGAAAGGGAATAGTCCCTTGGCATGGGGCCGAAGATCGTTCCTCCTCCTCTCCAGAGGGGAGATCGTCGGGTTCCCGCTCGTGCTCTTCCAGTCCCTTTTTGTTTCCAGGGTTTTGCTCCTCCTCCTCGAACAAGGGCCCTATTTTTGGTAGAGGCCGTCCCTTGTCTCTGGGAAGCGAGATTCATGCGGATGACATCATAGAAAAGCGCTGGATTGATCTTTGCATCGAAAATCCGATCATCCAATTCAATATCGCTTACCTTTTGATTTCTAATGTCATAGACGGCTAACGTGGTCATCCCGTTCCCTTTCCTTAAACTGATGGGGTAGCAGAAACGTTCTTCTCAGCGCGAGTCCCCGCCTGCCGGTCGGGCAGGGATTCCGACTTTGTAGCACTTCGAATGAGGACCCATCCTGTTCGACTTCCCGGGATTCCTCCCTGGAGAAGGATGAGGTTTTGGTCTTCTTTAATGTCTACCACTTTGATATTTTGAACGGTTACCTTCCGATTCCCATGCTGCCCCGGCATCTTTAAACCTTTAAAAGTATGATGAGGATAGGTAGCAGAACCGACGGATCCTCCATGGCGAAAATATTCATGGGTTCCGTGGGACCCGGGTGAGCCGTGAAATTTGTGGCGTTTTATTACCCCGGTAAACCCTTTCCCTTTGCTAAGGCCGGTGACATCCACAACATCTCCGGGCTTAAAGAGATTCACATTGACGACCTGACCTAACTCATACACTCCCGCATCCTCTACTCGGAATTCCTTCATAAAATAAAAAGCCCCCGTCCCCGCTTTCTTAAAATGCCCGGAGAGGGGTTTGTTTACCCTCTGGTTATTTTTAGGGGAGAAACCGAGTTGAAGGGCATTATAACCATCTTTTTCTTTGATCTTTTTCTGAATCACCGAACAAGGACCGGCTTCAACGACGGTCACCGGGACGACGGAGCCGTCTTCGAGAAAGACTTGAGTCATCCCTAATTTCTTCCCGATGATTCCTAAGATTCTTTTCATTTTTTTCATCCCAAATCCCCCTCTTCCCACTTTTTTAAATGGGGTGCCTGCCTGCCCCTGCCTACCGGTAGGCAGGGGGGGGATTATAACTTGATCTCTACATCAATTCCGGCGGCAAGGTCGAGTTTCATTAAGGCGTCAACCGTTTGTTGGGTGGGCTCTAAAATATCCAGAAGACGCTTATGAGTTCGAATTTCAAACTGCTCTCTCGATTTTTTATCCACGTGAGGGGATCTTAGCACACAAAATTTGTTGATCCTCGTTGGAAGAGGGATAGGACCCGCCACACTGGCTCCTGTTCGGCGAACGGTATCGACGATCTCAGCGGTCGATTTGTCTAAGAGTTTATGGTCATAAGATTTTAAACAAACCCTGATCTTCTGTGTTGTCATATCGAAGCCCCTCTCCCTTATTCGAGGACATCACTGATGACGCCTGCGCCCACCGTGCGACCCCCCTCCCGAATCGCAAACCTCAACTCCTTCTCCATCGCTATCGGCGTAATCAACTCCACCGTCAAC
>Ga0209705_10000454_pt1 | contig 21324 bp, 15 predicted proteins | sample PPLLaktember2015_5_FD_187262 | JGI IMG/M metagenome (GOLD analysis project Ga0209705, IMG submission 187262) | Freshwater sediment microbial communities from Prairie Pothole Lake near Jamestown, North Dakota, USA - PPLs Lake P8 Core (1) Depth... | ecosystem: Environmental > Aquatic > Freshwater... | reverse complement strand
TCCCCGCAGAGCTCTATCCTCCGCTCAGGTCAGAAGTTATGATAATGCCTCGAAATAAAACAGTCAAACTAAAAACTCCGGGATTGACATTAAAGCGCAAAATCCTGGGAGTTTGGGCGCAAAGCCACCATGAAGAAACCAGTCATTTTTTGGCATATCCATGTACAGATTCTTATGAGGAGCCAAAAATATTAGGTAGAATTCTCTCAGGACAGAAAATACAAGTGGAAAACACAAATGGAGTGAAAGTTATGATTAGTAGGCGAAGTATTTTGTTTGTTGTGCTATTATGTGCTGTGACCTTGGCGGGCTGTAGTTCAGGGAATCCGCAGGTTTTGATCAAGACCGAAATGGGTGATATCAGGATTGAACTGTATGAGAGGGAAGCGCCGATAACGGTCGGGAATTTCCTGCGGTACGTCAATGAGGGCCGGTTCAGGGGCTCGACATTTTACCGTGTTGTCAGGACCGGCCCGAAGGATAACCAGCCTGATAACAAGGTGAAGATTCAAGTGCTTCAGGGTGGATTGCAATACGATGACCATCCACAGAAGCTGCCGCCAATTGCGCATGAGACGACGGTAATGACAGGGCTGACCCATAAAAACGGAACGCTTTCGATGGCAAGGTACGGACCCGGGACAGCGGATTTTGATTTTTCGATCTGCATCGGCGATCAACCGGAACTTGATTTCGGCGGTAAACGCAATCCCGATGGGGTCGGATTTGCAGCTTTCGGACAGGTTCTACAGGGCATGGACGTAGTCAGAAAGATACATGCACAGCCTGCTCAGGACCAAATGCTCAAACCGGAAATAAAGATAACTGACATGATCCTGCTGAATGATCGCAGGGGCAAGACCGGCAGATAACCTGTGTTTTCCAAAACATCTCTACTGATCCGCCTTTGCGTTTCTTTGTATTAGTCTGTGACGCAGCGCATCCAGAGCGGTGTTGACCGCCCGTCGGCGTACCTGATCGCGGTCGCCTGGAAACACATTGCGGATAACTTTTACCTCAGTCTCGTCCGCCAGGGCAATGTAAACCAGGCCCACCGGCTTTTCATCCGTTCCACCCGTTGGTCCGGCGATGCCGGTAATGCCCAGACCGTAATCCGTCTGTGCAATTTGCCGGGCGCCGGCGGCGAGCTGACCGGCAACCTGTTCGCTGACCGCTCCGTAACTATCAATGATGTCTGTACTGACACCCAGGCAATCTGTCTTGGCCCTGTTGCTATAAGTGACCCAGCCGGCCTGCAGAAACTCGCTCGCCCCGGAACTATCGGTCAGCTCCTTGGCCAGCCAACCACCGGTGCAGCTTTCGGCAACCGCCAAGGTACGCCTCTGCCGGCGCAGCATATCCGCAACCGCGCCGGCAAGCGTCTCATCGCCACAGCCAAAAATCAAGTCACCCAAACGCTTTCGTATCTCCATTTCCACAGGCTCAATAAGTCCCTGGGCCGCTGTCTCATCATCAGACCGGGCAATAATCTTAATGCTGATCATGCCGTCAGCGACGGTGCTGTTGACCAATGGGTTGCGACCACGAGCCATCATGCCGCCCAGCATTTGAGCGATATTCGACTCTCCCGTACCGACAACACACAAGGCCCGGCAAACAATAACTCCCTTAACTCCATCTACAGATATTAATTCCTGTAATTTGCTTTTGACCGACTCGTCGAACATCTTTTTCATTTCGCTTGGAACGCCCGGCAGAAAAAACGCGGCCGCCGCGGCGAGCCGAACCGAAATACCGGGCGCCGTGCCGATTTGGTTTGCCAGTACCTCGCATCCGGCTGGAATCATTGCCTGAACGCGATTGGTAGGCGACATTTCTCTATTCATTCGGAGAAAGAATTTTTCGATCTGTTCCAGGCAGTCCCGGCGCAGCTCCAATTCAACTGCCAACACCTTCGCCAGCGCATAGCGGGTCAGGTCATCGTCAGTTGGCCCCAGCCCGCCGGTAACCAGCAGCACATCCGCCGTTTGCCCCGTCCGTGTCAGCGCCGCTGTGACAGCATCAATATCATCACCGACCGTTACGTGCTCGGTGACAGTAATACCCAAAGGCGGTAGCTGCTGACTTAACCATACGGCGTTCGTATCGGCCGCCTGGCCCAAAACCAGTTCGTCACCAATACTGATTATAATAGCTTTCATCGCTACTATTGTTTGCTCCAGATGCGGGTGTTAAGGTTGAGATCATCGGCGATTCCAATGGCAACCTGGAGGTCCTCGAAATATCCCTGGATCGGGGCAAAATCAATCAAGGTTCGCAGCAACCGCGGCTCGAAAAGACTCTTATTATAGGAAACAGCGACATATATCCTGGAACGTATAAAAGAAAGGAATATCTGCCGCCCCGTTCTTTTCTTAAAATCGACGATTCTTTTCATCAAACTGGTCGAAAGGATATAGCGTGCCTGAATCTGATCATCGCTGTAAACGGCAAAGAGTTTTTCGAATTCGGGGTCTTCCAGTTTTATCAGTTCGCCTCGGCCGATATTCCATGACTGAAACATCTGGCCGAGCCGACCCAGAAATCTTTCCGCCGTATCGGGCAGAACAACCACTTCGCAGGCGAAATCCTTATTGAAATCGCTGATAAAAAACAACCCCTTAAATATCGTATGCCAATGAGTTTTTCTGCGTCCCTTACTATCGGTGGTGGTGGTCTTGTATTCGGCGTGAATCTCAGAGAATTCTATTTCGGTAGCCCCGAGCTTTCCGGCTACCAGATCGTCACCCTTGTAACGATCGGGCTGGCGTTTGAATATCTCGCAGGCCCGGAATACCGATTCCCCAATATAACCGTGCTTGCTGTAACTGAGGGTTTCATCTATAAATTTCACGATGCCGTAAATAACCACATCCTTGAATTGGCCGACATAACCCCTGGCCATTAAATGAGTTATAACACCCAGGATAACCAAACCGAAGACGACTGGAAATAACGCGAACATCGCGGACTGGGCAATGGCGCCGCGCATTACAATGAGTACCACAGCGATAACTGCCAGGATAACGACCGCGACAATACTAACTTTTTTTACAACCGCTTTTCGCTGTGCCTCCAGTACCGTAAGCTTATTGATTAACGTTGTGTCATAAAATTGCCGCAATTCTTCCAGCGTCTTCATACATCGTCTCCATCATCTCCATCATTTATTCACTCTTAAACAGTTCGCCGACATTGACATTTTCCCGCTCTTTTTCGCTGATCTCGAATAGCCTTTTGCGCTCGTAGCGCATCATGGAGGCGACAATATTACTGGGGAACATCTCCAGGGCATTGTTGTAGTCGGTAACGGCGGCGTTATATGCCCGCCGGGCGGCGGATATCTGTTCTTCGATCTCGTTCATGGCCGCCTGCAGTTGCAGAAAATTTTGATTGGCCTTGAGATCGGGATAATTTTCCACCGCCACCATAATGCCGCCGAGCATACCAGAGATCTTGTTATCAAGATCGACCCTTTCGTCATCGGATAACTTACCGGAAACGGCCTTGGCCCGCAGTTCGGTAATATCGGTAAGCGTACCCCTTTCGTGTTTCATATAGGTCTTAACCGTAGAAACCAGATTAGGGATCAGGTCGTATCGCTTTTTCAGCAGGGCATCGATACTGCCGAACACATTAAGCACCTGGTTTTTTTTGCCGACCAGGCTGTTATAAATCAGGATTGGAATTCCAACAACGATCACCGCGATAACAATAACTACAATCAACATGGTCATGGTTTAGTCTCCTATGTTAAATTTGTTAATTTCGTGATTTTGCTATTCCAGTGAGCGACCAACGGGAGCGGTCCTTTGCCAACCGTCTGGAACAGAAAAAGTGGCCATGCCACCTCCTCATATTAACCGTTTGACAGTTTGCAGCATGGACCTGGTTCGACAGGCTCGTCACGGCAAAGTCCATCCCGCATTTCCCTTATTTTGCAAAGGCTGATTTTATTTGCTTAATGGTTACTCCCAGTGTTTTCTCAGCGATAGCGTTCAGGTCTGCTTCCGAGCCTTGCAGATGAAAAGTACGATGTATGTGCGTTATAGTTTCGCCGGGCTTTAAAGCGACCGCTGGTGAAGATGATTCCAGTTCATAGAACGGGCCGAGCTGATCGGCGCCGGGTTCGGGCGGGCCGTCGTTGTATGAATTTACCACATCGCCCTTGTAAGGCTCATCGTGGATTTTCCACAGGGAATTGACATAGTCGGTAGCGCCTTCGGGTTTGTCGTACTGGACAATGGTCAGGGCCTGATTGGCCAGGTCGTAGCTACCCAGGATATTTTTGGCCCGGGCGGGCGAAAGGCCGATCTTGCCACGGCTTCGCCCATCACCCTTAAAGAAGATCGCGCCATCCTTGACGACCAGTCTGTCAGCGGAAATCTTGCCAAAATAAACATCATTGACGATCGGACCCAACTCGGCTTCCGGACCGGTATTAAATGGAGCCACAACCGTTGTCGTCGCCGACGGATTGTACATGCCCAGTATCCAGATCGACAGCAGACCTGTTTCTTTTTGCCAGGCGTCATTGCCGGTGTTGGTCATCGTGTTTTTTGACTGATATGTAACCATATTGACGGTTGAGGCTGGTTTTGCGCCCAACAAATCGGCCGCGTCCTTGCGATCCAGTACGCGAATTTCCCGATCCACACGAAGTTTGAGTGTAATACCGGAATAGTTGATCAGCTCCATATCCTTCCTGAAGACCGCATGGTTCTCATCTTTCGAGACTACGTCAAAAGGAATCGTGTCGATCTGGGCCGGGGTTTGCCAGTGCTCGAAGTCAAACGGGTCGCCTTTCTTAAAGAATATCGAAAACTGGCCCCCTTCCGGGCCGATCCAGAAACGATCCTCGCCCCCGAAGGCATGGATATGTTCCTGCTTTTCACCGGAAGCAAAAAGTTTATGGTTAATCCAGCCGAAGCTCAGTCCCTCCGCACCGGCGGCGGTACTGGTCATCACCCGGCCCTGCAACGCGGGCATAACCGCGATCCGCCCCATGCCGTTAGGGTCCGACAAGACGATTACATCATTATATTTTTTGAGAAATTCCAGATTGTACTTGAATGTGCTTTCCGTTTTGCTTGTAGTCATTTTGGGGGTTCCTGTTTTGGGTGCGGTTGGGGTCTCATCCCGGCAACCTGTTAACATTAAAACACTCATCACAATTGTCAGAAATACATTTGGCTTCATAGCTTTTTACCTCTCTTTCATGGTATGAGGTGTGTTAAGATATCGCCGGCGACCTGCGGCCGACTCCACATCAAGCGTGTCCACTTAGGTCAAACATTAAAACGAAAATTGATAATATCGCCGTCCTGGACGGGATATTGTTTGCCTTCGAGACGCACTTTACCGGCAGCCCTGGCGGCTTTCATATCGCCGGCAGCGGCAAAATCGTCGAAGCTGATGGTCTCTGCACGGATAAAGCCGCGCTGTATATCCGTGTGAATAGCGCCGGCGGCCTCGACAGCCGGGCAATCGGACGATACCGTCCAGGCCCGCACTTCATCGCTACCCACGGTAAGAAAGGAAATAAGGTTTACGGTGCGATAGCACATGCGTATCAGCCGATCACGGGCAATTTCTTTGAGCCCCATATCTTCAAGAAAAACGCTCCTTTCGTCAGGATCGAGCACGACAAGATCCGCTTCCAACGAGGCCGATAGTACCAACACTTCACCGCAGGCCTGTTCGTTCGTCAGGGACGACGGGAAATTGACCTTGTCCTCGTTGACATTCAAGACCACCAGAACCGGTTTCATTGTAAGAAAACCGAAGCTGCGGACAAACTTTTCTTCTTCGGGTGACCCGATAACATCACTTAAGGGTTTGAGATTCTCCAGCGTATCACTATAGCGGCGCATCAACTCAAGTTCATGCTTGTCGTCTTTTTGCGTTTTGGTCGGTTTGGTGATGGCCTTTTCGAGCTTTTCAATCCGATTGGCCACCGATTCGAGATCGGCCAGGAACAGCTCCGTTCTAAGCTCATCCACATCACCAGCCGGATCGATGCGGTCTCGATACTTGGCAACCGCTTCATTTTCAAAGTTGCGAACTACCAATACCAGCATATCGTACTGCCGCGTCTGGGCGATAACCCGGCGAGCGTCATGGCGGCTAGGCTCATCGAGAAAACTCAAACCGGGCAAGTCCAGGAATTCTATGGTCGCCGGCGTCATTTTTTTCGGCTTATAAATATCCGTCAGCACCTCCAGGCGATGGTCCGGCACCTTAACGACAGCCTTGTCCGCCTGATGGGCCGAACCGGACTGCGAATGAACATGCCCACCAGTCAGAGCGGTGAACAAACTCGACTTGCCCGACTGCGTCAATCCGACTAGTGCTATCTGCATGGCCATATCTCCTGAATCTGCTGTATTCCTGCCGGACAGAACCTGTTTGGTCTCGGCAAACCGGGCTGTCCCTGCCTGTTGTCTCCAATACCAGCCACAGACATAATCGCCTCTTGACGAAGTTTTGTCAAGCCCCTGTAAAACCTGTTGCCAGGGAGTTCCTTTATCCCGCTTGACCGATCCCAACAACCCAGTACAAATGATATCAACCAATAAAATCTTTTTTTTTCGGGACAAACTCAAAACAGGACTATCGCCGGCAACGATATTGCAGCGTAACGTGTTGACGTTGATAGAGTTATGCAAATTATATCGCTCAAGACAAGTCGTGAGCGGGAAAAACTTTTTCCACATCTTTTGCCTTGACATAACCGCCGGCAAAGCGTATTCTGTTGGTTCTAGAAACCACTATAGGGTGTTTGTGTATATAGGTTTATGTAATAAAGTTTTTTGGAGGATTTATTTTGGATAACACTATAGTCCGCGAATTAGTTGACGCGGGCGTGCACTTTGGACATCGTTGCGGGCGCTGGAACCCGAAAATGAAACCGTACATTTTCTGCTCCCGTAACTCAATCCATATTATTAATGTCAAAGAGACCATCAAAGGACTGTTACGGTCAAAGAAGTTCCTTGCTAGCATGGTCGCTTCCGGAAAAGACGTTCTGTTTGTCGGGACAAAACGTCAGGCACGTCAACCCATCGTCGAACAATCAAGCCGCTGCCAAATGCCGTACGTTTCGGAACGATGGCTCGGTGGTACGCTGACCAACTTCGCTACCATCCGCAAGAGGCTCGTCCGATTGGAAGAACTGGAAGATATGGATGAAAAAGGGCTAATGGCTGACCAGAGCAAAAAAATGGAATCGACGCTCCGCCGCGAGATGCGTAAGATCAAACGCAACCTCGAAGGCGTTCGCGAGATGAACAAACTGCCGGGCGCCCTGATAATAATCGATGCCCGACGTGAGCACCTGGCGATCGCCGAGGCACGAAAACTCAAAATTCCAACGATCTGTCTTTTGGATACCGACTCTGATCCCGATCTGGTGGACATCCCGATACCGGGCAACGACGATGCAATGCGCGTGATAGGTCTCATTACATCACAATTAACTAATTCGATCCTCGAAGGCAAATCAGAATATAAAGCTGCCATGGAAACAGCCGAAGCGACGGAAGCAACTCGCCGTGCTCGCTCCCGCCGCGTTTCAACCGCCCAGACCGCTGAACAGATAAAACAGGGACCGGCAAACCCGGAAGTGGCTCCCAGGACAGATACTCCCAAAAAAACCAGCCGCGAGGCAACCTCGGCGCCAACTCCTGCGGAACCAGCCGGCACCGGTGGAACCAACCAGACCGGCAGCCCCGAATAGATTACCTGATACGTAACAATCTGATCTCGCTAAAGTTGGATTGAACACAAAATTATAAAAGGAAAAAGGAGTCTATACACAATGGCCCAGATTACTGCGACAATGGTAAAACAACTGCGTGACCGGACCGGTCAGGCAATGATGGATTGTAAGAAAGCATTGACCGAAACCGACGGCAACATAGAAAAAGCCATTGATCTGCTACGAAAAAAAGGCATGGCCGTCCTCGACAAAAGGGGCGAAAGAGAAACCAAAGAAGGTAAAGTGGTTGGGTTGCTCAGCCAGAACGGCAAAGTAGCGGTTTTGGCCAGCCTGTGCAGTGAAACAGATTTCACCTCAAAAAACGAACTGTTCCAGAAGGTCGCCAAAACCATTGCTCAGGGGCTGCTCGGAGCTTCTGTGACGCCGGATTCAGCCGAGGAGTTAGGTAAACTAAAAACCTCCGACGGAAAAAAACTCAGCGATGCCGTTAACGATATCGTCGGCCAGACCGGCGAAAAAATAACCATCGGCCCGTTCACCAGATTTGACCTGGATGGCCCGGGACTGCTCCACTGTTACGTACATTTCAACGGCAAAATCGGAACTCTCGTACAAATCGACACCGAAAATGAACAGGCGGCTTCCGCCCAGGCAACCAAAACCTTTATCAGCGACTTGGCTATGCACATAACCGCTACCAATCCCACAGCGGTACGCGCCGAAGAAATCGATCCGGAACTGGTCGAGCGGGAAAAAGAAATCGCCAGATCGCAGGTAGTCGGTAAACCGGAAAATATGATCGAAAAAATCGTAAACGGCAAATTGGACAAGTGGTATAAGCAGGTTGTTCTATTGCAACAGCCTTTCGTTAAGGATGACACTAAAACGGTCTCGCAATTAGTCGATGAGATAGGCAAGGCCGTCGGCGGAAAGCTTACCATTAAACGATTCTATCGTTTACAGATTGGTTAGGCTCTTACGGGTAAACCTGGTTAGTACCGTAGTTTCAAAAAAACGCCTTAATGGGGCAATATAACCATGGCGGATTTGAAGTACAAACGGATACTGCTCAAGATCAGCGGAGAAGGGCTCAGCGGTACAGGCGGTTTCGGTCTGGACCCCGATGACCTCAATTCCGTCGCCGCCCAGATTGTCGAGCTAGCCCAAATGGGTGTACAACCGGCGGTTGTGGTCGGAGCCGGTAATTTCATCCGAGGCGCCGTGCTAAGTGGCAAAACTCCCATTCAACGGGTATCCGCTGATCACATGGGTATGCTCGCCACGGTCATTAATGCCCTGGCTTTGCGGGATACGCTGGAAAATCAGGGTGCCCCGGCTCGGGTCCTTTCAGCAATCAAAATGACCGGCATCTGTGAACCTTTCGTCCGGGACGCAGCCATCGAACACCTCCGGAACGGCCGGGTAGTCATCCTGGCAGGGGGTACGGGTAATCCTTTTTTTACCACCGATACCTGCGCCGCGCTTCGAGCCTTGGAGATTCAGGCCGACGTACTGGTAAAAGCCACTAAGGTTGACGGCGTTTATTCAGCCGATCCGGTCCGGGACCCCAACGCAAAAAAATACGACAAACTCAGCTACACGCAAGTGTTGCAACATGACCTGCGAATCATGGACCATACAGCTATTTCCCTCTGTCGGGAAAACAAAATCAATATCCTCGTATGCAACTTAATGAAACCCGGCACCGTAAAACGCGTGGCCCAGGGTGAAAAAATCGGAACGTTGATTACAACCTAACCGTGAGGTCCTTATGAACAGCGAAGAAATTACCCTGGAAGCGGAAACCAAAATGGAAAAAGCCGTGGACTTCTTACACGATGAATATCGCGGCATACGCACCGGCCGGGCTTCTACCGCCCTGGTGGATAACATTAAGGTTGACTATTATGGCTCGCCCACACCGTTAAAGCAATTGGCAAATATCACGGCTCCGGAGCCTAATCTTATTATTATCAAACCCTTCGACACTTCCATTATCAAAGACATCGACAAAGCGATCCTGGCCTCGCCGGTAGGCATAACCCCAAATAGTGACGGACGAATAATTCGCCTGGCCGTACCCGCCCTGTCGGGCGAAAGGCGGGGGCAGTTGAGTCAACAGGTAAAGCAGATGGCCGAACAGACACGGGTCAGTATCCGCAATATTCGACGCGATGCCAACAAGCACATCGAGCAGGAACAAAAAGACAAAACTATCACTGAAGACCAACGCGACGAATCTAAAAAGGAAATGGACGAATCGACCAAAAAATACATAAGCCAAATCGACGAGTTGCTCAAAGCCAAGACCGATGAGATCATGGAGATTTAACCAGACCGACAGAAACTTGTTTTCATGCCTTGCCACACCGGGAAACATCCTGTCGAACCACTGTTCCTGACGCCCCCGCTAGAAAACCCACAATCCCATACCCGCGACCCGGCAATCTCCTCCCTGTCATTCCCGCCCCCCTCTGTCATTCCCGCGAAAGCGGGACACGAAGCGAAGCCCAGAGCCGCGATAGCCAATCCAGTATTTTGATGTAAAAACATACAAACCTGTCATTAACGCGATAGCGAATCCATCTTCCCCCGCCACATACCGCCGCCATCTCGCCGGCAATATCCAATACAAACAGCCGTTGCATTCTATTTGGCCGATTGTTCTTTCATTTGTGCCAGCCAGTCATACAAACTGTTGATAAATTCTTTCCATTCTTCCTCGCTGACTTCTTTTCGCAACTGCTCATCTTCGAGCCAAACTTTCTCAAGCCAGTCTAGCGATTCCTCAACCAGCTTGATTTCTTCCCAAACAGTCATCACGTGTGGAGGTCTGGTTTTGTACCATTTATCGAGCTTAGCCTGTTCGATCTGTTCGTCAGTCATGGCCGCAGCAGCCATAGCTTTATCCATACCGCCGTCCATCCCCATCATCATCAAGGTATCAGGCGAGAACCAGCACGCCTCCCATAGCCATTTCTCATCGTCTTCGTAGCAGACAAGCGCGTTCAGGTCAGCGAGGTCTATTTGCCCATTTTCAACCAGATCATATTTTTGGTAGGTATCGATCCAGTTCAGATCCTCATCATCTTTGAGCCAGGCGTCAGCCATTCCCGAGAAATCATGCAGGTTGATAATTCCGTCGGCATTGAAGTCCCATTCGTCGTAAACATCCCCGCACGCCACCTCATCGGCGCCCATATCGACAATTGCGCTGCCGATCCCGGTCCAATTGATGATGCGATCATCACCGTCAATATCTTTCTCACCGACTTCGTTGGGATCAACACTCGTATTATCGCCCATGTCGATACAGGGAGAGTTTGGGTCGAGGTGAAAATTGTAGAGGGTCGGGTCGCTGTATGCAAAAAGCGGGTTGCAGGTGATATTGTTGTCTCCGTCCGGCGTACTTGCTCCCTCATCATCTCCGTCTGGATCACTAGGATCAGTAATACAGCAATAAACCGCATCGCAATTAGTTAGTTGCAAATATCCATTATCACTATTGTTATGCCATAATATGTCGTTGACGATAGCAGGATTTGTCCCGTTGGATGTCTTATATATCCCCTCATGAATATTATAAACGATGGTGTTATTGCGAATAGTAGATACCCCGGATGGAGCATATAAATAAACTCCATTGCCAATTTCATCATTTCCGTTATGATGAATCCAGCAATTTAATATAGTGGGATTACACTGTAAACTGTATATCCCATGATAGTCATTCTCATAAATTATTGACCTCTCGATAGTAGGTGAATAACCGCTCCCCTGACATCTGATGCCGTCACCACCGTTCTGGATAACAACACAATTGGAAATCTTCATATCCGAATTATAACAATAGATTCCATATTGAATGCCTCTACCTATAATGAAGCCATCGAGTATCGTTGTGCTGTCAACGCCTTCCGCAGTTACCACCTTTGAACAAATCTCATCGCCATGTAAAAATGTTTTGTTGCGGTAAAAATCACGATCATCTTTACTGGTTTCATCACCGGCAAACCCCCCATATATCTCGACCCCATCTGCTATCTCAAAACTGTCCGCACTTGATGATCCTGCCAAATATGTACCGCCCGCCACCCAAATCTCATCGCCACAGCCTGTCTTGGCCCGTGCCAGTGCCGATTCCAGGCGAACGTAGGCATCATCCCAGCAGGTTCCTGTATTGAAACCCGTCGCCCGGGAGTCCACATAAATAATATCATCCCCCCAGCAGCAAACTTTGGTCTTCTCGGTAGCACGGGTATATGATGTATCGCTTTCTATCTCGACCTCGTTTGTGATTATGCTAAAAGGCTCAGCCACCGACATAACCCTAACAACCAGTTCCAGCTCTACGCTTGGATCACCACCATCAACATCGCCAATATACCATGTATAGGTATGGCTATCCTCATCATACTCACCGTCATTCGGATCGGCCGAGATAAACTCAACCTCCAGCGGAAGATAATCCCTAACGTACACATTCGTATGGTCATTGGGATCAGGGGCAAACGTGATCGTATATGTAATCTCCTCATCCGGTACAACACCGCAAACCTCATTTGGATCAACACCATCGTCTTTTTCGATACTCATCTGCGGAGCCTTGTATTGTGACCCAACTACAATACCAGCAGGACCCCAAACATCATCACCTTCAACATCTGTTGGCTCAATAACTTGTTCAGGATCGGATGTCCAACCGGAAGTGTCATATACCGCCACCTGATTATTCGAGGTAGTAACATATACCAAACCCGAATACTCCGCCTCTTTATCAACGGCAACGCCAAGAACACTGGTATCGATATCTTTAACGATGATATAATTTGGATCGTTCGGGTCTTCTATATTCAAATCTGTTCTGACAAGGCAATTATGTATTCCACCATGTATCCACGCGCCGGAATACAGATATCTATGCCCCTGATCGTCATTATAAACATCAATCCCAACCGCTTCGTAACCCTTACCACCTTCCTCAATCTCAACACTACCGAGATAACCGAAATCGGGATCACTCGAATCGTAATATTTCACAATATTACTCTTATCTGAAACATACAGAATATTTTCATGTTCATCGAGACAAACCCCAAAGGCATAAGGAAAAGAAAGGTTTTCCAAAAGTATAATTTTTTCATTGCCAAGAGTTCCATCATTATAATCATAAGCGTATAAATATCGACCTTCCCTTTTTAGTGCTAACAACCTATGATTAAATGCGTCAAAAACCATGCCCGCGATTTCACCTGGCGCATTTATCGACTTGCCCGGCATCGGCTCCATTGTTTTGGAATTTACCAGTTGAATCTTGTTGGAATTATCATAACTTGCGAATAACGTGTCGGATTCACCATCGAGGGCCAAATCGACAGCGCCAGCGCCTTCGCTGGGAAAATTTCCCGGTTTCAACTGCCATTCTATCTCGTCGCCATCAACCCCATAAACTTGAACAGTACTACCGATGTGAATGGTAATACAATATACGGAAGTGGATTTAGCAATCCGTGATAATCCACATATTATAAGCAAACAAATAAATCCAAAAGAAACATTTCTTTTAAACAACATCTTGTGCCTCCTTCTCTTGTTATCGAATAACTTTACATGTTCTTTTTCTCATAAACCGCAAACAACCTAACCCTAACAACCAGATAGTAAATGGCTCAGGAATCAAATTTATATGTGAGTAGGTCTCTGATCCATATAAATCAATATTGAAAGCAATATCATCTGACCAAAAACCAGAAACCCAGCCGTTATCGTAATTACCGCCAGAATAACTTTTGACTAAATCGTATCCAAACATGTTAATAACAGCAGACCCGCTTGCAAAAAGGCTATCAGATATTGTCCCACCATACAGATTAACAATTCCCAAATCACTGCTACCGATATTTTCAATAGTTCCTCCGGTCATATAAACTTTTCCAGAATCAAAAGCACCCAGATTATGTCCAAATGCACTACCTGAATAATTGATAGTGGAGTTCAAATAAGCATAAGCCGAATTAGAAATAGTACCATCCGATATATTGATAACACTATGATCCTGTGCCCATACTTGCGCTTGTCCTCCAGTGATATTGAGTGTGCTCAAATGATATGTCCATATTTGATCGCACATACCGCCGGACATATCCACAACCGTATCATCATTATAGATATTAACCATATTCCATACTTCGCCAGCAACAATTTGGCCACTTTCATAAAAGTCCTTATTATCAGCGGCGAAAGTTACCGGCGATAGAAACACTATCAATACAACACTAACCATCAATACAATCTTCGTTTTCATCGTTCCATTCTCCTATACTGTAAACCGTCGTAGTTTGTTGGCTTGCTCCGAACTCTGCCCGATCATCGACCATTATACCACAAATACCCTCTGCAAACAATACGAAATCTCTTTTTCCTCACCATTAATCCTCTGCCTTCTCTGCACCTTTCTTCGTGCTTTTCTTACTTGTGGCTCATCTTATCCGCTCCGCCTTTTATTCCTCTTCTTCCTCGGTGGCCTCTATGCCTAATTCTCTCCCCCGGCTTTCACAAAAAGCCCCACAATTCCATAGCCTTAATCTCGCATCATATCCATGCGATCAAATCATGTCAAGCATATTTCTGTAAAATTATTGGCTGATTACACATTTTTTTCCAGCCCTTCCCCCCAGCCTTTTCCCTCGCCCAGGACCGCCCAACCTTCCAACTTTTCTTTCTCCTCCTGTCCCCAAAATTCAAAATCTATCCCCCTCTTTCTTCTCCTATCTTAAAATCCAGAATTCAAAATTTACCTATCCCTCCCATCTTCCCCATCCCCCTCACCCTGCCCATTTACCCAACAAAACTCTCTTCCTCTTTTAGTGTCTTCTAAAATCTTCGTGTCCTTCCCGTTTTTTATTTTCGAAAATTCGTGTCCTTCGCTTCTTTGTTACTTGGTGGTGAATCTTACCCATTTTAACATCAAAACTCATCAAAACATACTACAAACTACATACAAACATAGCGCAAACTGGGTACAAACCACATCACTTTTCATCAGAATTCATCCAAATTTCGCACTTTTTTCTTACCCATCTTACCTAATCGTTATAATCGTTACGCAAAAATAAGCACTTACATCAATTCCATCAACGTAAAATAAGCACTTACAACAACAGCCAGTCGGCACGGTCTTTTCGGGCCTGCTCCTCATTGCGGCAAACGATATAACGACGCGTCCCCACTTTACCAATGTTATAATAATAACTGACGCTTTGACCTTCATAATATGTTCCTTTCGATCTGTTTGTGTTACTATTTTACTCCATAAGCGTCTCAAGCAATCGGCAGTAACTCTTATAGCGTGTAGGTAAAATCTTACCATCTTCCAATGCCTGCTTAACGTTACAGCCCGGCTCATGAGTATGCGAACAGTTGGCAAACTTACACAACGGTGAAAACTCATCAAACTCGCTGAAATACATCTGCAACTCTTCCATGCTCACCTTCCACAAACCAAAACTTCGTATTCCGGGCGTATCGATAATTCGCACATCGTGCGGCAATTCATAAAGCATCGAACCGGCCGTGGTATGACAACCTTTCTTGTTTTTTTTGCGAACACTGCCGACAGGCAGGGCCAACTCCGGATAGATCGCATTGAGAAGTGAACTCTTACCCACCCCACTGTGCCCGACAAAAACGCCAAGTTTCCCGGCAAGCTGTTCAACCAGCCCCTCGATTGCGTGACCAATCTTGGCTGAGCAATATAACACCTTTATGTCCAATTCGTTATAGGGTTCAAGTTTAGTTTTTAATGTGGAAGCATCTTCCTCCGAGACAACCAGATCCATTTTGTTAACGCAGATCAGCGGCGTCACCCCGCCCCGCTCGGTCGCCAGAAGATACCGATCTATAAGATTGGTATTCAACGGAGGATCATTGACCGAAATCACAATGACCGCAACATCGATATTAGCCCCAATTACCCGCTCGATCCGCGGATTATGCGGATCCGGCCGGGAAAGGGTGCTTTTTCGTGCATGTATGCGTTCCACGAAGTATGTACCGTCTTTTGCCGTGGAAAAATCCACTATATCCCCCACCGCCAGATCGCTGCGTTGGGCAATGGCAAACTCCGGTCTCAACAGGCACTCACATCGGCCATTCTGGCAAAGCAAACCGCAACTACCTGCCTTGACGGAGATTACCATACCGCTATGCATCTCGGCCTGAGTTTGTGGAGCATCCCCGCTCGAATCAAGCTGTTCCTGTTCCAGCAGTTTGAGAATCCACTCATCGAGTGTCGTCGGCCCATGACCGGACCGTTTCTCGAAGGCGCCGCCGCGACTTGGACTGCCTGATCGTTGATGGTAACTGTCATATATACCGTTCTGATCGTCGAATCGACCATCGTGATATTCTTTAGTCAAATTGGATGATCGGTCCCTGGTCCTGGTCATCGCGCTTTTACGCATCTTAGCCGCCATTTTGTAGAGTTGACGACGCTGTTGTTCGCTCAGACCGGCAAGTTTTTCCTGCAGGCGTTTTTGGTCGCTTTTCTGCATGGTTTACAATCTCCAGTTAATTATTTACAATAAAAACCACCGTTAATACAGAAAAATATTCGAAATAGAGATGCGATTTTATGTTGGATTTTAACACTTTTAGCTGGTTTGTTGTCTCTTTTTGCGCTGTTATGATCGGCTTTTCCAAGACCGGCATACCCGGCGCAGCCATATTGGTGATACCGCTATTGGCTGGTATTATGCCGGCACGTGACTCAACAGGGTTTTTGCTGCCCATACTGGCGCTGGCGGATATTATGGCAATCATATATTGGCGCAGGCACGTGGATTGGCCCAGATTGCTGCGATTGCTGCCCTGGACAATGCTGGGAGTCGGCATCGGCTATATAGTACTTAAATATATTACTAATAAACAGCTTATGCCGGTGATCGGCATTGTCGTGCTGATACTCATAGCGGTAACATGGTGGACAAACTCGCGCGGCGGTGCGAAAAAGAAGATACCGACATACTGGTGGTTTGCCGCGATTATGGGGATATTGGCCGGGAGCACCAGCATGATGGCCAACGCCGCCGGCCCAATAATGACTATCTATCTGCTGGCAATGAGATTAGAAAAGAACGAGTTCATCGGTACTACAGCGTGGTTTTTTTGGATGCTGAACCTCTCGAAAATACCCTTCAGTACAAATCTGGGGCTTATCAGCGAAGCTTCACTACGGACTGACCTAGCGTTGTTACCGTGTATTATCCTCGGCGGTATCGGCGGTATTATGCTGGTGCATCGGATACCTCAGCGAGCCTTCAATATTACCGTAGAGGCCCTGGCCGCGATCAGCGCCATCTATCTTTGCCTGCAGGCATTTATGTAAGGCATTCGCTTATGTAAGGCTTGCGTTGTCATACGAATTTGTGCACTGGGTACACGTTGTTTTCACTTTTTCGGAGCTCACCCGGACCGATAACAAAGGCGTACGTTTGAGTTTATAATCGCCGTTATAGTTGCCTTATTTTGAGGACCGATAAAAAGCGGGCTTACGACAAATCATGCCAGTTATCAAGGGTGGTATTTGCCGACACATTTCGTTGTAGCTGCCCCCGAAATGGCAAGTCGGTTTTTAAGGAGGGATGCTTCACTTATCCCGATAAATATACGGGATAGTGCAGGAAGGAGGTGGGAGTATTGACAATCTGTGTGGGGCGACAGGAGTTTGTGAATGCATCTGGTTCTTGAACAGTTGGAAAACCGAGTGCTGCTGGCGGCGCCGAGCGCGCCAACTGATTTGGGATTGTGGTATGCTGACGACAGCGGACCATGCAGCAATATCACTGATTCAGGTACCGAAGTTTTGAAATTATCCGCAGCAGCGGGAAATACGGTCAAGCTCTATAACATTTCCGACTCGTCCTATCTGGGCACTGCCACGGATATGAACGAGGATGTATTTTTCGAAGCGGGCGGCGAGGTGACCATCGAGGCGGAAAACGGTGAACTTACGGGCTTGAACACGACCGGTGGGGGCGGCTCAGAGGGTTCTTATATCTGGGATAACAACACCGATGGCGACGCTGTATATCATTTCTACATCAGCACGGCAGGAACGTATTACGTTCACAGCCGCACCAGTTATCCCAATGGCAGTTCTAATTCGTTTTATGTTAATATTGATGATACGTGGGTAAATCCCGAAACGGGCCCGGCGGTATGGAATAATACAGGCGGTTGGAATGTCTGGCACTTTGATACCGCCACTGAAGTAGTTAACGTAGCCGGAGTCAAAACATGGTCTTTGGCGGCAGGTTGGCACTTCATGGAAGTGCACGCCCGCGAGGCCAATTCCAAACTCGATCGGATCGTTGTCAGCACCAATGCTGCTCCTCCGGTTGATCCCGGCGCAGCGGAAAGCAGCAGTTCCGGGTTGTATCAGTACACTTTTGTTGGCGGCGACCTGATCGGTTCAGCAGACGGCACAGATAACATCATTGTCGCCAATGCCACTAACGGTGCCGACGAGACCAGTAACCTGTCACAAGCCTATACGATCACCTACGATACCGGAACAAACGTACCGGCGGCGTCCGATCTTGACGCAGGCAGCGATACCGGCGATAGCAGCAGTGACGATCTGACCAATGATACCACGGCCACCTTCACCGGGGCCATCGGTAGCGTCGAGCCTGGCTCGACAGTCTGGTTGCGAGTCGGCGCTGTCAACAAACAAAGCACCACCGCCAACGCTGATGGGTCGTACTCGGTTGATTTGCAGGTTGGTAATTTAGCGGAAGGTGCTAACGTTGTCGATATTTATTACATAGACGTTGCGGGCAACACCTCAACCGATTCAGCTAACCTGGCCGTAACGCTGGATACCACCGCCAATGCACCGCCCGCGCCACCCGACCTTGACGCCGGCAGTGACAGCGGCACCAGTAACGTTGACAATCTTACCAACGATACCACCGCTACCTTCAACGGCGGCGCCGGCATCGTGGAAGCTGACTCAACCGTCTGGCTACGAGTAGCTACCGTCAATACCCGATCCACCACCGCGGCCGGTAATGGCTCATACACTATTACCCTTGAGCCTGGTGATTTAGCCGAGGGAGTTAACGCAATCGATATAATTTACATCGATCAGGCCGGCAATACTTCCGGCGATTCCGTAAATTGGAACGTAACGCTCGATACCACCGCTAACGCACCGGCGGCGGCGCCTGACCTTGACGTCGGCAGCGATACCGGCAGCAATAACGCAGACAATATAACCAGCGATACAACGCCGACGTTCACCGGAGGCGCCGGCAGCGTGGAGGCTGACACAACCGTTTGGCTACGAGTAAATGGGGTCAACAAGCGCTCCGCGGCAGCCGCCGGGAATGGTTCATACAGTGTGAGCCTTCTGGTCGGTGATTTATCCGAGGGCACTAATGTCGTCGATATAATTTACATTGACGATGCGGGTAACACTTCTACTGATTCGGCGAATCTGACTGTGACCCTTGACACTATTATGGCAACGCCGGGTGCTCCAGATTTGCGGGCCGCCAGTGATACGGGAAATAATACCGACAATACAACCAGTGATAACGCGGCGTGGTTCGACGGATACGCCGAGCCCGGCGCAACCGTACAGCTTTTTGTAGGAGCTGTCGGCGAAGGCACTGACACAGCCGATGCCGCAACCGGGGCATGGTCGATTCAGCTTAGTAACGGGGACCTGGCAGCGGGGGCCAACAATATGACTGTCCAGGTCACTGATGCTGCCGGCAATACCCAGACCTCACCTATACTGGTGGTCACTTATGATGCCTCCGGTACGGCTCCCAATGCTCCCAAGCTTTTAGCCAGCAGCGACAGCGGTTCCAGCAATGCCGATGGGATAACCAATATAGACGCCGGGGTGGTCTATGGTTCAGTTGGAGGCGGCAATGCAGTAGAAGCCGGCGCTACGGTTCACGTGCGAACCAATAAGAACGCCGCCGGTTGGGTCGAAGTTGGTACCACCGTTGCGGACGGCAGCGGTAACTGGAGCTACACCTTTGACGGTGTTGACGATCTGGAAGAAGGCACCAACCTGGTCGAAATATATATAACCGATTTGTCCAGCAACGACTCGGCGAATTCCGCTGATTTGACGATTACACTGGACACGACCGCCAATGCGCCCGGTGCCGCGCCCGATCTCGATGCGGGCAGTGACACCGGCAGCAGTAATGTGGATAATATTACCAGCGATACCACCGCCACATTTACCGGTACGGTCGAAGCGAATAGCACCGTGTGGCTGCGGATTGACGGCAGTAACACCAGAAGCACTGTATCAGGGGGGGGCGGAGCGTATTCAGTTACACTCCTTGTCGGTGACCTGGCTGAAGGCGCAAATGTCGTTGACATAATCTATATCGACACAGCCGGTAATACGTCTGTCGATTCAGCTAATCTGGCCGTTACCCTTGACACCTCGACCGCCGCCCCGACGGCGGCGCCTGATCTCGACCCCGGCAGCGATACCGGCGACAGTAATACCGACAATTTAACTAACGACACCACCGCCACCTTTACGGGGGTAGCTGGCAGTGTCGAGGGCAACTCCACCGTCTGGTTGCGTGTTGATACCGTTGACAAACGCAGTACCACCGCCAATGCCGACGGGTCGTACTCGGTGAGTTTACTGGTCGGTGACCTGGCTGAAGGCGCTAACACCGTTGACATCTATTACATCGACCCGGCCGGTAACACCTCCACTGATTCAGCCAACCTCGTAGTCAATCTGGATACCAGCGCCGCGGCACCGGCCCTTCCCGATCTAGCGGATGGCTCCGATACCGGAATCAGTAACAGTGACGAAATAACCAGCGAGACAAGGCCCACAATCCAGGGAATTGCCGGAGCGGTGGATAACGACAGCACCGTCCAGATATGGCTCGATACGCCCAGCGGTCCCGATACCCAGATCGCCACAACCACGGCCACTGGCACCGGTGCCTGGAGTTATACCTTCACCAACGCGTCCCTGTTGGAAGAAGGTGACAACGAGATACATATCGTTGCCGTTGATCAGAAGGGAAATCCTTCCGTTCCCTCAGCCGATCTGACGATAACGCTTGATGTTACCGCCAATGCGCCAGGTGCGGCACCTGATCTCGATGCGGGCAGTGACACCGGCAGCAGCAATGTGGATAATATTACCGGCGATACCACCGCCACATTCACCGGTACGGTCGAAGCGAATAGCACCGTATGGCTGCGGATTGACGGCAGTAACACCAGGAGTACTGTATCAGGGGGGGGCGGGGCGTATTCGGTTACACTCCTTGTCGGTGACCTGGCTGAAGGCGCAAATGTTGTTGACATAATCTATATCGACACAGCCGGTAATACGTCTGTCGATTCAGCTAATCTGGCCGTTACCCTTGACACCTCGACCGCCGCCCCGACGGCGGCGCCTGATCTCGATGCCGGAAGCGATACCGGCGACAGTAATACCGACAATTTAACTAACGACACCACCGCCACCTTTACGGGGGTAGCTGGCAGTGTCGAGGGCAACTCCACCGTCTGGTTGCGTGTTGATACCGTTGACAAACGCA
>Ga0209705_10000453_pt1 | contig 21338 bp, 15 predicted proteins | sample PPLLaktember2015_5_FD_187262 | JGI IMG/M metagenome (GOLD analysis project Ga0209705, IMG submission 187262) | Freshwater sediment microbial communities from Prairie Pothole Lake near Jamestown, North Dakota, USA - PPLs Lake P8 Core (1) Depth... | ecosystem: Environmental > Aquatic > Freshwater... | reverse complement strand
TGAATCGCCGGAGTGTGCCATCACTGCAGCGAGCGTGCGTAGTGCCCCGGGTTTTTCAGCCACACGCAGGCGTCTTGACCATTCCGCATCCAATTCAATCAATTCCTGCATAACCTATCTTCCTCTTCAACTGCTTGCCTTGTTTAGATCTTCTCGCATCAGCTCCAGCTGGTGCGGCTTATCCACATCCATGCCGATCTCGGCATATGGCGAGAACACCGCCCTCCCGGTCATGTGCAGCCGTCCGGTTATCTTATTCACCGCTTTATCCACCGTGATCGCCCGCAGCGCTATCAGCAGCAGTGTATAGAATCCCAGGATAGCAGCCTGTTTCAATGGATTCTTGCGCGATGCGATTAACTTTTCCCAGATGTCCAGGTTTCCGTAGATCGCCCGTACCGCCACCACGTTCATGTCCCCACCGCACACCACTGCGTCCTTTAACTTCGTGTAAGTGCGCTTCGAGCCGGGATAGCGTTTTTCCATCACCGCCTTTGGGATGAGGTGATAATACAGCTCGTGATCAGTGGTGTTTGTGTTGTTGATCACCCAATCTACTATCTCCGCAGTGATGCCAGGGATATCCGATGATACCAGTAGGACATGCCCTTTTGCCGGATCCTCATCTGCCACCTTTTTGATCCCGGTCACAATGTTCTCCAGCATCCCACCCTGGCTCGGAAAAAAGCTGATCGGCTTGCTGCAGGTCAACGCCGCGTTTTCGTCCAGTCCTATCATCACGACTCGTTCCACCTGCTTTGATCCGCTCAACGCGTCCAGCACCCATTGCACCATCGGCTTCCCGGCGATATTCAGCAGCGCCTTGGGCTTTCCAAGGGTATATGGGAACAATGGCTCACCGTCGAGCGGAGTTCCACCTGCAATCACGACAGCATCCATCGCTTCCTTCTCCTCACCAATTAATTACCGTTAACATTATCTCCTACAATTCTTGCAGGTGTGGCTCGAACCTCAGCGTATCCAACAGCTCGTCATACTCCGTATAGGTCAGCATGCGCATTTTTCCAGATACCGCCACCAGCGCCGCCTCCATCAGATTGGTTCCAAAGGAACGCCCTTCCAGCAGAGGCGTCGTTGTCACCAGGTAGCGGACTCCTACCTGCCGGAATAGCGCCACATCCTCTTCCGTGGTTGTGTTGGTGACGATCACCATGCCATCCAACCGGTCTGGCATGTGACGTTTGATGTAATGGCAATCCCCTGCCACTACACTCGCCCAGTGATAATATTTCTCCCATTTTGGGATGCGCTTCTCCTGCTTTTCCCCGGTCGGATACACCCACTTAAATGGCAGCCTCCCCGCGATCGGCATGAGCAATGCTGCCAGGCGTTTCACACCCTGCTGGGTGCGGATGGGAATGCCGATCCCGAGCGCGAACATCAGATCTCCGAAGATGAATTCATACCCTTCTTGAGCAAACGATTCCGTCATCCCCCAGCGGTCGGCCCCACCGGTCATCAGTACTTTCTTCTTTGTAATATAGCTGCCGATGTGCCGCTGGAGGAATGGCGCCACGCGCTTCTCCAGCGTGTTTTTTAAGCCGGTTCCATCCACCAGGGGAGTCTGCCTGACATGCCTGACCATCGGCCGCACCGAGTACAGCGGGTACCAGTGATTGTCCACCATCAATCCCAGGTCAGCCCCGCCGACCCCAAACGCGTCCACCTTGCCATCCAGCTCCTGATACAATTGGGCGGCTTTTTCCATTGAGCCATCCGTCCCGATCCGCTCGATCTGTACTCTCTCCCCCAGCAGCTCAATTTCGACTTTCTTATCCCGCTTTGATGACCCAAGACTTATGCTGACCGCCCGCTTCATGATCGAAACCTCCGGACCCAGGATATCACTGAGTATACCCTCCAACCATTAATAATCATACAACTCCGCTCATTTTCCAAGGGTACGCCTTGACCATAATCCTGCATCTTGGGAGTGTTTCTTATGGAAATATAACATTATTACTTATTAAATATGACAAATAAGGTATAATTTGTTTAATTGTTCACTGCTTATAGCAGCCGTGTGGCTGTAGGGGGATCTAGGCATATCCATGCAACTTAAATCTGTTTTCCAATAAGGTGCTTCTGGAGGAACTATGGTAAAGCAATCTGATTCACAAGAACCAACCCAAAAACGTGGCATTACCTTCAAAGTAGCCATCGATGGCGATCCTGACAAACCGGTGGCTTTTATTGCGCATGCATTTGGGCCAGGTGATGTACATTTAGCTTCTGTACCAGTGCGGAATGGGGTAGCCGAGTTGCCCCTCGATGCCAAAAAACTCAAGAATGCACGCCTCTTCTTTGCCCCTAAACCACCGAAAGGTGACGATACTCCCCCGAGCATCCAGGAAATGGAGCGCCTGCATGCATATGAACCTTTATGGAGTTTCGACACCCGACAGCGTATCTATGAAGTAATGCCGATCCCCGAAGATATCTACAAATTTTGGCCTTTATGTTCTTGCCGTGTGCGCGGTGAGGTGGTCAAGGTCGAGGTTCACGGTGGTGTCACCTACGAGAAGCCTGTGTGCGGAGCTCGCGTCCACATTTGCGATGTGGACAAGTGGTTTATCCTGCTTCCTAAGATTCCCGACTACATCATCTGGCAGATCCGTGATGAGTTACTCGATCTGCTTCGCCAGCCACCCTTCCCGCCATTCCCGCCTCCAGAATTGGATCCGCGATTTATCGATCCTGGTTTCATCGACCCAATTCCCTTCATTGCCCAGGGTGTCAATGTTTTCGGTAATTTCGATGATGTGTTTTTGAATCCCCAACCCCTACCGCCCAAGGATTTTCGTCAGGCTTTCGTTCATCCAGCTGATAAGGTTGGATTGAACCCTCAGCCTATACCGCCAGGCTTTGATAGGCGTTTCATGGGCTCACGTGCGCGGGTCGCCTTTGATCCTCAACCCGAGCCACCTGGGAGAAATAAATTCTTTACCGGCAAATTGTTGAACGCGGAAGATTTACAGCAGGACTTTAGCTATCTGAAGAATCTGCCACCGGCCTTTATTTCAGGACTTTTATCGGAATCTACGTTTGAAGTCCGCCAGGCACTGCTGGACAACTTCGCCATCATCAAGCCCTATTTCTGTGAACTATTCTCTCTGCATCCCTATTTCCTCACCTGCGATGAGCTTGCCACGACGATCACAGATGAGCAAGGTCGTTTTGATCTGTATGTCTATTACAACTGCTTCGGCGATCATCCTGATCTGTATTTCTGGGTAGATGTTTCCATTGGAGGCTCCTGGACAACGGTGTATCAGCCCTCCAGGTACTGCTCAACTCATTGGAATTATACCTGTGGCAGCAATGTAACCATCCGTATCTACGATGACCGCGTGTCCGGATGTGGCGAGAATCCAGTGTTGCTGGGCAAGAAGCTGGTCGTAAAATCGATCGGCCGAGAAGTTGGCATGGGCGAGATCCTGCGGCTGGTAGACGGGGTACTGGAAGGTCAGGTTGCACCTGGCTGGATCCACGCCAGCAAAACCTCACCTTTTGGAGCAACGCTCGAGTTCCGGGTGGACTTTGGGGATAGACTTGTTCCCAACAACATCACCCATTACCGCTGGTCGGCGCGCCCGCTCGGCAGCCTGGACGAAGACGACTGGCAAGTATTGGATACAGATGTACGGCGTCACTACCGGGAAACAACCCCTCCAGGCGATCCACCTATCTACAAATCTGTCTTGGTTGGGCCAGATCCCGACTTCCCTGGTCTGTTATACAAGATCGAGCCACAACTGCCCGCGGGTGGAGAAGAATTCGAAGTCCTGGACGAAGGCTACGACCTGGCCTCTGCCTACCTAGACACAACCACCCTTGCAGCTGGTAAGTACGAGCTGAAGCTTGAGCTGTTCAAGAATATCGCTGGTGTGATGCATCTCGCCAACCTGAGCAGCGAAAATGTAGAGCTTTATGAGCTGGACGTGGCTCCATTCACGGAAGATACCTATGTAGCCAATTCGCCTACCAGTGACCGTTTTTACCGTCCTGGCGGTCCCGGAACGGACATCTTCGGTTACCGTTTGGTGATTCATGTGGATAACCGGGTATGTTTCGGCACCATTAACGACGTTGTAGTGAACGGTTTGGGTGCAGGTGTTTGCGGCTTTTTAGAATATTCTGATCTGTCCGATAATGCCAACATCTCTTTCCGGGCCAGTCATCCTGGAAACTTTGCTGTCTTCGATTTCGATGTGTACCGTGTGAGCACACCCCTACCTGCTGCCAGCGCGCCCGGGGCTGGTTGGGTTGGCGACGCACCAGGTGTGGAGGAATTGATTGTTACCGGTTTTGCACGCTTGGGCGATACCTTCTCCAAGCTGGTCAGCATCTTTACCCTGATGAACGACAACCTGCCACTGGACCAGACAGCCTGCACCCGCGCTGCCTTTGCGGAGGTACTGCACATCTATGCCCTGGCGACGAATGGTTATAGCCGTCTGACTTACCTGGATGGGCCACGGCCTTTTGAGGATCCATCCCAGGTAGCCGTTAAAGCCTTCGCTATCACTCCCGCTGGTCCATCAACAACATAAGTCCACCACAGAATTGAACAAAGATTAAAAAAAGACACCTCTCGACTTTTTGTCTCGAGAGGTGTCTTGATTTCATATTCCATATGATTATTATGTCACAGCCAGCCGCTCCACCGAATAATTCTTGAAGATCCCGCCTTCAACCACTCGCCGGATACGCTGCACCGCATCCCATAGTTGTGCGTAACTCGTATATATAGGAGCGATCCCAAGGCGCAGGTTGTCTGGCTCGCGAAAATCCGGGAGCAGCGCCATTGCCTCGATCAGTGCCCGGTTTATCCGATAGCCTTCCGGATGGCGCAGACTGACATGCGAACCACGCCATTCAGATTGTCGCGGTGTACCCAGCGTGAAGCCTAGCTGCCGCAGGTAGTGATCGCTAAGCTCGATCAGGTAGTCCGTCTGCCTCACCGACTTTTCCCTTAATCGCGATATGCCAGCCCGCAGCAGCAGTTCCACTGCCGGCTCGATCGCCAGCATAGATAGCGTTGGCGGAGAGCTGACCATGAAATGTCCGATCCCCGGTTCCGGGCTGAAGTTCAGGTCAAAGGTAAAGGGTGCTTTATGCCCCCACCAGCCCCAGATTGGTGAGCTGAGTTGATCTTGCAGCTCTTTGCGTACGTAAAGGAAGGCTGGCGAACCAGGTCCCCCATTAAGATACTTATATGTGCAGCCGACAGCCAGGTCCACCCCCCACGCATCCAGCTCGATTGGTACAGCTCCCACCGAGTGGCACAGGTCCCACAAAACCAACCCGCCAGCCTGATGCGCCTTCTCGGTGATCGCTGGGACATCGTATTTATAACCGCTCTTGAACACCACTTGGGAAAGCGTCACCAGTGCGGTATCCGATCCGATCAACCCATTAAGTGTATTCAGGTCAGGAATGATGCCGTCATCTGATGGCACCAGATCAAGTCGGTGCTGTCTCCCGAGCAGCTCAATACAACCCTGTAAAATATACAGGTCGGAAGGGAAATTCAACACATCGCTGATGATCTGGGTACGTCCTGGGCAGGCGCGCAGTGCTGCTATAACAAGTTTGAATAGGTTGATAGATGTAGAGTCGCTGATAATGACCTGCCCCGGAGCCGCCCCGATCAACTGGGCGATCTTTTCCCCCACCCGGTGTGGCGCATCATACCAGCCTTCATTCCAGCCACGGATCAACTCTTTCCCCCATTCTTGGCTCACTACCTGCCCCACCCGTTCGATGGTCTGTCGTGGAGCTCTGCCCAATGAATTGCCATCCAGGTAGATCAAATCTGGATCGGAGATTTGGAACTCCTGGCGAAAGCCAGCTAATTCATCCCGGGCATCCAACTTCTCCGCAAATAGGTGAGTGGCATCAAAATCCAGCATCAGTACTCTCCCCGGACTATTAGTACAGAAAGTGTACCAGAGTTTTCCTGAATCCACAGCTAAATCAGGTTTTGTATATTTTTCGCATCCTGACCATGGAAAACACCAGCGAGACCAGACTTACTCCTTCGCTCACCTTCTGAATGAGAAACACCCCAAAATGATTTTGGGGTGTTTCTTGTACGTTGTCAGGTTTATTGTTACAGTTCTGGTTTTGCGGGGATGCGCAGCACGATCCCAGGCCGCAGCACGTTCGGCCGGTCGCCGATAACGTCCTTATTGGCATTGTAAATGTACATCCAGAAATCTTTCTTTGCGCTACCGTAGTACTTCAGCACAATTCCGCTCAAGGTATCATCATCTTTCACCTTGTGCTCTGCCAGGGTCTTTACAGCTGCCGGGGCAGCCGGAATTGCTGCGACGATCGGATTGACCACTTTTGGCCGCAACGCGGCAATTTTAGGCGGGACAACCCGTGGCTTTGCTGCTTTAGGCGCTTTGATCTTCAGTACTGGCCTCTTTGCAGCGGGCTTGGCGGGTAGTTTCGCTGCTGGCTTGGCGGGCAGTTTCGCTGCCGGCTTGGCGGGTAGTTTCACTGCCGGCTTGGCAGGTACTTTCACCGCGGGACGCACCGGTGGAGGCCGGTCAGGTCTTCTGCGGCTCCTGCGGCACGCCTGTCGCACCCGTCCCCCCGGCTGCCGCGAGTGCTCTTCCACCAGCACCTCCTGCGCCTGCCCCCCTGCCGCAGCGCATGATCCCGACTGCCAAACAGGAGCTCACACCTCCCGACCAGGCAGGGGCGGATGGCACCCTCTCCGCTGCCCCACCGCTGACCGCCGCAGGCCGCCCGCTGGTCCCCCCACCACCCGACTCAACCCCCATCCGCCCAGAGCCGCTGCCACCCAGCGCGGCAGGCCGTCCGCTGGTCGCCCCACCACCAGAATCGTACCCAGTCCGCCCCGAGCCACCTTCTCCAGATAGTGTAGGGTCGGATGGAACCTGGACTGAACGCAGTGAAAGTCTCTACCCCGGTTTCGCCCCCGAGACTATTTCCTCCCCGCAGCCCGCTCCCAAGCCGCGCCACGCCCGGCGCTGGCTGGCATGCGGCTGCCTGGGCGTACCCGGGGGGCTGCTGCTGCTCCTGGCACTCTTCTTCCTCATCGATCCTATCCGTTTCCACTTGTGGGGCCGTCTCAACGGCAGCTATGATGCTGCCGCCGAGGTCATGCCCGCCGATACCAGCCTCTACATCGGCTTCAACACCCTGGCAGCCTTGCCCTCCGAGCTGCAGTGGGTGACCGATTCCTTCAGCGCCATCCCTAGCAATCCGGCCTCCCCGCTGGCTGCCCATCCTGGCGGGCTGGCTGCTGCCGCCCTCCAGCCGGTTCAGCAGACCGGCATTCCCGGCGACCTGCTGGGGCAGATCCGGGATTCAACCGGCATCAGCATCCCCGATGACCTCTACCCCTGGATTGGGCAGTACGCCGGTGTCGGCTTCATCTCCAATGAGGACCATCCCGAGGCCTGGTTCGTTGCCATCGAATCCCACCCCTTCGGCAAGACTGACGAGTTCCTGCAGAACCTGCGCAGGGATCTGACCAACATCCAGGAAATGTCCTTCACGACTGAGTCTGTGGATGGCGTTCCCTGCACCGTCCAGGATGTCCCTGAGGTTGAGCAAAAGGTCGCCTTCTGCAATACAGGCCGGCTGGTGCTGATCGCCTCGAACCTGGACGTCATCCGCCTGATGCTCTCCGCCCAGGGGGATCGCTCCCTGGCTCAGGATGCGGTCTATCAGCAGCTGGCTGCCATACGACCGCGCGATTGGAGCGCCAGCATTTATCTCGGGCGCGAGCAGGTTGAGAATTCGGAGATGACCAACGAGATCTACAACAGCCTGGCGGAATTGCTCGGCGCTGGGATCATGGAAGCCTGGAATGGTTCCCTGCTCTCCGCGGCCATCGTACCCGCCGGTCTGCGCATCGATGCCTTCCATGCCCTCTCCCCCGCTGACCTGCCAGAAACCTCTTCGCAGATCCTCGAGGCTCTCGAGGCAGAGAACACCATGCTTCAGCAGGTTCCCGTCAATACCATGCTCTACCCGCCGGTCCCCGTCTTGACCAGGCTTATGCTTCGATCTTCGAAAGCGACCTGCTCGGCGACGCTTCCCGCAGCACCTTGCTCGATGAGCTGAATTTGGCCTTCGGCTTCAACCCTGAGGAGGAGCTGATCAACCATCTGGATGGCGACTGGGTGCTCTTACTGGCCCCCGATGAGGAAGGCTATATTCCCGCCACCACCGACCTGCAGCTGTCCTTCACATTGCTGGCCTGTTCTTCCGATATGTCGGCTTTGCAGGATGGCCTCGGACTGGTTACCCAGCTCGTGACCGCCAGCGGTATCGAGGTGGACCAGACCGACGACGGCGAAACCCTGCGCATCGAGATCGCCGCCCCGCTTGATCCGGCGGCTGGCCCGGTCGGTATCTACGGCCTGAGCCAGGATTTCTTCTTCCTCGCCTCCGATCCCGCCCTGCTCGACTCCGCCCTGACCGGCGATGCCCCCCTGTTGGGCACTGCTCGCTACGGTCAGCTGGCAGACAGCCTGCCGGAGGGGATGGTCCCCACCGCCTACGTGGACCTGAACCCCTTCTTCGCTATCCTGCGTGAGGACATGACCGCCCGCGGCCAGGAGACCTTCGACGAGACCATCGCCCCCTTCCAGGCTATCCAGGAGATGCTGCTGGCGGTCTCCCTCCCCCAGCCCGACGTGCTGCGCAGCAGCATTATCCTGGGGCTGCCGCCCAGGTGATAAATAAATCCAAACAAAGGGCAGCCGGGCTGATAAACCGCCCGGCTGCCCTTTGTTTTCGGAGACTCACCCCGGACTCGGGGCGATCTCCCCATCCTTCATCTCATACACCATATCCGCGGCCTGCCAGACCAGGGCATCATGACTGGCGATCACTACCGTCACGCCGGTCTGGTCAACGATCCGCCGTAAAAGCTGAATAATGCCTTTGCCGGTGGTAGTATCCAGCTGCCCGGTCGGCTCATCTGCCAGGATCAGATACGGCCGGTTCACCAGCGCGCGGGCAATTGCCACGCGCTGCTGCTCGCCTCCCGATAGCTCGTAGGTCCGATGTCGGGCGCGATCGGTCAGCCCGACCAGCCGCAGCACCTCTGCCACCCGCCCTTTGCGCTCCCGGGCTGGCGCCCGCACCAGCCGCATGGGCACGCTGACATTTTCTTCCACCGATAAGAACGGCAGCAAGCCGAAGGTTTGAAAGATAAAGCCAATATGGCGGCGCCTCAGCTCAATGCGCTGCCGCATGCTCAGCTCGCTCAGGCGCTTGCCGCCTACCGCCACACTGCCCTGCGTGGGCTCGTCCAGCCCGGCGATCAGATTGAGCAGCGTGGTCTTTCCGGACCCAGACCGTCCCTTGATCACCACCAGCTTGCCCGATGGGATCACCAGGTTGGCCGCTCTCACCGCATGCACCTGCTCCACGCCCAGGTCATAAGTTCGCCAGACTTTCTGGGTCGCCACCACAGGTCCGCGCTGCGGCCGCGCATAAACCTCGGCAGGGACCGTCAATTCCGGCTCAATACCCTGGAACTGCACGAATTCTGCTGCCTTTTCCTGCGGCCAGACGGTCACATGGGTCTCTTCCAGCCGCAGCTTAACCCGCTCACGCATCTCCAGCGCTTCTACAAAGGATTTCGGCAGCTGCAATCGCCCGGCTCGATCCAGCACTGCCCACTCTTCCTCGTGCATCTTGCCGCTTTCCACGTCATGCCGTCTCCGGATCTCTGTGCTGGTGCGCCCATCCCGGATGGCGACCACCCGATTTACCAGCTGCGCCACCATCGGATCATGCGTCACCAGGATCACCGTGGTGTGATACAGCTCGTTGATCTTGCGCAGGGCCTCATACACCTGCCGGGCGGACTGTGAATCGATCTGTCCCGTCAGCTCATCCCCCAGCAGCAAGGGGGGATTGTTTGCCAGGGCCACCGCCAGGGCTACGCGCTGCTGCTGGCCTCCCGACAATTGATCCGGGCGGTGACGGGCCTGCTCGGTCAGCTCTACCACCTGCAGCAGCTCATCCACCCGCTGACGGCGCTGACGGGAGGCCATTCCCGCCACCAGCATGGGCAGCTCAATGTTCTCTCGCGCCGTCAGGTATGGCAGCAGGTTCCGGCTGGGCTGCTGCCAGGCAAATCCCACAACCTCCCGCTTGTAGCGCGTTCGATCCCGGGTCCGCATCTTCAGCAGATCCCAGCCATTGATGACGACGATCCCAGCGCTGGGTGTATCCAGCCCGCCGATCACATTCAGCAAGGTGCTCTTCCCCGCTCCAGAAGGTCCTACCAGCGCCATCATCTCGCCAGGCTGCACCTCCAGGTCCAGCCCTTGCAGCGCCACCACTTCCAGGTCTGCTACCTTGTAGATCTTGACCAGGTTCTCACAATAAACGAACGGTTGCTCTTCCATTTCACTCGTCTCCCAGCCGCAGCACGCGGTGCACGCCAGCCCGCAGCAGCATGATCAGAGAAAAGACTACGGACAGCAGGTAGAACAGGATCAACCAACCATACTGGGTGATCACCGCTCCCCAATCTACCTGGATCTGATATACCGCCAGCCCTGGCTCCACCCGGTCCAGCAGCAGGTTCAAATAGACGCGCATGATCTGCGTCAAGCCAATACCGACGCCCGTCCCCATCAGCAGGCCTACCAGCACCAGGATGCACGCCTCCCCGGCCAGCAGCAGCCAGATTTGACCGGCTGAGAGACCATTGGAGCGCAGGATGCCGAACTCATAGGTACGCTGCTGAGCAGAAAAATAATGCACCAGGAACAGTCCACTCACACTCAGAATGGTCAGGATGGTAGTATTCAGGTCGAACGAATAGCGCAGCCCCTGAATAAATGCATTGCGTTCCAACCGCTGCTTCTCCGTCCGCGCATCGGCAAGCAGGTTGTCCTTCACCAGGGGATCCTCGATCAAGGCCGGGTAAGCCGCCGAATCGATCTCCAACCAGACCTCATGGCTGGAATAATAGACCGGCATTTCCAGGTCAAGATAGTGCTCCAGCGCTTCCTGGTCTACGATCAGAAACGATCCGCTGATGGTCGGGAAGTTCACCAGTACACCTTTCACCTGGATGCTTATATGGTAAGGGATCAGGGCAAGCTGCACCTCGTCGCCGACCTCCTGCGTGGCCTCCAGGGCACTGGCGGAGAAGATCGCCGCGAACGGGTCGCTTTTGTTGATCGCATCAATATAGGGATTGATTGCCACATCTCCGGGATCGGCTAGCGCTTCCCAATGGACCACCTGAGATACCTGGAGCGTTGTAATATCGGTCAGCCCGGGCGGATAGCGCGCTACCAAGGAGAAAGTAGCCGGATCGATCCCCAGCAAGACTAGATCGCGCCCAGATGCCGTTTGGGCAGCTTCTCGAAAGACGGAAGTGACACCTCTCACCCCCTCCAGGCTGGCAAAAGATTCCAGCGGCTCTCCTGCCTGGTGAAGACGCAGGTCGGCGCCGGCGCGATAATGCGCCACCTCCATCTGAGCTAATTCCAGCGAGTGCAGATAATTGATGGAGAAAAAGGTCAATCCGGTCGTCAGGCTGATCAACAGGATCACCTGGGCAGGGCGCCTCGGATCGCGCGCCAGGCGGTTCAACCCCATCTGCAGCACCAATCCTCGTCCCCCCCTGGCAATCCGGGCCAGTCCGCGCAGCAGATAAGGGAAACTCCGCAATCCGATCAACGCCAGACCTAAAAGCAGCAAGGATGGCCCTAACAGCAAGAGCGGATCTGCCAGGTCGGTCTGGTGCAGCCGGCTCACCACAAATGACCCCCGGTTGCTCAGCTGCCAGTAAGCCAGGCTGCCCACCAGGAACAGCACCAGGTCCAGCGATAACGATTGCCAGCCGGTCCATTGTCTGGGACGGCCGCGGTACTGCTGCCACTCCAATACACTGCGCCGGGCGGCTGGCAGCGCTGCCGCACAGATCGCCAGCCAGCCGCAGCCGGCTCCCAGCCAGGCTAACTGCAGGCTATCCAGGGGCAGCCTGGCGGGGATGCTCGCCCCGCTCCAGAGGCTCCACAGACTCAGCAGTGTCTGTGCGCCCCAGGGACCCAGAACGCCGCCAGCCAGCAGCGCCATCGCGAGCCCTTCGATCATAAATGGTTGGACGATCTGCCAGGTACTGGCTCCCCGCCCCACCAGCACAGCCATTTCGCTTTGCAGCCTCTCCAGCCCGGTCGATGTCAAAAGATAGAGCGCATACAGCACGAATAGATAAGCCTGGGCACCCAGCAGCAGGAGCACCATGCGGATGGTGGAGAGGTTCTGACGGTATGCCAGGAGCAGGTTGGGTAGATCTGACAGCATGTGCGCCCCCGCCGAGGAAACCACCGTCTTCAGGTTGATCATCTGACTTTCGATCGCCTCGACGTCCTCAGGCAGGACCTTACTCTGATCGATCACCACCCGCCAGGAGTAATCATGGAAGGGCAGCAGCTCCCGCATTCCCTGCATGTAGATGAACAACGGCAGGGTGATCGTATCCTCATTGCGTCCGGGCAGAACCCCCAATTCGAACAGGCTCTGATCGCCCCACCACACGTCGGATGAGGCATCCAACGGCTGCAGGATGCCGACGATGCGAAAGCTGTAATCGCCCCCCGCATACACCATGTCGCCCAGCTTCAAGCCGCTCTGCTTGGCTACCTGGCTGGCGATCGCAGCTTCCAGGGTTGGCGTCTGGAACATGGCCTGCCGGATCTCTTCCGGGGTATGGGGCGCCTCATAGGTCGGCCATTCTCCCTCCACCAGTTGCAGGACCTCCCGTGGCCGATCAATGGCCCACACATTCACCAGCTGGGGTTCCAGCCGGGAACCACTATCCACCGCCCGCACCGGCTCGCTGGTGACTTCCATCTCGAACGAATGGACCTCCAACCGCATGCTCAGCAGATCACCCAGGGTGCTGTCTACCGTTGCAAAAAATGAGGGGATCAATATACTCTGCTGCCCACGGATCTCAATATTGCGTCCGGCAGCCGGGGCTGCCTCCAGTTCTGCCGTCAGTGTCCGACCGGCAATAGCGCGGGCATAAGAGGGCAGACCAGCTGGCAGGCCGACTGTCAGGGTGATTCCCAACAGCAGCACCAGGTTCAGGCGCCAGTGGCGGATCATATGCCGGAGCGTATAATCGATCATCCTCAGCTGCCTCTCAATCCTGACCGATGCGCATCAACCGGTGGATATTTGCCCGCCACAACACCGCGGTTGCCCCGCCCAGGATCGCCAGAAAGCTTATCACCAGGATCACGTAGAATGAGATAACCCCTGACCAGTTCTCCAGCGGCAGCAGCGGCGGCACTGCCGGACGGTCTCCCAGGGTGAGAGGAAGAGACGGCAGCACCAGCTGATTCAGTACCAGCCCAAGCACGGTTCCTAACGCCAGCCCCGCGCAGATCATCAGCAGTTGTTCCAGGAGCAGCGCACCGTACAATTGCCCTGTGGAAAGTCCCAGGGAGCGTAATATACTGTAGGCGGTTTCCCGCTGGCGCACGGTCAGGGTAAAGTGCGCTGAGAATCCTGCCAGGCTCAGCACAGCCGTCAGGATTGTCCCCAGCAGGACCACCGAGCGCAATCCCAGCGTCAGCGGATCTGCCTGGATCGCCCGCTGCTCCCCAGCCCGATCGATGCTGCGCACCGCCTGGGTGAACTGCCGGCTCATCTGGTCTGGAGCCTGACCCGGTTCCACTCCTACCCAGATCTCATTGGCATTCGCCGGCATGCGCAGATTTCTGTTCAGCATGGTCAATAACGGGTCACGAGCGGTGACCAGGAATCCCCGGTTGGCGGTTTCATAGAGGGTCGGGAAGTAGCGTACCTCCCCCTGGATGATCATGGGGATCGCGTTGCTCTGCACATATGCCAGAAAATGATCCCCAACCTTCAGCTGGATGGCAAGCAGGAATTCCGGGCTGGCCAGCACCGGCAGCATCTCTCGCTGCAGGCTGCCGGACAGGTATAGAGAAAAACCCCGCGTCTCCCGTCCGGTCGGCAAACGGAAAAACAATGTTCCGCTTCCGGAATGTGCCTGGACCTGCCGGGTGAATTGTGCGACGACCTGATTATCACTCACCTGCCAGATGCGCTGTGGGACCTCGAAATCTTCCATGATGCTGCTTGCGCCGCTGTGCAGGTCAACCACGCTGATATCATCCAATGCAAAGTTCAGCAGCATGGCCTGTTCATACGCCGCAGGCCGGATATTGATCCAGATCGAATGCAGGCTGAGGGGATAGTCCTCGGGCTGGTAAGCCGGCAATTCCGCTTCCAGATAGCGCCACTCCTCTTCCGGCGCAGGATCGTCCTCTGCCCTGCTTGTTGGAGGTGTGGCAGAGAAATTCACCAGGAATGTTTCCCCCTGCGCACTTAAGACCTTGGCCTGCAGGTGAATGGTATCGATCAGGCGGGTCTCATTGTATAGAGCATTGTGATCCAGCAGCCAGACGCCGATGCTGCCTGGCTGTCCCTCCAGCTCGAGCAGCGGATTGGCGCCCGGATCGGCTTCGACGATCAGCTCACCCAACAGCTGACCCATCGGCTGGTCGGCATAATCCTCCCGGTAGCGGGACACCTGCGAGAAGGACAGCGGCTCGACTGCCAGCAGCTCGAAGCGCGGGTAGTCCCGGTAGCTGCGGATGTTGACCATGCCGGCCCCACGCCAGACCGCGCTGGCTGCGAGCACACCGTTTTCATTTTCCATCGCCGCCGGCGAGCGATACCGGTCGAAGGTCAGGCGCAGGTCCGCGCCTGCCGCGTAAACCGCACGCTCATATTCGATCGAATTCAAGGTGATCTCCAACCCTGTGGACAGGATGCCGAGAGCCATGGTCAGGGTTAACAGCAGGATCAACCGAGCCATGTGGGTCGGATTTCGGGTCGCATACCACAGTCCCAATACCGCCGGCAGACCACGCCAGGCAGCTGCCAGTACGTTCAATCCTCTCAGCAGCCAGGGAAAGATGCGGAGCAAGATCACCGCAAAGCTGACGAGCAGCGCTAAGGGTGCCACCAACAGCAGCCAGTCCACCTGCCCCGAGATCCCAGCAAGTCCGCCATAACTCCGCAGCCGCCACACCAGCACCGACGCCGCCAGAGCCGCCAGCACGTCCAGGTAGGCTCGCTGCCACCATTGCGTGCGTTCAGGACGGCTCTTCTCGCGGATGTGCGTTACCACGCTGTGCTGAACTGCCTGTCTCACCGGCAGGAGCAGACCTGCCAGCCCGACCAGCGCACCGATACCTGCTGCCAGCCAGGCCGAGCCAGCCAGCCCGGGTTGCCAATCCGCCAGGCTCACCTGGGCGATCGGACCGCTTTTCGCCAGTACCCATACCACACCCAATGCCAATCCGGGGCCTACCAACAGCGCCACCAGGCAGACCACCCCCGCTTCAGCCACCTGCAGCCGGAAGATCTGGCTGAAAGAGCCCCCTCGGCTGGACAGATTGGCAAATTCGCCTTCCACTTGCTGCACAGAGAGGGAAGCCACCATGCTCAGGTAATACAAAGCCAGGAATAAGATCTCAGCGATCAGCACGTACATGGTGATGCGCGCCACCCATGCCTGCCGGGTGAAGCTATCCAGCGTCGCATCCAGGTGAGTCTCCAGGGCGACCGCCGGGGATCTCTGGGCTGCCTCCGTCCTGAGGATCGCCAGCTGTGATCTGAGCTCCGGGATGTCGGCGACCTGCACCGTGGCTGGATCCAACTGAACATTCCAGATCAGCTCCGGGCGCGCATTTGGGAAGAGCGCTTGCTGGACCGTAAGGAAGGCCTCGGGGCTGAGGATGGCACTTAACACGGTACTTTCGTGTTCATCCGCTTGCAGGGTCAGCGGACTGAACTCGCCAAACCAGTATGGATCCTGGGCGTCCTCCGCCCGCAAGATACCGCTGACCTCCAGCCATAACGATGGTCCGGCCTCCCTCTCAGACCGGCTCAGCGGCAGGCGGTCACCGATCTCCAGCCCATACGTGCTGGCGAACAGCTCGCTCACTGCGGCGTTCACCACCACCTCGCCTTGCATGGGCTGCTCAGGCCAACCCCCGGCGACCCATTCGATTTTCGGCTCCATGCCGGTGTAGAATCGCAGGTTTATCCGCTGGTCGGTCAGCATCTGTTCCAGATACCACGGGATCAGTGTATTTGAGCTGCCCCCTCCGATCACCTGGCGGGTATACTCACCCAGCCGTTCTTGCAGCCAGGTCTGCATCTGCGCATCCAGCGCCTGGTACCCCGCTGCATCCAGGTTCTGGTAGATGGTCAGGCGCAGGTTGCTGCTCAGCGGCGCGCTGCTGCGCAGCTTGTGCGGTAAGGCAAAGCCCATCACTGTGTCTGCCAGCACCGGACCGCTGGCAAGCAGGCCGGCTGCCAATCCAACGCTCAGGAAGAGCAGGACCAGCATCTGCCAGCGGGATTTGATGCGGCGGAGAAAATACCCGGGCCAGCTCATAGGATTGGCTCGAGTATATCAAATCCGTTTAAAGATACTATGAAGAATAGGGCTTAAAAACAAACCGCCCGAGTTGCTTCGGGCGGTTGTGGGTTTTACAGTTCCGGTTTTTCCGGGATGCGCAGGACAATACCGGGGCGCAGTACGTTCGGCCGGTCGCCGATGACGTCCTTATTGGCATTGTAAATGTACATCCAGAAATCTTTCTTGGCGCTACCGTAGTACTTCAGCGCAATCCCGCTCAAGGTATCATCATCTTTCACCTTGTGCTCTGCCAGAGCAAAGCCACGGGTTGTCCCGCCTAAAATTGCTGCGATGATCGGATTGACCACTTTTGGCCGCAACGCGGCAATTTTAGGCGGGACAACCCGTGGCTTTGCTGCCGTAGGCGTTTTGATCTTCAGTACTGGCCTCTTTGCAGCAGGCTTGACAGTTGTCTTTGCTGCTGGCTTGGCGGGCAGTTTCACTGCTGGCTTGGCGGGTAGTTTCACTGCCGGCTTGGCAGGTACTTTCACCGCGGGACGCACCGGTTTCTTTAAACCTGCTTTGATCCTTGCAAGTCTTTCTTCTTCTGGATTTGCCATAATTGCCTCCTTGTTCGAAGCTTGTTGTTGGACAGGCTTTACAATCTGCCTGAATTACCTTGATTATAATCCTATTCACTGGGTTTACCCTTTATATTTTATTACAATGTGGCGCGCTTCACTTTCTTTAAACAATAATGCTATAATCGGCGCAGTTTACATTCTATCCTTGGAGAGGGACTGCATGCGTCCAGATTGGGATACCTATTTCATGAAGATCGCAAACGACGTTGCCGCTCGCAGCACCTGTGATCGTGCCTTCGTCGGAACTGTTCTTGTACGCGAGAAACGCATCCTGACCACTGGATTTAATGGCTCACCTGCCGGACTGCCGCACTGCGATGAGGTTGGTCACCTGATGATCGAAGGACATTGTGTCCGCACCATCCACGCTGAAGCCAACGCCATCATCCAGGCTGCCCTGCACGGCGTCTCCACCAAAGGCGCCGACTGTTATGTCACCCACTTCCCCTGCCTCCAATGCGCCAAGATGTTGATCAACGCCGGTATCGTGCGCATTGTCTACGACAACGACTACCGCATCGATGCCAACACCCTCGATTTCCTGCGCATCGCCGAGGTCGAGCTCTTCCGCGTCCCGGCTGAAACATAGTCCCTTCCCTTCAGGGGAGGGATTTAGGGAGAGGTTAAAGTTCCTTCCCTTCAGGCGTAAGTTGTAGGAGAGGTCAAAGTCCCTTCCCTTCAGGGGAGGGATTTAGGGAGAGGTCAGCCCACGCAGGTGGGCTTTGTGATCTTGTCGCAGCGAATTCATTCGCCAAGTTTGCTACCGGTTCTGATCCGCATACTTCCACCACCAATAAGTCCCCATCATCCCCGCCAGACAGGTGATCCCCACGATCCAATAGCTTGCCGATCCCAAGGGGCTATCGCCCTGAGAATACAGCAACGGCACCGCCCAGGGAAAGTATTCCGCCCAGCCAAGCACCATCATGAAGTTCGCCGTGACCAGGGCCAGTACCGCCATGGTCATAGGCAGCATATACCCACGCCCCAGGCTGGCAAAGAGCGCAAATGGCAGCACCGTCGCGATCGCCAGACCAATGGTCACCGCCCCCACCGTCAGCCCATGCAGGATCACCTCGCCTGACCCTCCCGGCAGCCTTATCAACGCTCCCATCAGCACTCCGAAAGTGAGTATCAGGACCGCCAGTACGGCGGACCAGGCGGTCACCACGATGAATTTCGCCAGCAGGATGCTGAGCCGTGGCACCGGCACAGCCAGCATATCTTTCAAGGTGCCGTCCACAAATTCGCGGCCGAACACCCAGCTGACCGCCAGGACGAAGAAGAAGAACCCGCCAGCAGAGACGACCTCGGCAAACATCACCATGTAAGCTGACCAGTCGGTGGCGGAATAGGCGACCAGATTGGCTTTCGCACTGATCAAGCCTAGCCGGCGGGACAATTCGGGATTCTTGGCCAGCAAGATCAATAACGCCACACCCAACGGCATGAACAGCGTCCCCAGGGCGGTCCACAGCGGCATGCGCGAGCGGATGGCCTTGCGCAGCTCGATCCACATCATATCGGAAAGGTTATTCATCGGACTGCCCTCTTTCCTCGCCAACCAGCCTCAGGAAGTACGGCTCCAACTCCTCTTCCTCCACCAGCAGCTGCGTAGGCGATATTCCGGCCTTGACCAGGATGCGGTTAATGTCGTCAGGGTGCTCGATCGCAAAGGTAGTATTAAGCTCGATCACCCCGTCCGGCAGGATCTCAGCCGGCTGTTCCGCTGCCCTCAGAGCTCGGTGGGCGGCTTCAACGTCGCGCACCCGCAGCAACAGCCGCCTCTTTCGATTGCCCTCCAGCTCTGCGATGCTCAATTCCTGCAGCAGGTGCCCTTTATGGATGATCCCGATCCGCCCGGCCAGCCGGGAGACCTCCGCCAGGATGTGGCTTGACATGAAGACCGTCCCACCCTGCCCCAGGGTCAGCTCGAGCAGCAGCTCACGGATCTCAACGATCCCCGCCGGGTCCAGGCCATTCGCCGGCTCGTCCAGGACGAGCAGCCGGGGATTGTGGATCAGCGCTTTGGCCAATCCCAGGCGTTGGGCATTGCCATGCGAGAGCGTGCGTGTCCGCCGGTCGGCATATGCCCCCAGGCTCAATTTCTCGATCATCTCCCCGACCGCTTTGGGCGGGGAGCCCGGATGCAGGCGCCGGGCCACCTCCAGGTTCTCGCGCACGCTCAGCTCTGGATAGGCGTGCGGGTCCTCGACCATATACCCCACCGCACTCCAGGGCTGCGAGCTGCCCAGCCGGACGGTGGTTCCCAGCACCCTGGCAGAACCGGTGGTGGGTCGGATCATCCCCAGCAGCATGCGGATGGTGGTGGTTTTCCCGGCGCCGTTCAGCCCCAGGAAGGCATAGATCTCTCCCTCCGCAACCCGCAGAGAGAGCTGCTCGACCGCCCTCACATCACCATAGCGTTGCCCGAGGTTCTGTGTTTCGATGGGTATGTTCATAATTCACCTTGAATGCGCCGCATCCCCTCGTCGATCAGGTCCTCAGCCATGAGCAGCCCTCTCTCCGTTCAAATATGCGCTCAAACTTAATCCTATCACCATAACTCCTTGAACTGTCACTTTCTTTCAAATTAATAGTGTAAATTCGCGTCGATCAGCGGATAAAAAATAATTCGTCATATTCGCCCATTCGTCCCATTCGCAATAGCCCTTTGTAAAAACCAGCCCAATTTCCTATCCTGCTGCTGCAGTATTGATATACTTAAGTTTGAGACGCATTGGGATTCGAGCTACCACTGCAGGTTTTTATTAATAGTTTTCGTTTGACATACGAGGTAAAAAAATGGTGCCGCAGAATTCTGAAATGATCGTACGTGAGTTACTCGAACTTGCTAATGTTGAATTAAATGGCAAAAATCCCTGGGACATCCAGGTACACAACCCAAATTTTTTCAACCGTGTCTTGCAGGAGACTTCTCTCGGGCTGGGAGAATCCTACATGGATGGCTGGTGGGATTGCCAGGCCTTGGATGAGCTGATCTACAGGGTTCTGAAAGCGAATTTAGATTCTAAGGTCAAAGGAAATTGGAAAATTGCGCTCCAGGTATTGAGATCCAGGCTCTTTAATCTCCAGACCCGCTCCAGGGCGCTTAAAGTCGGCGAGGTTGTTTATGACCTGGGCAATGATCTGTACATCGCCATGCTCGACAAACGCCTCAATTACACCTGCGGCTACTGGAATAATGCCGCAACTTTAGACGAAGCCCAGGAGGCCAAGCTCGATCTGGTCTGTAAGAAGATCGGACTGAGACCGGGGATGAGCGTGCTCGAGTTTGGCTGTGGTTGGGGAAGCTTTGCCAGTTACGCCGCAGAAAAGTATAACGCTCACGTGGTAGGTGTGACCATTTCCAGGGAACAGTTAACTTTCGCCAGGCAGGTCTGCAAGGGCCTGCCCGTCGAGCTGCGCTTTCAAGACTACCGTGAAGTGGAAGGCAAGTACGACGCCATCATCTCAATTGGTATGCTGGAGCACGTCGGGTATAAGAACTATGCAACTTACATGCAGGTGGTGGATCGTTGCTTGAAAGCCGATGGCATTGCCTTAATTCACTGCATTGGTGCCAACCAGAGCGTGACCATGGGCGAAGCCTGGGGCGCTAAATATATCTTCCCCAATGGCATGCTACCTTCTATTGCCCAGCTCGGTGCCGCAATGGAGCCAAAATTTGTCATGGAAGACTGGCACAACTTCGCCCCTCATTATGTCCCGACCCTGTTGGCGTGGTCCGCCAACTTTGAGAAGGCCTGGCCCAATTTGCAGGACAAGTATGGCGAACGGTTCCATCGAATGTGGCGCTATTATCTTTTGAACAGTGCCGGCGCCTTTAGAGCGAGAGCCCAACAGTTGTGGCAGATCGTATTCACTCGCAAAGGCACTCCGCAGCCGGACTGCCGTTTAAGTTAAGCGATATTTCTACAACCCTTTTCCTGGTTCGCTAATTCCCCTCCCCCCCTTCCCAAAACCCCCTCCTTCTGATACACTTTCCCCGCTAAGTATACGACCGCATCTCTTAAGATCAACCCCTCAATGACCTCGGCCGTCTTTCGCCGGGGTTATTTTAATGGAAGGACCTGTAACAAATGCTGCTCGAACGTACCGATTTACGCAATATCGCCATCATCGCCCATGTCGACCATGGCAAGACAACTTTAGTGGACGGCCTGCTCCGCCAGGCCCACACCTTCCGCGACAACCAGCGCGTCGCTGTACGTGTCATG
>Ga0209705_10000452_pt1 | contig 21382 bp, 21 predicted proteins | sample PPLLaktember2015_5_FD_187262 | JGI IMG/M metagenome (GOLD analysis project Ga0209705, IMG submission 187262) | Freshwater sediment microbial communities from Prairie Pothole Lake near Jamestown, North Dakota, USA - PPLs Lake P8 Core (1) Depth... | ecosystem: Environmental > Aquatic > Freshwater... | reverse complement strand
TCCCGCAAGCGGTCTCGATGCCGCCGGCTGGTCAGCAGAGCTCGCGAAGCGCGGCGTCCTCGTGAGCCCGTGCGAACGCCACGCGCTGCGCTTCGTCACGCACCGACACATCGATGAAGCGCAGATTGATCGGACCGTCGATGCCTTCGAAGCGCTCTGGCAGCGCTTATCGACAAGCCGCTGAAGCGCGCGAAATCTCACGCTCCGGCAGCGATCGCAAGACCGTTGCGCGCTACTCGTTCGCGTGGATTTTTGCAAGGGGCAAACGCGAGCCACCGCCTGACGGCATCGACGGGATGCTGCGCTGCGGTAAGTACTTGAATACTGGGAAATCGACCTTTGATATTGCACCGCAACACCAAGTGCGCCTTGCCGATGCCCGGCGGATTCTGTATCTTTGGCGGCCTGCTGTTCGCCCGGCCAAATTTCACACCGCGGTCAGGCGGCGTAAGCCGCAAGACCCCGGCAACGGCGCTTTAGTTATGACCTGGACCCCATGGGAAAAGGCCATGCGCCCGGAATGGCAACCGGCCTGGGCGTTTCCGGCGCACGAGGCTCCGAGGCAGGTTGGGCCGATCGAGTTTCAGGTGCCGGACGCGTACGGGGGACAGCGGGCTTTTTCTTGGCTGCTTTTTTCTTAGCCGACTTTTTAGTCGGCTTTTTTTTGCCTGCGCTTTTCGCGGACGCCGCCGCGGTCGCGCCGCGCCGCGTCGATGCTTTCTTCGCGACCGCTTTGCGCGCCGGCCGTCGTGTCGTACGTCCCGTCGCCTTCTTTTTCTTGTGGCTGGCGGCTTGCTTCGCCGCCCGCTTGCGGCGCGGTTTCCTGACCTTGGCCATAGCGTGACTCCTTACGTGGGATTCCGCCGCCGTCAGTGGAGGGCGGCCTGCACCTGGCTCACCACATCGCGATAGAGGGCATCGGGATCAAGGGTGACGTCGCCCTCCCACGTGACCGCGTTCGATATGGGATCGATCGCCGCGCGCCTGAACTTCTCTTCGTCCCACAGCGTGCCGAAAGGCGGCGTGCCGATGAGATCTCCCAGGTAGACGTGGCCTTCGAGGCCGTCGTCGAAGCGCAACCACAGCGTGTAGTTGTGCTCCGCTCGCACCTCGGTAACCGCGTGCAAGCCGATTCTGCGGCTCCGGTGACGTCGATACTTCAGACTGTATGCCAAGCTGCGGCCTCCTCTCGCGTGAGTACGGGGCGCGAGCCCCGCGTCAATCCCAACTGAGCGCACCACCGGTCTGGTATTCCGTCACCCGGGTTTCGAAAAAGTTTTTCTCTTTCTTGAGGTCGATCATTTCGGCCATCCACGGGAAAGGGTTCGTCGCCCCTTCGAAAAGCGGGTCCAGGCCGATCTGCTGACAGCGGCGGTTGGCGATATAGCGCAGGTATTCCTTGAACATCGCGGCGTTGAGTCCCAGAACGCCCCGCGGCATGGTGTCTTCCGCATAGCGATACTCGAGCTCGACCGCCTTCGTCATCAGCTCGCAGATCTCGTCGCGGAATTCGGGGGTCCACAGGCGCGGGTTCTCGGCCTTGATGGTGTTGACGAGGTCGATGCCGAAATTGCAGTGCATCGATTCGTCGCGCAGGATGTACTGATACTGCTCGGCCGCCCCGGTCATCTTGTTCTGGCGACCGAGCGCGAGGATCTGGGTGAAGCCGACGTAGAAGAAGAGGCCCTCCATGATGCACGCGAAAACAATGAGGCTTTTCAGCAGCTTCTGGTCGTTTTCCAGCGTGCCGGTCTTGAACGCCGGGTCGGTTAGGAGCTCGATGAACGGGATCAGGAACTGATCCTTGGCGCGGATCGATGGAATTTCGTTATACGCGTTGAAGACCTCGCCTTCGTCGAGCTGCAGACTTTCGACGATGTACTGATAGGCGTGGGTGTGTATCGCCTCTTCGAACGCCTGGCGCAGCAGATACTGGCGGCACTCGGGCGCCGTGATGTGGCGATAGGTGCCGAGCACGATGTTGTTGGCCGCCAGCGAATCGGCAGTCACGAAAAAACCCAGGTTGCGCTTGACGATGCGCCGCTCGTCCTCGGTAAGGCCGTTCGGGTCCTTCCACAGCGCGATATCGCGGCTCATCTGGATTTCCTGCGGCATCCAGTGGTTCGCGCACGCGGACAGATACTTCTCCCACGCCCACTTGTACTTGAAGGGCACGAGCTGGTTGACGTCGGTCTGGCCGTTGATCACGCGCTTGTCTGCGATGTTCACGCGGCGGCGCTTGGCGTCGTCGGCCGCCTGTACCGGGGCGGCGGTCGGCTCTTCCCCGGGCCGATCGATTGCGGCGCCGGCGCTTGCCCCCGCCCGCGCCCTGCCCATCGCCTGTTCTTCGAACTGCAGCATCGTCGCTTCTCCTGTAGGCCAGTCCTTGCGGACCTTTTTTCGAATCAGTGTGTGTCGTTCAATGTCAGCGAGGACTCACCTCGCGCTCGCGCTATTGGCAGGATTCGCATTCCGGGTCGTCGATCGCGCACAACTTCGGTTCGGCGGCCGGCGCGCCGCTCAGACCTCCGTCCGCAGACACGGCGTTCAACTGCCCGGCGCGGCCGGTCGATTTTTCGGTCGACGTCGCGCCCAGCGTGCGCAGGTAATAGGTCGTCTTGAGCCCCCGCAACCAGGCGAGCTTGTAGGTCTCGTCCAGGCGCTTCCCGGAAGCACCCGCCATATAGATATTGAGCGACTGCGACTGGTCGACCCACTTCTGCCGGCGCGCCGCGGACTCGACCAGCCATCGCGGCTCCATCTCGAAAGCGGTCGCATAGAGGCTGCGCACGTCGGGCGGGATGCGGTCGATCTTCGCGAGCGAGCCGTCGAAGTACTTGAGGTCGGCGATCATCACCTCGTCCCACAGGTTGAGCTTCTTCAGATCGTGCACGAGGAACTCGTTCACCACGGTGAACTCGCCGGACAAGTTCGATTTCACGTAAAGGTTCTGGTAGGTAGGCTCGATGCACTGCGAGAGCCCGGTAATATTGGCAATGGTCGCCGTCGGCGCGATGGCGAGGCAGTTCGAGTTGCGCATGCCCACCTGCTTCACGCGCCGGCGCAGCGCGTCCCAGTCTAGGCTCGACGACATGTCGCACTCGACGTAGCCGCCGCGCTCCTCCTTCAGGAGCTCGATCGTGTCGAAAGGCAGGATGCCCCGGTCCCACAACGAGCCCTGGAACGTGGAGTACGGGCCGCGCTCTTCCGCTAAGTCGGCCGAGGCCGAGTACGCGGTGTAAGCGATCGCTTCCATCGATCGGTCGGCGAACTCGACTGCGGCGAACGAGCCGTACGGCACCCGCAGCATGTGCAGGCAGTCCTGGAAGCCCATGATGCCGAGGCCGACCGGGCGGTGCTTGAAGTTGGAGTTTCTGGCCTTGCCGACCGAATAGAAGTTCAGGTCGATGACGTTGTCGAGCATGCGCATCGCCGTGCCGATCGTGCGTTTGAGCTTCTCCATGTTCATGCGGCCGCTCGAGCGGTCGAGGTGCGCCGGCATGTTGACCGAGCCCAGGTTGCATACCGCGATCTCGTCGGGGCCGGTATTCAAGGTGATTTCGGTGCACAGGTTCGAGCTGTGGACGACGCCCACGTGCTGCTGCGGGCTCCTCAGGTTGCACGGGTCCTTGAAAGTGATCCAGGGATGTCCCGTCTCGAACAGCATCGAGAGCATCTTGCGCCAGAGCTGCATGGCGGGGACTTTCTTGTGGAGCTTCAGCTCCCCCGCCGCGACCTTGGCTTCGTATCCGACGTAGGCCTTCTCGAAAGCCTTGCCGACTTTCTCGTGCAGATCGGGAACGTCCGACGGCGAGAACAGCGTCCACTCGCCGTTCTCCATCACGCGCTTCATGAAGAGGTCCGGCACCCAGTTCGCCGTGTTCATGTCGTGGGTGCGGCGCCGGTCGTCGCCGGTGTTCTTGCGCAGCTCGAGGAATTCCTCGATGTCGAGGTGCCACGTCTCCAGATACGAGCACACGGCGCCTTTGCGCTTGCCGCCCTGGTTCACGGCGACGGCGGTGTCGTTGACGACCTTGAGGAACGGCACCACGCCCTGGGACTTCCCGTTCGTGCCTTTGATATAGGCGCCCAGCGCACGCACCGGCGTCCAGTCGTTGCCGATGCCGCCCGCGTATTTCTGCAGCATCGCGTTTTCCTTGATCGCCTCGTAAATGCCTTCGAGGTGGTCCGACACGGTGGTGAGGTAGCAGCTCGCGAGCTGCGAGCGGCGGGTGCCCGAGTTGAAAAGCGTGGGAGTCGAGCTCATGAAATCGAAGCTCGAGAGCACGTTGTAGAACTCGATCGCGCGCGCTTCGCGCTGGTCCCTGGGCTCGTTCAGCGCGAGCCCCATCGCGACGCGCATGAAAAAGACCTGCGGCAACTCGATGCGGCGGCCGCGAACGTGCAGGAAATAGCGGTCATACAGGATCTGCAGGCCGAGGTAGGTGAACTTGAGATCGCGGTTGGCGTCGAGAGCGGCGCCGAGGCATTGCAGGTCGTATTCGCCGAGACGCTCGTCCAGGAGCTCTGCTTCGATCCCGACCTTCACGAATTCGGGCAGGTAGCGCGCATACCGCGTGGCCATTTCCGCCTGGGTCACTTCCTCGCCGAGCGTCTCGAGCCGCAGCGAATTGAGGAGGAGCCGCGCGGTGACGTAGCTGTATCCCGGGTCCTGCTCGAGAAGCCCGCGCGCGCCGAGGATGAGCGACTTCCTCACCTCTTCCATCGGTACGCCGTCGTACAGGTCGCGCTGCATCGCTTCCAGGACCGGCGCCGGGCCTACGTCGCGGCCCAGTCCTTCGCAGGCGGTCTGAACGAGCGCGGTGATCTTCGCCAGATCGAGCGGCAGCGCAACGCCGTTCTCGGTCACGGTGAGCGCCGGGCGCGCTTCGCGCACCGCGGTCTGCTGTTTTTCGCGCTGCTTGGCGCGCTCGCGTGCGCGTTCCTCCCGATAAAGGACATAGGCGCGCGCCACGTTGTGCTCGCCGGCGCGCATCAACGCGAGCTCGACCTGGTCCTGTATGTCCTCGATATGGAACGTGCCGCCCGAAGGCTGGCGGCGCACCAGCGCCTGAACCACCGATTCGGTCATCAGCGCCACCTGCTCGCGCACGCGGGCGGACGCGGCGCCGGTGCCCCCGTTGACCGCAAGGAAAGCCTTGGTCATCGCGATGGAGATCTTGGGCGGCTCGAAGCCCACCACGGCGCCGTTGCGCCGGATGATCCTGTATTGCGCGTACGGCGATTCCCGGTCGGCGGCGTCTTGCGGGGTGTCGAAGTTGGGGCTGGTTGCGGCGGCGGCCGACTCGGTGGCTAGTTGCATGCTTTAACTCCTTGATCGTTTTGGCTTTTGATCAACACGGCGCAGATCGGGACTCCTCCCACCCGAACCACTAGATGTTGTGGTTGGGCGCGTATTTTGATCAAATTCTAGTAGCGCGTTTTTTCAAACGCAATAGCTGGGCGAACTATTTTTCGTCTCTTGCGGGTCGCCATGGGGCGCTGCTCGCGAACCGCGGCCGGACCAGCGGAAATGGACTTCGGAGCGGCGCACCGGGGCGGCCGCGCGGTGACGGATCAGGCGGCGATGAGCCCGCGATAGCGATCCCAGTCGAAATGCGGGCCGGGATCGGTCTTGCGACCCGGCGCGATGTCCGCGTGCCCGGCGATGGCAGTGATGCCGTACGCGGTTTTCAGCGATCGCGTCAGGCGCGCGAGCGCGTCGTACTGCGCCCCTTCGTACGGGGTTTCGTCGCAGCCTTCGAGCTCGATCCCGATCGAAAAATCGTTGCAGCTCGAGCGGCCGCGCCAGCTCGACGCACCGGCGTGCCACGCCCGCTTCGAGCACGGCACGAACTGGACGAGCCCGCCGTCGCGGCGGATGAGGAAGTGCGCGGACACACGCAGCCCTGCGATGCCTTCGAAGTACGGATGCGCACCGGCGTCGAGGCGGTTGAGAAAGAGCTCTTCGATCGCCGCGCCGCCGAATTCGCCGGGCGGCAGGCTGATCGCGTGTATCACGAGCAGGTCGATGGCTACGCCCGCCGGCCGCTCGTCGCAGTTCGGAGAGGGCACGAATGGCACGCCGGCAACGAGCCCGCTCCTGTCAATCTCCACGGCCGGCTCTCGCGCCTGCCCGGCGTAGTCGGCGCACATCAGCTCCTGGCGTCAAGCTCGTCCTTGATGCCGAGCCGCTCCATGCGGTAACGCAACGCGCGAAACGTGATGCCGAGCACCTTGGCCGCCGCGGTGCGGTTGTAGTGCGTCTGCTCGAGGGCGTCGAAAATCGCCTTGCGCTCGATCGCGTCGAGACGCTCCTGCAACGGAAGTCCGGCGACATCCACAGCGTGCTCGCCCGCAGCGCCCGTAGCGCGCGAAGCGAGCTGCAGGTCGGCCGCCGTGATCTCCTCCCCCGTCGCGAGCGCGAGCGCGCGCTCGAGGATGTTCTCGAGCTCGCGAACGTTACCCGGGAAATCGTAGCGGGAAAGCTCGGTCTGGGCCTGGACGGCGAGTCGCGGTGGCTCGCGGCCTTCGCACTGGCGCTCGAGCACGGCCTGCGCGAGGAGCGGAATGTCTTCGCGCATCTCGCGCAACGATGGCATCTTGAGCTCGATCACGTTCAGCCGGTAATAGAGGTCCTGGCGGAAAGCGCCGCCTTTCACTTCGTCCCCGAGATTGCGATGCGTGGCGCTGATGATGCGCACGTCGACCGCTTCTTCTCCCGTCGCGCCGACTTTGCGGACTTTCTTTTCCTGGATGGCGCGCAGGAGCTTCACCTGCATTTGCAGGGGCAGGTCGGCCACCTCGTCCAGGAAGAGCGTACCGCCGCTCGCGGCCTGGAAGAAACCGTCGCGGTCGGCGAGCGCCCCGGTGAATGCGCCTTTGCGGTAACCGAAGAACTCGGATTCCATCAGCGCTTCGGGTATCGCGCCGCAGTTGACCGCGACGAACGGTCCGTCCCGCCGCGAGCCTTTGAGGTGTATCAGGCGCGCGGCGAGCTCCTTGCCGCTGCCGGATTCCCCGGTCACGTGTATCGGCGCCTGGCTCCGCGCGAGGCGCTCGATCAGCGCGCGCGTCGCCCCCATGACAGACGAGTTGCCGATCAGCACCGGCAGCGCAGACTGCTCCTGCGCGTCGGCGCGCCGGTTCGAGTCCGAGAGCTTGAGCGCCGAGCGCACCAGCGTGCGCAGCTGATTGAGCGCGAGCGGCTTCGCGAGATAGTCGAAAGCGCCCGCTTTGAGCGCCGCGACGGCGTTCTCGGTGCTGCCGTGGGCGGTGATCACCGCGACCGGCAGGTTGGGATGATGCTTCGATACGTGCGCGAGCACCGTCAGGCCGTCGCCGTCGGGCAAACGCATGTCGGTGAGGCACAGCTCGTACTGGTGCTTGGCCAGCAGGGCGAGAGCCTCGGCCGTGGTGCCGGCGCAATGCGCTTCGAGGCCCATGCGCGTGAGCGTCATGCCGAGGAGCTCGCGGATGTCGGCCTCGTCGTCCACCACCAGGATCTGGCTCCTGCTCATGCGCTCGACTCCTGCGGGGTCCTGCACACCACGGTGAAACGTCCCCCCATGGCCGTTTCCACGTAATCGAGCTTCGCGTTGTTCGCCTCGCAAACCTCGCGTGCGATGTAAAGCCCGAGTCCGGTGCCGCCCGGCGCAGTCGTGAAAAACGGTTCGAACAGCTGGCTGCGCAGCGCCGCGGGTACGCCGGGACCGTCGTCGATCACGTCTAATTTTACATGACCGTCGGGCCGCTCCATGTCGACGACGACCCTGATGCTCGCTTTCTGGCGACGGCAATGGCGAACGGCGTTGCGGCAGAGGTTCCACATGACCTGGTTCAGGTGGCTCCTGTCGAATGCGACGTCCGGATCGGCCCGCAGCTCGATTTCGAAGATCTCCGGAGCGATCTTCTCGATCTGGCAGAACTGCTCGACGAACGTCTTCAGGTAGTCGACGAGCTTGAAGCTCTCGTGATGGGCGCTGTCGGAGCGGCGCAGGCGCAGCACGTCGTTCACCATCCGGTCGAGCCGCTGGGTGTTGTCCTGGATGATGTCGATCAGCCGCTTGGCGGTGGCGCTCACCGCAGGCTCCTCCTGAAGGAGCTCCGCGGCGTGGCTGATCGCGCCGAGCGGGTTGCGCACCTCGTGCGCGATGTTGGCGGTGAGCCGGCCCAGCGCCGCCAGCTTCATCTGGCGCGCCTCGGCCTGGATGCGAGTCAGGTCCTCGATGAAAATCACCGCGCCTGCGCTGCGGCGCGTGCCCACGGGCACGAAGCGCGCGCCCATCGCGCGGGTAAGCGGCATTTCGCTCGCGGCGTCAGCACCGCGCTCGTGCGCGCGCCACGCCTCGAAGCGGCGCGCGAGCGGCGGCGCATACTGGGAAAGCGGCACGTCACGGCGCCCCCAGAGCGGCCCGAGGATGCGCTCGGCGCGCGTGTTGAACTGGCGGATGACTCCGTTTCCGTCCACCACGAGCACGCCGTCCTGCATGTCCTGGATCACGTGCTCGCTCACCTGCGCCATGTTCTCGAGGTCGATCTCGCGCTGCGCCGCCAGCTCTTCGCTCGCGACGGCATACTTCGCGAGCGCGTGTGCGAGCCATGCGACCATGAAATACGATGCCGAGAGCAGACCGGCCTGTGCAAATTGGGCGATCGGCGCGTCGAAGTGCAGGACGTCCCACGTGTGCTGCAGGAGCACGGCGATGCTGGCGAGCGCCGCGTAGAAAAGCGTGAGCCTGCCGCGCGCGATGAGACCTGCGGCGGCGAGCGTCGTCAGCAGCAGCAGGCCGAGACCGCTCGAGATGCCGTTGCTCGCGTAGGTCATCAGCGAAATCGCAACGATGTCGCTCGCAACCTGCGCGTTCAGCTGGAGATCGAACCGCCACCGCACGCGGATGAGCGCGAAATAGAGCAGCGAGAGCGCGCAGTAGGACGCCGTCAGCAGCACGAAAACGCGGTAGTCGCGGGACCCGAAGGGCAGCGTGTCGCCCCACGCGGTGGCCATCACGAGCAGCAGCACCGCGCCGATCAGGCGGTAGGCGTTGAAGTAAAAGAGCGAGCGCCAGATGGTGTCGTCGGTGTGCCCGAGCGGGCGGCGGGCGCCCCCCGCCGAGCTCGTAAGCGGTTCGACGGCGATGGACATGTCGTAGCGCTTGGGCGAGCGCTTTAGGGCGCCGTCTCGCGCAGGCGGCGGTGCTCAGCGCTGCAATAGAAGACCTGCCCGCTCGGGAGGCTTTCGCTGCGCGGAAGGTGCACCCCGCACTGTGCGCAGCGCACCATGTCTTCTCCCGCGCGGGCCGCAGGATCGCGCGGGCCGCGCCGCGTGCGGATCTTGTAGGCTTTGAAGAGCCAGTAAACGACGATTAGACCGATGACGAGCAGGAGGTATTTCAATCGCCGTTCCGGATGCTGGAGACGATGCTTAGTCTGCCGCAACGCAGTTGATGCGTCGAGAGGCGCGATCATCGCGCCCCGGGTGATGTGATGCGGAGAAAAAAATGGTCGGGGTGAGAGGATTCGAACCTCCGACTCCTGCGTCCCGAACGCAGTACTCTACCAGGCTGAGCTACACCCCGATTTAAAACGCCGACGCCGGGAGCCTGGCGACTCGCGGCGCGCTGTGAGAGCTGGCGGACGGCAGTCGATGCCCGCCATTAGAACGTTCGCGTCACCGCGAAATCGGCTAATTGTAGCAAAGAATCGCGGTAGTTTGAACGCGGGATCGCCTCGAGCGCCGCGCACGCCGTGCGCGATTCGGCGCGAGCCTGCTCGCGGGCGTACTCGAGCGCCCCCGACGCGCGAATCGCCTCCAGCACCGCGCCGAGCTCTTCGAGACCGCCCGACTCGATCGCATGGCGCACGAGCTGCGCCTGCCGCTCGCTACCGTGCTTCATCGCGTAGATCAGCGGGAGGGTCGTCTTGCCTTCGGCGAGGTCGTCGCCCACGTTCTTGCCGATCACCGCGTGGTCTCCCGAATAATCGAGCACGTCATCGATCAACTGGAACGCGGTCCCGAGGTGCGCCCCGTAGGAGGCCATTGCTCCTTCGATCGCCTCCCCCGCGCCGCCGAGTATCGCGCCCAGACGCGTCGCGGCCTGGAAGAGCTTCGCCGTCTTGTAACGGATCACCTGCAGGTAGCCCTCTTCGTCGAGGTCGGCATTGCGGCAGTTCATGAGCTGAAGCACTTCGCCCTCCGCGATGACGTTCGTCGCGTCGGCGAGCACGCGCAGCACTTTCATGTTCTCGACTTCGACCATCATCTGGAAAGCGCGCGAATAGACGAAGTCGCCGACGAGCACCGCAGCGGCGTTCCCGAAGAGCGCATTCGCAGTCGGCTGTCCCCGCCGCAATCCAGACTCGTCGACCACGTCGTCGTGCAGCAGCGTCGCGGTGTGTATGAATTCGACGACCGCCGCGAGCTCGTGATGGTGCCGTCCCTGATAGCCGCAGGCGCGCGCGGAGAGGATGAGAAGCGCGGGGCGCAGCCGCTTGCCGCCGCCGCCGATGATGTAATCCGCGATCCTGCGGATCAGGGCCACTTCGGACTGGAGGCGCTGCCGGATCACATCGTCCACAGCCATCAAATCGTCGGCTATGAACTCCCGTAAGGCGTCTATGGTCACGGCGGCAGCGAAAAAGTCGGTGATGATATCAGCAAAGAAGGGGCGGACCGCGCTCGCGGCGCGCGAGGCGCCACCGCCGCTCTCCGAGCTAACCCCTTGAAAAAAAGTGGATAGCCAGGGTGGAGGAGCGCATTATACTTTGACTCGAGGCCTGAGCCTTTGTAGAATGCGCGGTTTTCCGAGTTCCAGCGAGCGGGGTCCAAATGTATGCGGTCGTAAAAACCGGCGGTAAGCAGTACCGGGTGAGCGCCGGCGAAAAACTCAAGGTAGAACAGCTACCTGCGGACATCGGCGCCGAGATAGTCCTGGACGAGGTGCTGCTCGTCGCGGACGGCGAGGCGCTTATGCTGGGCACGCCGCTGGTGAGCGGCGCCGCCGTCACCGCGAAAGTGGTCTCCCACGGGCGCGGCGAGAAAGTGCACATCTACAAGATGCGGCGGCGCAAGCACTATCGCAAGTCGCAGGGGCACCGGCAGAACTACACCGAAATCGAAATCGTCGGCATCACGAGTTAGGCAAGGAGAGCGTTATGGCACACAAGAAAGCGGGCGGCAGCTCGCGCAACGGACGTGATTCGCAATCCAAGCGGCTGGGCGTGAAAGCGTTCGGCGGAGAGCTCGTTCCGGCAGGCAGCATCATCATACGGCAGCGCGGAACCCGGGTGCACGCCGGCGAGAACGTCGGCATGGGCCGCGACCACACGCTGTTCGCGAAAGTAACGGGCCGCATCGAGTTCGGCGAGCAGTCCAAACGCAAGACGGTGAGCGTCGTTCCCGCTTAAGCGAAAGCCGGATTCCGAGGCAAAGCCCTGTTTGCGGACAGGGCTTTTTTGTTTGTGATCGCATGAAATTCATCGACGAAGCGGTAATCGAAGTCCACGCCGGCAAAGGCGGGGACGGCGTCGCGAGCTTTCGGCGCGAGAAGTTCGTGCCGCGCGGGGGTCCCGACGGCGGCGACGGAGGCCGCGGCGGCAGCATTTACGGCATCGCCGATCGCAACATCAACACGCTCATCGACTATCGCTATGCGCGCATTCATCGTGCGAAGAACGGCGGCAAAGGTCAGGGCGCCGACTGCTATGGCCGCTCGGCCGCCGACATCGAGCTGCGCATGCCCGTCGGGACGGTCGTCATGGACTTCGAGACCGGGGAAGTGATCGCCGATCTCGCCGCCCACGAAGAGCGCGCCCTGCTCGCCAAAGGCGGGAAAGGCGGTCTCGGCAACCTCCACTTCAAGTCGAGCGTCAATCGCGCACCGCGGCAGTTCACCCGCGGCGAGCCCGGCGTCTCGCGCAAGTTGAAGCTCGAGCTGAAGGTCCTCGCAGACGTAGGACTCCTCGGCATGCCGAACGCAGGCAAGTCCACGTTCATCCGCGCGGTGTCGGCGGCGAGGCCCAAGGTGGCCGATTACCCATTCACGACGCTGCAACCCAATCTGGGTGTCGTTCGCGCCGACGAGGCTCGCAGCTTCGTCATAGCGGACATTCCGGGACTGATAGAAGGCGCGGCCGAAGGGGCCGGCCTGGGGCACCAGTTTCTGCGACACCTCCAGCGCACGCGCCTCTTGCTGCATATCGTCGACATCGCGCCGCTCGACGAAGGCGCGGATCCGGTACGCGAAGCGAAAGCGATCGTGGCGGAGCTCAGGAAGTACGACGTCGAGCTTTACCGCAAGCCGCGCTGGCTGGTGATCAACAAGGTCGACCTGCTGCCGGCGGAGACGCGCGAGAAGACCGTGAAAGCGTTCGTGCGCAAGCTCGGCTGGAAAGGACGCACTTTCGTCATTTCGGCGCTCACGGGCGAAGGCTGCAATGCGCTCACGTTCGCGGTCATGGACCACCTCGACGAGCAGCAACGGGAAACCGCGAGCGTGTGACATGGCCTCGGTCGTCGAAAAGGCGAGACGCCTCGTCGTCAAAGTCGGCAGCAGCCTCGTCACCAACGACGGCCAGGGTCTCGACCGCGACGCGCTCGCGCGGTGGGCGAAGCAGATCGCGAGCTTGCGGCACCAGGGGCGCGAAATCGTGCTAGTGTCGAGCGGCGCGATCGCCGAAGGCATGCAACGCCTGGGCTGGAAGCGCCGGCCGCACGCGCTGCACGAGCTGCAGGCGGCTGCCGCGGTCGGCCAGATGGGCCTCATCCAGGTCTACGAGTCGTGCTTCCGCGAGCACGCGCTCATCACCTCGCAAATCCTGCTCACTCACGAGGACCTCGCCGATCGCAAGCGCTATCTGAACGCGCGCTCGACGCTGCGCACGCTGCTCACGCTCGGGGTGATCCCGATCATCAACGAGAACGATACGGTCGCGATCGACGAGATCCGCTTCGGCGACAACGACACCCTCGCCGCGCTGGTCACCAATCTCATCGAAGCCGACGCACTGGTGATCCTGACCGACCAGAGCGGGCTCTACGAGCGCGATCCGCGCGCACATCCCGATGCGCGTGCGGTGAGCGAAGGGCGCGCGGGCGACCCGGCGCTCGAGGCGATGGCCGGCGGCGCGGGAACGTCGATCGGCCTCGGGGGAATGCTGACAAAGGTGCTGGCCGCGAAGCGCGCCGCGCGCAGCGGCGCGCACACGATCATCGCTTCGGGCCGCGAGACCGACGTCCTCCTGCGCCTTGCCGCGGGAGAGGCGATCGGCACGCAGCTAGTCGCGGAGCGCGCGACGCTCGCCGCACGCAAGCAGTGGCTCGCCGATCACCTTCAGGTGCGCGGCCAGCTCGTGCTCGACGCCGGCGCTGTAAAAGCGCTCAGGATCGACGGCAAGAGCCTGCTGCCGATCGGAGTGCTCAAGGTGCTGGGCGAATTCGAACGCGGTGAAGCAGTGAGCTGCCTCGACGACGCGCAACTCGAAATCGCGCGCGGGCTCGTCAACTACAATTCCGCCGACACGCGCCGCATTCTGCGCACGCCGTCGGCGGAGATCGAGGCCAAGCTGGGCTATGTCGACGAGCCGGAGTTGATACATCGCGATAACCTCGTGCTCTTGTGAGGACCTGCGGTCCTCACCCGCACGCGTGCCGGTGAACGAACAGAGGGAAACCCAAGGTTTCCCTCCGTTACCTCCCACCCTACGGTTTAGGCAGTGGAGCGATCGGTAGATCGCCCAAAGGAAGAGAGGTCACGGAGAGAAACCTGGGTTTCTCTCTGTTCGTTTACCGGTCGTCACCGACGAGTAGGAACGCGAGTTCCTACTCGTCGGTCGCGTTCGAGGTGGCGAGGCCGATGCCGCGGCGGAGCGCTTCGATGGCCACCTTGGGGGGCGTAGGTATGGCGGGAGATGGGCAGAAAAACTCGCGGTAAAGCACGTAATGGTGGGGTTTCAGGTCGCGAAGCAGGATGCGCTGCCACTTCGGATCGCGTGCGCGCACCCAGGTGCCGTCGCTCCTCCCGAGCGCGTAGAGCTTGCCTTCGCGCGTCTCGCACCGCATGCCCTCGAACGTGACGTTGGTCGCGCCCCCCGCCGTCTTGATCACGGTCGTGTAGCGCACGATGCCGTCCTCGGCGACCGAGATCGACGCCGCATCGACGTAGAACCTGTGGGCGGTCCTGCTTCCCGCTTCCACGAGAATCAGGTTCTGGGTTTTGGGATAAGGCGGAATCTGCGCCTGGATTTCCTTCCAGCTTTTCTGGTCTTCGTCGAATTCGGCCTCCCAGCTCTTCGCCTGGGGGTATGCCTGCGATGCCGCCGCCAAAGCGGCGGCGGCGAGCAGGAGCTTAAGGCGCATAGATGTAGTCGCGCGTCGAAGCTGCGCCGAGACGCCCGTCCGCGAGAGGCTTGCCTGCGAGTATCTGATAGACCGACATCCATCCGCGCTCGAACGCGTGTGCCGAGCCCGCCATGTAGATGCGCCAGATCCGGTAGACCTTCTCGCCCACCGCCGCGATCGCCGCGTCCTGATGCGATTCGAGGCGCTCGACCCAGTGCCAAAGGGTGCGGGCGTAGTGCGGCCTGAGGCTTTCCACGTCCCAGCTTTCGAGGCCCTGTTCCGCCATCTCCGCGATAACGCGCGACACGTGGGTCAGCTCGCCGCCGGGGAAGACGTACTCGTCGATGAACGATCCGATATCGCTTCCCAGCTCCTGCCCGTCCACGGAATTGAGCGTAATCCCGTGATTCATGACCAATCCGCCCGGCTTGAGCAGCTGGGCTATCTTGCGGAAATAGACCGGAAGGTTCTTGCGTCCCACGTGCTCGAACATACCCACGCTCGAAATCTTGTCGTACGGCTCGTCTTCCGGAACGTCGCGATAATCCATGAGCTTCACTTCGCAGAGGTCCGCGAGGCCCGCATCGCGGATCGCCCTGCTCGCGTATTCGTGCTGCCTTTCAGACAGCGTAATGCCGGTTGCGCGCACTTTATAGCGTTCAGCCGCCCACATCACGAGCGCGCCCCATCCGCAGCCGATATCGAGCAGGCGCTCGCCGGGCTTCAGCATGAGCTTGCGGCAGATGTGGTCGAGCTTCTGCTCCTGCGCGACATCGAGCGCATCCTCCGCGCGGCGGAAATAGGCGCAGGAATAGACGCGCCGCGGATCGAGCCAAAGGCCGAAGAAGTCGTCGCCGACGTCGTAGTGATAGCGGATCGCCTTGCTGTCGAAGCCGCGCGTGTGCCCGATCCACTTGCGCAGCAGGGACGTCGTGCCTTCGGGCGCAGCAGAGCCCGCTAGGGCTTCGCGCACGCGCAGGATCTGCCGCGCTTCGCCTTCTACGTCGAGCTGCTGCTCGACGTAGTGTCTGGCGAGCTTCCCCATGCTGGGATAAATCAGCGAGGCTAGGACCTTGGGTGAGCGGACTGTCACGTTCACGTGCGGCGTCTCAGTGGGGGTGAGGCGCTTGCCATTCCACAACGTGATCGACAGCGGGACTTCGAGCGCACGCAGTCGCTGTTCAATTCGACCCAGCATCGCATCGTTCGCAAGCATGATGTCTCCGGATGGCTGTTCGAGTCCCCTATTGTGCCTTACGCGCCGGCACTCCTGTGCCCGGCTTCGCGCGCGGCCCTCAGCTCAGGTCGCCTGTCAGCGAAGCCGCGACGACGGGGTCGAGCGGATCGACGCTAACCGCATATTCCGGGTGATCGATTCCCGCGGAGACGAGGGCGCCGCCCCCGAGCGCCGCGATCATCGGCGCGTCGAGCTCGAAGCGCAGGAAATGCACCGATGAGGTCTTCTCCTCGTTCTCGCGCTCCAGGTCCTCGTCCGCGATGGCGTGGACTCTTGCGTGCCCGCGCACGGCGACCCAGACGCGGTCCTCTATGCCTTTCAGCCTGGCGAGCATCGTCCGGCGCTCCGCTTCGTCCGTGTACTCGATCAGCATCGTCGCTTTCCAGTTCGTCCCGTCGGGCACGAGCGGGTTGTAGGCCTCCAGCTCGTCCTCGATGCCCTCGTCCTCGAAAATCCGCTCCGCCCGGAGCATTTCCTGTACCTGGTAGCGAATGGTGAGCTCGTCTTCGAAGAGCAGCGTGACGTGATCGCCCAGGTGAACGATGCGCTTTTTCTTGTGGGCGATCACGCTCGAACGGAATTCGGCGCGGCTCCTGGAATACGCTTCCAGGCTGAGCAGGCTTTCCCGCGTGATGCGCGCCACGCCTAGATCCCGTACGCCATCCGGATCAGGCTGATCGGGTGGCGCCTGCCGGGGGATGCTGGGCCTATGCCCTGCTCGATGTGGCGCGCCGCAATCGCGCAATCGGAGCTCACGTAATCGGGTTGCGCCTCGGCCATCATGCGGAAGACCGGCCGGCCGATTTTCATCGATTGCTCGAAAAATTCCGTCTTGACGCCCCACGTCCCGTCGTGGCCCGAGCAGCGCTCGACGGTCGTCACCTGGGTGCCGGGAACCATCTCGAGCAGCTCGCGCGTCTTCTGCCCCATGTTCTGAACCCTCAGGTGGCACGGCACGTGGTACGACACGCGGCCGAGGGCGTTGCGGAAGTCGGTCTTCAGCAGACCGTCCTTGTGCCGGAGCACGAGGTACTCGAAAGGATCGAACATCGCATTCGCGACGGCCTTCACGTCCTCGTCATCGGGGAACATGAGAGGAAGCTCCTGCTTGAACATGAGGGTGCACGAGGGCACCGGAGTGAGGATCGCGTATCCTTCGCGCGCGAAGCGCGCGAGCACGGGGATGTTGGCGTCTCGGCTGCGCTCCACGGATTTCAGATCGCCGAGCTCGAGCTTGGGCATGCCGCAGCACGCCTCCTTCTCGACGAGCTTCGCGGGCACGCCGTTGTGCGCGAGGACCGCCAGAAGATCGTGACCGATATCCGGCTCGTTGTAGTTGACGTAGCAGGTCCCGAAGATCGCGACCCTGCCCGGCGTCCTGCTGCCGTCGGTTCGGGGCATGTCCGATTGCGGGCGCGCGCGCGCGCGAAAGCGCGCGCTGTGGTACTCTGGCAGCACTCGATCCTTGTGCACGCCGAGCACTTTTTCGAGCGCGGCGCGCGCCGGCGCGGACTTGTTCGCCGCATTCACGAATTTCACGACCACCGGGATCGAAGCGAGCTTGCCGACGGCGTCGGTGCTCGTGAGTATGCGATCACGCGCTCTGACGTCGCCTTTGCGAAACTTCACGGCCTTCGCGCGGAGCTGCAGGTGCGGGAAATCGACGTTCCACGGATGCGGCGGGACGTACGGGCACTTCGACATGTAGCACATGTCGCAGAGATAACAGCGGTCGACGACTTCCCAATATCGGCTTTTCTCGACGCCGTCGAGCTCCATCGTCGGGCTCTCGTCGATGAGATCGAAAAGCGTGGGGAAAGCGGTGCAGAGGTTCACGCAGCGCCGGCATCCGTGGCAGATGTCGTACACGCGCTCGAGCTCGGCGTAGAGCTTCGCCTCGTCGTAGAAATCGTCGGATTTCCAGCCGAGTGGATGACGAGTGGGCGCCTCGAGACTTCCCTCACTCGCTGTCATGGGCTGCAGGGTCCGCTTACAGGGTGGGAAGGCCGAAGCACGCCCATTACGACACGCCTCGGCCTCGGGTCTGGTTGCGTTGTCAGTCGGTGAGCGCGTCCAGGGCTTTCTGGAAGCGGTTCGCGTGCGAGCGCTCGGCTTTCGCGAGCGTCTCGAACCAGTCGGCGATCTCGGTGAAGCCTTCGTCGCGCGCCGATTTCGCCATGCCCGGATACATGTCGGTGTACTCGTGGGTCTCGCCCGCGATAGAAGCTTTCAGGTTCTCGCGAGTGCGGCCGATAGGCAGATCGGTCGCCGGGTCGCCGCAGGTTTCGAGATACTCGAGGTGGCCGTGCGCGTGCCCGGTCTCGCCTTCGGCGGTCGACCTGAACACGGCTGCGACGTCGTTCTGGCCTTCGACGTCAGCCTTGGCTGCGAAGTACAGATATCGCCGATTCGCCTGCGACTCGCCCGCGAACGCGGCCTTGAGATTACCGTGGGTTTTGGATCCTTTGAGTTGCATGACGTTCTCCTGTCGTTGTCGCTCCATCGACCGGGGCTAACGTCCGCCCCGGGGCGTTCTTAGACTAAATCTAAACGTGAAGCCAGTATAAAAAACCGCTTAGTGGGTGTCAAACAACAGCCACTAGCTAATGTGACGGTGCGAACAGCAGTGAGTCCGAAGGAAAGGAGGTCTCGGAGGGAAACCATCGGTTTCCCTCCGAGGCGTTCACCCCAGCGCGGCGGCGGGCGACACTTGTGGCGCCCGCATGTTTGTTGCCGCGCGAGGGAAACCTTGGTTTCCCTCTGTCTCGTTTACCGGCGGCAAAGCGCAGCTCCCGAGGTAGGGCCGCAAGCGGCGGCGCCCTACCGAGCCAGCTGCGCTTCGATTTCGGAGAACGTGCGCGCCACTTCGCTCGTCGCGATCGCGACGCCGAGCTGGCGTGCGATTTGTGTCGATGAGAACAGGCCCCGAACGTTCTGCCGTCCGGCAGCATTGCGCTCGACGACGATCATGTGCTGGCGGCCGGCCCTCTTGAGCGTCGCCACGACGTGGCCCACCCTGGCCGTTCGGACGGCGGTCATGTCCAGCACCTCGAGCATTTCCTGAGGCGTCATGACATCGCGCACCAGGAGCTCCTCGCGGTGGATCCCTCTTTGGGCCACGGCCCGCATCGGTTTCTCGCCGAGGATATCGGTCGCCGTGATCACGCCGACCACGCGCCGGTCCTGGTCGACGACGAGAAGCAGCCTCACCCCGCGTTGAATCATGCGGCGGTGCGCCTCGTCGAGCGTGTCTCCGGAGAGAATGATGACCGCAGTGACGGCGCCGAAATCGGTCATGACGTGCAGCGCGGGCGCCTCGAGGGTGACGCGCTCCGGAATGGCCTGGCTCGGCTGCGCATAGCCGGCCCCCGGCTGCAAAGGGCCCAGGTCGAGCGGGGCGTAATCCCTCAGCACGGCGTTTGCGGTCGATTCAAGCGCGGGGGAGCCCGCTTGCACCGCTCACAGCGCTTTCCGTGGGCGGCGCCGGGAGCCTCACCTCGGCGCGCTTGCGCAGATAGCGTGCGAGCTCGCTCAACGCCTTCTGGTACACGTCGCGCTTGAAATCGATCACCGCGTCCGTCGGCACCCAGTACTCGCTCCAGCGCCACGCATCGAACTCCGGCTTGTCGCATGCGCGAAGGCGCACGTCACAGTCGCGCCCGATCAGCCTCAGCAGAAACCAGATCTGTTTCTGCCCGCGATAGTTGCCGCGCCAGTCGCGCCTGATCCACTGATCCGGCACCTCGTAGCGCAGCCAGTCGCGCGTGCGGCCCAGGATCCTGACGTGCTCAGGCTGGAGCCCGACTTCCTCATGCAGCTCGCGATACATGGCGAGCTCCGGCGTCTCGCCGGGCTTGATCCCGCCCTGCGGAAACTGCCACGAATGCTCGCGCACCCGCTTGCCCCAGAAAACCTCGTTCCTGCCATTGCACAAGACGATGCCAACGTTGGGGCGATAACCGTCACGATCGATCATGTCGTTACCCCGTAAGTGCGTCAGTTTTCAGGATTTTTCCATACTTCGAAATCGAAGGAAAGCACGCGGCAGAGTAACCGCTTACGGGTACAGATGTCGGTCGTCGTGCCTGTTCATCTTGCGCAGGTTTTCGGTGAAGCGCCCGAACTCGAGCCCGAATTCATCTTCCAGGGCCTGCGCCCGCGCTTCGAGCACCTCCCATTCCAGGGTCGGGCGGTCGCGAAACGCGAAGACGATGACGTTGCCCGGGCGCTCGGCGGGCAGACACAGCGTGCCGGCGGGAAAGGCCGTTTCGATCCGTTGCAGGAGCGTGGTGAAAAGCTTGTCTCCGCCCCAGAGGTTCACGACGAAGACCCCGCCGGGGGTGAGACGCTGGCGGCACGCCGCATAGAAGCTGCGGCTCGCGAGCTCCTCGGCGTGCGCATCGGCGTCGTAGCCGTCGACGATTACGACCTGCGCGGCTGCGTCGATGCGGGCGACGTATTCCGACCCGTCGCCCACGACGACCTTGAAACGGGGCTCGTCCGGCGGAACGAAAAAATACTGCCGGGCGATCGCCACCACCTGCGGGCTCACTTCGACCGCCGTGACCTGCGCCGCAGGCATGCGGTGGTAGATGAATTTGGCGAGCGACCCGCCGCCGAGTCCGATCATGAGCACGCGTTCAGGCCGCGGCATGAAGAGGAGGAATGCCATCATGCTGCGGGTGTACGAGAGCTCAAGGTCGTTCGGCCGCGCGAGCCGCATGGCGCTTTGCACGGTGTCGCTGCCGATATGCAGCGAGCGCACGCCGAAGCGCTCGCTCACGTACGCCGTTTCGGCGTCGTCCGCCGGTTTGCGCACGCGCCACTTCGCCAGGAATTTCATGCTGCACACGGCGGGAAAGGATTACAAGGTCCGGTAGAATAAGGCTTTTTTTCTGGCTGGAACAGCCATGCGAGTCACACAGTTCTTCCTGCCGACGCTGAAGGAAGCGCCGGCCGAAGCCGAAGTGGTGAGCCACAAGCTCATGCTGCGTGCCGGGCTCATCAGGCGGCTCACGCTCGGCATCTACACCTGGATGCCGCTCGGTGTGCGGGTGCTGCGCAAAGTCGAAGCGGTGGTGCGCGAGGAAATGAACCGTAGCGGCGCGATCGAGCTCCTGATGCCCGGGGTTCAGCCGGCCGAGCTGTGGCAGGAATCGGGACGCTGGGCCGAGTACGGTCCGGAGCTCCTGCGCTTTCGCGATCGCCACGATCGCGATTTATGCCTCGGACCCACGCACGAGGAAGTGGTGAGCGACATCGTCCGCCGCGAGGTCCGCAGCTACCGCCAGCTTCCGCTCAATCTGTACCAGATCCAGATGAAGTTCCGCGACGAGGTGAGACCGCGGTTCGGCGTCATGCGCGGCCGCGAATTCCTCATGAAGGATGCGTACTCATTCCACACGGACAACGCGTGCCTCGACACCGTTTATCGCGAGATGTACGACTGCTACACGCGCATCTTCACGCGGCTGGGGCTCAAGTTCCGGGCCGTCGCGGCCGATACTGGAAGCATCGGCGGCACGGGCTCGCACGAGTTTCACGTGCTCGCTGATTCGGGCGAGGACGCGATCGCATTCTGTCCCGGGTCCGATTACGCGGCGAACGTCGAGCTCGCGGAAGCCGTCGCGCCTGCAGGCGGGCGGCCGGCCGCTCGCGAGGCGCTGGCGAAAGTCGACACGCCGGGGGTGAAGACCATCGCCGAGCTTTGCGCGCATCTGAAGCTGCCGGCGGAGCGCACCGTGAAAGCGGTCGTGGTGGACGGCGTCGACACGAAGCCCGTTCTCCTCCTCGTGCGGGGCGACCAC
>Ga0209705_10000451_pt1 | contig 21418 bp, 21 predicted proteins | sample PPLLaktember2015_5_FD_187262 | JGI IMG/M metagenome (GOLD analysis project Ga0209705, IMG submission 187262) | Freshwater sediment microbial communities from Prairie Pothole Lake near Jamestown, North Dakota, USA - PPLs Lake P8 Core (1) Depth... | ecosystem: Environmental > Aquatic > Freshwater... | reverse complement strand
CATCGTGCCCGCGGGCGAGGGGCGGCGCGCGGCGCGCTGGAGCGTGCGCCTGTTCGCGGCGATGGTGGGCCTCGCCGGCAACGCCGCCGACTACATGAACCTGCCGCCCAACCGGGTGATCGAGCTCGGGACGAAAGTGCAACTGTAGGGTGGGCCCATGGCCCACCCTACGTTAGAAGCTCTAATTAGGGACTGTCCCCATTTAACCCTTGAACCAGGCCTTGTCGCGCTCGCTCATCCGGTGAGGCTCGGCAGCCACAGCGCAATCGACGGGAACAGGATCAGGATTGCCAGGCGGATGATGTCGGCGCCGATGAACGGCAGCACGCCGCGGAACACGGTGGTGGTCGGCACCTGCGGCAGCAGCGTCGAGAGCACGAAGAGGTTCATCCCCACCGGCGGGCTGATGAGGCCGATCTCGACGATGCACACCACCAGCACGCCGAACCACACCGGATCCAGGCCCAGGCTGACGATCAGCGGGAAGAACACGGGCAGCGTCAGCAGCACCATGGAGAGCTCCTCCATCGCCGTGCCGAGCAGGATGTAGATCAGCATGATCGAGGCCACCACCAGCACCGGGTTCACCTCGAAGCGGGTGACGAAGGCCTTGAGGTCGGCGGGCATGCTGGTGATGTTGATGAAGTCGGCGAAGATCAGCGCCCCGATCAGGATCATGAACAGCATCGCGGTGGTGCGCCCGCTGTCCACCAGCGACTGGTACAGCGTCTTCCAGGTGAGCGCGCGGCGCCACAGGGCGAAGGCCATCGCGGCGAAGGCGCCCATGCCCGCGCCCTCGGTGGCGGTGAACAGGCCGCCGTAGATGCCGCCGATCACGAATACGAACAGCAGCGCCACCGGCCAGATGCCGGCAAGCGAACTCCAGCGCTCTTTCCAGGCGACGCGCTCGCCCGGCGGGCCGGCCTTCGGGTCGCGCCAGCAGGACCATTGCACCGCGCCGCACAGCAGCGCCGCGCCGAGGATGCCGGGCAGAATGCCGGCGGCGAACATCTTGCCGATGTTGGTCTCGGTGAACACGCCGTAGATCACCATCAGCGTGGAGGGCGGGATCATGATGCCGAGCGTGCCCCCGGCGGCGATGGCGCCGGCCGAGAGCGCATCCGAATAGCCGAAGCGCTTCATCGACGGATAGGCCACCTTCGCCATGGTGGCGGCGGTGGCGATCGACGATCCGCAGATCGAGCCGAAGCCCGCGCAGGCGATCACGGAGGCCATCGCCAGGCCGCCGCGCAGGTGGCCGATGAAGGCGTAGGCGGCGCGGAACAGCTGGTCGGCGATGCCGGCGCGCGCGACGAAGGTGCCCATCAGCAGGAACAGCGGCACCACCGACAGCGTGTAGTTGCGCCCGGTCTCGTAGACGTTGGTCTGCACCACGGCGAAGGCCACGGTGAAGTTCCAGTCGCGCATGTAGGCGTAACCCACCACGCCCGTGATCGCCATCGCGAAGGCGATCGGGATGCGGATGAAGCACAGCACGAGCATCGCCCCGAGGGCGACCAGGCCCTCGATCATCGCGCTGCGGGGGCGAAGGCCCGGTAAAGATGGATCAGGCCGGAGAGCAGGATCATCGCCACCATGAAGTAGACGAACGGCCCCACCGCGATGCGCAGCACGTCGGTGGTGTCGCCGTAGCCCGCGATGCGCTGCGCCTTCAGCCACATGAACCAGGTGAGCGCGAACATCAGCGCCGCGCACAGCGCCTCCATCGTGCGGCCGAGCAGGTTGCGCGCGCGCGAGCTCAGCCAGCGGTCGATGAGATCCATGGTGACGTGCTCGTTGGCGTGCGTCACCAGCGGCAGGCCGGCGAAGATGAGCACGAGCAGCATGAGCTCGGTCACCTCGAAGCCGCCGCGCAGCGGCCGGTTGAAGGCGTAGCGCAGGATGACGTCCACGAAGGTGAGCGTCATCATGCCGAACAGGATCGCGGAGGCCGCGATGCCGAGCGCCGCGTCGGCGCGGCGCTCCCAGGCGGTACCGGGGGCACGGGCCCCCTCCGGCAAATCGTTCGGAGCCCTCCCGTGCCCCCCGTACCCCCCTGTCACTTGCCCGCGGCGACCTTCTTCAGCTCGGCGCGGAACTCGGCGAGGATGGCGGGCGCGTCGGCGCCCTTGGCGTTCGCCTGCGCGATCCAATCCTCGATGATCGGGTCGGAGCGCCGGCGCACTTCGGCGAGCAGCGCCTTGTCGGCCTGCACGATCCTCACCTTCGCCTTCTTGAGTGCCGCCAGGCCCTTCTGGTCGGCCGCGTCCCAGGATTTTCCGTTGCTGCGCGCGGCGGCCTCGCCGGACATCTTCTCGATGATCGCCTGGTCCTGCTTCGAGAGCTTGTTCCACTTGTCCTGGTTCATGAAGAAGCCGAAGGCCGAGCTGTACATGCCGCCGGGGAACAGCGTCGCCTGCTCCAGCACGGTGTCGAGCTTGAACGAGATGATCGACTCGAGCGGGAAGAACACGCCGTCGGCGACGCCGGACTTCAGCAGCTCGTAGGACTCGGGCGCGGGCTTGACGAACGCCGAGGCGCCCAGCGCCTTGGCCACGGCTTCCGCGACGCCGCCGCCGGTGCGGATCTTCAGGCCCTGGATGTCGTTGATGCCCTTCACGGTCTTCTTGGTGAACATGTAGCCCGGGCCGTGCGTCCATACCGCGAGCAGCTTCACGCCGTTGTACTCGCCGAACTTGTGGAAATGCTTCCAGTGGATGCGCGAGTAGGCCACCGAGTTGATCTCGGCGGTGCTGCCGGCGCCGGGCAGCTCGGCCATCAGCGGGAACACGTGGCGCGCGGGCGTGTAGCTCGCGGTGACGTAGGACAGATCGACCAGGCCGTCGCGCACCGCATCGAAGGTCCCGGGCGGCGCGGCGGGCGCCTTGGGCAGCGAGTGGAACTTGACGCGCCCGCCGGTGGCCTTCTCGGCCTGCGCGGCCCAGGCCTGCTGCCAGAGCGTGAGGTGGTGCGTCGGCGGCACCCACGAAGAAAAGGTGAGCGTGGTCTGCGCTAACACGGGCTGCGCGGCGAACGCGCCGGCGACCAGCCCGGCCAGTGCGAGATTTCTTGCGGTTATCATCATCCCCTCCTGAAGGTGGCGGGGGGCCTCCCAGCCCCTCGTGCGACGAGTGTATCTCAACGGGAGATGGGCATGGCGGCAGGCAAGCCGGTGGATCTGCGCAGCGACACGGTGACGCGGCCCTCGGCCGGCATGCGTCGCGCGATGGCCGAGGCCGAGGTGGGCGACGACGTGTTCGGCGACGACCCGACCGTCAACAAATTGCAGGACCAGGCGGCCGAGCGCTTCGGCTTCGAGGCGTCGCTCTTTTTCCCTACCGGCACGCAGTCCAACCTCGCGGCGCTGATGAGCCACTGCCAGCGCGGCGAGGAGGTGATCGTCGGCATGGAGGCGCACACCTACCGCTATGAAGCGGGCGGCGGCGCGGTGCTCGGCTCGATCCAGCCGCAGGCCGTCGTCAACCGGCCCGACGGCACGCTGGATCTCAAGGAGATCGAGGCGGCGATCAAGCCCGACGATCCCCATTTCGCGATCACGCGGCTGCTCGCGCTGGAGAACACCATCTCGGGGCGGGTCATCCCCCGGGCGTACTTCGACCAGGCGCTCGCGCTCGCGAAGCGCCGGGGCCTCGCCACGCACCTCGATGGCGCGCGCATCTTCAACGCCGCGGTGAAGCTCGGCACGAACGTGAAAGACCTGTGCCGCGGCTTCGATACGGTGTCGGCGTGCCTGTCCAAGGGCCTGGGCGCGCCGGCGGGCACCATGCTGCTCGGCTCGAAAGTCCTGATCGCGCGCGCGAAGCGCGCGCGCAAGATGCTCGGCGGCGTGATGCGCCAGGCGGGCGTGCTGGCTGCCGCGGGACTCTACGCGCTGGAGAACAATGTCGAACGGTTAGCCGAAGACCACGCCAACGCCGAGCGCCTCGCCCAGGGCATCGGCGCCGCGGCGCCCTCGTCCAACATGGTGTTCATCGACTCCAGGCCCGGCCTGCCCGAGCACCTCGCGAAGCACGGAATTGTGGTGTTGCCCGGCGCGAAGCTCCGCCTCGTCACCCACCTCGACGTCGACGCCGCCGGCATCGACCGCGCGATCCAGGCCTTCACCAGCTTTAAATAGGGACAGTCCCCATTTTTTCGCATAGCGAAATAATGGGGACTGTCCCTATTTAAGCCGCGTCGGGCGGCGTAGCCGCGTTGGCGCCGAGTTGGGCCCAGGCGATGCCGGCCAGAGCCACGATCGCGCCGAGGATCTTGAGGCCGGTGAAGGTCTCGCCCAGCGTCAACCAGGCGACCAGCCCCGCGATCGGCGGCATCAGGTACTGCAGCGGCGCGCTGCGCGCGAGGCCGCGCACCGAGTTCACCCACGCCCAGGCGATCCAGCCGAGGAACGAAGAGATGGCGATCGCCCAGAACACCCCGAACCACACGCCCGCACCGATACCGTCGAGCGGCGCATTGATGAACGCGGGCAGCGTCGCCAGCACCAGCGGCGGCGCGCCGAACAAGAGCGAGTAACACATCACGTTCAACGGCCCGTAGCGCTCCACCAGCGGCTTGCTGATCACCGTGTAGAGCGAAAACAGCGACGCCGCAAACAGCAGCACCAGGTCGCCGATGCCGGCGAGCGCGAAGCCGCCTGCGAACTTGTCCGACAGGAACACCGCGATGCCGGCGAAGGCGGCCAGCGTCCCCGCGAGCTGGCGCCGGTGCAGCTTCTCCGCGCCGAGCAGCGCGAGGATCAGCAGCGTCCACAGCGGGCTCGTGGTGAGCACCAGCGACGAGGAAAAGGCGGTGGACAGGTCGATGCCCCACATGACGAGGCTGACGTGGGCGGTGTGCCCGATGAGGCCCGCGGCGGCGAAGCGCGGCAGGTCGGCGCGCGCCGGCCAGGTTTTGGCGAAATGCCGCCGCGTCACCGCCAGCAGCAGGGCGAAGCCGAATAGCGTCATGGCGAGGAAGCGGATGAACAGGAACGGCCAGACGCCGAGCTCGGCCAGCACCACCTTGGTGAGGGCGAAGTTGACACCCCACACGACCATCAGGGCGATGCCCGCCGCGAGTGCCCAGTTGTGCATGGAGGAGACGATTGTACGGTGAGCCATCGGCCCACCCTACAATGGCGGCATGAAATCCGAGAACCCCGATCCCGTCGCCGCGCGCGCCGCGGTGCGCGACTTGACCGCCTCCAAGATCCGCGAGCTGGTGAACGCCGGCATGGGTCGCAAGGACGTCTTGCCGTTCTGGGTCGGCGAGCCCGACGAGCCCACGCCCGATTTCATCCGCCGCGCCGGCATCGCCTCGATCGAGAAGGGCGAGGTGTTCTACTCGCAAAACCTCGGCATCCCGAGCCTGCGCAAGGCGCTCGCCGAATACCTCACGCGCCTGCACCGGCCCACCGCGCCGGAAGAGGTCGCCGTGACCAGCGCCGGGGTCAACGCGCTGATGCTGGTGTCGCAACTGCTGCTCGATCCGGGCGACCGCGTGGTGGAGGTGGTGCCGCTGTGGCCCAACCTGCAGGAGATCCCGCGCATCCTCGGCGCTACGGTGTCCACGGTGGCGCTGCAGTTCGACCCCGCTGGCTGGAAGCTCGACCTCGAGCGATTGCTCGGCGAGCTCAAGCCCGGCACCAAGGCGCTGTACCTGAATTCCCCCAACAACCCCACCGGTTGGACCGTGACGCGGGAGCAGCAGCGCGCGATCCTCGAGCATTGCCGCCGCCACGGCATCTGGATCTTCGCCGACGACGCCTATGAGCGCCTCTATTACGAGGGCAACAACATCGCGCCCTCGTTCCTCGATGTCGCCGAGGCTGGCGAGCGCGTGATCAGCACCAATACGTTCTCGAAGTCCTGGCTGATGACCGGCTGGCGCCTGGGCTGGGCGGTGGTGCCCGCGGCGCTCGAAGCCGACCTCGCCAAGCTGGTGGAATACAACACCTCTTGCGCGCCGGTGTTCGTGCAGCGCGCGGGCCTCGTCGCGGTGACGCAGGGCGAGCCGGTGATCGCGCATACGCTTGCGCGTTTTCGCAAGGCGCGCGATTTCCTCGTCGACGCGCTGAACGCAATCCCGGGCGTGGAGGTGGCGCGGCCCTCGGGCACCATGTACGCGTTCTTCCGCGTCGCGGGCATGACCGACAGCCTCGCCTTCTGCAAGAAGCTGGTGGCGGAGCAGGGCCTGGGCCTCGCGCCGGGTGCGGCCTTCGGCCCGGACGGGGAAGGCTACGTGCGCTGGTGCTTCGCGGCGGGCGAGGACAAGCTCGCCGAGGGCGTGGCGCGGCTGCGCCGGGCGCTCAAGCGGAACTAGCCAGCAGGCGCCGCACCGCGTCGGGCCGCGGCAGCGGCGCCACCGCGCCGTAGCCGGTGGTCGCGAGCGCGGCGGCGGCATTGGCGTAACGCGCCGCCTCCCAAATCGAATCCCCAGCGGCGAGGCGCGCGAGCGCCGCGCCGCAAAAGCAGTCGCCCGCCCCGGTGGCGTCCACAGCCTGGACCTTGTGGCCGGCAATGCGCTCGCGCTTCGCCCCGTCGCTCACCCAAACGCCTTCGGCGCCGAGCTTGAGGAACACCGCCTTCGCGCCCAGGCCGTGCGCCCAGTCGAGGATCGCACCTTCCGCCTCCAGGCCGCTCAGCGCGCGCGCATCCTCGAGGCTGGGAAAGAAATAGTCGGCCAACGCCGCGGCGCGGGTGATCGCCCCCCGCGCGCGCTCCAGCGGCCAGAGCTTGAGGCGCAGGTTCGAATCGAAGGAGACCTTGCCGCGGGTTGCCGACAGCGCGGCCTGCGTCGCAGGCTCCGCGATGGCGAGGCTGATGCCCGAGGCATGCACGAATTTCGCCTGTCGGATGAGATCGAGCGGCAGGTTCTCCGGCCGCATGCGGCTCGCCGCCGAGCTCGCGCGCAGGTAGCTGAAGACGTGGCCCTGCGGACCGTGCGTGACGAAGTACGCCCCGGTGTGCGCCTGCGGATCGATGCCGATGCCGCTTGTGTCCACGCCTTCGGCGCGCCAGAGCTCGAGGAACAGGCGCCCGAACGCGTCGTCGCCCAGGCGCGTGACGTAGGCGCAGCGCGCGCCGCTGCGCGCGGCGGCGACGATCATGTTCGAGGTGTCGCCGCCGAATCCCTGCAGGTACTGCGGCTCGCCGGGCCGGGTCTGGTTGAACTCGACCAGCGGCTCGCCGATCGCGACGAGGTCGATGTCAGGGCTCCTTGCCGAAGATCAGGTCCGGCACGAACAGCACCACCTCGGGCACGAACACGAGCAGCAGCGTCACCAGCGACACCGCGGCGAGGAACGGCAGCGACTCGCGCGTGTACTCGCCCACCGGGCACTTGAGGATCGAGCACACGGCGAACATCGCCGCGCCGACCGGCGGGGTGAAGTTGCCGATGGTGGCGGCGACGATGAAGACCACGCCGAAGTGCACCGGATCGGCGCCCAGCGCCTGCACCAGCGGCAGGAAGATCGGGGTGAGCATGATGATCAGCACCGCGCCGTCCACGAAGCAGCCGGCGAGCAGGATGAACGCCACCACCAGGCCCATCACGAGGTCGGGATTCTTCGTGAGGTCCAGCATCGTCGCGGAGATGACCTCCGGGATGCGCTCGAACACGATGCCGTAGCCGAAGATCGCCGACAGCGCGAGCAGGAACATCACCGCGCCTACGTCCACCAGGCTGCCCTGCAGCGCCTCGCGCACGCCCGCGGCCTTCAGCTGGCGGTAGGCGAACAGGCCCACCAGCACCGCGTACACCACGGCGAAGGCGCCGATCTCGGAGGGCGTGAAGATGCCGAAGCGCAGGCCGAGGAGCAGCATCACCGGGAAGAGGATCGCCCAGATGCCGCCCCACAGCGCGCCGCCGACCTCGCGCACGGTGGGACGCGCTTTCCGCTCGGGCGCGTAGCCGCGCCGGTGCGAGGTGATGACGATGGTGAGGGCGAGCGCGGCCCACAGCAGCAGCGCGGGCAGGATGCCCGCCGCGAACAGGCGCCCGATGGACACCTGGCCCACGGTGCCGTAGAGGATGAAGCCGATGCCGGGCGGGATGATCGGCGTCATCAGCGAGCCGAACGAGAGCACGCTCGCCGCGTAGCCGCGCGTGAAGCCGCGCTTCACCATCTCGTCGCCCAGCATCCTGGTCTGCATCGCCGCGTCGGCGATACACGAGCCCGACACCCCGCCCATCAGCGTGGCGAGCGCGATCGACACCTGCGCGAGGCCGCCTTTGAGCCGCCCGGCGAGCACCGAGGCGAGGTTGAGGAGGTGCCCGGTGATGCCCGACTTGTTCATGAAGTTGCCGGCGACGATGAACAGGGGCACCGCGAGCAGCGCGAAGTTCTGCGTCTGCGTGATGGCGAGCTGCAGCGGGATGGTGGCGGGAAGCGACTCCTGCTGCACGAAGAACAGGCTCCCGGCGATGCCGATGGCGAAGGCCACCGGCATGCCCAGGAGCAGGAACACGACGAAGGCGATGAGCACGAGCAGCATCAGCGCGGCGCGAACTCGGCGCGCACCTTGAGCAGCGTGGTGACGAGCAGCAGCGCGCAGCCCACCGGCATGCTCGCCGTCACCCAGGAGTAGCTCACCTCGGGGATGCCCTGGAAGCTCCTTGCGCGGCTCACCCAGGCGAGCCACACGCCGCCGACAACGGCGTAGGCGAGGAAGGCCGAGATCACGGCGTAGTTGGCGAGGCGCACCGCCCGCTGCAGCCGCGCCGGCAGGCGGTCCACCAGCAGGGTGATGGACATGAGGCTGCCCTTGCGCCAAGCGATGTCGGCACAGAAGAAGCAGGCCCAGGCAAACAGGCACGTCGCCGCGTCCACCGCCCAGTTCACCGGGTACCCGAGCACCCGCGCGACCCCGTTGAGGAAGATCAGGGCCACCATCAGAACGAGGAGCGCGGCGGCGGCTCGCGCCTGCGCCGCGATCACCCGCTCATACCAGCGCCCCCACATCTACTTCTTGCCCATCTCCCGGTGCAGTTGGTCCTTCGCGTCCTTGATCTTCAGCACCTCGTAGGCCTTGTCGCCGGCCTTCCTGAACGCGGCGAGGTCAACGTCCTTCACGATGGTCATGCCGCGCTTCGCGAGGTCCTTCTCGACCTCGCCCTCGAGCTTGAAGATGCGCCGCGAGGTGGCTTCGCCCGCCTTGTCGCACTCCTCGACCAGCGCCTGCTGCACGGCCTTGGGCAGCCCGTTGAACCACTTCGCGCTCACCACCTCGAAGTTGACCAGCATGATGTGGCGCGTTTCGTTGGAGAACTTGAGCACCTCGTAGAAGCGCCCGCCCGGGATGTTGTTGTAGACCAGCTCGACGCCGTCGATGGCCTTTTGCTGCAGGCCCGGGTACATGTCGCCGAAGTTCATCGCCACCGGCGTGGCGCCCAGGGCGCGGATCGACTCCTGCCAGATCGGTGCCGGCGGGGTGCGGATGCGCAGGCCGGCGAGGTCGGCGGGCTTGCGGATCGGCTTGTTGGTGTAGAAGTGCCGGTAGCCCTGCACCCAGTTGAAGGACACCACCTTCAGGCCGAACTTGTCGGCGAGTTCCTGCTGGTACTTCACCATCGTGGGGGCCTTGCGCAGCTTCGCCACGTCCTCCAGCGTCTCGACGAAGTAGGGGCCGTTCACCACGGCGATGCCGGGCACGTAGTTGCCCATGCGCGCGGAATCGGTGTTCTGGCCGATGTTCGCGCCCTGGCGGATCTGCTCGATGATGTCCTCTTCCTTGCCGAGCTGCGAGCTGTGGAACACCTCGATCTTCAGCGCGCCCTTGGTGCGCGCCTCCACCGCCTTGGCCCAGGCGAGAAAGCCGTCGTGGTAGGGCTCCTTGGGGCCGAGCACGTGGTTGAACTTGAGCGTGTGCTGCGCCTGCGCCAGCGTGGCGGCGAGCGCGAGCAGGGTCGCGGCGATGATCCTCATGGTCTGCTCCTCGTTGGGATGGCGCGCTAGTATCCAGACCGTGAAACCATTTTGTGCGGCTTGTTTGACAGTATGAAACGAGAGCGCACCGGCGCCACCCACCGCTCGCTGGAGCGCGGCCTCGCGCTGCTCGAGGCGGTGGCGGCCGCGCCGCGCCCGGCGCCGCTCGCCGAGACCGCGCGCCGCCTGGGGTTGCACCGCAGCACGGCGCACCACCTGATGCAGACGCTGGTCGGTGCGGGGTACCTGCGCCAGGAATCGGCGAGCCGCGGCTACGCGCTGACCGCCAAGCTCTACCAGCTGACCGGGCGCCTGTGGAACGCGGCGCAGCTGGGCGAGATCGCGCAGCCCCTGCTCGAGGAGCTGACGCGCGAGACCGGGGAGGGCACGAGCGTGGCGGCCTGGATCGACGGCGCTGTCACCATCGCCGCCAAGTGCGAGGCGAGCGGCCCGGTGCGCGTGGTGCAGGACCCCGCCGGCGACCGGCCGATCTACTGCACCGCCGTGGGAAAGGCGCTCGCTGCCTGGCTGCCGAGCGCCGAGGTTCGGGCGGCGCTCGCGCGCACGCGCATGGCGCGGCTCACGCCCAATACGCTCACCACCCCCAAGGCCTTCGAGGCGGCGCTGCAGCGCATCCGCGCCGACGGTTATGCGATCGACGACGAGGAGCAGTACGAGGGCCTGCGCTGCATCGCCATGCCGGTGTTCTGCTACACCGGCCAGGTGTTCGCTTCGATGTGCGTCCTCGGGCCCACGCACCGAATGACGCAGCAAAAACTTCTCGCGGTGCGCGGGCCGCTGGGAACGCTGAGCCGCAAGCTCTCGGAACGGCTGGGCGCTTCATAAGTGGGGAGCGACCGGGTGACAGCCCTGCTGGCGGTATGATCGATGCTTGTCATCTTCACCGCGAAGCTCGTCACGGTGCACAACCCCATTCCATGAGCATGCGCCAGCAGGCTTTCTTCAGCCTCGGGCCCGACGGCTTCCACCGCGTGGCCTATACGGACTGGGGCGACAGCGACAATCCGCACGTCGTCATGTGCGTGCACGGGCTGTCGCGCAACAGCCGCGATTTCGACTACCTTGCCGAGGCGCTGCGCAAGGACTACCGCGTCGTGTGCATGGACGTCGTCGGCCGCGGCGAGAGCGCCTGGCTGGAGGACAAGTCGGGCTACAGTTTTTCGACCTACCTGTCGGATGCGGCCGCGCTGGTGGCGCGCGTGACCACGCCGGTGCCCGCGGGCTTCCTGCGCGAGAAGCGCGCGCGCTACCTCGATTGGGTCGGCACCTCGATGGGCGGGCTGATCGGCATGCTGCTCGCGGCGAAGCGCAACTCGCCGATCGGGCGCCTCGTCATGAACGACGTGGGGCCGTTCGTGCCCTGGAACGGCCTGCTGCGCCTCAAGGGACACCTCGGCCGGCCGCGCGGCTTCGCTTCGCTGAACATGGCTGGGCATTTCCTGCGCGAGGCGCTCGCCAGCTTCGGGCCGCTGACCGAGCCGCAGTGGCAGCACCTCATCCGGCACAGCGTGCACCAGCGCGACGACCGGCGCTGGTACCTGCGCTTCGATCCCGCGATCGGGCAGTGGAACACGCAATCCGACCCGGAGTTGCCGATCGGCCCGGAGTTCCTGCGCGGCCTCGATCTGTGGGCGATGTGGAACGCGGTGGACTGCCCGGTGCTGGTGCTGCGCGGCGCGCAGTCCGAAGTGCTGCTCGCGGCGACGGTGGAGGAAATGCGCCGCCGCAAGCCCGAGACGCAGTCAGTGGAGTTCGAAGGCGTCGGCCACGCGCCGGCGTTGTTCGACGCCAAGCAGATCGACGCGGTGCGCACCTTCCTGAAGCAGCGGCGCGGCGCGAGCCAGCAACAAAGGGCGGCGGGATGAATGCGGCGCTGAAGAACCCGGCAACGGCGCAGCTCGGCCTCGAGCGGCCGCTCGAGGCGGTGAAGGGCACGCGCAAAGTGAGGTATTTTCTTTTCTGATGATCGAAATCAAAGCCAAGCTGAAGATCCCACGCTCCGCCTACCAGCTCGAGGTGAAGGGGCAGTTGAAGCTGCCGTTCGACTCGCGGCAGAAGAGCCGCCTGAAGGCGAAGCTCGTCTCCGGCGAGGAGGTCGGGCTGATGCTGCCGCGCGGCGAGATCCTGCGCGGCGGCGACCTGGTGACCGCGTCGGATGGGCGCGTCATCGAGGTGATCGCGGAGCCCGAGAAGCTGCTGCACGTGGAGTCCGATGCGCTGGCGAAGATCGCGTACCACCTGGGCAACCGGCACGTGCCAGTGCAGGTGGGGGAGGGGTTCCTGCGCATCGCCGCAGACCACGTGCTGGAGGAGATGGTGAAGAAGCTGGGCGCGAAAGTGAGCGCGGTGGAAGCGCCGTTCGAGCCGGAGGCGGGGGCGTACGCGGGCGGGCACCACCAGCACGACGAGATGGGGCACGGCGGGAAGATCCACGACCACGGCAATGACCATGACCATGGGCATGTGCACGACGAGCACTGCGGCCATGACCACAAACATTGATTCTCGGCTGCTGCTGCGGATGATCGAGGAGTCGCGCGGGCAATAGCATGGGGACAGTCCCCAATTAAAAGAAATCGGGGCCGGACCCAAGCAGGAGGACGCTCGAAGTCCGACCCCGCAAAGCGCTGAACCGGCGCCAAATAGGGACTGTCCCTATTTAGAGCCTGCCTAGCCCGGAAGCTTCATCGTGCCCTTGATGCGCACGCAGTTCTGGTAGGTTCCCGGGGTCACCGGCTTGGTCGGGCCGACCGGTTCGTAGGTGCCGCCGCCCGTCACGCCTTTCCATTTGCCCGAGCCGTAGCGAAAGCTCCAGGTACCGTGGCCCGGTTTGCCCGAGCCCGTCCAGTCGACCACCGTCCAATCGCCAGTGCTCGGGTCGACGTTCTTGCACCAGCCGTTGGCGGCAGCCGCCCCCTCGATATTCCCGACCACGCCGACGCATCGCTGCGTGAAGCCGTGAAACGGGCTCTTCGGGTCGTCAGACGTCGAGACCCCGTGATGGTCGAGCGTCCAGACGATCATCTTGTCCGCCTGGGCGAGGACGCTCACCGTTCCCGCGCGGCAGGTCATGTACTCGTGGGACTGCTGGGCGTGCGCGGCGGCCGAGCCGAGAAGCGAGGCCAGCACGGTGCAAGGAAGAGTTCTGGAAAACAGATGGCCGGTGCGCGACATGATCCCCCCTGGGTTCTGTTGTTCGCGCGCCGCGCTTCGCGGCGCGAGCGCCACACTAGGCGACCGCAATGCCAATGGCTATCCTACAAATGGGTTAGCCATTGGCAACGATCCTGAGGCGGCGTGAGGAGCCGGCTAAATGAGAAAAATAGGGACTGTCCCTATTTAGTGCAGCTGCGGTTTTTTCAGGAAGTCGCTGCGGTCGATGGAGGCGAGGCGCATCTGCAGGCGCGTGCCGGCGCGCGAGACGGTGAGCGGCACTTCCACGCCCGCCGGGCCGAGGCGCCAGACCGAGCGGAACAACTCGGCGAGGCTGCGCGGGGGTTCGCCGGCGACGCCCACAATGATGTCGCCGAGCTGCAGTCCCGCGCGGTCCGCCGGGCCGCCGGCCGCGAGGCCCGCGACCACCAGCTTGTTGCCCATCTCGGTGGTGTACAGGCCGAGCCACGGCCGCGCCGGGCGCTGCGCGCGCCCGCGCTTGATCAGATCCTCCAGGATCGGCTCGAGCAGGTCGACGGGCACGAACATGTTGCCCTGCACATCCTTGTCGCCGTGCTTTTCCTCCACCAGCAGCGAGCCGATGCCGATCAGTTTGCCCTCGGCGTCGATCAGCGCCGAGCCGCCCCACTGCGGGTGCGCGGGCGTGGCGAACAGCGCCTCGTCCAGCACATACTCCCAGTAGCCGGCGAACTCGCGCTTGTCGAACAGCTGGCCCTTCAGCGCGTGCGCGCGCCCGCCGTGGCCCGCCACCAGGATGTCGTCGCCGGACTGCGCGCGCGAGGCGGAGCCGCGCGCGAGCGGTGGCACGCCGAGGCGCCCGAGCGGCAGCACGAGGCCCAAGCCCGTTTGCTGGTCGTAGGCGAGGGCATGGCCGGCGAGCACCGCGCCCTGCGCCGTGGTGATCCAGACGGCGCTCGCTTCGGTGATCAGGTAGCCGATGGTGAGGATCAGGCCGTCGTCGCGGATGACGACGCCGTTGCCGAGGCGCTCGGTGCCGAGGATCTGCGCGGTGAACGCGTCCTCGGGCACCTCGACGCGCAGCAGCACCATCGCCCCCAGCGCGCGCTCGAGGTCGAAGCCCCATTCCTCGGGCCGGGGCCGCAGCTCCGAGGGAAATGCCCAGTCCGGCTCGCTCATGCGGGCACTGTTGCGCGCCCGCGCGCAGGCGTCAAGCCCCCGCCCGTTACCTCATTGCGTACCGGTGCGCTTCACCAGGACGCCCTGCGGGCCGCGTTCCATCATGCTGATCTCGCCCGCCAGCTCGGCGCCTTCCTCGACCTTGATCTTGGCGTAGCGGATCTTGCCCGAGACCTTGCCGGTGGCGTGGATCACGAGCTGCTTGCGCACCGTGAGGTCGCCCTCCAGCTTGCCGTGGATTTCCGCGGTGTCCACGGCGACCGTGCCGCAGAACACGCCGGTCTGGGTGATCTGCAGCACGCGCGAATCGAGCGTCGCCTCGATGCGGCCTTCGACCACCAGCGTGTCGCAGTCGGCGATCTCCACGCCCTTCATCTTGATGTCGGGGCCGACGATGAGCTTGGATTCCTTGCGCTCGTCGTGCTTGTCGACGACCGGCTTGGCGGCTTCGACAGGCTTGGGCGTCTCGGCCGCGGCGGCGGGCGACGCGGGCGGCAGCGGCGTTGGGCTGCGGAAGAAAGATTCGTTGCGGCGGAACAGGCTGTCCTTCTGAAGCATGGCGGTCTCCCCGATTGGTTGAAAGGCTGGGGTATCGCATGCATGGTTCGTGCCTGTCGTCAAAGCAAATGAAAACAGCGGGTTGGAGAACCAACTTCGAGCTCGTGCGTCGCCGGGCAGCGACGCCGCACGGTGAGCCAACGGCCCACCCTACGCGGAAAAATCGCGCAGAACCTTTCCCGGGAGCGTCGAAAGATGCTGCACGCCGTTCACCCATACGCCGTGCACGCCCAGCGCCGGCGTGGTGAGGCGTGGATGGCCGCCGGGCAAGTCGAACACGCGCTGCTTCGGCCCGCGGCCCACGGCCTTCGGATCAAACAGCAACAAATCAGCGGCATAGCCCGCCTTGAGGACGCCGCGTTCGCGAATGCCGAAGAGCTGCGCCGGGGCGCTCGTCAGCTTGCGCACCGCCTCCGGCAGCGTCATCGCGCCGCGCTCGCGCACCCAGTGCCCGAGCAGGTGCAGGCCGAACCCTGCGTCGTTGAAGAACGTGAGATGCGCACCGGCGTCGGACAACGACACCAGGCTCGCCGGATGGCGCAGCATTTCGCCGACGGCTTGCTCGTCGGAATTGAGCAGCATGGCGTTGAACACCGTGCCGAGGTCTTCCGCCAGTGCGAGATCGAGCATCAGGTCGAGCGGGTCGCGCCCGGCGGCACGCGCGAGCGCCCCGATGGAGCGTTGCTCGACGTCCTTGCGCGCCGATTCGACCACCTCGACCTGGTCCCACTGCCCGTTGAACAGGCGAAAGTGCGCGGGCCTGGAGAGCTCCGCGCGCACCGCGGCGCGAAAGGCCTGGTCCGCGAGCTTCGCCTCGTAGGCCGCGCCCTTCAGCGGCAGCGCCGGCTTCCAGGACTCCAGGCCCTCGAAGGTGTAGGGCGAGCGCAGCGTGAAATCCATCGACAGCGGGCAGCAGGAGATCGCGCCCACCAGCCGATGCCCGCGTGCATTGGCTTCGGCAATCGCCTCCAGGTCCTCGAACACCGCGCGCGGGTTGGTGCTGTTGTGCAGCAGCGCCGCGATCACCACCGGGCGCGCGGACTCGGCGGCGAGCGATTCGAGGAACGACACCTTCGTCTGCCCGCCCTTGGTGAGCATGAACAGGCCGCGTCCCGCTTGCTTCAGCGCGCCCACCAGCGCGCGCAGTTCGGACTCGTCGGCAAGGCGCGAGGGCATCGGCAGCCCGCCGTCGCCGTTATGCGCGGGCGAAGTGCTGGAGGCGAAACCCACGGCGCCCGCGCGCATGCCCTCCAGCACCAGCTCGCGCATGCGCGCGACCTCGTCCGGCGCCGCCGCGCGCCGCGGCGCCTCCTCGCCCATCACCCAGGTGCGCACCGACGAATGGCCGACGAAGCCGGCGATGTTGATCGCGCAGCCCTGGCGCTCCAGCATGTCGAAGTACTGCGGGATGGACTCGAAGTCCCAGCGGATCCCCTGGCGCAGCACTTCGAGCGACATGCCTTCCACCTGCGTCAGGTTCTTCATGACGAGCTCGCGATCGGCGGGCTTGCACGGCGCGATGGTGAAGCCGCAGTTGCCGATGATCGCCGTGGTCACGCCGAGCGCGGGCGAGGGCGACACCATCGGATCCCAGGTGATCTGCGCATCGTAGTGCGTGTGGTTGTCGATGATGCCGGGCATCAGGGCGAGGCCGCCGGCGTCGATGATTTCCTTGCCGGAGAGGGACTTGCCGATTGCGGTGATCCTGCCGTCGCGCACAGCGAGCTCGCCCGTGAAGGGCGTCGAGCCCAGGCCGTCGAGGATCTGCGCGCCGCGAATGACGAAGTCGTTCATGCCCATATACTAACGGCCCTATGGAACTCAAAGGCTTGACGACTGTGGTGACGGGTGCCGGCCGCGGCATCGGCAAGGCCGTCGCGGATCTCTTCGCCTCCCGGGGTTCCACGGTCGCCCGGCTCGATCTTCAGCCGGGCGAAGGCATTTTGCCGTGCGACGTGACCGACGAGGCTTCGATAGAGGCAGTGTTTGCCAAAGTGGGTCGCATCGACATCCTGGTCAACAACGCCGGCATCGCAGTGCGCAAGAACTCGCTCGAGATCACCCGCGAGGAATGGGACAAGGTCATCGCCGTGAACCTGACGGGCCTGTTCCTCTGTTCGCGGATTGCAGCGCGACGCATGAAGCAAACCGGCGGCGGTTCCATCGTGAACCTGGCCTCGATCATGGGTTTCTCCGGCGGCCTGTTCCCCAATCCCGCCTACCAGGCCTCCAAGGGCGCGGTGGTGAACCTCACCCGCGCGCTGGCGCTGGAGTTCGCGCCGCTCGACATCCGCGTGAACGCGGTGGCGCCGACTTTCGTGCGCACCGAGCTCACCACGCCGATCTTCTCCAATCCCGAGGTGCTGGCGAAGGTGATGCAGCACACCCCGCTCGGGCGCCTGCCCGAAGTGGAGGACATCGCACAGGCAATCCTCTTTCTGGCCGGCCCCGCGGCACGCTGCATCACGGGTGTCACGCTGCCGGTGGACTCGGGCTATCTCGCGAGGTAATCCATGAAATCCGTCGGACGGATCTTCTTCACCGGCTTGCTTACCGTGCTGCCGGTGCTGGCCACCCTGTACCTCGTGCTGTGGCTGGTCGGGACCATGGAGCGCTTCTTCGGCGCGCAGCTGAAGTGGCTGATGCCGGACGAGTACTACCGCACCGGCATGGGCCTGCTGCTCGCCGTGCTGGTGATCTTCGGCGTCGGGCTGCTGACGCAGGCGTTGCTTTTCCGCCAGGTGTTCGGCTGGGCGGAGAAGCTGTTGCTGGAGATCCCGCTGGTGCGCTCGGTGTACACGGCGCTGCGCGACCTGTTCGGCCTCATCGCGAACGGCCAGGATGATAAAGCGATGCAGGTGGTGTCGGTGACGCTGCCCGGCACGCAGATCCGGCTGATGGGGTTCGTCACGCGCAGCGAGTTCAGCGACCTGCCGGCCGGGGTCGCGCGCAAGGGCGAAATCGCCGTGTACCTGCCGATGAGTTACCAGATCGGCGGCTACATGCTGTTCGTGCCGCGCGAGATGGCGGTGCCGGTAGAGATGTCGCGGGAGGACGCGATGAAGTTCGTGCTGACCGCGGGATTGAAGTCCACGCCGCGCAGGTGAGGTAGTCGCGGTAGGGTGGGCCATGGGCCCACCGTACGATCAACCGCCGTCACGCGCGAGCCGCCGCTAGCCGACAGATGCCGCGAAGGCTTCCGCCGCCACTGGCCGCCCGAGCAGGTAGCCCTGCGCCTCATCGCAGCCGAGCGCCACGAGCGCGCTGCGCTCCTCCTCCCGCTCCACGCCCTCGGCCACCACGCGCAGGCCGAGTCCGTGCGCCATCGAGATGATGGCGGACACCACGGTGTGCGCCTCCTGATTCTTGGTCATCTGCACCACGAAGGAGCGGTCGATCTTCAGCGCATGCACGGGAAGCGACACGAGGTAGCTGAGCGAGGAATAGCCGGTGCCGAAGTCGTCGATGTACGTGCGGCAGCCCAGCTCGCGCAGCCCCTCGAGCACGCGGCGCGCGGCGCCGGGATCCGCCACCAGCGCCCCCTCGGTGATCTCGATCTGCAGCAGCTCGCCCGACACGCCCCAAGTCGCGAGTTGGCCCCCGATGCGCTCGCGCAGCTGCGGATCGTAGAGGTTGCGCGCTGACAGATTCACCGCCACGGGCAGCCGCAGGCCCGCGTCGAGCCAGGCGCGCTGCTGGCGCAGCGCGCTGTCGATCACCATGTAGGTCAGCGGCCGGATGAGCCCCGTCTGCTCGGCGAGCGGCACGAATTGCCCCGGCGGCACGTTGCCCCGGCTGGGATGCTGCCAGCGCAGCAGCGCCTCGCTGCCGACCACGCGGCCGGAGGCGAGGTCGAACTTGGGCTGGTAGTGCAGTTGCAGGGCGCGCGCGGCGATGGCGCGGCGCAGCTCGGCGACGAGCGCGAGCCGCTCCGGCTGCTCGCGCTCGGTGGCGCCAGCGTAGAGCGCAAAGGCGGCGTCGTGCATCGCCGCGTCGCGCGAGGCGATGGTGGCGCGCCGCAACAGCAGGTCGGGCTCGTCGCCGTGCCCCGGGTATAGGCTCGCGCCGGCATGGCCCTGCACGTCGATCTCTGCGCCGCCCACGGCCACCGCCACGGCGAACGCGCCAAGGAGCTGCTGCGCGAGCCCTTCGGCGTCGTGGGCGTTTGCGCCGCGCCGCAGAACCACGAAGTCGTCCTGCGGTACGTGCGCAAGCACATCTTCATCCGGCACCAGCACGCCCAGGCGCTGCGCGATCTCGCGCAGCACCTCCATGCCGGGCGCGTAGCCCAGGCCGTCGAGCAATGCCGGCAGGTTGCGCACGTGCACTACGACCACTGCAAGCGATACGCCCTTCGCCGCGCAATCGGCCAGCGCTGGACCGAGCCGGGAGATGAAGTGGCTGCGGTTGGCGAGGTCGGTGAGGCCGTCGTGCGTGGCGATACGCTGCGCCTCGCGCTCGGCGTCGATGCGCGTGATGCGGTCCCGGCAGGTCGCGATGCCGAAGGCGAGGTCATCGGCCATTTCCTGCACCAGATCCAGCTCCTCCCGGTCGAAAGCGTCGGTTTCGGCGGCGAACAGCGTGAACGTGCCGATGAACCGGTCCGCGACCTTCAGCGGCATCGAGGCCACCGAGCCGAATCCGCGCTTGAGCAGGGCCGCGCGCCAGGGCAGCGCGCCGGGCGCCGCGGCGATGCTCTGGAACACGGTCGTGCGGCCGGTGCGGATCGCCGTGCCGACCGTGCCCTGGCCGCGCTCGTTGTCCTCCCAGGACAGGTTCAGCGCATCGAGCACGCCGCGGTCGTCGCCAGCGTGCGCCGCCGGGACCACGCTCCGGTCCTCGGTGTCGGCGGCGTAGTACACCACGGCAAGCTCGTAACCGCCGTGCTCCACGGCAACACGGCACATCGCCTGCAGCAGCTCGGGCTCGGTCTGCTCCCGAAGCAGCGTGCGGTTGCCGGCCGAGAGCGCGCGCAACGCGCGCGTCGTGCGCTGGCGATGTGCAGCGAGCGCGTCGAGTTGGCGCGCGAGCTTGCCGATCTCGTGCTGGCGGTGCGGCACGCCGGTGCGTGCCGCCATGTCACCGGCGTCGAGGAGTGCGGCGGCTTCTGTGAGCATGCGCAGCGGACGTACCACGAACAGGCTCGAGCCGAACCACGCAACCAATAGTGCAAAGGCGGAGACAGCGCTGAGCAGGCTGAAGCCCTGCCACAGCATACTGTCAGCGGCATCGTCGGCGCGCAGGATCGGCAGGCCGACATGGACCTCGTCGGGCGTGTCCGGCGGGCCGTCAAGACGCGCGTTGCCCATCACGAGACTCGCGCCGCGCGCCGCGGGCGCAGCGCCGGGAAAGCGCGCCACGGTTTTCCCGTTGCCGGCGATGATCAGGGCTTCGAAGTCCTGCGGGGCTCCGACCTCGGCAAGCGCCCCGCGCAGCCAGTCGAACTCGACGCCTGCGACGAGCATCGACTCGACAGAGCCGTCGGCACGCAGCACGGGATGAGCTGCAACGACGACTTCGCGGCCCCGGATCTTACTTTGCAGCAGGTTGCTCACCACGGGTTCCCGTGTGCGCAGAGCCTGCGCGAAATACTCCCGGTCGTCGATGCGATTGCCTGCCGCGTCGGGAACCGTGCTGCACAAGAGCGTGCCGTCCGGGCCGGCTACCGTAAGCGAGGTCGCCGGCGTCGCGACCAGCAGGCGCTGCAGGCGACGCTCGCAATCGGCGCCGAGGAGCGCACCGTCCCATTGAGCTGCCGCGGCAGCCAGCAGCTGGCGGAGCGCGGCGATCGACGTGGCGTGCTTAGAGGCGACGACGCGCGCGAGTTGCTCCGCCTGCGCGCTAAGTTGCGCGTGGGCGTTCGCGCGATCTTCCTCGACAGCGGCGTAAATGAGAAACGCAAAGGGCGCCGCCGCGACGAGTACCAGCAGCATTGCGCGTGCGCGTATGCCCAGCGAAACTTCTGCCATCGACAATGCGGCCTTCCGGCGGTCGGACTGCGCCGCTCGATCGTGAAAGTACGACTACCCTTACCAGAACATTTGTTACAAGCGCAAGCCTGGTTCGCCCATTTCCTGACGATGTTTCAATCACTTGATCGCCGCGATGCGACCTATCTGTTTTCGTGATTAGTAACCCGCGATGCGATCGACCACATGCAGCGGTACTTCCCCGCGCCGCACGCGCGCCACGTTCTCGACGATGGTGGCGAGCGCGGTGCGCGGCTCGGTGAGCGCCGCGATGTGCGGTGTCACGGTGACGCCCGGATGCGTCCACAGCGGCGAATCCGCCGGCAGCGGCTCCTCGTCGAACACGTCGAGGTAGGCGCGCGCGAGGTGGCGAGAGTCGAGCACCGCAATCAGGTCGGGCACCACCACGTGCGGTCCGCGCGCGACATTGATGACGCAACCGCCGGGACGCATTTTGGCGAAGGCCTTGGCGTCGAGGATGCCCTTCGTCTGCGGCGTGAGCGGCAGCAGGCACACCACGGCATCGCTGCGCGACAGCACCTCATCGAGGTCCGTCGAGCAATGCACGCCGGGAAGGCTCTTCGGCCGCCGGCTCCAGCCGCAGACATTGAAGCCCAGCGCGAGGAGT
>Ga0209705_10000449_pt1 | contig 21521 bp, 21 predicted proteins | sample PPLLaktember2015_5_FD_187262 | JGI IMG/M metagenome (GOLD analysis project Ga0209705, IMG submission 187262) | Freshwater sediment microbial communities from Prairie Pothole Lake near Jamestown, North Dakota, USA - PPLs Lake P8 Core (1) Depth... | ecosystem: Environmental > Aquatic > Freshwater... | reverse complement strand
TGGCGAGCCGCTGATTTCGCGGCTGGTCACCGTCACCGGCCACGTGCTGCGCCCGCAGAATTTCGAGGTGCTGATCGGCACCCCGATGCAGGTGCTGATCGACTTGGCGGGCGACCGCGACGGCACCACCGGCGTGCTGATGGGCGGACCGATGATGGGCATGCCGATGCCGGATCTCGAGGTGCCGGTGGTCAAGGCCACCAACTGCATCCTGGTTCAATCGAAGGAACTGTTTCCGCCGCTGCCGCGCGCGCTGCCGTGCATTCGCTGCGCCCGCTGCGCCGACGTCTGCCCGGCCGAACTGCAGCCGCAGGAACTGTTCCGCTTCGCCCAGGCGGACGACTTCGGCCGCGCGCAGGAATACCACCTGTTCGACTGCATCGAATGCGGCTGCTGCAGCTATGTCTGCCCCAGCCATATTCCGCTGGTCGATTTCTATCGCTACGCCAAGAGCGAAATCTGGGCGCGCGAAAAGGAAAAGCGCGCTGCCGACCTGGCGCGCGAACGCCACGAATTCCGCCTGTTCCGCCTCGAGCGCGAGAAAAAGGAAAAGGCCGACAAGCTTGCCGCCAAGGCGCAGGCCAAGCGCGCCGAGCTCGCAGCGGCTCCTAAAGCCGAAGGCGCCGCCGAAAGCGAAGCCGACGCCAAGAAGGCGCTGATCGCCGCTGCGCTGGCGCGTGCGCAGGCGAAAAAGGCCGAAGTCACGCCCCGGAACGTCGACCACCTGCCGCCCGACAAGCAGCACGAGATCGAGGAAATCGAGGCGCGCCGGGCTAAAATCCGCGAAATGGCGCGCCAGCCGCTGGAAACCGAAGAGAAAAAATCCTGATGCCCGCCCCGTTCATTCTTGATCGCACCAGCGTCACCCAGGTCATGGCCTGGGTGCTGGCCGCCCTGCTGCCCGGCATCGCGGTCTACGTCTGGGTGTTCGGTCCGGGCATCCTGGTGACGCTGTCGCTCGCCACCGTGACTGCACTCGTGGCCGAGGCCGCGATGCTGAAGGCGCGCGGCTATCCGGCCAAGCCCTTCCTCACCGACCTCTCCGCCATCGTCACCGCCTGGCTGCTGGCGCTGTCATTGCCCAGCCTGGCGCCGTGGTGGCTGATCGTCACCGGCACGCTGTTCGCCATTGTGGTGGCCAAGCATCTATACGGCGGACTCGGCCAGAACATCTTCAATCCGGCGATGGTCGGCTATGCGGTGCTGATCGTGTCGTTCCCGGTGCAGATGACGCAGTGGGCAGGGCCGCTCTCGCTGTCCGACGCCTCGCTCACGCTGGCGCAAAGCGCCAGCGTGATTTTCGGCGGCGACGTGCCGAGGGCCACGCTCGACGCGGTGACCATGGCCACCCCGCTGGACGCGCTGCGAACCGGGCTGCTGCAGCAGCTGACGGTCGACGAGATTCTGGTGCAGCCGATCTTCGGCCATTACGGCGGCATCGGCTTCGAGTGGCTGGCCGGCGCCTTCCTGTTCGGCGGCCTCGTGCTGTGGGCGCTGCGCATCATCAGCTGGCAGGTGCCGCTGGCCTTCCTCGCCGGCATCTGGCTGGCCGCCGGCTTCCTGCACTTCTTCGACGCCGGGCGCTTCGGCGCGCCGTGGTTCCACCTGTTCGCGCCGTCGGTGATGCTGGGCGCCTTCTTCATCGCAACCGACCCGGTATCGGGCGCGACCACGCCGCGCGGCAAGCTGATCTTCGGTTTCGGCGCGGGCCTGCTCACCATCATCATCCGAACCTGGGGCGGTTACCCGGACGGCGTGGCGTTCGCGATCCTGCTGATGAATGTGTGCGTGCCACTGATTGATCAGTACACCCAGCCGCGCGTTTATGGCGAGGCGAAAAAATCCAAGGCGCCGCCGGCATGACTTCAGCGATTCACGCCGCTCTGCGTAACGCGCTGCGCACTGGCGTCATCCTGTTCGTGTTCGCGGTCGTCGGCACCGCCATGCTGGCATTCACCCATGACCGCACCGAGCCGATCATCACCCGCGGCCAGTTAGCCGAAAAGCGCGCGCTCCTGGGCCAGGTGCTGCCTGCCACGCTCTACGATAACGATCTGCTGGCCAGCCAGCAGAGCGTGCCGCCGGATGACCTGCTGGGCACGCGCCAGCCCTCCGCACTGTGGCTGGCGCGCCGCGGCGGCGAGTTCAGCGGCGTGGTACTGGAAGCCGTCGCGCCCGATGGCTACAGTGGCGATATTGCCTTGTTGATCGGGATTGATGCGGACGGAACCGTAACCGGCGTGCGCGTCACCGCCCACCGCGAGACGCCGGGACTGGGCGATTACATCGATCGCGCCAAGAGCGCGTGGATCGACCAGTTTGCGGGAAAATCGCACACCCATCCGGCGCCCAAACACTGGAAAGTCGTCAAGGACGGCGGTGCCTTCGACGCCCGCGCCGGCGCCACCATCACCCCGCGCGCGGTGGTCAAGGCCGTCAGGAGCGCGCTCGATTATTTCGCGCAGCACCGCGCGGCATTCGCCGCGCCGCCCCCCGCCGAGAAGGCCCAGCCGGTCAAGGAGAAAAGATCATGATGACGATGGACGAATTCCGCAGCCTGTTTCACAACGGCATCATCAAGCAGAACACCGGGCTGGTGCAGCTGCTCGGCCTGTGTCCGCTGCTGGCGATCAGCAACAACGTGATCAACGCGCTGTCGCTGGGGCTGGCGACGACGATGGTGATGGCGGCATCGAGCGGCGCGGTGTCCGGCGTGCGCCATTTCGTGCCGAACGAAATCCGCATCCCGGTGTTCGTGCTCATCATCGCCGCGCTGGTCACGGTGATCGACCTGGCGATGAATGCCTTCGTGCATCCGCTGTATCTGGTGCTGGGCATCTTCATTCCGCTCATCACCACCAACTGCATTGTGCTGGCGCGCGCCGATGCCTTCGCTGCCAAGAATCGCCCGCTGCACAGCGTGGTCGACGCCGTGGCGATGGGACTGGGGCTGACGCTGGTATTGATCGTGCTGGGTGCGATCCGCGAACTCGCGGGCCAGGGCACGCTGCTGTCGGGCATCGACCTGGTGTTCGGCGAGGCATCCAAAGCCTTCGTGCTGCATGTGCTGCCCGATTACCGGGGCTTTCTGCTCGCCATCCTGCCTCCCGGTGCCTTCATTGCGCTGGGCCTGCTGATCGCCGCCAACAACTGGTACAAGGCGCGTGCCGAGCGGCGCGTCCATGCCGCTGCGCCGATGCCGGCATGAAGCCGCCGCTGAAGCGGCGCGTGCCGAAGCCGCGCAATCCCTATGTGCCGCTGGTGCTTGCGCGCAAGGCCGGCGAGCATGAAAAAACGCCGGGCGCCCAACGCCAGGCCGGAAAACAGGCCCTGAAAAAGCGCCTCGTAGAGCAGTGAGCCGGATCCGATGAGCGCCGCACGATGAACGCCGCCAAGCGCCACGAAATCTTCAGCCGCCTGCGCGCGGCCAATCCGCATCCCACCACCGAACTCGAATACAAGACGCCGTTCGAGCTGCTGGTGGCGGTGGTGCTGTCGGCGCAATCCACCGACAAGGGGGTGAACCTGGCGACGCGCAGGCTGTTCCCGGTCGCCAACACGCCCGAGGCGATCTACGCGCTGGGCGAGGAAGGCCTGGCCGATTTCATCAGGACCATCGGACTCTACAAGAGCAAGGCCCGCCACCTCATCGCCGCCTGCCGCATGCTGATCGAGCAGCACGGCAGCCAGGTGCCGGCCGACCGGGCGGCGCTCGAAGCGCTGCCCGGCGTCGGGCGCAAGACCGCCAACGTGATCCTGAATACCGCCTTCGGCCAGCCGACCATGGCGGTCGACACGCATATCTTCCGCGTCGCCAACCGCATCGGTCTGGCCCCCGGCAAGACCGTGCTCGAAGTTGAAAAGAAGCTGCTCAAGACCATCCCGCAGGAATTCCGCGTCGACGCCCACCACTGGCTGATCCTGCACGGGCGCTACGTGTGCCAGGCGAGGAAGCCGAAATGCCCTGAATGCATCATTGCCGACCTGTGCGAGTACAAGGACAAGACCTGGCCCGCGCCCTCTGATGGAACCTCTAACCATTCGACTAAGCCCACAAGCGGGCAAGTCGCTGGTTATCCCCAACCCTCCCCCGCTCGCGGGGGAGGACGCAAACGTCGGGCTGCGCCCACCCAAGGCGATTAATGTTCAACCCCAGCCGCGACCAGGTCCGCCAGTTCTTTTTCGACACCTGGGCCAAGTACCGCAGCCGCCAGCCGCTGGCGGGCGCGGAAGTGCCCGCGCTGGAGGCGATCCTCGCGCATCCCGAATACCACCCGATGCTGGACGATCCGGACCGCTACCGGGAGCGCGATTACCCGCCCGAGTTCGGCGAGACCAACCCGTTCATGCACCTGTCGATGCACCTGGCGATTGCCGAGCAGCGCTCGATCGACCAGCCTGCCGGCCTGCGCGAGCGCTACCGCAAGATGGTCGAGCACTGCGGCGACGTCATGCAGGCGGAGCACCACATCATGGACTGCCTGGCCGAAATGATCTGGCAGTCGCAACGCTCGGGAACGGCCTACGATGCCGTGGCCTATCTCGCCTGCCTCGACCAGAAATTGGGCGCGGGCGAATAAGAACGTGTTACAGCTCGCGTGAAATCCTGCGCACCGTGTCGTCCTCGGGGTGCGGCTCGATGCGGAACCCCAGGGCTTCCACCAGCTTCAGCATCGGCCGGTTGGTTTTCAGCACCTCGCCCTCGATCGCCTTCAGACCCTTGCCGCGTGCGACGTCCATCAGCACATCCATCAGCTTGTGGCCGATCCCCTGCTTCTGCCACTGGTCACTGACCACCAGGGCGAATTCGCAGGACTCCCCGTCCGGATTGATGGCATAGCGCGCCACGCCGAGTTCCACTTCGCGGCCGTCGATTTCGGTCAGCGCCAGCAGCGCCATCTCGCGCGTGTAGTCGATCTGGGTCAGACGTGCCAAGGCAACCGGAGACAGTTCGCTCACCGCATCCATGAAGCGGAAATATTTCGATTCCGCGGACAGGCTCTTCACGAAGCCCTGGGTCAGCTCGGCATCCTCGGGGCGGATCGGGCGGATGACGACGTCGTTGCCGCTCGGCAATTGCCAGTGCGTCACCAGATGCGCCGGATAGGGATGGATCGCCATGTGGCCGTAGCGGTCGGCCATCGGCACGCGCGGCGCGATGACGATGCGCGCATCCAGCGCCAGCGCGCCGTGCTCGTCCACCAAGAGCGGGTTGATGTCCAGCTCCGCCAGCCAGGGCAGTTCGCAGACCATTTCAGACAGGCGCAGCAGCACGTTCTCCAGCGCATCCATGTCGACCGGCGGGCGGTTGCGGAACGGGCCCAACAGGGTGGCGACGCGGGTACGCTGGATCAGGTCGCGCGTCAGAAAGCGGTTCAGCGGCGGCAGGGTCACCGCGCGGTCCCGGAAGGCTTCGACATCGACGCCGCCGGCGCCGAACACGATCACCGGCCCCAGCACCGGGTCGGAGGTCATGCCCAGCAGCACCTCGCGCGCGTGCGGGCGGGCCGCCATGGGCTCGATGACGATGCCTTCGAGGGCCGCGTCGGGGCGCAGCCGCTTCACATCGGCGAGCATCTCGCCGAAGGCGGAGCGCACCGCCTGACCGCTCGACAATCCCAGGCGCACGCCGTTGACGTCGGATTTGTGGGTGATGTCCGGCGAATTGATTTTCATCGCCACCGGAAAGCCCATCTGCTGCGCCATCAGCATCGCTTCCATCGGATCACGCGCGATCAGGGTCTGCGCGATCGGGATGTGGAAAGCCGCCAGCAACGCCTTCGATTCCACCTCGTTCAGCAGGTGGCGGCCGTGCGCGAGCGCGCTCTCGATGATCAGACGCGCGCCTTCGACGTCCGGCTCGGCCTGTTGCGACAGCGGCCCCGGCGTCTGCATCAGCAGGCGCTGGTTTTCGTAGAAGGCGGACAGGAAGGAGAAGACCTCGACCGCCGGTTCCGGCGTGGTGAAGTAGGGAATCCCGGCCTGCTTGAACAGGCGCCGACCCTCGTGCACCTGAGCCTCGCCCATCCAGCAGGTCAGCACCGGCTTGCTCGAGGTCTTCGCCACTTCGATCACGGCCTCGGCCGCCTCGGTCGGCCGCGTCATTGCCTGCGGCGTCAGCATCACCAGCACGCCGTCGACATTGTCGTCGGCGAGGCAGGCGCCCACCGCCGCGCGATACCGCTCGGCGGTGGCGTCGCCGATGATGTCGAGCGGATTGGCCTGCGACCAGTTGGCCGGCAACACGGCGTTGAGCGTCGCGATGGTTTCCGGTGACAGCTCGGCCATGCGCACCCCCAGGTCGACCGCGAGGTCGGTGGCCATGACGCCGGGGCCGCCGCCGTTGGTGACGATGGCCAACCGGTTGCCGGTGGGCTTGATGTGGGTGGACAGCGCCCGTGCCGAGGCGAACAGCTGCAGGATGGTGTTGACCCGCACCACGCCGGCACGCCGCACCAGCGCGTCGAACACCGCGTCCGAGCCGACCAGTGCGCCGGTGTGCGACTGCACCGCTTTCGACCCGGCCTCGTGGCGCCCCACCTTCACCATAACGACAGGCTTGAAGCGGGAGATTGCACGCAATGCACTCATGAAATGCCGCGCGTCGCGTATGCCCTCGATGTAAAGCAGGACGCCTCGAGTCTGCGTGTCGACGGCGAGGTAGTCGAGGATCTCGCCGAAATCCAGGTCGGCCGAGGCGCCAGTGGAGATCACGCTGGAAAAGCCGATGCCGTTGGTTTCCGCCCAGTCCAGCATGGCGGTGCAGATCGCGCCGGACTGCGACACCAGCGCGAGGTCGCCGGACAGGGTCGCGCCCTGGCTGAAGGTGGCGTTCAGCCCGATCGACGGCCGCTGGATGCCCAGACAGTTGGGACCGATGAAGCGGATGCCGTGTTTTTTGGCCACCGTCTTCACGCTGTCTTCCAGTGCCGCGCCCTGCTCGCCCACCTCGCGAAAGCCCGCCGACAGGACGATGGCATGGCGGATGCCGCGCTGTCCGCACGCCTCCAAGATCTGCACCACCGTCGCTGCCGGCGTGGCGATCAAGGCCAGTTCCGGAACGGCCGGCAGCTCGCTGGCCGACGCGTAGCAGCGCACGCCGAAGACCGTCTCGTGCTTGGGATTGACCGGGTAAACCTCGCCCTGGTAGCCGGCATGGCGCAGGTTGCGGAACAGGAGGCCGGCGACCGAATCCTCGCGTTCGCTGGCGCCGAAGACCGCCACCGAGCGCGCGTTGAACAGGGGGTGAAGATAGTGTTGGGGCATGGTTTGCGTTGAGATGGGTACGGAAAATCGATGGGACCGCGAACAGCCTATGCTAGGCCATCCCCTGTTACCGCGCCATCACGCCGGGCGTATAGTTTGCTTATTCCCTTGCTTCCCCGCGCCATGCATACCGCCTACATCACCCACCCCAGCTATCTCCTGCACACCATGGGAGGCTGGCACCCGGAGAGTCCCGCGCGGCTGCGCGCCATCGATGACCGGCTGCACGCCGCCCACCTGTTCGATTACCTGACGCATCTCGAAGCCCCGCGGGTGCAGCGCAGCCAGCTGCTGCGGGTGCACGACGCCGCTTACATCGACACCCTCGAAGCTGCCTCGCCCAGCGAAGGCTTCCACGCGCTCGACCCCGACACCAGCATGAACCCGCACACGCTGGATGCGGCCTACCATGCCGCCGGTGGCGCAGTGATGGCGGTGGACGCGGTGATGCGCGGCGAAGTGAACAACGCCTTCGTCGCCTGCCGCCCGCCCGGCCACCATGCCACCCGCAACCAGGCCATGGGCTTCTGCTTCTTCAACAACGTCGCCGTGGCTGCCGCACATGCGCTGGAAGCACACGGCCTCGCACGGGTCGCCATCGTCGATTTCGATGTCCACCACGGCAACGGCACCGAGGACATCTTCACGGACGAGCCGCGCGTGATGCTCTGCTCCACCTTCCAGCATCCCTACTACCCCCACTGCGGTGCGGACACTGTCAGCGATCACATCGTCAACGTGCCGCTGCCCGCCGGCACCACCGGCCATGCCTACCGCGAGGCTTTCACCGCGCAGATCCTGCCGCGCCTGGAAGCGCACCGCCCGCAGATGCTGTTCTTCTCCGCCGGCTTCGACGGCCATCGCGAAGACGACATGGCGCAATTCGGCCTGGTCGAAGCGGACTACGTCTGGATCACCGAGCAGGTCATGGGCGTGGCCGCCCGCCACGCCGAAGGCCGCATCGTCTCGGTGCTCGAAGGCGGCTACGACCTCAGTTCCCTGGGACGCAGCGTGGCAGCCCACATCAAGACATTGGCGGATTTGTAAGCTGCGGCCGTCTGCCGCACGCGCCGCCAATACGCTATAACGCCCACCCCGCCAGCTCCAGCGGCCAGCGCACCGCAGCCGCCACGGCAAGCGCCACGCCGATGGAGAGCGCGACCGAATAGAGCGCGTCGCGTCGGCCGAGCAGCTTCAGCATCATGGCGAAGGTGGACACGCAGGGCACATAAAAGGTCAGGAACACCAGGAAGGTGGCGATCTGCGCAGTGTCGAGCACGCCGGCCAGTTCCTGTGTGCCGAGCGCCTGGAACACCATCAGCAGGGACAGTTCCTTGCGCAGCACGCCGAACAGGATCGGCACGCCCAGCGCCACCGGCAGCCCGAGCCACCAGACCGTCACCGGCGTGAGTGAGAGGTTGATCCAGGCGTCCATGCCGACATGGCCGAACAGCGCCAGCACCACACTGCCCGCCACCAGGAGCGGCAGCACGATGGTGATGATGTCGCGGCTGCGCGCCCAGGTGTTGGCCAGCAAGGCGCGCAGGGTGGGCACGGCGTAGGCCGGAATCTCCTGGATCATGCCGGGGGTAGTCTCGGGATAGCGGCGTTTCAAGAGCTTGCCGACCAGGCTGACGACGACGGGGATGAGCATGAAGAGCGCGAACACGCCGAAGCCGCCGAGGTACTTGCCTCCGACCGCCAGGATGATGGCCGAGCGCGCCGAACACGGCAGAAAGGTGATGAGCAGCGAAGCCACCGTGCGGTCGCGCCCGCGGGTGACGGCGGCGGTGGCGGCCAGCGCCGGCACGTTGCAGCCCAGCCCCATCAGGAAAGGCAGCGCGACGCCACCGTGCAGTCCGAGCCGATGAAAGCCGCGATCCACCACGAAGGCCACCCGGTGCATGATGCCGGACTCTTCCAGCCACACCAGCAGCAGCACCAGCGGGATCATGTAGGGGATGACGATCCCGGCGAGACCGATGAAACCATCCAGCACGGCGCGCGCGACCACGCCCATGAGGTCGGTCGGCTGCCACGGCTCGGCCCATGCGATCAGGCGCGCGACGGTGAGCGCGTCGAGAAACGCGCTCACCTCGAACACGAAGAACAGCACCAGGGCAAAGACCGCAAGCGTGCCGACGAACCCCCAGCGCGGATGCAGGAAGAGATCGTCCGCCCACTGTTGCCAGCGCGGCTGTTCGCCTTCCTGCCCGGGGCGGGTCACCGCCTCGTACATCAGGGCGGCCTGGTGATGCCGGTCGGCATGGATTTCCTCCGCCAGCGGTCGCGGCAAGGCCGCGTCGGCGCTGGCGCGTGCGGCGAGCAGGGCAGCGTACTGGTCGGGGAAATGCGCCTGCAATTCCTGCGCGAAGTAGCCGTCGTTCTCAGCGAGTTGCAGCGTCAGCAAGGCTTCTGAAACCGCGAACGCCGCCGCCACGTCCGGTTGTCGGGCGATGGCGGCGATGGCGCGCAATTGCGCTTCGATGTGCGCGCTGGGCGGATGGGCCAATGGCTGCGCGTGCGCAGACCTTGCCTCGCGCGCGGCGCGCACCACGGTAGTAAACAGATCGGCCAGACCGATGCCCATGTGCGCCACGGTCGGCACCACCGGCGCGCCCAGTTTGGCCGACAGGGCGCGCACATTGATGAAGCGCCGCCTGGCGCGCGCCTCGTCCATGCGGTTCAGCGCAAACACCATCGGCCTGCCCAACTGCATCAGCTCCAGAGCGAGTTCGAGGTCGCGCTCCAGCGCCGTGGCGTCCAGCACCACCAGCAGCACGTCGGGAGCGGCAAACGCGCTCGCCGGCAGGTGCGCCTCGTGCCGGGCAATGGCCGGCCAGCGGTCGCCCCACAGCAGATACTTCAGCGTCACGCACGCGTCTTCGTCCAAATGGTGCAAGCCGTCGATGGCGGGCAGCGCGACCAGGGAAATCTGATCGATGCCCACCTCGACCAGGCATTCCTCATACGCGGGCCCGATGCCGGCTAGGCGTTCGTGATGTGTAGAGGTGCTGGCTGCCGCGCGGAAGATGCTGTGCTTGCCGCTGCCGGTGCGGCCGACGATCGCCACGCGAGGCCGCCTTTCGCCGCGCAAGCCAGGGCCGTGAAGGGGGAAGGTATGCGCGGGCGTGGTCATTATTAGCGATGTCTCACATGAGAATGTTTCTCATTTGTATGGGTTTCTGGCGTGGCTGTCAATCCTTGCCTTGTCGGGGTCAATGCCCGTGATCAGTCTATGGCCAGCACGCGAAATCCTGCGTTCGGTCGACATTCCTGAACGCAAACCCGCCAATCCAGTAGCCCAAAAAAAAAGCGCGGCCTGTTCAGCCGCGCCCCTTTTCTTTCCACACCCTGAGTTCAATACTTCAGGATCAGGCCTTTCTGTTTGGAGAAATACATGGCCAGATCAAGCATGTCGGCATCGGACAGGTTTTTCACCTGTTCGGCCATCAGCGGGTTGTTGCGCTTGCCCGATTTGTAGTCCTTCAGCGCGTGATAGAGATAATCGCGCTGCTGCCCCGCCAGTTTGGGGAAGGAAGGGATTGCACTCACGCCGTCCGCGCCATGACAGGCGGCGCAGGCGGTCGATTTGGCCTTGCCTGCTTCAGCGTTGCCCTTGGAGTGAACCGGCAGTGAAAAGCCCAGTGCGACCGCTGCGAGGATAAACACGGTTTTTTTCATGGGGTTGTCCTCGGTTAGTTGGCAGGGCCAGTGTAAGACGATGAGTAATAGGCTGCGAGATCCGCCATGTCCTGTTCGGACAGGCTGCCCGCGATGCCCGCCATGCTCGGATGCTTGCGTTCGCCGCTCTTGTAGGCTTTGAGCGCTGCCACGATGTACTCGGCGTGCTGTCCGCCCAGCACGGGAACACTGTAAACGGCGGGATAGGCGGTGCGCCAGCCTGGAATGCCGTGGCATCCGGCACACATAGAGGTTTTGAGTTTTCCGGCCTTGGGGTCGCCCGCTGCCTGTACCGGCACGGCCAACGCCATCAGCAAGGACGCGCACAGCGTCATCGTCGTGTATTTCATCTTCCTCGCTCTCTCTGGTTATATTGTCATTTGGGCCTCGTCTGATGCGAGGTTTGCTCGCAATTATAAAACCGGACGACCCCGTTCATGAAGGCTTTCGAGGGAAAAAATCCTTTTATACCAATGAGATATAGTACTATTCACTAATATGCTTCTGGAGTTTTCGTGATCGATTTCAAGGCCTGTCCGCTCTGGCTGTATCGCCTGCTGCCCTTTTTGCGCTGGTGGCCCAACGTCACGCCGCAAACCTTCAAGGCCGACAGCCTCGCCGCATTCACCGGTGCGCTGATCGTACTGCCGCAGGCGGTGGCGTTTGCCACCATCGCCGGCCTGCCGCCCGAATACGGCCTCTATGCGGCGATGGTGCCCGCCATTGTCGCGGCGCTATGGGGGTCGAGCTGGCACCTGGTGTCGGGGCCGACGACGGCGATCTCGATCGTGGTGTTCGCTTCGATCAGCCCGCTGGCCGAACCCGGCAGCCCGCAGTTCATCGGCCTCGTACTCACGCTCACCTTCCTCGCCGGGCTGATCCAGCTGGCGATGGGATTGGCGCGGCTCGGCGCACTGGTCAACTTCATCTCGCACACCGTCATCATCGGCTTCACCGCGGGCGCGGCCATCCTCATCGCCGCCAGCCAGATCAAGAATTTCTTCGGCCTCGACATGCCACGCGGCGCGCACTTCCACGAAGTGCTGATTTATTTCAGCAGCCACCTCGCGGATATCCAGCCCTGGGTGCTGGCGGTGGGCGCGGTCACGCTGGTCTCGGGCATCCTCGCCAGGCGCTATCTGCAAAAGCTGCCTTACATGATCGTCGCCATGGTGGTGGGCGGCGTGGCGGCGGCGATCCTCAACGCGCAATACGGTGCCGAAGAAACCGGCATCCGCACCGTCGGTGCACTGGTGGCGTCTTTTCCGCCACTGTCGCTGCCGGATTTCTCGCTCACCGCGATCAAGCAAACCCTGTTTCCCGCCACCATCATCGCGATCCTGGCGCTCACCGAAGCGGTGGCGATCGCCCGCTCCGTCGCGATCAAGTCCGACCAGCGCATCGACAGCAACCAGGAATTCGTCGGCCAGGGCCTGTCCAACATCGCAGGCAGTTTCTTCTCCGGCTACGCCGCCAGCGGCTCGTTCAACCGCAGTGGTGTCAACTTCGCCTCGGGCGCGAAGACGCCGCTTGCCGCGGCGCTGTCGGCGGTGTTCCTGCTGCTGATCGTGCTGCTGGTCGCGCCGCTCGCCGCCTATCTGCCGGTACCATCGATGGCGGCGATTCTGTTCATCGTGGCGTGGAGCCTGATCGACTTCCACCACATCGGCGAAATCATCAAGCTTCACAAGCGCGAGAGCGTCGTGCTGACGATCACCTTCGTCGGCACCCTCATCGATCTGGAAAAAGGCATTTTCCTCGGCATTCTGGTGTCGCTGATCTTCTACCTTTATCGCACCTCGCAGCCTTCAATCCGCGAACTTGCCCCGCTCAAATCCGAAATTGACGACCCCCGGCGCAAATTCGTCCGGGTAGGCTCAGACGCACCGGCCTGCCCGCAAATGGCCATGCTGCGCGTCGAAGGCTCGGTCTTTTTCGGCGCGGTCGAACATGTGCAGCAGCAGTTGCGCAATGTCGACGAGGCGGACCCGATCAAAAAGCACGTGATGCTTTTTTCGCGCGCCATCAACTTCATCGATCTGGCCGGCGCCGAAATGCTCTCCAAGGAGGCGGTCCGGCGCCGCAGGCTGGGCGGCGGTCTGTATCTGGTCGGAGTGCAGCCCAGCTTTTACGGCATGCTGAATCGCGGCGGGCACGCCGAAGAAGTCGGGCGTGAAAACATTTTCGATCACAAGGGCGATGCGATTCAGTCAATCTACCCGCGCCTCGACAGCGAAATCTGCCGCACCTGCAGCGCACGCATTTTCCGCGAGTGCCACGTGGCGCTGCCGGACGGCACGCCGCGCGAAGCCGCCGACTAGACGTTCAGCGGGCGGCCTGTTCGCGCCGCCACACCCACGGCGGGATCGGCGCAGCATCCGCCCACAGCCCACGCCGCGCCGCGCGCGCTTCCTCCTGCACGCTGCGCAATGGGTCGGCGGCGTCACGTGAAGACGACCACGCATGACCCCGCCGCACCAGTTGCGCATTGATCGCCGCGCCGGCAACGTCCAGACGCCCGAGCTTGCGGCCGTACATATCAGTGGCGACGATCTCCAGCGTCGCGCGCTGTTTCAGGGCCATGTCCTTGAGCGCGTTGGTCGCCGCTTCGCCGTGCGGCTGGTCTGCTTCCGGGGCATCGATCTCGGTCAGGCGCACCTTGAGGAAAGCGCGCGATGAAGGATGGTAGTGGTCGGGTTTGAACAGCACGGTGTCGCCGTCGATCACGACGATGACCACGCCATGCATCGTGTCCGCCCAGGCCGAACCGGCGAACAGCAGACAAAGCGCAAGCAGGATGTTCAACCCGCGAGCATCTCCGCGGCATGCTGCCGCGTGGTGGCGGTGATTTTCACCCCGCCGAGCATGCGCGCGATTTCCTCGACCCGTGTGGCCTCGTCGAGCGATTCGATATTGGAGGTGACGAAGCCGCCATTCGCCTGCTTGGCAACCCGCAGATGCTGGGTGCCGCGCGCCGCCACCTGCGGCAGGTGAGTGATGACCAGCACCTGGCGGGTTTCGCCCAGCTTCGCCAGCCGCCGCCCGACCGCCTCGGCGACGCTGCCGCCGATGCCGACATCGACCTCATCGAAGATCAGCGTCGGCACCCCAGCCACGCCCGACAGCGCGGTCTGGATCGCCAAGCTGATGCGCGACAGCTCGCCGCCGGAGGCCACTTTGCCGAGCGGCCCCGGCGGCAGGCCGGGATGGCTGGCGACGAGAAAGCCGATGTCTTCCAGCCCGTGTGCGCGCGGCTCGTTCGTGGGCTGCAGCACGATGTCGAGGTGCCCGCCGGCCAGCGCGAGTTCGTGCATCGCCGCGGTCACCTGCTTCGACAGCGCGGCAGCGGCCTTGCGGCGCAGCGCGCCAAGCTGTTTCGCGTCGGTCTGGTAGCGCGCCCAGGCGGCGTCCTCGGCGACCTGTAGCGTGTCGAGGTCGTCGCTGGCGGCCAGTTCGGCCAGCCGCGTCTGGAACTGGTCGAACAGAACGGCCAGGGCGTCGGGCTGCACGCGGTGCTTGCGCGCCAACCGGTGCATGTCGGCGAGCAGGCGGTCGAGTTCGGTCAGCCGCTCGGGGTCGAGGCTGAGATGTCCGGCATAGCGGCGCAGCGCGTGCACCGCCTCGGCGACGTCGGCGCTGGCCGCATTCAGCAGCGTGGCGATCTCGCCCAGGCTGTCGTCCACCGCCTGCATGGCGTCGAGGCGCGTGCTCATCTCGCCAAGTTGGCCGGACACCGCGCCCTCGCTCTCGTCGAGTCCGTCGATCAGCGCGTGGCTGCCTTCGAGCAGCGTGGTGACGTGCGCCAGCCGCGCATGCTCGGTCTGGATCTCGTCCCAGCGCGCGAGGTCGTCGCCCAGCGCGCGCAGTTCCTCCACCGCCAGCGTCAGGCCTTCGCGTTCAATCTGCCGCGCCTGGCCGTGAGACTCGGCGTCCAGACGCCGTTGCCGCGCGGCCTGCCAGGCGTGCCAGGCGTCGCTCACGGCGGCAGCCAGAGGCTGCGCGCCGGCGTAGGCATCGAGCACCTCGCGCTGGGTCTGCGGGCGCAGCAGGGCGTGGTGCGCATGCTGGCCGTGAATGTCGAGCAGGAATTCGGCAGCGTCCTTCAGCTGCGTCAGCGGCGCGGCGCTGCCGTTGATGAAGGCGCGCGAGCGGCCGCCGGCGTCGATCACGCGGCGCAGGATCAGCGTGCCGTCGTCCGACGCGAAGCCGGCCTCGTCGAGCCAGGCCGCCAGTTGCGGCACATCGTCGATGACGAATTCGGCAGAAATTTCGGCGCGTGGCGCGCCCTGACGCACCACGCCGCCCTCGGCGCGGTCGCCCAGCGCCAGCGCCAGCGCGTCGACCAGGATGGACTTGCCCGCGCCGGTCTCGCCGGTGAGCACGGTCAGCCCCGGCGCGAAGTCGAGCTCGACCGATTCGACCAGGAGGTAGTTGCGGATGGAGAGATGCGACAGCATGGAGACGCGCTGTGCGTTAAAGCTTCTTGCCCCAGTGCAGCTTCTGCCGCAGGGTGTCGTAGTAACTGTAGGAATGCGGATGCAGCAGGGTGACCGGTCGGCTGGCGCGGGTGATCCACACGTGGTCGCCGCTGTGCAGGTCGAAATGATGCTGGCCGTCGAAATGGACGCGCGCATCGTCGGCATAGGTCAGGTGCAGTTCGATGCGCGAATGGCTGCTCACCACAATGGGGCGCGCCGACAGGGTGTGCGGACAGATCGGCACCAGCGCCACCGCCTCCAGCGTCGGGTGCACGATGGGCCCGCCTGCCGACAGCGCATACGCCGTGGTGCCGGTCGGCGTGGTGACCACCAGGCCGTCGGCGCGCTGGCTGTAGACGAACTCGCTGTTGATGGAAATTTCCAGATCGATCAGGCGTCCCGAACCGCCCTTGCCCACCACCACGTCATTGAATGCCGTGGATTCGAATACCCGTTCGCCGTTGCGGCGAACCTGCCCGTTCAGCAGGATGCGCTCTTCCGACACATACTGGCCGCTGAGAATTTCTGCTACGGCGTCGAACATGTGATCGACCGTGATGTCGGTGAGAAAACCCAGCCGTCCCTGGTTTATGCCGATCAGGGGAACGCCGTGCGGCGCCAGTTCACGCGCGATCGACAGCATGGTACCGTCGCCGCCGAGCACCACCACGGCATCGCTTTCGGTCGCCAGATCGTGCAGATTGCGCTTGGGGAAATCCTCGATCGCGAGATGCTCTGCGGTCTGGCTGGCCAGCAGGACCGCATGCCCGCGTGCCCGCAGAAATTCCCCCAGCGCCCGCACGGAGGCTTCCATGCCCTGATTATCGTATTTGCCGACGAGGCCGATGGTGTGGAAAGGGGTTTGCATGAGGGGCGATTATAAGCGGAGAGCGGAGAGTCGAGAGCGGAGAGCGGCAAGTAGCCTCTCGACTCTCCGCTCCCGACTCTCGACTTATAATTGCAACATGCTCAACGACCGCGCCCGCATCCTGCTGAAAACCCTGGTGGAACGCTACATCAGTGAGGGCGAACCCGTAGGCTCGCGCACCCTGTCGAAGCACGCCGGGCTGGATCTGTCGCCGGCCAGCATCCGCAACATCATGGCCGACCTCGAGGACATGGGCTTCGTCACCAGCCCGCACACCTCGGCCGGCCGGGTGCCGACCCCGCTCGGCTACCGCTTCTTCGTCGACACGCTGCTGACGGTGCGCCCGCTGGACCAGCACGCATTCAGCCAGCTCGAATCCAGCCTGACGCTGTCCGACCCGCAACGGTTGATGACCGCAGCCTCGACGATGCTGTCCAACCTCAGCCAGTTTGCCGGGCTGGTGATGACGCCGCGCCGCAGCCCGGCATTCCGCCAGATCGAATTCCTCAGCCTGTCGGACAAGCGCATCCTGCTCATCATCGTCACCATGGAAGGCGAGATCGAGAACCGCGTCATCCTCGCCGACCAGTCCTACAGCGCCTCCGCACTGACCGAGGCAGCCAACTTCTTCAACCAGAATTTTGCCGGCCACAGTTTCGAACAGGTGCGTAGCAAGCTGCGCGACGAGCTCGGCCGCATGCGCGACGACATCACCCGCCTGATGGCCGCCGCGGTGGACGCCGGCAGCCAGGCACACGACGCCAGCCAGGAAAACATGGTGGTGTCCGGCAGCCGCAAGCTGCTCGACGTGCAGGAACTCTCCAGCAACATGGGCAGCCTGCGCCGCCTGTTCGATGCCTTCGAACAGAAAACCGGACTGCTGCAGTTGCTCGACCAGTCGCGCAGTGCTGCCGGCGTGCAGATCTTCATCGGCGGCGAATCCGAACTGCTGCCGTTCGACGAGTGCAGCCTGGTCAGCGCGCCCTATTCCGTCGACGGCCAGGTGGTCGGCACGCTCGGCGTGGTCGGCCCCACCCGCATGGCCTACGAACGCGTGGTGCCGATTGTCGACGTCACCGCCAAACTCCTATCCAGTGCGCTGTCCCACCACTGATGAATTATTTAAAAGAACCCGATTACAGTCACGGCCAGCAGTCCACAACCGGCATCCTGCTGGTCAACCTCGGCACCCCCGAGGCGCCCACCGCCCAGGCACTGCGCCCCTACCTCAAGGAATTTCTGTCCGACCCGCGCGTGGTGGAAATTCCGCGCGCCGTATGGTGGCTGATCCTCAACGGCATCATCCTCAACACGCGGCCGAAAAAATCGGCCGAGAAATACGCCGCGATCTGGACCCCCTCCGGCTCGCCGCTGAAGGTTCACACCGAAAAGCAGGCCAAGCTGCTGAAAGGCTGGCTGGGTGAAAAAATCGCCAGCCCCTGCATGGTCGAATACGCGATGCGCTACGGCAATCCGTCGGTGCCCGACACGCTGGCGCGCATGAAGGCGGCCGGCTGCGACCGCATCCTGATCCTGCCGTCCTATCCGCAATACGCCGCCTCCAGCACCGCCACCGCGTTCGACGCCGCCTACGCCTGGCTGCAGCAGACGCGCAATCAGCCGGCCATGCGCACGCTCAAGCACTATCACGACCACCCCGCCTACATTCACGCGCTGGCCGCCAACATCCGCGATTACTGGCAGATGCACGGCCGCCCCGACGTGCTGCTGATGAGCTTTCACGGCGTGCCGCGCTACACCCTCGCCAAGGGCGACCCCTACCACTGCGAATGCCAGAAGACCGGGCGTCTGCTGGGCGAAACGCTCGGGCTGGAGCCCAAGCAGTTCCGCCTCACCTTCCAGTCGCGCTTCGGCCGCGCCGAATGGCTGCAGCCTTACACCGACAAGACGCTGGAAGCGCTCGGCCGCGAGGGCGTGGGCCGTGTCGACGTGGTCGCGCCGGGCTTCACCGCCGACTGCCTGGAAACCCTGGAAGAACTGGCGATGGAAGGCCGCGCCAGTTTTCTGGCGGCGGGCGGCAAGGAATTTCACTACATCCCCGCGCTCAACGAGCATCCGCAATGGATAGCCGCGTTGGGCCGCATCGCGCTGGAAAACCTGGGCGGCTGGGTGAGCGAAGCCTGGGATCGCGACGCCGACGAGCAGTCACGCCAGACCAGCAAGCGTCTTGCCCTGAACCTGGGCGCGCGCAGCTAAACCAACCCCCGCTAAAAAATACCCGTTCTGCACGCCTAAAAACCGCGCTATATAAGCCCCTGCTTGTTGACAGGGCTTTTCTACTCCCCCAGCATGGTACTTATGGACTGGCGGCCTCCCGGGCCCGCCCAGACTATGGCTTGCGGGGCGGCATGGCTCCGCTTTCGTTTCACCGTTCCTTGGAGGAGTCTATGTACAAGAAGACCACCCTGGCGTTTGCCGGCTTCGTCGGCCTCGCCCTGTCCGGCATCGCCGGCGCTGCGGATATGCATACCAAAACCATCTCATCCACCTGCATGACCTGCCATGGCCCCGGCGGCAAGAGCAAGGGTGCCATCCCCAGCCTGGCCGGGCTTGAGAAGGATTACTTCGTGAAGTCCATGAAAGACTTCAAGTCCGGCGCACGCGCCGGAACCATCATGAAGCGCCACGCATCCGGCTACACCGACGCCGAATTCGAGGCGATGGGCGCGTATTTCGCCAGCCTGAAGTAATCCCTCAAGGAGACCCATACCATGACACTAAATCGTCGCGATTTTCTGAAAGTTTCCGGCGCGGGTGCAGCCGTTGCACTCACCGGTTGCGCCACCACTGCAAGCTCCTCCGCAGCCCGTCCCCATGTCGTCGTGGTCGGTGCCGGCTTTGGCGGCGCCACCTGCGCCAAGTACCTGCGCCAGTGGGGCCCCAACATCGACGTCACCCTGATCGAGCCGAACGACAAGTTCGTTTCCTGCCCGATTTCCAACTGGGTGATCGGCGGCCTGCGCACCATGGACGACATCACCCACGGCTACGACAACCTGCCCAAGCACGGCATCAAGATGGTCAAGGACTATGTCGTCGCCGTCGATGCCGCCAAGCGCACCGTCAAGACCCGTGGCGGCGCCACCATCAGCTATGACCGCCTGGTGCTCTCCCCCGGCATTGAGATCCTCACCGACACGGTCAAGGGCTACAAGGAAGCCGAAGCTGCCGGCAAGGTCGTCCACGCCTGGAAAGCCGGCCCGCAGACCGCGCTGTTGCGCAAGCAGCTCGAAGCCATGCCCGACGGCGGCACCTATGTCTTGTCGGTTCCGGCCGCGCCCTACCGCTGCCCGCCCGGCCCCTACGAGCGCGCCTGCCTGGTGGCCAACTACTTCAAGCAGGCCAAGCCCAAGTCCAAGATCATCCTGCTCGACGGCAACCCCGACGTCGTGTCCAAGAAGCCCCTGTTCACGGACGCCTGGAATACGCTGTACGCCGGCATGATCGAATACCGTCCCAACAACGCCCCGCTCGCGGTGGACGGCAGCAAGATGATCGTCACCACCGAGTTCGACGAGGTCAAGGGCGACGTGCTGAACGTCGTGCCGCGTCAGCGTGCAGGCGATGTCTGCGCCCAGGCCGGTGTGCGCAACGACAGCGCCGGAACCTGGTGCACGGTCAACTTCGACACCTTCGAGTCGACCACCGTGCCCAACGTCCACATCCTCGGCGACTCGATCCTGGCCCCCCTGCCGAAGTCCGGCCACTTGGCGACCAACCACGCCAAGGTGTGTGCAGCCGCCATCGTCGAATTGCTGGCAGGCCGTCAGCCGGATCCCATCCCGGTGATTGCCAACACCTGCTACTCGGCCACCTCCGGCACCACGTCCGGCTACGTCGCCCACGTGTACCGCTACGAGGCCGGCAAGGGCTACGTTGCACAGCCTGAAGGCGGCGCAACCCCCAAGGGCAGCGAGATCGTCTTCGCCTACCAAGAGTCCTGGGCGAAGAACATCTGGGCCAACGCGCTCGATTGATGAACCAATCGCAGCAAACAAAAACGGGGCCGCGGCCCCGTTTTTGTTTGTCCAAGCCAGGTCGAACGCGACCTTATCCCGACGGCGATGCGCGGCATTCCATCAGCTGGATCAGGCCGCTTTGGGTGCAGGGATCAGCAAGACCGGCACGGATGACTGCCGCACCGTCTGTTCGGCCACGCTGCCGAGCATGAGGTGCTGAAAGCCGCGGCGGCCGTGGGTTCCCAGCACCACCAAGTCGGCGCCCCAGCGCGCGGTTTCCTTGGCAATCGCTTGGGCAACCTGCTGCATCGGGGTCTCGGTTTCGATCAGCGCGGCTTCCGTCTCGAACCCGGCTGCCTTGGCGGTATCGCGTGCCGCCGCGATGATTTTTTCTCCCACGCCGCGCCGTGCCTCGCTCAACGCCGCGGTATCGATCGCCACCTCCGGCCCGATCGGCAGCCAGCTCATGTCCAGGACATGAACCATGCGCAAGCTGGCCGACAGCTTCCTGGCCAGTTCGATCGCCTGTTGCAACGCATGCCGGGATGTTTCGCTTTCGTCCACCGCCACCAGAATCTTCGAGTACATCAACCACCTCCTTGTATATGTGAGTTATGTGCGCAGCGCCCAAAGACAAGCGTGTTCACAGCGCGGCATGACTATGGAAAAGCCGGGATTTCCGGCTCGGTGCCGCCGCATTCGGCATCGGGATGGTGCTTCTTGATGAGTCCCTCGATTTCCTCGACCCGATCAGTGGGCACATCGATCATGAACAGGAACTCCCCTTTTTCAATCGCCTCCTCGAACTGCTTGATGCGGCGACTGCCGATGCTGCTGCCGGACATGCTCGACATCAATGCGCCGACGCCGGCACCCGCAAGCGAGGTCCCCAAAATCGCGCCGCCGGCCAGCACCGGCCCGCCCGGCAATGACACCGCGACCAGGCCGGCAACGATGCCCGTCAGGCCGCCCAACGCCAAGCCTTGCTCCAGCGCAGGAACGAAATCGGATTTCTGCAGATACGACGCCTCGGGCAGGTCTTCCATCGGGGTGCCGCGCTTCGCCAGAACGTGGATGTGTCGCTCCTCGATACGCGCCAGCAACAGTTCATCGACGATTTTCCTGGAGACCTCGATATTCGGTGCCAGAAAATAGATCCGTCTCATGCTTGTCTCTCCTTGGTCGAGGTGGGTCATGCCATCACAGGGATTTATTAACTTAGTACAGCAGCGGCAAGACACCATG
>Ga0209705_10000447_pt1 | contig 21545 bp, 21 predicted proteins | sample PPLLaktember2015_5_FD_187262 | JGI IMG/M metagenome (GOLD analysis project Ga0209705, IMG submission 187262) | Freshwater sediment microbial communities from Prairie Pothole Lake near Jamestown, North Dakota, USA - PPLs Lake P8 Core (1) Depth... | ecosystem: Environmental > Aquatic > Freshwater... | reverse complement strand
GAGGAGGAGGCTGAGCAATGACCGACCCGCGCACAGATCGAATGGTTAACTCTTCCTTTGGAAAATAGCAGCGCAACCGAGAGGTGTGAAATAAACCTGCTCGATTGCGCCATATCTGATGTTTAGAGAAGGAGGATGAAAATCCAAGCGCGGGGTTAAGCCGCGGCGCCTCCCATGGGTGGGATCAAACCTAACTGCGTGAATAAACCCAATGCATCAAATTCCTGCCAGCGCCCATCAATTTTGCCTTCGTTGTTGAAGCGGTATATGGCAATTCCCGTCCAGCTTAATTTCTTGCCGGTGGGGGGCAGGCCCATCAGTTCGCCCAGATGGGTGCCACTTGCCACGCCGTAGACCACCACCAGATTTTTTTCGGCAATGATCATGTCAATCGTGGTATAGAAATCGGGGAGGCCTTTGGTATACATGATATTAGCCTGTTTGAAGGCTTCCGGTCCGCGCAGTTCGCCTCCTGCGGCGCTGCTGTAGCTGATAAAGTCGGGGGTGTACAGCTCATCGTATACGTCAAAATTGCCTTTAAGAGATTGTTCGTAAAAATAGCGGATAGTCTGCTTGTTTTTTTCAATATCTTGGGGCATGGCTATCTCATCTGACTCATTGTGCAGGTAGCGGTTAAACCACTCGATGGCTGCCTCACATGACTGCGTCACCCACGGTTCGCGGGTATACAAGTCGGTGTGCAGGCAGTCCAATACGACCAGCTTCTTGGGTTCACCGGCACGCTCGAAGGCCGCCTGTACCGCTTCCACTGGGATCAAATCTTTTTGGCCGTGGATCATCAGCAGCGCCGTCGGTGCAATCAGATGCATGGCTTGTTCGGAGTGGTCAGCAAACAGGTATTCCAGCGATTCGAGGGTCAGCCGGTTGTCGTAGGTTGGCGCATACGTTTTCTGCGCCTCGGTATAAAACTCGTAGGCCTCGGGGAAAGCCATCGCCCCGCCCTGGCCGGGCATGGATACAGCCGGGATGTAGGTTGAAGCGCTACTGTTCTTCAGGCGTTGGTCATGGTCGCCGTTGAGCATTCGCAAAAAGCCCTGAAAGCCAGCCCGCCCCATCATGTTTTCAACTGCATTTAAACCGGTGGCGACGGAAACAACCGCTTTCAGGCGTCGGTCATAGGCCCCCAGGTGGAGCATATGTACACCGCCGAGCGAAATGCCCCAGCCGCCCATCCGGTCAGGATCGACTTCTGGCAGAGTGCGCAACCAGGTGATCGCATTGCGGATGTCCTGTTGCTGCTCGAAAGGAACGATGTGGTTGCGTGGTTCGCCGCCGCTCTCGCCGAAGTGGCGGTAGTCAAAGGTCAGGACTACAAACCCCGCCTGTGCGAAACGATTGGCATAGACCGGTAGCGTGATCTCCTTGATGGCGCTGATGGCATTTGCCATCACGATCGTCGGTGCCCGCCCGGTAAGATCATCCGGTATAAACAGCCAGCCTTTACAATCGATTCCCTGGCTTGAGAAAACAATCTCACGTTGCATAAGACCTCCAAATAAAATGAAATACGAAAACAGGTCGCGCGGTTTAGAATGCAGTACCAAGATCAATGAACCGGCAAGATCCTGACCGGGAGTTGACTGGGACGCAGCATCAGTCCCGCTAGAACCTCAATTTTGGCTTCTGGAAGCAGTTCGAGGTGGAAGCGTTGGACCAGTGTGGCGAGGGTCAACTGGGCCTGTAACATCGCCAGGTCCATGCCGATACATTGGTGCGGCCCAACGCCAAAGGGGAAATAAGCAAACTTTGGCCGCCCCGCCGAACGCTCTGCGCTGAAACGCTGCGGGTCAAATTTCTCCGGATCTTCCCAGAAGCTGGGGTGGCGATGGGTGAGATATGGGCTCAGCATGATGACCCCCCGGGCCGGAATGGCATAGCCGCCAATTTCATCGTCGCCAATCGCGCTGCGATTGATCAGCCAGGCTGGCGGGAAAAGCCGCAAGCTCTCTTGCAACACCATGCGGGTATACACCAGCCCGGGTATATCTGCTACTGTAGGGAGGCGTCCGTTGAGCACCTGCGCCAGTTCAGTTGCCAGTTTCTCTTGAACATCTGGATGTTTGGCGAGGAAATAGAAAGCCCAGGCTATGGCAATGGCTGTTGGTTCAGGACCGGTGGCGAAGACGGTGACGATCTCAGTGCGCAGCTGCTCGTCGGTCATGCCTTGCCCGGTCTCCGCTGAACGGGCTGCCATGAACATTCCCAACAGGTCTTCTCCCAGACCGCCTCCGTCCGGATGGGTTTTACGCCGGCGGGCTTCGATGGATCGGAAGAGAATCTGGTCGAAGGCTCGCAGAGCCTGGGCAAGCTTGCGGTTGCGCGGTGTGGGCACGTTCATCGATGGGTAAAATGGCGTTTCGAAGTGGAAGGAAATGTTTTCCAGTAACAGGCTGATCGAATGGCTGACCGTCTCCAGATCGTCAGGGGTTTCGGCGCTGAGCACAACCCGCGTTGTGGTGTTCAACGCCAGGATAAATAGATCTGGCAGCGCATCGAAGGCCTGGCCCTGGGCGGCATACGTTTGCCAACGCCCGGCGAGGGCTTTGGCATCCTGGGTGATGGTCTCGCCAAAACGGGCGATGTGTTGCAGATGGTATGCCGGTTCCATCAGCCCCCGCTGGCGTTGCCAGAAAGCCCCATCGCTCAAGAGCAGACCGTTGCCGATCAGGTTACGGATGGGGTCGAACATCTTCCCCCGTTCGTAATTTTGCTGGTTGTCTTCAAGCACATGCTGCACCCCATCCGGGTGGACAACCTCATAAAACTTCAGATTGGCAATAGAAAATTGGGCCACATCGCCGTATTGGCGGGCTACTTTGGTCAAGAACCCCCGCCGGTCGCGGGGAAATTCGAACATCACCCCAACGATCGGGCTGCCTTTTGGCCCATCGGGGACCTTTTTGCTGCTGGTCAGTGATTGTTCCATTTTCCCACCTAGTGATATTTTTATAACTTGATAAATATTATCATTATTGACGGATTATGTCAAATATAAATTGTATTCCCTGCTTGACAGATGCAGCGTAACTTGATATTGTACTGTTCGGTATATGAATGCGCCTGTAGACTGAGCCTGGTGTCTGTGCCTAAAACCGTGAACGCGGGTGCGCTTATGCCGCCCGTGTTTTGTTTTAATGTGATCCAAAATTCTGGAGATGAAAACATATGGTCGACGTACCTATCGATGGTTCTACGCGGACCCTGACGAGCCCTTCGCTTCGCCAATACCGCACACTGCTTTCCCGATATCTTAAACCGCAGCTGGGTCTGGTGATCTGGATGGCAGTTGTGTTGCTGTCTGGGATCGCTATAAAGCTGATAAACCCACAGGTGCTGCGTTATTTTTTGGATAGCGCTCAAGCTGGCGGCGCGGTACGGAGCCTGTATGGAGCGGCAGGGCTTTTCCTGACCTTTGCCATCGTGCAACAGGGGTTGAGCCTGGCGACGCAGTACACCGCCGCACAGGTGGGTTGGATGTCTACCAACCGTCTGCGTGCCGACCTGATGCTGCACATCCTGCGCCTGGACATGCCCTTTCATAAATCGCGCACACCTGGAGAGCTGATCGACCGGGCAGACGGGGACGTGACGCAGCTATCGAACTTTCTATCGATGTTCACTGTGAACGTGGTCGGGAACGGCCTGCTGGTGGTGGGCATTCTGGTGCTGCTGTTCCGTGAGAACATCTGGGTGGGGCTGGGCATGCTGACCTACACTCTGCTGACTCTGCTGATACTGCGCTCGATCCAGCGGCTGGCGGCTTCGCGCTGGGTAGCTGAACGCCAGTCCGGCGCGCTGCTGTACGGTTTCATCGAGGAGCGCATCAGCGGAGCGGAGGAGATCCGAGCGGCGGGAGCCGAGTCCTACGTTATGCGCCGGCTGTACGAGTATATGCGCGACTTTACTCGGAAGACACGCACCGCAACGGTCTATTCCCAACTGACCCATCACCTGACCAACCTGGTCTATGTGCTGGGGTATGCCGCCGGTCTGGCAGTAGGCGTGGTTCTCTATATGCGCGGCGAGGCCAGCCTGGGCACTGCCTATTTGATCACCTACTACGTGGGGATGCTCTCGGACCCGCTGCAAAGTATTCGCGGCCAGGCAGAGGATCTGCAGCAGGCCTCAGCCAATATTCTGCGTATCACCGAGCTGTTCAACCTTCGACCTCAGGTGGACGATCCCCAACCCAAGGGCGTGACCGTGCAAAAAATCCTGCCGGGTGGTCCGTTAGCGGTAAGCTTTCAAGCGGTTTCATTCCAGTATGATGACAACGAGAACAAAGCCAAAAGCGCTATCGTGAATGGTGGAGGGGAAAATAACGGCTCAAACCTGAGCAATGCCCTGACTGGGGTTAGCTTTGAGATCCTACCCGGGCGGGTGCTGGGGGTGCTGGGTCGTACCGGCTCGGGGAAATCCACCCTCACCAGGCTGTTGTTCCGCCTTTACGACCCTAAGGAAGGTTCTGTTCTGTTAGATGGTGTGAACCTGCGCGAAGTCCGGTTGGAGGATTTGCGCCAGCGGGTAGCTATGGTCACGCAGGATGTACAGTTGTTCCAGGCGACTGTGCGCGATAACCTGACCTTCTTCAACCGCGATATTACGGATGCGCAAGTGGAGGGCGTGCTCAAAGGACTGCGCCTGTGGGAGTGGGCACAGTCGCTGCCTAACGGGCTGGATACCCCACTGGCTGGGGGGCAGAGCCTCTCGGCAGGAGAGGCCCAGCTGCTGGCCTTCGCCAGGGTCTTCCTCAAGGACCCCGGGCTGGTGATCCTCGACGAGGCATCTTCCCGGCTGGACCCGGCTACCGAAACGCTGATGGAGCGGGCGGTTGACCGGCTATTTGCAGGACGTACAGGAGTGGTGATCGCCCACCGCCTGAAGACCGTACAACGCGCTGACGATATCCTCATCCTGGAGGATGGCGGTGTGGTGGAATATGGCCGGCGCGCCACGCTGGCAAGTAACCCCGCCTCGCGCTTCTACCGCCTGCTGCAAACCGGGTTAGAAGAGGCTTTAGCATGACCAGCACTGCTCAAACAAGCTCAACCCCGGCCAATACTACTATCCCTACCTGGAAACTGACTGCCCTGATGATCCGCAACCAGTGGAAGCCGTATATGATGTACGCCCTGTTCGCCCTGCTGCTCTTCGCCGAGCAGCTTGCTCCAGGCCTGATCGTCAAAGTCATCTTCGACCGTCTGTCGGGCCAGGGTGCGGCAGCCGGAGGGCAGGATGACGTCATCTTTCTGTGGGGTATGATCGCCTTATACCTGGGTATTGAAGTGGCGCGCTTGTTTGCAGGCATCGGCTATGAGTACTTCGGTATGACTTTCCGGTTACTGCTCACCTCGCTTCTGCGTTCTAACCTGATGGCGAGCATTCTGAGACGGCGTAGCGACCAGCCGCTGCCAGTCTCTTCGGGCGAGGCGTTGAACCGCTTTCACTACTATGAGGACATGGGAGAGATCACTGATTTCCCCACCTGGATCCCCGACCAGGTAGGCAAATGGATCGTGGCAGCTATCGCGGTGGTGATCATGGCACGCATCAACCTGCCTATCACGCTGGTGATCTTTCTCCCGCTGATCAGCACCATCCTTCTCAGCCGGCTGGCATGGAGCCGCTTGCTGCGCACTTACCGGGAAGGCCGGTTGGCATTGGACGCGGCCACGGGTTTTCTGGGAGAGGCGTTTGGCGCTGTCCAGGCATTGAAAGTGGCTGGGGCAGAGGTGAGCGTGGTTGATCATCTGGCTGTACTGAACCGTGCACGCGCACAGGTGGAAGTCCGGGGCGTGTTTTATCGCAGCATGTTGGAAACGCTCAACAACTCGGTGGTGAACTTTGGCATTGGCGTAATATTGCTAATGGCAGGGGCGGCAATCGGCCAGGGCAGCTTTAGCGTGGGTGATTTCGCCCTGTTCGTTAGCTACTTATGGTTCACCACTCAGGTTCCCTCAGAGATCGGCACATTCTACGGCGACTACAAAACTCAAGCAGTCTCGATCGAGCGTATGATGGAGTTGGTCCGCCCGGAGCCTGCCTCGGTGCTGGTGGAGCTGCATCCCATTTACGATACTGGGTCGCTCCCAGAGGTGACATTCCCGGTCAAGACCCCTGCTGACCGGTTGGAGTCGCTGGAGGTGCGCGATTTGGTTTATCGCTACCCGATCTCAGAAAGCGGTAATGGCAACCTGGGCCGCGGCCTCGAAGGAGTTTCTTTTCGCTTGCAGCGCGGCGATTTCGTGGTAATCACCGGGCGAGTGGGTTGCGGAAAATCTACTCTGGCGCGCATGTTGAGTGGCTTGCTCAACCCGGATTCCGGCGAGATCTGCTGGAACGGACAGCTGGTGCATGACTCAGCAGCTTTATTCCGCCCGCCGCGTTCAGCATACACAGCTCAGGTGCCGCGCCTGTTCTCGGAAGCGCTGCGGGATAACATCTTGTTGGGGTACCCAGAAGATAAGGTTGATCTGCCCGGCGCTATCTATGCCAGCGTGTTGGAGCCCGACGTGGCCCAGTTGGAGAACGGGTTGGATACGCTGGTTGGACCGCGTGGGGTGCGCCTCTCAGGTGGACAGGTGCAGCGTACTGCCGCCGCACGCATGTTTGTGCGGGACCCCGAGCTGCTGGTTTTCGACGATCTGTCCTCCACGCTGGACGTGGAAACCGAGCAAGAACTGTGGAAGCGGCTGGACGAACGCCGCCTGGCTTCCAGAGGCGGGCTGACCTGCCTGGTGGTATCGCATCGCCGCCCGGCTCTGCGCCGCGCCGATTGGATCGTGGTGATGAAGGACGGGCGCATCGAAGCCCAGGGCAAGCTGGATGATCTGCTGGCTACCAGCGTCGAGATGCAGCGCCTGTGGCAAGGGGAGATCGAGGAAATAATCGAATAACCATGCTGACAGTATTGGAGGTCAGTCTATCCACCGACCTGAAGAGGATCGCGTTGTCCGGATCGACTTTGGCACACATGATGCGTTTATCTTATAATTGATGTATGTCTGCCCCGATCCTAACCACCAAACTCTTTATCCCACCACCTCGACCTAAAATTGTCCTCCGCCCCCGCCTGATCGAGCGGCTGAACGAGGGCCTGCACCGCAAACTGACCCTCATTTCTGCCCCGGTGGGTTACGGGAAGACGACAATGCTGAGCGAATGGATCTCACAGAGCGAGCGCTGCGTCACCTGGGTCTCCTTAGACGAGGGGGATAATGACCCGGTACGTTTTTTGACATACTTAATCGCGGCTTTACAAATGTTAGATACGCAGATCGGCAGGAATGCCCTGGCACTGATACAGGCTCCTTCGCTCCCCCCGATCGAGGCGATCTTGACCATCTTACTCAATGAGATTGCCGCGTTCCCGGATGTTTTTGCCCTCGTCCTGGACGACTACCACTTAATTGATGCCGAACCGGTTGAGGCGGCGACATCCGTCGACGACATCCTCACCTTTCTGCTCGAGCACCTGCCGCCACACATGCACCTGGTCATCACCACCCGCGAGGATCTAAATCTACCCCTGGCCCGGTTACGCGCCCGAGACCAATTGACCGAGCTGCGCGCGGCTGACCTACGCTTTACCCCCGCCGAAGCCGCCGAATTTCTCAACCTGGTGATGAGCCTAAACCTCTCGGCGGAAGATATTGCCACATTGGAAACCCGGACTGAAGGCTGGGTTGCGGGGCTACAGCTGGCGGCACTCTCGACACAGGGGCGAGAGGATGTTCACGGTTACATAAGGGCTTTCGCTGGAGACAACCGGTTTATTGTGGACTATTTGGTCGAGGAAGTCCTGCAGCGTCAGTCCGAACGTATCCGCAACTTCTTACTCCAGACCTCCATTCTCGACTTGTTGAGTGGTCCGTTGTGCGATGCCGTCACCGGCCAGAAGGAAAGCAAAGTGCTGTTGGAGACCCTGGAGCGAGGCAACTTGTTTGTCTCCCCACAGGATGATAAGCGCCACTGGTTTCGCATCCACCATCTTTTTGCTGATGTTCTCCATGCGCACTTGATGGAGGAGCAGCCCGATCAAGTATCTACCCTGCATCGGCGGGCGAGCGAGTGGTACGAGCAGAATGGTTCGGTGGCCGATGCAATCCGCCACGCGCTTGCTGGTGAGGATTTCGAGCGAGCGGCGGACCTGGTTGAGCTGGCAGTGCCAGAAATGCGCAGGAGTAGACAAGAGGCCACGTTGCTTGGCTGGCTTAAGGCGCTCCCCGACGAGGTGCTCCACTGTAGGCCCGTACTGAGCGTTCATTATGCTGGGGCGTTACTGCTCGGCGGCAAGCTCGAGGGCGTAGAGGCCCGGCTGCGAGACGCCGAACGGTGTTTTGACACGACAGCCGACGGGCGTGAGCGACCGGAAGCCACACCGGCAAATCCTTATCCTGAGCGAAGCCAAAGGATGGTAGTCCTGGACGAAGACGAATTTCGCCGCCTACCCGGTACGATCGCCATTTACCGTGCCGCAATTGCCTTGGCTCTGGGCGATGTGCTCGAAACCGTGAAGAACGCCCGACGGGCACTCGACATCGTACCTGAGGAAGACTATCTCCTGCGTGGAGCTGCAACGGGACTCCTGGGACTCGCATATTGGACTAGTGGGGATCTCGAGGTAGCGCACAGGACGTTTGCCGACGGCATAGCAAGCGTGCAGCGGGCCGGGTACCTCTCCGACGTCATCGGTTCCGCGATCACCCTAGCAGATATACGGATCGCTCAAGGTTGTCTACATGAGGCCATGAGCACCTATCAGCGGGGATTGCAGCTTGCGACGGAGCAAGGCGCACCTGTTCTGCGGGGAGCGGCGGACATGCACGTGGGAATGAGTGAGCTATATTGTGAGGGTAACGAGCTGAATGCCGCCACTCAGCACCTGCTGAGAAGCAAGGAGCTGGGTGAGCTGGCTGGTTTACCGAAAAACCCGTATCGCTGGCGCGTGGCTATGGCTCGAATCCTGGAGGCCCAGGGAGATCTGGACGGTGCTCTCGACCTGCTCAACGAGGCAGAGGGTCTTTATACGGGTGACTTTTCCCCAAATGTGCATCCGATTGCAGCGATCAAGACACGGGTGTGGATCGCGCAGGGAAGGTTGGGGGAAGCCCTCGGCTGGGTGCGTGAGCAGGGACTGTGTGCTGAGGATAACCTCAACTACCTGCACGAGTTCGAGCACATCACGCTGGCCCGGGTACTTTTAGCCCGATATAAGAGCGACCGTACAGACGGAGCGATTCGTGAGGCGATCGGGTTACTGGAGCGCCTCCTGCTAGCAGCGGAAGAAGGGGGGAGGACGGGAAGCGCAATTGAAATTCTGGTATTGCAAGCGCTTGCTCACCACGCACAAGGTGATCTCCCTGCTGCTCTCCTGAGGCTGCAACACGCCCTGACATTGGCTGAGCCGGAGGGCTACATCCGCATATTCCTGGATGAAGGCTCACCCATGGCGCAATTGCTTCGCGAAGCCGCTGCGCGTGGAATTAAGCCAGACTATATCGGGAAGCTGCTGGCTGTATCTGAGGCAGAGGAGCAGCCTGTCCTGGCGGCCAGCCAGGACAGACCAGGAAAAGGCGAAGGTAAGTCTAATCTGCCTCCTGCCCAGTCCCTTAGCGAACCATTGAGCCAACGCGAATTGGAAGTATTACACTTGATCGCCCAGGGACTCTCGAATCGCGAGATAAGCAAGCGGCTTTTCCTTGCCTTGAATACTGTTAAAGGGCATAATCAAAAAATCTACAGCAAACTACAGGTGCAAAGTCGCACTGAAGCCATAGCACGCGCCCGTGAGTTGGATCTGTTGTAAACGAAATATCAATCTGCCCACAAACCTGGTAACATGACTGCCCGCACTCTGAGGGGACTTTAGCCAGCGGTCGATAAAGTCACAGCTTTAGATCTCCTCCTGCTCACAAACCCTCAAAAACAATACCCCCAAACAACACTTAAGTATCTATCCTTTAATACTATATAAAAGGTAGACTATATCCGCATTGAACAGGTGGCACAGACTATGATGGCCGACCACAAGAGGTGCACGGTAATGTCGGACAAGCGCAACCCCAAAAGTGATCCAAGCAAACCAATGGTCTATCAGATCAGGATCAAAGGGCATCTGAGTCCTCGCTGGGCAGGTTTGTTTGAAGACCTGACGATTAAGCTAGAAGATAACGGAGATACGCTTTTAACCGGCCCGGTGGTCGATCAGGCCGCATTGCATGGATTGCTTAAAAAAGTGCGTGATTTTGGAATGCCATTGGTCTCGGTCATTCAAGTCCAATTCAATGAAACCCATCCAGATCGTTCGAAATAGGAGATAAACAATGAATACCAGTAGAAAGACCACAATCGATGAAGCAGGCAAGCTTGCCAGCACCAACCGCCAGACCGCCCTCAAGGAGAGCAAGATGAAAGTAACAGCCCCGAACCTCATCCGTTGGGCAGGTTTATCCGCTATGGCGGCTGGGATCCTTTTTATAGCCATTCAGGCAATCCATCCACCGGACGTTCTTTCGTCAGTCACCACCGCCCAATGGGCAACCGTCCACTACTTGAGCATCGCCATGGACATCCTCGCACTGCTTGGCATTCTTGGGCTTTACGCCAGGCAGGTGGAAAAGTCCGGTTGGCTGGGTCTGACCGGCTATCTCTTATTCAGTCTCTTCTGGGCGTCCTCATTGGCCTCTCACTTCATCGAAGCCTTGATCTTGCCGCTGTTGGCGACCAACGCACCGAAGCTTGCGGAAGGCCTCGTAGGGATTGTTAATGGAGCCCCCAGCGAGATTAGCCTGGGCGCTCTCCCAGCGGTAAATATGCTGGCAGGAATTGTAGGGTATGCACTCGGCGGTTTGCTGTTTGGCATCGCAATATTCCGAGCCCGTATCCTGCCGCGCTGGGTGGCGGGTCTGCTTGCCGTCGGTATTGTATTGCCCTTCTTTACGCAATCGCTGGTCCAGCACCCGTACGATCGGATATTTGCAGTGCCGGTGGGGTTAGCACTGGCCTGGCTGGGATATTCGCTCTTCTCTGAACGGCGAGTGAAAGTCACTGAACCCTTACCTGGCATGGGAAGCCCCGAGCTCAGCCAAACCGGAGCCGATTAGGTTCGATGGAGATCATTTCCAATCGATGGAATCCCGCCCATATCGTTCAATAAAGGGACAAACCAATGAGCATCCATAGGATCAAAGCACCGGCAAGAACAGGTTCGGCAGAGTGGCTGGTGCCCGTCGCACTGCTCTTGCTGAGCGCCATTCCGCTTATCTCCGGCGCCTTGCGCCTGACCCAAATGGCAGGCGGCCCGGAAATCATGCCGGCCAACCCGCGGTTTTTAGCGTCGCCCCTGCCCGTTGTGCTGCACATTGTGAGCGTCAGCGTGTATAGCATCCTGGGCGCCTTCCAGTTTGCGAACGGTTTCCGGCGGCGCAAGCCCGGCTGGCACCGCGCGGCCGGGCGGCTCCTGGTGCCAACCGGACTGCTGGTTGGGCTTTCAGCGCTTTGGATGACCCTGTTCTATCCCCGCGCGGATGGCACCGGTGATCTCCTGTATGTATTTCGGCTCCTGTTCGGGTCGGCCATGGTCCTTTCTATTATCCTCGGCTTCGCGGCGATCCGGCGGCGGGACATAATCGGGCACCGCGCCTGGATGCTGCGAGCCTATGCGATCGGGCTCGGCGCAGGCACATAGGTGCTGACCCTACTGATAGGGGAGCTGATTGCCGGCCCGCCGACCGGGCTCAGCCATGCAATGCTGATGGGTGGGGGCTGGGCGATCAATCTGGCCGTGGCCGAATGGGTCATCCGTAAGCGGACGGCCCCTCCGGCCCGCACGGCGCCAGCCGTTGTATCCTATCTGCAATGAGCTTCAATCTGAAGGAAGTAAGCAGATAAGAGGAATGCGTAAGATTTTATTAATCGTCAATCATATTCAAAAAGGAGAAAATTCGATGATCACCAAAGAAAAGATGGACCCAAAAGTACTACTTTCGACACTATGGCTATTTGCAATGCTGACTTATACCTACGGCGACGTTGTAACATTGATGGACCCTATTAAACACGGGTCCATTGAATTGACCGAAGGATTCCTATTGTTTGGCTCGATATTGATGATGATTCCGATTTCAATGGTTCTCTTGTCTCGGATATTGAAGTACCGGGCAAATCGCTGGGCGAACATCATCGCAGGCACGTTCATGACTGCCTTTCTGACCGTGACGCTATTTGTTGCAGTGCCGACTATATATTACGCATTTTTCTCAGCTATAGAAATTGCCTGTACTTTGTTCATCGTCGGGTATGCATGGAAGTGGCGCAACCCTGAAGTCAATCCTATTAAGATAGCCCTCTCTCAAGGCGAGACTGTCTAAAACTCATGTAAGCGATTGCATACACCTATGCAATCGCTTTCGAGATTGCCATTCTAGATCTGAACGAAGGTTAATTAAACATTTCCATAATTGATAAGGAGACCCAAATGAAAGCAATTGTCTACACAGAATATGGATCACCGGATGTTCTTCATCTCCAAGAGGTAGGTAAACCTACTCCAAAGGAGAATGAAGTATTGGTAAAAGTTTACGCGGCTTCCGCAAACGCTGCCGACTGGCATCTTATGAGAGCAGAGCCGTTCCTCGCACGGCTAGAAAATGGGCTTCTAAAACCCAAAAACACGAAGCTCGGCGCTGATATAGCCGGGCGCGTCGAAGCGGTTGGCAGAAACGTAAAACAGTTTCAAGTAGGGGATGAGGTATTTGGGGGCATGCCCTTAAATCAATTAGGCGGTTTTGGCGAGTATGTATGTGCTAATGAAGATACATTGGCATTGAAACCAGCCAGGCTGACATTCGAGCAGGCAGCAGCAGTCCCTTTAGCGGCATTCACTGCTTTGCAGGGTCTGCGCGATAAGGGACAGATCCAGCCGGGGCAAAAGGTTCTGATCAATGGCGCATCGGGTGGTGTGGGTACGTTTGCTGTGCAGATCGCCAAATCGTACGGAACTGAAGTCACAGGCGTGTGCAGCACGCGGAATTTGGATATGGTGCGCTCGATCGGTGCAGACCATGTCATTGATTACACCAAAGAGGATTTCACCCAAAACAGTCAACGCTATGACCTGATTTTTGATGCGGTGGGAAATCGGTCGGTTTCAGATTATCAGCGTGCATTAAGTCCCAATGGAATTTGTTCCGTTGCCGGGTTTACATCTCTCTCCCGTTTGTTCCAGATTATATTACTGGGAGGGAAGAAGGTCGGTTTGATGGAGACAGCGAAAGGCAACAAAAAAGATCTGCTTTTTATCAAGGAACTTCTAGAAGCCGGTAAAGTCGTGCCTGTCATCGATAGATATTATCCGTTGAGTGAGATCGCTGATGCTATCGGGTATCTTGAAGCAGGACACGCTCAAGGAAAAGTCGTGATAACTGTCCACCAGGCTGAACCTGACAAATCGCTGGAACAGCCTGCTGCTATTCCGGTACCTTTCATGGCAACCAGTGAGTCTGGTCGTTAGGTCGACATAACCAGACAGCACGACTCGCCTCGCCTACAGGGCTGAGGAAGAAAACCAGGTTGCTCTGGAGGCGAGGCGCGGAGAAGAGACCGCGGCGGAGTTGATAAAACCAAGTGGCAGTTAAGGAGTGACACGTTGAAAGATCAAATGAACGGCAAAGTCTGCCTCGTGACAGGCGGTACCAACGGCATTGGCAAGGCAACAGCACAGGCGCTGGCGCAGATGGGCGCAACGGTCGTAATTGTCGGACGGGATGATCAGAAAACATCCCGGGTTGTCGATGAAATCCGCGCCGCAAGCGGCAATAATAAAGTGATCTCACTGCTGGCGGATTTGTCGTCGCAGAAGGAAGTCCGGCGGTTAGCAGACGAGTTCATGAGCAGGTATCCACACCTGCATGTCTTGCTCAATAACGCCGGCGGAACATTTATAGCACGCCAGCTAAGTGTGGATGGAATCGAAATGACCTTTGCGCTCAATCATCTCGCCTATTTCTTGTTAACGAATTTGCTGCTCGATACGATGAAAGCCAGCACTCCGGCACGGGTGATCAATGTTTCATCTGATGCGCATTCAAGAGGCAAAATTGATTTCGATAACCTTCAGGGCGAACGTTCCTACTCAAGCTTCGGGCCATATGGGAATTCCAAATTGGCGAATATTCTGTTTACCACTGAACTGGCTCGGCGCTTGGAGGGAACGGGCGTGACCGTGAATGCGTTGCATCCAGGATTAACGAGTACGGGATTCGGGCAAAATAATCCTGGCTTGCTTATGAAAATAATGGGGGCAGTCATACCTCTGATTGCACGTTCCCCGGAAAAAGGTGCGAAAACATCCATCTACCTGGCTTCTTCACCAGAGGTGCAAAGCATAACCGGAAAATACTTCGTGGATTGTAAAGTAACCCAACCGGCTCCGCAAGCTGTCGATAATGCTGTCGCTAAAAAGCTGTGGGATGTCAGCGCCGAAATGGCACATCTGGCGGATGCAGTGCCAGATATAGCTTAGCGGCGGATCGACGAAATCGAACTATCGAGCATTGAAACTCATCAATATCGTTCAATTTAAAGGAGAAGAAACGATGACTACCCTAGAAACGATAACTACCCAAAAAATGATGACAACCACAGAAAAAAAGAATTCTATCCAAGGGACCGCAAGAGTAGCTGGGGCCCTATACCTGCTTATCGCTATTTTATCCATCCCCATTCATTTTATAATTCCCGCCCAACTCATCGTGGCCGGAGATGCTGCAACGACAGCCAATAATATTATGGCCTCTGAGGGGCTATTCCGAATGGGTATTGGTATCGAATTAGTCCTCTTATTGAGTGAAATCGTGTTATCCATACTTCTCTACATATTATTCAAACCGGTAAACAAAACACTTTCTCTGGTTGCGGCGGTTTCCAGGCTGGCAATGACCACGATCCATGGCGTCAATCTGCTAACCCATTTTATTGTTTTGCTTCTTTTAAGTGGTGCTAGCTACTTGACTGTGTTCGCACCCAATCAGCTGCATTCACTCGGGATGGTATTTCTCGATGCATATGACTATGGTTTTACGGTTGGAATAGTATTCTTATTCCTTCATGCCTTGATCCTCGGTTATTTAATTTTCAAAGCAGGTTACTTTCCCAAAATTCTAGGCGTCTTGTTTGTGATTGCATCTATTGGATATCTAATCGATAGTTTTTCCCACGTTCTTATAGCCAATTACCAAAAGGGTCCGGTTTATCTCGCACTGCCGATTGCTATTGCAGAAATTGCATTTCCCCTGTGGCTTTTGATTAAAGGTGTAAACGTTGAACAGTGGGAAAAGCATGCTCTTGAATCTGCCTGAATAATACCCGTGCCGGAAGGACAGGGACTTCGAACCTTTGGCACATAATCACAAAATCTGACCCACAGATCATCCGACTAGAGATCGAGTAAGTAAGGACACTCCAATGAAAGGAAAGTTGAAATGAACGATCAAAATTAAAGGGAAGAGATGGATAGGCGCAGATATCGCGGGCGAGGATTTTTACGCTGGTTCAGCGGAACTTTGGCTTTATTATTGGGACTCATGCTAACAGGGGCAATTTATAAGTCGGCGGCAGAAACCGCCGACGCGCAAGCCTTTCCCCCACCGGGTCAAATGGTGGATGTGGGTGGTTACCGCCTGCACCTCAACTGCACCGGCTCCGGCAGCCCCACTGTGGTGATCGAGGCCGGTTGGGGGGATGCGTCTGCCGGATGGGGTTGGGTGCAGCCCGAAGTCGCCAAAACCACCCGCGTCTGCACCTACGATCGGGCGGGGATGGGGTGGAGCGAGGCCAGTCCCCAGCCGCGGACTGCCAGGGAATTTGCCACAGAGCTACACACCCTGCTGGCAGAAGCCAATGAACCAGGTCCGTATGTGCTCGTGGGCCATTCACTGGGCGGATACACCATGCGCGTGTACGCTCATGACTATCCAGAGGAAGTCGTTGGATTGGTGTTGATTGACCCGCAAAACCTGTCCACTTCAGGTGTCGCCACTCCACAGCCAGCTCCGAAACCTGGCGGGACCTCGGTGCCAGCGTTGATAGCCCGCATCGGCTTGGTGCGCCTGCTGTCCGGCGTCAATCAAGACTTGCCGCCGCAGGATCAGCAAGCCTACAAAGCGATCTCGGTGACCCCCCGTTGGGTCCAAACCGCCCTGGACGAAGCCCGGGGGATGACGGAGGGCGGGGCGCAGGCCAGGTCTGTGTCAACGTTGGGCTCATTGCCCTTAATCGTTCTATCGCGCGGCAAAGATCTGGATGAGGAATCAGCCGCCTCGCAGGCACGCTATCTCCAGTTATCGTCCAACAGCCAGCAGCTCTTCGCAGACCAAAGCGGCCACGCCATCCAGATTGAACAGCCTGATGCCGCGGTCTCAGCAATCATCCAGATGGTCCGCCAGGTCCGTGAGTCAGCAACGAGGTAGGTTTGATGCTTAGCAAAGTCACATTAAGCACTGCACTCCTCGGGAGTGAGGTTGCTAGCAGTGAACTCTTGTAGCAAGCAGTTATTGATGAAACGAACTTCAAGGCCGCGGGTGCGGTTAACGCGATCAGTTATATCAAGTGGTCTGTCTGGTTGATTGCCTATGGAATTGCATTATTGTTCCTGTAGGGGCTGCGTTTTACAAAATATGTAAGGAATACCTATGAAAGCGATTGTATACATAAAATACGGATCTCCGGATGTTCTTCATCTTAAAGAGGTGGAAAAACCAACTCCCAAGGAGGATGAAGTACTGATAAGAGTACATGCGGCAACTGTAACTAGAGGGGACGTTATGCTTCGAAAACTCCACCCCTTGTTATTTCTCCCATTACGACTGTTTGGCATGAGGAGAAAAAAGATACCTGGACATGAGTTCGCCGGAGTAATCGAATCAGCGGGTAAAGCTGTAAAAAGATTCAGAGAAGGTGACCAGGTTTTTGGAACGACCACAGGGTTGAATGTTGGTGCGAATGCTGAGTACGTGTGTCTGCCTGAAGAATGGCCGTCAGGAGTGCTAGCTATTAAACCAGCCAACATGAGCTATGAGGAAGCCACAGCCGTACCTGTTGGGGGCATGACAGCATTATCTATTCTAAAAAAAGGAGATATTCAGGGTGGACAAAAAGTCCTGATCTATGGTGCTTCAGGTAGTGTCGGTACTTATGCAGTGCAGCTTGCCAGGTACTTCGGGGCAGAAGTAACCGGGGTTTGCAGTACTTCGAATTTGGAATTGGTAAAATCTCTGGGAGCCGATCAGGTTATCGACTACACCCGAGAGGATGTCATCAATAGCGGTGAAATCTATGATGTGATATTTGACGCGGCAGGCAAGACATCTTTTTCACGGTGTAAAATCGCGCTAAAGAATGAAGGATCCTATCTTTCTGTTAAATCTTCAACGAAAGAACAGACTGAAAATCTACTCTACCTCAAAGAGCTGATCGAGGCGGGGAAGATAAAATCGGTCATCGATAGATGCTATCCATTGGCACAAACTGCAGAGGCGCACAAGTATGTCGAAACAGGACATAAAAAGGGAAATGTAGTCATAACTTTAGACCATATTTAGATGAAACCATTTCGGGTGTAAGTGAAGGATAATTTATGAAAGCAATTGTATGGACAAAATACGGACCACCAGAGGTCCTTCAGCTTAGAGAGGTGGCAAAACCTGCCCCAAAAGAGACTGAAGTACTGATAAGAATCTATGCGACAACCGTAACTGCAGGGGACTGCGAGATGCGAAGTCTCAAATTCCCTGTCTGGTTGTCGCTCCCCATGCGGATCTATGCAGGTATCAAAAAACCCCATAGAGTTACGATACTTGGGCAGGAGCTAGCCGGGCTAATTGAATCAGTGGGCAAAGATGTCAAGCTGTTCAAGAAAGGTGACCAGGTTTTTGCTACTACTGGTTTTGGTTTTGGTGCTTACGCCGAGTACAAATGTCTGCCTGAAGAACCCAAAATGGGGGTGTTGGCAAGTAAACCGACCAATATGACCTACGAGGAAGCCGCCGCCGTTCCTACTGGGGGGCTTGAGGCATTGCATTTTCTTCGAAAAGGAAATATCCAAAGCGGGCAAAAGGTTTTGATTATTGGCGCCGGCGGAAGTATCGGTACTTTTGCAGTACAGCTTGCTAGGTACTTTGAGGCGGAAGTGACTGGTGTGGACAGCACGGGCAAATTGGACATGCTGCGCTCGATTGGCGCAGACCATGTCATTGATTACACTCAAGAAGATTTCACAAAAAGCGCTGAGACCTATGATTTTATTTTTGATGTGATGGGCAAGAGTTCGTTTTCAGGCAGTGTCAGATCGCTTAAACAAAATGGACGCTATCTCTTAGGGAACGCCGGCCTGACCCAGATGGTTCGAGGGCGATGGACTTCGATGAGAAGCAGCAAGAAAGTAATCATGGGGGCGGCAAACCAAAAGACTGAAGATTTACTTTTCCTCAAAGAACTTATTGAGGCGGGGAAGATAAAACCGGTCATAGATAGATGTTATCCGTTGGAACAGACAGCCGAGGCTCACAGATATGTTGAAACAGGGCAGAAAAAGGGTAATGTAGTCATAACTGTGGAACGGAATAACTAAACCTAACAAAGCATGCAGTGGAAGCTTAGGATTCTGCACTTTTCAAGGCAGTATTCTACACAGTTAGTTTTTCCATTTCGACGGCGCGTGGTACCCACCCTCTCCGCCTGAGAAGATCGCTCAGTTCGCGCTGGGCAATCTCAACGTTTAAGCGAATTCCCTTCAATGTAGGTACTCCTCGACGCTTATCAAGGTATTGCAAGACAAAGTCTTGTCCGATCATGGAGTATCTAAATGCTTGATTTTCAGCAGATAAAAAATGAACATACGGGGGTATCCTCAGCAACATACCAATTGAACCGGCATTAACCCTGGGTGCGACCGAGATAATCGCCATCGACCTGATGAACGATCTGGCCTCCCTGCATGAAAATGCTATTGGAGCTACCAAGCAACTTGAAAAGCTCTTCTTCGCCGTTCTTCAGCGCCAAGCCTATGTGGAGACCGCATTAGCCAAGGCACAAGGGGTTCAGGTGCATTATTTGCAGCTAAGAAGCTCCCCTCCGATCCCAATCTGGGATTTCAGCAAACATCGAGATCTCATCGAGAATGGCTACGACATTGCCTGCCATGAGATTACCGATTTGGTGAAAAAAAAGAGTACCTTAAGTTCTTCCGCTTCTGAGGGAAAGAAAATGGGGCTGGCAATTAACCAGCCCCGAGCGAATGGTAGGATTTATCCAGGCGATTCAGAGATCCTCACCTAGAAGGTATTATGAACCAGGAGCGCACTCACCTCTGTAGAAAGCCCATTCCTCGCACTCGCTGCCATCGGTAAATACACACACTCCCGACTGGCTACCATCGGTAGCAGTACGGATTTCCAACGTGCCATCATTCTGCTCGCAATAGGCGGACGCCGGATTGACAATCTGAGGGTTATTTGCACCTGGGGTTGATGAGGATGCGGGAGCACACTCGCCGCGTAAGAAAGCCCACTCTTCGCATGCACTTCCGTCGTTGAAAATGCAGACACCATACTGGCTGGCATCGGCGGTGGTGCGGATTTCCAACCTGCCGCCCTTCTGCAGGCAGTTGACAGAGGCTGGGTTGGCAATTTGAGAGCTTTCAGCGCCCGAGGTTGTGTTTTCGGGCACAGGAAGGCATTCGCCGCGATAGAAAGCCCACTCTTCGCACCTGCTTCCGTCGGGGAAGATGCAGACTCCGTACTGGCTGCCATCCTCTGTAATGCGGATTTGGGAGCGGTAACCTTTCAGCTCGCAGTTGGCGGTTGCCGGGTTGGCGATCTCAGCCTTTGGAGTACCCGTCGGAGATCCCGACGGTGAGGGATTGGCAGCGCAGGCGGATAAGACCAACTGGCTAAGCACCAAAGCAATACTGGCAATTTTGATTTTTGCGTTCATTTTCTATTCTCCTATCAACTCATTTTTTTGGCTTTTTAGGGAAGCCTTTATTCTTATATAAAGTTTACATGCTAGCGAAAAGTCTGTCATGAATCCAAAGTGCCATAAAAGTGTCATTCTTCACCACTGCCCTGGCGAGATTTGCGTGATCGAGATCGCACCAGCCTCTGAAGCCCTGCGAGCAGGGAAGAGAGCCAATTCTTGGTAGGGGGAGTGCCTGACTCTGGAGCTGGATCCTCGGCCTGGATGGGTTCCTGTGCCTTCATCTTGCGGTTGATATAGTGCAGGACTTCGCGGCCGGTAGCGATGACCGGCGTTGCCAGCAGCGCGCCGAGAATCCCGCACACCGAGACGCCGATCACGACCCCAGTCATTACAATCAGAGGTGACAGCTCTAGTACAGGCGAAGCAGGCAGCTGCTGCATCAGACTGGGAAGCACTCCAGGCGGACTTCCACCAGAAGACCCAGCAGATCAAGAACAAGATCGAGACTGAGAAAGAAGCGCGTGAGGTCAAGCAGGCGAACAAGCGAGCCGAGGATGCAGAAGACTATGCTGTGGCTACGATCATGTATGCCTACATGGTGGTTGACGAAGCTGAGGTCGCTGCGCTAGAGGCGATTGCCGCACGGGTTTACGCTGATTAGTTAGCCTAGTCAGAAAGAAATAACATCTCAATGGTGGGGCCTGGGGCTGTCTAGCGGTTCTTTCTAGACAGCCCCTTTTATGATGTAGATGATTCGAAGGCATTTTGGGGCTAACACCACTAAATCCGGTGTTCTAGTATTTTTAGTGCTACACATTTTTGGGTATAGGTTTTTTCTATACCCAGCCATTCAACAAGTGAAAGTGGATTATGACGATATGCATCTTATGTAATAAGCCAGAATTACCTATACTAAAGCCAGTCCTTAATTAAGCCGCACACGGAATCTTGCTCTTGACCTTTCTTGGCTTATGCCATGGAAACAACTGTGATTGACCTCGCTGAAAGTCAGGCTGCCCTATGCAGGGTGTTTGGGAATTCCCGCCGACTGCTGATCCTCTGGCTGCTCTCCAAAGGTGAGCTGTCTGTAAATGAGATCGCAGCCCGCGCCGGCAGTACCCTGCAAAACGTCTCGCAGCACCTCGGCTTGCTCAAGAAGACGGGTATTGTGACCACTCGCCGTGACGGTCAGACGATTTACTACCAACTAGCCGATAATGAATACATTAGAGACTGCCCTGCTATGCTCCGAACGCCAAAGACGCTCGAGTAGACCATTTTGTGATAACACTTACCAGATAAGGAGAATTCCAGATGACTACCCTAGATTTAAACACTATCCAGGCCGCTAAAGTTGTTGATGCGCGCGCCATGTCTTGCCCAGGCCCATTACTAGAGGCTAAAAAGAGCATTGCTGCTGTTAAGGTTGGCGAAGTGCTCGAGATTTGGTCGGGCGATGCCAACACCAAGAACGACATGCCGCGCTGGTGCGAAAAGGTTGGGCATGAATTCCTGGGTGCAATGCCCGGTGAAGGCTACGAGCGCCT
>Ga0209705_10000442_pt1 | contig 21642 bp, 21 predicted proteins | sample PPLLaktember2015_5_FD_187262 | JGI IMG/M metagenome (GOLD analysis project Ga0209705, IMG submission 187262) | Freshwater sediment microbial communities from Prairie Pothole Lake near Jamestown, North Dakota, USA - PPLs Lake P8 Core (1) Depth... | ecosystem: Environmental > Aquatic > Freshwater... | reverse complement strand
GCCAGGCCCATGGCCTCGCGCACATCCCGCATCGTTTCGTTCGCGAGCTCGCGCGCCCTCTCGCATCCATCAGCGACGATGTTGCGCACCAGCGACGGATCCTCGATATAGCGCTGGGCGCGCTCACGCATCGGGGCGAGTTCGCGCACGATCGCGTCGATCACCGGCTGCTTGCATTCGAGGCAGCCGATTCCCGCAGTGCGGCAGCCGGTCTGCACCCATTCGCGGGTCGTTTCGTCCGAATAGAGCTGGTGAAGCGGCCACACCGGGCAGCGCTCCGGCTCGCCCTTGTCGGTGCGGCGCACGCGCGCAGGATCGGTCGGCATCGTGCGCACCTTTTTCGTGATCGAGTCCGGTGACTCGCGCAGCGCGATCGTGTTGTTGTAGCTCTTCGACATCTTCTGGCCGTCGAGTCCCGGCACCTTCGGCGATTCGGTCAGCAGCGCCGCCGGCTCGACCAGGATGATGCGGCGCGCGCCTTCCGCGTATCCGAACAGGCGCTCGCGATCGGCCATCGACAGACTGGCCGCTTCGTCGATCAGCGCGCGCGCTTGCTCGAGTGCCGCGACGTCGCCCTGCTCCTGGTACCGGTTGCGCAACTCCGTGTAACGCTTCGCGCGCCGCGCCCCGAGCTTGCGAACCGCCTCCCTGGCCTTGTCCTCGAACCTCGGCTCCGTACAGGTGGTTGAAGCGGCGCGCGATCTCGCGTGTCATCTCGATGTGTGGAACCTGGTCTTCGCCGACCGGAACCATCGTCGAGCGGTAGATCAGGATGTCCGCCGCCTGCAGCAGCGGATAACCCAGGAACCCGTAGGTCGCGAGGTCGCGGTCAGCCATCTTCTCCTGCTGGTCCTTGTAGGTCGGCACCCGCTCGAGCCAGCCAAGCGGGGTTGCCATCGAAAGCAGCAGGAACAGTTCTGCGTGCTCGGGAACACGCGACTGAATGAACAGCGTCGCCTGCGACGGGTCGACGCCGGCCGCCAGCCAGTCGATGACCATGTCCCAGATGCTTTCGGCAATCGTCTCCGGTTCCGCGTAGTGGGTCGTCAACGCATGCCAGTCGGCGGCGAAGAACAGGCACGGGTGCTCGCTCTGCAGGCGCACCCAGTTCTTCAGCACGCCGTGATAGTGGCCGAGGTGCAGCGCACCGGTGGGGCGCATTCCGGACAGGACGCGATCAGGAAACATGATTCACAGAAAGAGACGGACGATGGCGGCGCCGGCCGCCTGCAGCGGTTGCAACAGGAATCCCAGGGCGCCGGTCACCAGCAGTACGACGATGATGATGAGGCCGAAAGGCTCGAGGCGCGAGTACGCGTTCGAAAGCCTGTGAGGCAGGATTCCGCTGACGATGCGTCCGCCGTCGAGTGGCGGTATCGGCAGCAGATTGAGCGCCATGAAGATCAGGTTGACCTGGATCCCCGCGCGCGCGACTTCATAGAAGAAACGCTCCTCGATACCGACGAAAGACAGCAGGCGAAATGCCAGCGCCCAGATGATCGCCATCACCAGGTTGGCGCCCGGGCCTGCGGCCGCCACCCAGATCATGTCCCGCTTCGGTTTCCGCAGGCTGCCCCAGTCGACCGGCACCGGCTTGGCCCAGCCGAACATGAAGCCGGTCATGATCACCATTCCGATCGGCACGATGATCGTGCCGATCGGGTCGATGTGCTTGACCGGATTCAGCGTGATCCGCCCCAGGACGTAGGCGGTGTTGTCGCCGAACATGCGTGCCACGTAACCGTGCGACGCCTCGTGCACGGTGATCGCGAACAGCACGGGGATTGCGTAGACCGCGATCCCCTGGATGATTTCTTCCATCGATTCGAGTCTATCAGTGCATTCGCACCGGCCTCACAGGCCGAGCGCAGCAACATCGCCGCGACCTTGCCGGACCAGAACAGCTTCCGGCCCGGTCAGATCGACGATCGTCGTCGGCTGCACGCCGCAGGCGCCGGCGTCCAGGACGAAATCGATCTGGTAGTCGAGACGGTCGCGGATGTCCTGCGGATCGTTCAGCGGAAGTTCGTCGCCCGGCAATTGCAGTGTCGTCGTCAGCAGTGGCTGCCCGAGCACGTCGAGAAGGCCCAGTGCGACGCGATGATCCGGTACACGCAGGCCGATCGTCTTGCGCGCCGGGTGCGATAGCCGCCGCGGAACTTCGCGCGTCGCTTCGAGGATGAAGGTGTAGGGCCCGGGGGTCGCGATCTTCAGCAGCCGGTAGGTGCGGTTGTCCACCTTCGCGTATTGCCCGATGTCCGACAGGTCGCGGCACATCAGCGTCAATAGGTGCCGGTCGTCGATGCGGCGGATCTGCCGGATGCGGTCGACCGCCGCCTTGTCGTCAAGGTGACAAGCCAGCGCGTAGCAGGAGTCGGTCGGTATCGCGCCGATTCCGCCGTGATCGAGGATCTGCGCGGCCGACCGCAGCAGGCGCACCTGTGGATCGACTGGATGAACGCTGAACAGGTGCGCCATCAGACGTGCGCAGAGCCGCGCAGCCGGGCGCGGCGCCGCCCGACGCCTCGAATCCGCCGCGTTCTCATGCGTAGCGATGCCAGACCGGAACGAGGGCCGCAGGCAGCGGCGCCCCGCGGCCAAGCTCGACATTGTCGGATTCTCCGGGCCCGTGAAAGTCGCTGCCGCGCGACGCTTCGAGGCCGTGTTCCAGCGCCAGCTGGCCGTAGATCCGGGTCTGCTCCGGTGAGTGGTTGCTGGTGACGACTTCGATCGCGGTGCCGCCGGCGAGCCGGAACTCGCGCAGCAACTGGTCCAGCGCGAGATCGTGCAGGCGGTAGCGCCCGGGATGCGCGAGGACCGCCACTCCACCGGCGCCGCCGATCAGTGCCACAGCGTCGGCCAGCGTTGCCCAGCGATGCGGCACGTATCCCGGCTTGCCCTCGATCAGGAACCGCTTGAACACTTCCTTCACGTCGCGGCAGATCCCCTGGTCGACGAGGAATCGCGCAAAGTGCGTCCGCGAGATCATCGCGGGGTTCGTCACATAGGCCATCGCACCGTCGAAAGCCTGCCCGATTCCCGCTGCCGCGAGCTGATCCGCCATCTGGAGCGCGCGCAGCGTCCGGCCCGAGCGAATCTGTTCGAGCCCGGCGCGCAGACCGGCATCGGAATCATCGACGCCCAGTCCGACCACATGGATCGTCTTGCCGCCCCACGTCACCGAGACCTCGACGCCGGGCACGAACGCCAGGCCGGATTCCGCGGCGGCCGCCCGCGCTTCGGCGACTCCTGAAACTTCATCGTGGTCGGTCAGCGCGAACAACTCGACGCCGAAGCTGCAAGCCCGCTCGACGAGCTCGCGCGGCGTCAACGTGCCGTCGGAGTAGATCGAATGTGAATGGAGGTCGGCGAGCAGGCGGTGCCGGTCGGTGTCTGTGTCGGGCATTGTGCGGATCTTACCGGCTCGAACCGGTCAATCCGCCGCCCGGCGGCCGAAGAACTCGCTGATCAACCGCGCCACCTGTTCCGGACGATCGTGATGCAGCATGTGCCCGGCATCTTCGATGACGACGGTTTCTACATCGCGCAGCGCGCTGCGGCGGCGATCGATCTCCTGCATCGCCTCCGCCGGGCTCGCAGCGACGTGGCGTAAGACGTCCGTCTGCGCACCCTCGACCCACAGTACCGGACATTCAATGCTGCGCCAGCACGCGAGCACTTCGTCGATCCGATACAGCGTCGGATTGACGATCCGATGCGCGGGATCTCCTGCGACCTGATACCGGCCCAAAGCACCCGCCGTGGCCCAATGCGCCGCCAGCCATGCCGCGCGGTCAGCGGTGAGCCGCGGATTCGTCTTCATCAGGCGGGCAGCCACTTCCTCCCGCGAAGCGTAGTCGCGCAGCGAGCCGCCGGACTTCAGTTCATCGATCCATTGCGCGTAACGGGCCGGGGTCTGTTCCGGTCGCGCTCCGCGCAGTCCGAAGCCCTCGAGATTCGCCAGCGCGCGGACCCGCTGCGGGCGGATCCCGGCGTAAAGCATCGCGACGTTCCCACCCATGCTGTGGCCCACCAGGCGTGCGGGCTCGCGCCGGTAGACGTCGTCCAGGATGTATTCGAGGTCGGCCAGATAGTCGGGGAACCAGTAGCAGTCTCCCGGACCGGAGTCGGTCAGGCCATAGCCGCGCCAGTCGGGCGCGACGACGCGCCAATCCGGTGCCAGCGCGTCGACGACGAACTGGAACGATGCGGAGACATCCATCCAGCCGTGCAGCATTACCAGCGTGCGATGGGCGGGTGCGTCGGCCGGTCCCCACTCTCGCAGGTGGTAACGCAGGCCGCGGAGGTGAAGGATGCGTGAGCGGTCGGGTCGATGCTTCACGGTTTGCCTGGGCCGTGGCGTTCGGCGATTATAGGAAGCGCCGTTCAACCCCGACAGGAACGACATGCGTGACGACTATCGCGCGTTGTACGAAGGTTTCCGCTGGCACGTTCCGTCCGAGTTCAACATCGCGGAAGTCTGCGGGCGCCGCTGGTCGCAGGAAACGTCGCGCATCGCACTGCACTACGAGGACGAGGGCGGCATGCGCGCCTCGTTCACCTTCGCCGCGATGCAGTCGGATGCAAACCGCCTGTCGCATGTCCTGCGGCGGCTCGGCGTCGAGCGTGGCGACCGCGTTGCGATCGTTTTGCCGCAGCGACCCGAGACGCCGGTCTCGCACCTCGCGATCTACCAGATGGGCGCGGTCGCGATGCCGCTGTCGATGCTGTTCGGCCCCGACGCACTCGAGTATCGGCTTCAGAACAGCGAGGCCAGGGTCGCGATCGTCGACGCGGCGGCGCTGCCGTCGCTGCAGCAGGTGCGCGAACACTGTCCGGCGCTGCGCAACCTGATCGTCGTCGGTGGCGCAGGCGAGGATGAAAATTCCTGGAGCTCGCTGCTGTCGAAGGAGTCCGAGACCTTCGTGCCGGTGGTCACACGCGCGAGCGATCCTGCGTTGCTGATCTACACGAGCGGAACCACCGGCCCCCCCAAGGGGGCACTGATGCCGCACGCAGCCTTGATCGGCAATCTGCCGGGGTTCGTCGCGTCGCAGAACTGGTTCCCGCAGAATGGCGATGTGTTCTGGTCGCCGGCCGACTGGGCGTGGACCGGCGGCCTGATGGATGCGCTGCTGCCGACCCTGTATTTCGGGTTTCCGATCCTTGGCTACCGCGGCCGCTTCACGCCCGAGCGCGCTTTCGAGCTGATGGAGCGCTACGGCGTCACCAACACGTTCCTGTTCCCGACCGCGCTGAAGATGATGATGAAGTCGGTTGCGGAGCCGCGCGCGCGTTACCGGCTGCAGTTGCGCTCGATCATGAGCGCGGGCGAGGCCGTCGGCGCCGCGGTCTTCGGCTGGTGCCGCGAAGCGCTGGGCATCACGGTCAACGAAATGTTCGGGCAGACCGAGATGAACTACATCGTTGGCAACTCGCACCGGCGCTGGCCGGCGCGGCCCGGCAGCATGGGCCGTCCCTATCCTGGTCATCAGGTGGCCGTCATCGACGCGGACGGCAAGGTCCTGCCGGCAGGCGAGACCGGAGAGGTCGCCGTTAACCGGTTCGACATCCACGGCCATCCGGACCCGGTGTTCTTCCTCGAATACTGGCGCAATCCGGGAGCGACGAAGAACAAGTTCAGCGGCGACTGGTGTCGCACCGGCGATCTGGCCCGTGTCGACCGCGACGGATACCTCTGGTACCAGGGTCGTGCGGACGATGTGTTCAAGGCGGCGGGCTACCGGATCGGACCGAGCGAGATCGAGAACTGCCTGGTCAAGCATCCGGCGGTCGCGAATGCTGCGGTCGTGCCGAAGCCCGATCCGGAGCGCGGCGCAGTGGTGAAGGCCTTCGTCGTGCTCGCCGCCGGATTCCACGCGTCGCCGTCACTGGTGGAAGAACTCCAGCGCCACGTGCGCGGCCAGCTGGCGCCCTACGAATATCCGAAGGACATCGAGTTCATCGCCGAACTGCCGATGACGACGACCGGCAAGGTCCAGCGGCGGGTTCTGCGCGAACTCGAACTGCAGCGATCACAAACGAGCTAGCCGCGCGAATCGGCAACCAGCATCTTTCCGACCGCGGTGGCCACAAGTTCACCGCGCTGGTTTCTCGCCTCGCAGTCGGCCACCACGATGCCGCATCCTTTCGCCGGCTTCGGAAGCAGTTCGACCACGGTCCACTCGACGTCGAGCGTGTCACCCGCGGCGACCGGCGCGAAGAACCGCGCGTTGTGTTCCAGATAGCCGATCGCGGTCCCGGCCACGAGGTTGCCGAACGGCGCGCTCATCAGCGCCGAGGTCATGACGCCATGAAGAATGCGTCCGCCGAAGCGGGATTGCGCAGCAAATGTCGTGTCGACGTGCAGCGGATTGAAGTCCCCGATCAGTCCGGCAGTGACGGATAGATGCTCCGCGCTGACGACAACCGTCGACCCGAAGCGGTCACCGAGCTTGAATTCAGAGTAGGTACGGCCACGGTATGGCGGCGCGGCCGGCGCCACCTGGACCGACCGTTCGTCCGGGCTAGGAATCGCGGCCACGCGGCAACGTCATGCGGCCGCTGCGTGACATGACAGGGCGGTAGCTCGCGTTGGCAATGGCCGCTTCCAGGATGCGGCTCCGCTCTTCAAGCGTCGAGGAGTCGATCAGGCGCGTCACGTAGGCGGTCGGCAGGTCGCGGTAGCGCCGGCGATCGGGACGAAACGTCACTTCGCGCCACCCCAGCTCGACCAGCCATTGCCAGAGAGAGTGGCTCATCCCTGCCTGCACGGTCATCCGGACTTCGCCACAGATAAGCTTGGCGCCAAGGGCAGGTTTGCTGCCGGCCGGTGGCAGCCCGCGCTCGCGGCGGATGTTCAGCAGCGTGCGAACCTGATCGCGAACCTGACCGACGATATCCAACGAGAACGCCCCTTTCAGCAGGGACTGTAACGGTCCCCAATCCACCACCTATCCCACGAATCAGCTAGCGCGTTGGTAAGGGGGCGGGAACGCGTTCGGCAGGCCGCATGACCGGCTGGCGCGTGACCTGACGAATGGCGCCCAGCAGCACCCGTTCCCAGTCCGTCGACTCGGAGTCGAACATGCGCGTCACGAGGCCCGTCGGCAGCGGCTTCAGCTTGAGCCGGTTCTCGCCGGGTTTCAGCTCCCGCCACCCGAGGGATACCAGCCAACGCCACAGCTCGTCGCTGAGCCCCGCCTGGACCGTCATGCGCAGTCCGGCGCAACAGATCGTGGAGCCGATCGGCGGCTTGTTCGCCTCCCGGCGACGCAAATCCTGTTTCTTCTTCCCCAGCAGTTCACCCACCGGGGTGTTCAAAAGTGTTGCCCAGTTCATGCAGCCTCCAGGATGTGGTCGCAATTTATCGGGCTGCGCCGTGGGATTCGATCCCATTTGGGAGCGATCGCGCGCTCCCGCTAATCCTTCCCCCGCTACCGCGGCCGTGGGATCAAGTTCCGGAGGGCGTCAATTTCCGCTTCGTCGAAGCCGGCGCGGCGCCGCGCTTCGAGGTTGAATGGCCCGCGCAGCCGGGGCGCGCGGAAGCAGCTCGCCAGTTCCTCGTAGGTCCGAAGCGGATCGCGGCCGCGCTCGCGGCACAGCTGCCGGTACCAGCGATTGCCGATCGCGACGTGACCGATTTCGTCGCGCAGGATGACGTCGAGGATGCCGGCCGCCGTGGCATCGCCGGCCGCGGCAAGGCGGGCCTGGATTCCCGGCGTCGCGTCGAGCCCGCGCGCCTCGAGCGTCCGCGGAACGAGCGCCATCCGCGCCAGCACGTCGCCCCGCGTCCGCTCGGCCATCTCCCACAAGCCGTCATGCGCATCGTAATCGCCGTATGCGACACCGAGCGTTGCGAGGTGCCGGGCGAGGAGTTCGTAGTGCAGCGCCTCCTCGCGCGCGACCTGCAGCCAGTCCTGATAGTAGTCGACGGGCAATCCGGGAAAACGCCAGATCGCGTCCAGCGCCAGGTTGATCGCGTTGAACTCGATGTGCGCGATCGAATGAAGCAGCGCGGCCCGACCGGTGGCGGTCGCCGTGCTGCGCGAAGGGACCCGGGACGCAGGAACGAGCAGCGGCCGCGCCGGCCGACCCGGCAGCCCGGCGGGTTCGGGAATCTGCGCTGAGGGATCGATCGTTGCGGCCGCCACTGCAAGACTCGCGACGGCCGCGATCTTTTCTCCCGGGTCCGTGATCGCGAGAACGGCGAGCGCGGCGCGCCGCAGTTCCATCTGCCTCAGGCCGCCTTGCGCTCGCGGTCGGCGGGTCCGGGTTCCGCGGCCGCGAATGCGATCAGTTCCCTGCTCACTCGCTCATGAGCCACGCGGACGTGCTCGCCGATCCGGCGGGCGGCCTCGTCGGCATCGCCTTTCGCCATCGCCTCGAGGATGCCGGCGTGCTCCTTCCAGATCTGGAGTGTCAATCGGGGACGGCGCAGCACTTCGCCCATCGACCGGCGCAGGTGCTGCCAGTGCAGATGCATCGTCTCGACGATCAGCGGATTGCCGGAAGTCTCGTAGATGAACGTGTGGAAATCGACATCCGCCTGGAGGGTCGCCCGCGCGTCGCCGGCGCTCGCAACTGCCATGCCGTGCTCGACCAGCGCTCGCCCAAGTGCCAGACGCTCGGGCGTCATGCGCTCGGTCGCCAGCCTTGCCGCGAGAGGCTCGATCGCCGAGCGGAATTCATAGATCGCATCGAACCGCGCGCGATCGATCGGCGCCACGGCCAGCCCGCGCCGCCCATGCTCGATCAGGAAGCCCTGCTGTTTCAGCAGGCCAAGCGCGCTCATGACGGGCTGCCGCGACACCGCCAACCGGTTCGCGATCTCGTCCTGCGTGAGTCGCTCGTGCGGCGCCAGCGTCCCGTCGCAGATGGCGTCGAGGATCGCGTCGTACGCCTGATCGACCAGCGTTTTCTGTGTCTGCAGTGACTTCATTGCCTTCCCCGAGAAAGTGCTTGACAGCGGTTTCTTGTTTCGCATATCGTATACAGTATACAAACAAAAGTCCACTCAATAAGTCGACAGCGTTACTGCTCTGTCGCGCGAGCGCCGCGGACACAAACGGAGACCGAATGAGCACACCCAGCACCCCCATCCGAGTCCTGCTCGCCAAGGTCGGCCTCGATGGCCATGACCGCGGCGTGAAGGTCGTTGCCCGCACGTTGCGCGACGCCGGCATGGACGTCGTCTATTCCGGGCTGCACCGCACGCCGGAAGAAGTCGTCAACACCGCGATCCAGGAGGACGTCGACGTGCTCGGCGTCAGCCTGCTGTCAGGGGTTCAGCTCACCGTGTTCCCGAAGCTTTTCAAGCTGCTGAACGAGCGTGGCGCCGACGACATCATCGTCATCGCCGGCGGCGTGATGCCGGCCGAAGACGTCGCGGCGATCAAGCAAATGGGCGTGCGCGAGGTCCTGCTGCAGGACACCCCTCCGCAGGCGATCGTCGACACGCTGACCCGACTGGTCGCCGAGCGCGGCCCGCGCTGACGAACACGGCTGCGCCGTCGCCGCGCAGCAGCCCTCCAAAGGAAATTCCATGCCGATGGAACAGTGGTCCTTTCCGGCCAGCTACGACGAGAATTACTTCCCCTCCCGTGACAGCCGGTACTGGTTCCCGGTGCGCGAGACGATGCCGACCGGCGACCGCGAGCGCGCGATCCTCGAACGGCTGCAGCAGGTGTGCAAGTACGCTTACGAGCACGCGCCCTTCTACCGCCGCAAATGGGATGCGGCGGGCTTTCATCCGAGCCAGCTGAAGTCGCTCGAGGACTTCGAGTCGCGCGTACCGGTTGTCACCAAGAAGGACCTGCGCGAATCGCAGGCCGCGCAGCCGCCCTTCGGCGACTACGTGTGCATTCCCGATTCCGAGATCTTTCACGTTCACGGCACCAGCGGCACGACCGGCCGCCCGACCGCCTTCGCCGTCGGCCGTAACGACTGGCGCACGATCGCCAACGCGCACGCCCGCATCATGTGGGCGATGGGCATGCGGCCCGGCGACATGATCTGCGTGGCGGCGGTGTTCAGCCTGTACCTCGGCAGCTGGGGCGCGCTCGCGGGCGCCGAGCGCCTCGGCGCCAAGGCGTTTCCGTTCGGCGCGGGCGCACCGGGCATGAGTGCTCGACTGGTGCAGTGGCTGGCCACGATGAAACCCGCCGGCTTCTACGGCACGCCGAGCTACGCGATCCACCTGATCGAGGTCGCGCGCGAGGAGAAGCTCGACCCGCGCGACTTCGGCCTGAAGTACCTGTTCTTCTCCGGCGAACCCGGTGCGTCGGTGCCGGGCGTGAAGGACCGCATCGAGGAGGCGTACGGCGCGCGCGTTTACGACTCGGGCTCGATGGCGGAGATGAGCCCGTGGATGAACGTCGCCGGCAGCCGCGAGTCGCACCAGGGCATGCTCTGCTGGCAGGACATCGTCTACACCGAAGTCTGCGATCCAGCGACGATGCAGCGCGTGCCGTACGGCGAGCGGGGCACGCCGGTGTACACGCACCTCGAACGCACCAGCCAGCCGATGATCCGCCTGCTCTCGGGTGACCTTACGCTCTGGGTAAACGAGCCCAACCCCTGCGGCCGCACTTACCCGCGCCTGCCGCAGGGCATCTTCGGCCGGATCGACGACATGTTCACGATCCGCGGCGAGAACATCTATCCGAGCGAGATCGACGCCGCGTTGAACCAGCTCGCGAACTACGGCGGCGAGCACCGCATCGTCATCACGCGCGATGCGGCGATGGACGAACTGCTGCTACGGGTCGAGCCCGACGAGCCCACGCACCGGGCCGGTGGCGATACCGTCGAGGCCTTCCGCCAGGAAGTGGCGCGCAAGCTGCATACGGTGCTAGGGGTCCGGACGAAAGTCGAGGTCGTCGCCCCGCACTCGATCACGCGCACCGATTTCAAGGCGCGCCGCGTGATCGACGACCGCGAGGTGTTCCGCGGCATGAACGCGCAGCTGGCGGAGTCAGGCCGCTGATGGCCTACGTGCCCTCCTCCGAGCTGCTGGCCCGGATGGTCGACGGCGACACGCGCGCGGCCGGCCGGCTGATCTCGCGGGCCGAAGGCGGCACCGACGAAGCGCGCGCGGCGCTCGCCCAGATCTATCACCGGGCCGGCCGTTCGCACGTCATCGGCATCACCGGCGTGCCCGGCAGTGGCAAGTCCACGCTGGTCGGCAAGCTGGCCCGCCTCCAGCGCGACCGCGGCGAACGGGTGGGTATCGTCGCCGTCGATCCGTCGAGTCCGTACTCCGGCGGCGCGATCCTGGGCGACCGCATCCGGATGACCGAACTGGCGAACGACCCGGGCATCTTCATCCGCAGCATGGCCACACGGGGCGCCACCGGCGGCATGGCGCGCGCCGCGCTCGACGCCTGCGACATCCTCGACGTGGCCGGTTACGGCACGATCATCATCGAAACGGTGGGCGTCGGCCAGGACGAAGTCGAGATCGCGAAGGCGTCCGACACGACGGTCGTCGTCTCCGCGCCCGGCCTCGGCGACGAGATCCAGGCGATCAAGGCCGGCGTGCTCGAGATCGCCGACATCCACGTCGTGTCCAAGTGCGATCGTGACGACGCCAACCGCACGCTGATGGACCTGAAGCAGATGCTGACGCTCGGCGCGCTGACTCAGCCGAAGGCCGACTGGAAGATTCCCGTCATCGGTGTCAGCGCGTTCACCGGCCAGGGGCTGGGCGAACTGCTCGAAGCGATCACGCGCCACTGGCAGCTGTCGCGCGACACCGAACTCGGCCGCCGCCGTCGCCGCCGCATCGCCGACTTCCGTCTGCAGAAGACGGCCGAGACCGTCCTGCTTGAACGATTCCACCGCGCCAGCGCGCACGTGCGACCGGAACTTGCATCCGAACTCGCCGAGCGAGCCAGCGATCCCTACACGATGGCGCAGCAACTGGTCATCACTGCATTGCGCAAGGAGTATTCCAATGAACTGGCTTGACGCCGAGATCGCCGCCCGTGTCGGCAAGGAAGAGAAGGAGTGGGAGGCGCAGGAGGTCGCTGCCTTCCTGAAGAAGCAGGCCGAGCGCCGGGAGCAGTTCTTCACGATCGGCGACTTCCCGGTCAAGCGCGTCTACACCGCGGCCGACGTGGCCGCGACGCCGATCGAGGACATCGGGCTGCCCGGCCGCTATCCATTCACGCGCGGGCCGTATCCGACGATGTACCGCAGCCGCACCTGGACGATGCGGCAGATCGCCGGCTTCGGCACCGGCGAGGACACCAACAAGCGCTTCAAGTACCTGATCGCGCAGGGCCAGACGGGCATCTCGACCGACTTCGACATGCCGACGCTGATGGGCTACGACTCAGACCACCCGATGAGCGAAGGCGAGGTCGGACGGGAGGGCGTGGCGATCGACACGCTGGCCGACATGGAGGCGCTGCTCGCCGACATCGATCTCGAGAAGATCTCGGTGTCGCTGACGATCAATCCGACCGCCTGGATCCTGCTGGCGATGTACGTGGCGCTGGCCGAGAAGCGCGGAGTCGACCTGAAGAAGATCTCCGGCACCGTGCAGGCGGACATCCTGAAGGAGTACATGGCGCAGAAGGAATACATCTACCCGATCGCGCCGTCGGTCCGCATCTGCCGCGACATCATCGCGTACTCTGCGCAGCACCTACCGCGCTACAACCCGATCAACATCTCCGGCTACCACATCTCCGAGGCCGGCTCCTCGCCGCTGCAGGAAGCGGCCTTCACTTTGGCCAACCTGATCGTCTACGTCGAGGAAGTACTGAAGACGGGCATGGCGGTCGACGACTTCGCGCCGCGGCTGGCGTTCTTCTTCGTTTCGCAGGCCGACTTCTTCGAAGAGGTCGCCAAGTTCCGCGCGCTGCGCCGCTGCTACGCCAAGATCATGAAGGAGCGGTTCGGCGCGAAGAACCCGGATTCGATGCGGCTGCGCTTCCACTGCCAGACGGCCGCCGCGACGCTGACCGCGCCACAGTACAAGATCAACATCGTGCGCACCGCGATGCAGGCGCTGTCGGCCGTGCTCGGCGGCGCGCAGTCGCTGCACACGAACGGCTACGACGAGGCCTTCGCGATCCCGACCGAGGACGCGATGAAGATGGCGCTGCGGACCCAGCAGATCATCGCCGAGGAAACCAACGTCACCAACGTGATCGACCCGCTCGGAGGCTCGTATTACGTCGAGGCGCTGACCACGGATTACGAGAAGCGCATCTTCGAGATACTGCAGGAAGTCGAGGAGCGCGGCGGCACGATCAAGCTGATCGAGCAGGGCTGGTTCCAGAAGCATATCGCCGACTTCGCCTACGAGACCGCGCTGCGCAAGCAGTCGGGCGACAAGCCGGTAATCGGTGTCAACCGCTACGCCGAGGACGAGGAGCAGCACGACATCGAGATCCATCCGTACGACCCGACCACTGCCGAACGCCAGGTCGCACGCACGCAGCGCGTGCGCCGCGAGCGCGACAGCGCGCTTATCGCCCGCCTGCTCGACCAGCTGGTTGCCGTCGCCCGCGACGATACGCAGAACATCATGCCAGTCACGATCGAGCTCGTGCGCAACGGTGCAACGATGGGCGACATCGTGGAAAAGCTGAAGGGGGTCTGGGGAACCTATCGGGAAACTCCGGTCTTCTAGGGCGCGCGCAGCGCGCCCTAGAAGGGCTTGCAAAGAACGAGGGGACTGGGCTGGTCCCCTCGTGCTCCCCTAGCCACGGAAAGCTCGATCACTCCGAACCATGATCATCGTGTTGGCCGCTCCGCGGCCGCTGACGCCCGAGAGTTAGATGACGAGTACACCGCCGCCGCTCACCGGCAATAGCGTCGCCGGCGTTGTCGCGCGCTTCCTGAAGGCGCGCGGCGTCGACCGGGTATTCGGCCTGTGCGGCGGCCACATCATGCCGCTGTGGATGCAAATCGACGCGGAAGGCATTGCGATCATTGACGTGCGCGACGAGCGGGCCGCGGTCTACATGGCGCACGCGTACGGTGAACTGACCGGCCGGCCGGGCGTCGCACTGGTCACCGCCGGCCCCGGCGTCACCAATGCAATGACCGGAATCGCTAATGCACATGTCGCACGCGCGCCGGTCGTCGTGCTTTCCGGCGTGCCGCCGCGCCCGCAGGAAAACCGCGGTGCGCTGCAGGACATCGCGCACACCGAGCTTGTGCGTTCGATCACACGTGCTGCGCGCACGGTGCGCGAACCGGCGCTCGCGCTGCAGGAACTCGATGACGCCTGGTCCCGCGCGCTCGGCGAAGGGGGGAATCCGGGGCCGGTCTACCTCGACTTCCCGACCGACACGCTGCGCGCGGAAGTGCCGCGCGCGGTCCAGTTGCCGGAACACTTCGCTCGCCGGCCGCGGCGCGCGATCTTCTCCGATCCGGACGCGGTGGCCGCGGCCGTCGAGCTCCTCTGGTCGGCGCACCGTCCGCTCGTCATCAGCGGCCGCGGTGCGCGCGGCGCAGCCGCGCCGCTCATCGCGCTGCTCGATGCGCTGGGCGCCGCCTACCTCGATACCGCAGAGAGCCGTGGCCTCGTTCCCGACGACCATCCGTCGGTCGTTTCGGCCATGCGCGGAACGGTCATGGGAGAAGCCGACGTGGTCGTGACCGTCGGCCGCCGGCTCGACTTCCAGCTTGGCTACGGATCGCCCGCGGTCTTTGTCAATGCACGTTTCGTTCGGATCGCCGATGCGCCGTCGGAGCTCCGAGACAACCGGCGTGGAACGGTCGAGCTCCATGCAAGCGTCGCGCCCGCGTTGCAGGCGATCGTCGCTGCGGCGGCTGGCAGGCAGCCGGCAGTCGACCGCGACTGGACCGCCGGCCTGCGGTCGCAGCATCTCGAGCGGGCGCGCAGGCAGCGGACGTCGATGCTTGAAGCACCCGATGGCAGCGACGGCCGCATGCATCCGAATCGCCTGCTCGGCGCGCTGCATCAGCGACTGGGCAGTGACGCGATCGTCGTTGCGGATGGTGGTGACTTCCTCAGTTTCGCGCGCGTCGGCATGCCGGCTGATACGTATCTCGACCCCGGCGCGCTGGGCTGCATCGGTATCGGGACGCCATTCGGAATTGCCGCCGCCCTCGCCTGCCCTGGCCGCACGGTCGCGGTGCTGACCGGCGACGGCGCCTTCGGCTTCAACGCGATGGAGATCGATACGGCCGTGCGGCACCGGGTGCCGCTGCTGATCGTCGTCGCGAACAATGCCGCATGGCAGATAGAGGTGCACGACCAGCGCCAGACTCACGGCAGGGTCATCGGTACGCAGTTGCAATCCGCCGACCATGCGGCATTCGCGCGGGCATTCGGCATGCACGGCGAGCGTGTGGAGCGCAGCGCGGAGCTTCCGGCCGCGATCGACCGCGCGCTCGCTTGTGTCCGCAGCGGCAGAGCCGCGCTGCTCGACGTGCTCGTGACGCCGGAGGCGGTTTCTTCCGATGCCCGGTCCGGCCTTGCCTGGGTGCCGGACCTGCAGCCGTTGGCAGCCTGGGACGAAGCGGAGCGACGCTGGCGCAGCGGGGACGCCACGGCGAGCTGATCGGCCAGGCCGGCTCGCCCATGCGGGCATGCCACAATCGAGCCTGTCGTATCAACACATGCATCGACCCGCGCCTCCCATCGCAGCCACTGCCGCGATGTGGCTCCGCCGGCAGTCCCGAGCGTGCCCTCCACCATCGCGATGAACCTGCTCTCCTATCGCGGCGTCCAGCCGCAGATTGAAGCGCCGCCTCACTTCGGCGCCCGCGCCGCCGTCATCGGACGGGTCCGGCTCGGTGCCGGTGCCTGGCTGGCCGAATCGAGCACGATCCGCGCCGACGGGCACGACGTGCGCGCCGGACGCGACCTCATGCTGGGGCCCCGGGCGACCGTCCACATCGCGCACGACCTCTATCCGACACTGATCGGCGACCAGGTGACGATTGGCGAGTACGCGGTGATCCACGCCTGCCAGCTCGGAGACGGCTGCGTCATCGAGGATGGTGCGGTCATCCTCGACGGTTCGACCATCGAAGCCGGCGCCGTCATCGAAGCGGGCGCCGTCGTGTTTCCCCGCACGCAGCTCGCCGGTGGCCATGCCTACAGCGGCCGGCCCGCGAGGACGCTGCGGCCGCTCGCCGGCGGCGAACTGCGCGCGCGCCGTGAGGCACTCCGCGCGAAGGTCACCGGCTCTCCGCCCGACGGTCGTCCGGCATCTGCATTCGACTTGACCGCGATCGATTCGACGGCGTTCATCGCGAACACTGCGACCCTGATCGGGCACGTCGTCGCCGCCGCCAACACCAGCGTCTGGTACGGCTGTGTGCTGGACGCCGTCGATGGCGAAATCGTCATCGGCAAGCGCAGCAACGTGCAGGACAACTCCCTGCTGCGGTGCGGCCCTGGCGGACGGATTGCGCTGGGCGAAGACTCGACGGTCGGCCACAACGTGCGGCTGGGCGGTTGCACGATCGGCGATCGCTCGCTGATCGGCATCGGGGCCGTGGTCGCGGAGGGAACGATCGTCGAGGACGACGTGTTTCTCGCAGCCGGCGCCACGACGACACCGGGCCAGGTGCTCAGAAGCGGGAAGCTCTGGGGCGGCCAGCCGGCGCGCGCGCTGGCGCCGCTCGACGATCAGAAGCGCAAGCTGATCGCGGACACGATCCCCACCTATTGCGAGTACGCGGACGAGCTCGCACGCGTGCAGAAAGCGGCGGCGGCGGCGCGGTGAGTCGACTGCTGAAATTCACTTTCCGCAACGCGCCCGTGCGCGGCGAGCTGGTGCGGCTCACCGAAGCCTGGCGCGAGATGACAGCGCAGCATGACTATCCGCCCGTCGTGAAGCGGCTGCTGGGCGAGATGGTGGCCGCTGCAACGCTGCTCGCAACGACGATCAAGTTCAACGGCAAACTCGTCATGCAGGTGCATGGCGACGGGCCCGTGCAATTGCTGGTCGTCGACTGCCAGCCCGACCTCGCAGTGCGCGCGACGGCGAAATTGCGGGATGAGCCGATTCCGGACGACTTGCCGATGCGGGAACTCGTCAATCGCACGGGTCGCGGCCGCTTCGCGATCACGCTCGACCCCAGCGAGCCGCTGCCCGGTCAGCAACCCTACCAGGGGATCGTGTCGCTCGATGGCAACTCGATGTCCGAGATTCTCGAAACCTACATGCGGCAATCGGAACAGCTGGAAACCCGTCTCTGGCTCGCCTCGAACGACGACGTCGCCTCCGGCCTGCTGCTGCAGCGCCTGCCCGAAGACGGCGGCCGCGGCGGTCCGGGCTCCGACGCCGACGCGTGGCCGCGTGCGGTGACGCTGGCACAGACGATCACACCGGCAGAGCTGATCGAACTGACGCCGGACGACGTGATGCGGCGCCTGTTCTGGCAGGAAGCGCTGCAGTATTTTCCGCCGCTGGAGCCTCGCTTCGCCTGTAACTGCTCGCGCGAACGCATCGGCCGCATGCTGGAATCGCTCGGCAAGGAGGAAGTCGATTCGATCGTCGCCGAACAGGGCTCGGTCACCGTGACCTGCGACTTCTGCAACCGCCAATATGCGTTCGATGCGGTGGATGTTGCGCAGCTGTTCGCGCGTGGCGGCACGCTGGAGGCCGACGACAAGACGCGCCATTGACGCGAATCGCCGGTCTGCTTTTCTTCAGACGGCGAAGCTGGTTTCCATCGCGCGTCGGAACACGACCGCCGGCAGGTCCTCGTCGATCTCCACGTCCGTCCAGCGCACCGCCTGCCCGGCAGCGATTGCGTGCCGCAACCGCACCTTGTGCGCGAGCCCCAGCGGCAGACCGCCGATGCGCAGCGATTCCGCGGCCGGCATTACCTTGCCATAGACGGTGTGGCCGCCCTCTCCATCCAGCACCTCGCCCGCTGTCAGATCGCGCTTTGCAGTGGCGACGACATCGGCATTGAATCCGATCGGCGCGCCTGTCGCTTCGCGCCGCAGTCCGACACTGGCAACGCTGATTCCGAGTTCGAGTCCGATCAGATGAAACGGCTTGTAAAGCGCCGTGTATTGGCCACTCGCGTCGGTGACGAGTCCGTATTCGCGGAAACAGCGCTCGACGTAATCACTGCCGCCGGCGAAGACGACGTACACGCCCCAGCGCAGGTCGCGCGCGACCGGACTGCCGTCGCGCCGCAGGCTCGAAATGACCTCGACCTGGCCGCGGTGGTGCAGCACACCGCCATCGATCTGCGGCCGCAGGACCTGCGGCAGTTCGTCGACGCCGCATGGTGGAAAGGCGAGCCCCTCCGGCGCGATCAGGCCGGTCGCATTCGAGACCGAGCACATCTCGATCGCGCTCTTCGTGCCGTCGAGAAAGGAATTGAACATCTGCGCATTCAGTCCGCCGAGACGCGCGTCTTCCGCGCTCAGCCCGTAGTGGCCCCAGACGGTGTCGGGTGTCGACGCGTGATATTCGGGCAGGTATTTCGTTCCCTTGCCGGCGGCGATCACTTCAAAACCGCAGGCACGCGCCCAGTCGACCAGTTCGCAGATCAGCGCGGGCTGATCGCCGTAGGCGAGCGAATAGACGATGCCGGCCTTGCGCGCGTGCTCCGCAAGCAGCGGCCCCGCCAGCGCATCGGCCTCCACGTTGACCATGACGATGTGCTTGCCATGTTCGCAGCAAGCCAGCACATGTTCGATCCCCGCTGCGGGCGATCCGGTCGCGTCGACCAGGATGTCGATGTCGGGCTCGCCGATCAGGCGTCGGGCGTCTTCAAAAAATCGCAACGAGGCGATCGCTGAATCGGCCCACCCGACCCGCTGCAGCGCAGCGCGCGCGCGTGCAGGATCGAGGTCCGCAATCGCCGTCACGCGCATGCCCGGCGTGTGCCGCACCTGCGACAGAAACATCGACCCGAACTTGCCGGCGCCGATCAATCCCACTCGCAGCGGCTCGCCCTGCGCTTCGCGCTCCTTCAGCAGGCGATGCAGGTTCACGCCGTTCGTCCTTCGCGCCTGCAAACTATCGCGGCGGCGCCGGAGTCTCCGGCTTGGGCGTCACGACCTGGAAGAAGACCTCGCCGTCGCGAACCATGTTCAGCTCATGGCGCGCCCGCTCCTCGATCGCTTCGCGTCCCTCGCGCAGGCTGACGACCTCGGCGGCCACTTCGGCGTTGCGTGCCGCGAGCGATCCGTTGACAGTACGCTGCGTCGCCAGCTGACGCTCGAGTTCCCACGCACGCAGCCAGCCGCCCTTGCCGAACCAAAGCGGATACTGGATCGCGATCAGCAGCACGCCGAGAACGATGGCCAGGATCCTCATCCGGTCTCAGCGCAGGTTGTAGAACGCATCGCGCCCGGGGTAGCTTGCGATCTCGCCCAGGTCTTCCTCGATCCGCAGCAGCTGGTTGTACTTGGCGATGCGGTCCGAACGACTCAGCGATCCGGTCTTGATCTGCAGCGCGTTGGTTCCGACCGCGATGTCGGCGATTGTCGTGTCCTCGGTCTCGCCTGAGCGGTGGCTGACGACCGCGGTGTAGCCGGCGCGCTTCGCCATCTCGATCGCGGCGAAGGTCTCGGTCAGTGTCCCGATCTGGTTGATCTTGATCAGGATCGAGTTGGCCACACCGCGCCGGATGCCTTCGCGCAGCAGCACCGTGTTTGTCACGAATACATCGTCGCCGACCAGCTGCACCTTGCTCCCGAGCTGGCGGGTCAGGTGCTCCCACCCTTCCCAGTCGTTCTCCGCCATGCCGTCCTCGATCGACACGATCGGATACCTGTCGCACCAGGTCGAAAGCATGTTGGTCCAATCGGCCGCGCCGAGCGCAAGGTTCTCGCCGGCGAGGTGATACTTGCCGTCCTCGAAGAACTCGCTCGCTGCGCAGTCGAGCGCAAGCGCGACCTGCGTGCCCGCCGTGTACCCCGCCTTGTCGATTGCCTGCAGGATCAGCTGGATCGCTGCCTCATGGCTGCGGACGCTCGGCGCGAACCCGCCCTCGTCGCCGACAGCGGTGCTCATGCCGGCATCGTTGATCAGCGTCTTCAGCGCGTGGAAGACCTCGGCACCGTAGCGGACCGCCTCCGAAAAAGTCGGCGCGCCGATAGGGACCAGCATGAACTCCTGCAGGTCGAGGCTGTTGTTCGCGTGTGCTCCGCCGTTGATGACGTTCATCATCGGCACCGGCATCTGCATCGCGCCGCTGCCGCCGAAATAACGGTACAGCGGCAGACCTGCCTCTTCGGCCGCGGCCTTGGCCACAGCCATCGACACGGCCAGCGTCGCGTTGGCGCCGATCCGCGCCTTGTTCTCGGTGCCGTCGAGCTCGATCAGCGCCCGGTCGAGGAATGCCTGCTCGCTCGCCTCGAGACCCATGATGGCCTCGGACACTTCGGTGTTGATGTTTTCGACGGCTCTCAGCACGCCCTTGCCGAGGAAGCGGCCCGAGTCGCCGTCGCGCAGTTCGATCGCCTCGCGGGTGCCGGTGGAGGCACCGGACGGTACGGCGGCGCGGCCCATGACGCCGCTTTCGAGCAGGACGTCGCACTCGACCGTGGGGTTGCCGCGCGAGTCGAGGATCTCGCGGCCGATGATGTCTACGATGGCACTCATTGCGCTTTCTTCGTGTTGTCTGGACTTTCCGTCAGGCGAAACTCGCCTCGATGAACCCCTGCTTCTTGACTGCGCGGTCGAGCTCGACCAGTGTCCCCAGCAGCTCCTTCATGCGATCGAGCGGAACGGCATTCGGGCCGTCGGATTTCGCCTCGGCCGGGTTCGGATGCGTCTCCATGAAGAGCCCCGCCACGCCGACCGCGACCGCCGCGCGTGCCAGCACGGGCACGAACTCGCGCTGCCCTCCGCTCGACGTGCCCTGCCCTCCCGGCAGCTGCACCGAATGGGTGGCGTCAAACACGACCGGCGCGCCAGTCTCGCGCATGATCGCGAGCGACCGCATGTCCGACACCAGGTTGTTGTAGCCGAACGAGACACCCCGCTCGCAGGCCATGAAGCTGTCTTCGGGCAACCCCGCTTCGCGTGCCGCTTCGCGCGCCTTGTCGATGACGTTCTTCATGTCACCCGGTGCGAGGAACTGGCCCTTCTTGATGTTGACGGGTTTGCCGCTGACCGCACATGCGCGGATGAAGTCCGTCTGCCGGCACAGGAAAGCCGGCGTCTGCAGGACGTCGACGACACCGGCGGCCGGCTTGATCTCGTCCTCGTCGTGCACGTCGGTCAGCACCGGCACCCCGACCTGCTTCTTCACTTCGCTGAGGATGCGCAGCCCTTCCTCGATGCCGAGCCCCCGGAAGCTCTTGCCGGAGCTGCGATTGGCCTTGTCGAACGATGACTTGTAGATGAACGGCACGCCGAGCGCGCCGGTGATCTCCTTCAGCCTGCCCGCGGTGTCGATCGCAAGCTGCTCGGTTTCGATCACGCACGGCCCTGCGATCAGAAACACCGGGCGGTCGAGTCCGGCCTCGAACCCGGCGAGCTTCATGCCGCCGCCTTCTGCGCGAGTGGCGGCTCGCCGTGGCGCACGTTGCGCGCCGCGAGCGCAGCCTCGACGAAGGCCTTGAACAACGGGTGTCCGTTGCGCGGCGTCGAAGTGAACTCGGGGTGGAACTGCACGCCGATGAAGAACGGGTGCGCCGGCAGCTCCATGATCTCCGGCAGGTTCTCGCTC
>Ga0209705_10000441_pt1 | contig 21675 bp, 21 predicted proteins | sample PPLLaktember2015_5_FD_187262 | JGI IMG/M metagenome (GOLD analysis project Ga0209705, IMG submission 187262) | Freshwater sediment microbial communities from Prairie Pothole Lake near Jamestown, North Dakota, USA - PPLs Lake P8 Core (1) Depth... | ecosystem: Environmental > Aquatic > Freshwater... | reverse complement strand
ATATTGTAGACCCGCTCCCGGTTGTGAGCACCATCTCGGGTAGTGTCGCCAATCGCGCATGCAGTTGTGCCCGCCGGTAATCGTCTGAGCTCGAGTTCAACCGGGCGGTTGGAAAAGTCGTTCCGATCAAACGAGAGCGACTTTCTTTCGACTCAACGCGCTGAGCGTCCGCTTTGAAGTGTTTACGCGAAAGACGGTTTCTGGCCGGCTCCTGCCGATCGCGCTTCCCGAAAGCGGCCATTCCGGTGGGCGTCTGCTTTCGGGATCAGCGACAGGCAGTTCCCGACCCTGAGCGGTCAGTCTGTCTTCTCGAAAGCCGGCATGCGCTGGAGCACTGCCACTCAACAGGCCCACTTCGGCAACGCTAGAACGACGGAAGGGTGCCCTCGGGACGATTGCAGCACGATAGGGAGTGATCCAGTGCACTGTACCCTTTCAATACGTCGCTGAGCAGACAAAATCCTCCTTCAATCCAGCGGGCGTCGCAGTGCCGTGGTAATGGTAACCGCCGCGAACAGCCTTGTACTTCCCAGTCCCTCCAATGAAGTGGGCAATGCCTTGGTAGTGAGCTTCCCACGTCCCTCCGGTCGACGTCCAGTAAGCGACTCCTTCGAACTTGAACCACAGCTTCTCGCCGTTCTTGAGCGCGAAGTTGCCGTACCCGATATGGCGACTAGCCCCGCCCGTGGGGCTACGATTCAGGTCTTCGTGCTGGTACACCGTCGTCTCGGTCCCGTCGAAGTCGGGGTTGTTACTGGAGATCACGTCAACACGGATGTACTGTCTGAGTTCGAGGTCTGGGCGGTCACCCGGCCGGATCACCTCGTACGAGCTTCGCTCCTTGGATACCTTCGATCCGGAACAATCCATCGACTCCGCTAAGGCCGAGCCAGCTCCGAATGCGACCCCAATGACGGCAAACACCAAGATGACAGATGAGGTTCTCAGGCAACTCATAGGCGCCTCCTTCAGGGTGGATTGGAATACCGGTGTGACGAAACGCGACTCAGCAGCACCTGTCTGGCTACTCCGTTGCCGGGAAAAGTATGCGCGTGCCAAGGGATGCGCGATTGATTCAAGTCAATGAGCACGTCCCAAGCAGACGCGGGCCAACATGCAAGGTGCTCGGCTTCCTGCCGGAACGCATCGCGCTGGAGTCACCAACGACAAAACTGTGCGCGGAGGCGTTGGAACACGAATATTTCTCGCGGCACACTCGGCGGTGTCGCCTAACCCTGGCGCCTTGCCCGAGGGGACATCGCGCCTGACCGGCAGCTTCTGGGCGTTAGCGACCACCGAGTCGGGTGGTCGCTTCCATTCCCGAAGGGCCTAGACTTCGGTCTGCTCAGCCATCTCCAGCGCGTCGTCCACCTCAATCCCTAGGTACCGCACCGTGCTCTCCAGCTTCGTGTGACCGAGAAGCAGCTGCACAGCCCTGAGGTTTTTCGTCCGCCGGTAGACTAGAGACGCCTTTGTGCGCCGCAGCGAATGGGTGCCATAGGCGGTCGGGTCCAAGCCGATCTCCCGCACCCACCTGTCGACGATCCGCGCGTATTGGCGGGTGGATAGATGCGGCGACTGGCGCAGCCGGCTGGAAAAGAGGTAGTCCTCCGGCTTGAGTCGAGCGCGTTCGATCCACTTCGCCACCGCCTCCCGGGTCTGCTCGGTGATCTCGAACTGAACGGGCCGCTGGGTCTTCTGCTGCATGACGATGGCCCGGGCCGCAACACGGTCGCCGTGCGCCACGTCCCGTACCCGCAGCCTCACCAAGTCACACGCCCTCAACTTGCTGTCGATGGCCAAATCGAACAGGGCAAGGTCGCGAATGCGGTTGGCGATCTGCAGCCGTATCCGGACGGCCCAGATGTCCTTGAGCTTCAACGGCGACTTCTGCCCGACGAGCTTGCCTTTGTTCCAGGGCTCATGACCTGTAATAGCGGAGTGTTCCATGATCGGCTCCTTTGTGGTGGAAGGGAGCCGAAGTCTGTGCCGTCAGGCGATGGTCGCTAAGCGACCCGTAGCAGTCGGTCGAGAAATCTGAAAGCTGACCTTCATCGTTTGACATGAGCGTAGGATATTGGCCAAGGATCCATAGTTTCCGTAGCCTCTTAAACCGCTCGACCGCTGGAGGGCGCTCATGCGCGTGCGTCGACTCAGCAGCAGATGCATGCTCCTCGCCCTTGTCGCGGCGGCGGCCGTGCTCGGGTCTCCACTCTCGCTCGCTGCGGAGCCATCGCAGAGAGTTGTGCGAGTGGGCTTCGTCAGCCCGCATTTGCCTTCCACCGACCTACGCGGCGTCGATGCATTCTCGCTACGTCTTCGCGAGTTGGGCTGGGTGGAGGGCCAGAACCTGGTCGTCGAAAGGCACTGGGCGGGAAACCGGATCGACCGGCTCCCAGGGCTCATGGCCGAAGTTGTTGGGCACAAGATAGATGTGCTGGTCACCTATAGCACGGCAGCAGCCATCGCGGCCAAGAAGGCCACGAGTGCGCTGCCGATCGTCGTCGCGATAATGGGCGACCCCGTCGGCACCGGAGAGGCCGAGAGCTTGGCGCGGCCCGGAAGCAATCTCACCGGGCTGTCTCTAGGGTATGCCGATATCGCGGGGAAGTGGCTGGAGCTGTTGCAGGAAACTGTTCCGCGGCTTTCCACGGCCGCGCTCATCTCCAACCCCGACAACCCGGTGTCCCTAAGCTTGGCGACGGAGCTCGCGGCGATCGCACCAAAGCTTCGGCTGAAGGTTCGCGTCCTCGACGTGTCAGGACCGGACGCGCTCGAGGGTGCATTCAAGCGAGCGCGAACGGAGGCTCAGGCGGTGATCATGCTACCCGACCCGGTCAGTGTGGGACACCGCCAGGAGGTTGCCGCGTTGGCCGCTAGGTACCGGCTCCCCACTATCTACTACCTGCGCGATTTCGTCGATGCAGGCGGGCTGATGGCGTACGCGCCAGATTCAGCAATGATGTTCCGGCGCGCAGCCGAATTCGTGGACAAGATACTCAAAGGAGCCAACCCCGCCGATCTACCCATAGAGCAGCCGACCCAGTACGTACTGGTGATCAACCTAAAAGCCGCGAAAGCCATCGGGCTGACGTTCCCCGAGTCGATCCTATTGCGCGCCGACGAAGTGATCCGGTGACGGGCCGCTCATGGCCGGGAGCCGCGGTTCCCAATGTTCGCCGAAAGCAGACGATGGATAAGCCGCGCATATCGGCGAAGGGGCGCTTTTCGGCGCCAGCCCCCACGGGTAGCCGTCGGCCATTAGCGTCGGTGTAGCGATGTGGCTCGTCTCGTGGATTCATGAGTAGCTGCCTCGATGCATGAACCAGATGCCGCCGTGGTGTCTCAGACGGCCGTCCCGCACGGATCGATGGAACCCAGATCGCCCACGCAGACGAGCCAGCACAGCACTCGAGTGCGTACGCGCTACCGCCCCGAGGCGACTCGCGGGGCGCGTGACGGTCGGCGGGCGCGAGCGGTTGGGCGAATGAATCCCCGGGTGCCCGCAAGAAGAACCGTGGATTTCCTTCCGCCGCCGTCTTCTGAGCTCGACCGCATTGTCAGGAAGATATTCGTGTAGGGTCGCGGAATGCCTATACTGTGCGAACATCTTTTGCGAGGAGATCTACGATGTCGTCACAATCAAGAGCCACAAGAGAGAATCAGAAGAAGCTGTACGACGAACGTCTGCAAGCGCGTCAAACCGTCCTCGAGAAACGGGGAATGGCCCCCAACGAGTTCAAGAAAGACAAGGTGTATGAGCACTTGAAGGCCAAACATCAGGCTATCACCAAAGCCATTGCCGCCATCGACGCTAGCCTCACACGCAAAGAGCACCTCGAGGCAAAGGACGCGAAGAAGGCGGCACCAGCGCCTGCCCCCACGGAGAAGAAGCAGAAGAAGGAGAAGCCTGAAAAGGCCGCAAAGGCCGCTCCCGCTGACTCCGACGAGTAGTCAGCCAGCGAGGGGGCTCGTCTTTCCGCCAGTATCCATCGCAAGCCTTTGCTTGGTCGGAAACGGTCAGTCACCCGGCCCATCAACGTTCCGACGCTCGCACTCTGCGGTGGCGATGACCTTCGCGCCGAGCTCATGACGGACCAGACGCAGTTCGTCTCCGGTGAATATCGCTTTGACCTCGTTCCTGGCGCGGGGCATTTCTTGCAGCGCGAGAAGCCGAGCACGTGACGCGACTCATTCTCCACTGGCTGGGTAGAGCACTCAAAGCTTAGCCAGAGAACCAGTAGCAAATCCGGCAGACCGCTCTGGGTAGATCGCACAAAATCGCGGTTCGAAACGCTGACTGTCTGCTTTCCACGATTCCAACGTCCGGGTTGCGGAAACGCCACTGTCCGGAAGAGGTCGATAGCGCCACTTCGATTCCGTTATCAGCGGCCGTTCGATGAGCTTTTCGGGCTGGTTGGCGTCCCAAAATTTGGGCGGTCTGCTTTGGAGATCGCTCGCCGCGTTTGCGACATCGAGCTATGGCCGCTGCACCTTCAGACCGGTCATTCCCAGCGCGAATTTCGGAGGTCGTGAGCGGCTGGAGTTGGCCGAACTGAGCCGGTCGGATGACTGGCGTAAACCGACCCAAAGGCGACAGTCAACCTTCTCAAAAGCGGACGCTCGATGGACGACGTTCAGCGCCGAGTGGACATTGGATCGACTCTCGAAGGACGCGGACCGCGAACTACCCGGTCCGCTGAAAGGGCCAATTGTCAGGCCTCTCGTCCGGGCGCGAATATGCGCATCGTCGGTCGAATACCGCAAGCTCACCACCGAACGTGTTGTAGTCCGACACCCGCCGTGATTCCCTTCCGCTTCCGGACGCACAACTCGAATACAACCTCAGCCACGGCGCGCCGCCTCGATGGCAGCGATATCGATCTTTCTCATCTCCATCATTGCATCGAACGCGCGCTTGGCGGCAGCGGGGTCGGGATCGGTTATCGCTTGGATCAGAGCGATCGGGGTAATCTGCCAGGACAATCCCCATTTGTCCTTGCACCAGCCGCACGCGCTCTCCTTGCCCCCGTTGCCGACGATCGCATTCCAGTATCGATCGGTTTCAGCCTGGTCCGCGGTCGCGACTTGAAACGAGAATGCTTCGTTATGCTTGAACGCGGAGCCGCCATTGAGCCCGAGGCAGGGAATTCCCATCACGGTAAATTCCACCGTCAGCACATCCCCTTTCTTTCCGGACGGAAAGTCTCCCGGTGCCCGATACACCGCGCCGACAGATGAATCGGGAAAGGTCTTGGCGTAAAACCGCGCTGCGTCCTCGGCGTCGCCGTCATACCAAAGGCAAATCGTGTTCTTTGCTGGATTCACCATGTCAGTTCTCCATCGTGATGAGCCACCCGAATCGGAGTAACGATGCGCTCATATTCGAAGCGCGTCGTCTCGCCGACGATGTATTTCATGGCCTGCCCCCTATGTGGTATTTGCAAAATCCGCCGGTGAGAAGATCTGGCGAATTTCAATCACGTCGCCATCTTCGGCAGGACATTTCTGCATCAATCTAACGAGTTGTTCCTTGGAGTCGGCTTCGACCATCCAGTACCCACCCAAGACTTCTTTTGTTTCCACGAAATCGCTGGTGTTACCCACAATCTTCGTACCGATCCGGCACCAGATTACTGCGATGTGCGTCAAATGACCCGTGCGCGGCTATAAGGCCGCGTGCCCCCAGCGGCGCACGCATGCCCGTCGCCATGGTCCGCGAGCTTCCGCTGGATTTCGTGCTCGACGATAGTGCCGACATGACGCCGAATCGCGCATCTCGTCGTTGGACCGTGTAGTCCTGGTGGCGCGCGGGTCGAAGTCGGGCGATGCGCGCCCGGGGCCGGGCGATCTGCAAGAAACGGCCGGCCCGGTTCAGCTGGGCGCGAAAAGCGTGCGCATGCGCATCGACCGCGCGATGTCGTGAGGGTAGACGCAGCCGAGCCCGAGCGCCCTCGCCTAACTCATGATCTTGCGCAGCACGTGGCGGTGATTGGACAGATGGGGCCGGACCTCGGTGGGCCAGCGGCCCTGATCGACCGCCTTGGCCCATGCGTCGCTGACCAAGACCTCTGGGCTCTCCAGCTCGTACATCGCGCTGTAGCGCGGTTCGCCTTCGGCCACGATCTTCTTGCGCGTGCCAGCGATGGCCAGCGTGAGCGGCTCGTTGGTGCAGCGCACCGCCGAGAAGACGCCCGGCACTTTCAGTAGCAGCGGGATGTGTTCGGTGTCGTAGACCTCGTTGAACAGGGCTTCCTTCTCGGGCTTGACGTCCATGCTGGCGATGAACAGGTAACGGGCCTTCGGATGCATCGTATCCTCCTGGGTCGGTGGAGCAGGAATCTGCGCGGAGCGTGCCTCCGCGAACGACTGCGGAGCGTCGCGAATCTGTCGCCGTCACTTCGGCAGCTGTCGCCGCACTATATCGTGGTCCCGGAGCGCCGTGCCGGGTGTGATCCCGAGCGCGCGCGCCAGCTCGTTCACGTGATTCACGACGCCCTCCTCCAACGTGCTGCGCGAATACCCGATGCACGCCGAATCGTGCGAGACGGTGCAGGCTGCCAGCCCCTCGGCCTGCATAATGCGCAGGGCGGCGATGCCCGCCTGATCTTTGCCGATCCCGGCGTCGTTGAACACGCTGAGCAATGGCCGCGCGGCAATCGCGTAGCGCGCCGAACTGACGCCGCCGTGCGACCCGCTGACGGCGATGCAGCCCCGGTCGAAGGCACTCAGCTCGGTGATCGAATCCACCAGCCGCAGTACAGGTTGATCTCGGGATGTCATCGCGACTCTTGCGGTGCCGACGGTGTAACGGGTGTCGCGCGACACGGCCCCCCTGGCGGACTCGCGCCGGTCCGCGCGGGGATGCAGGCCCGCGTCAGATCGACAGGTGGCGGCGCACAACCTCGGCCGTCACGGATCCCTGCCCGATCTCCGCCACGATCCGCCCTTTCTCCATGACGTAGCATCGCTCGCTGATGGCGAGGATGGTGTCGAGATTCTGCTCGACGAACAGGATCGTCGTGCCGAGTTCCTGGCGGATGGACTCGAGCGCCGCGCAGATCATCTGCACAATGGACGGCTGAATGCCCTCCGAGGGCTCGTCGAGCAGCATCAAGGCGGGATTACCGATGAGCGCGCGTCCGATGGCGAGCTGCTGCTGCTCGCCGCCCGACATCGTGCCGGCGAGCTGGCGCCGCCGGTCCGCGAGGATCGGAAAGTACTGGTAGACCAGGTCGTGGAGCTTCTTCCCCTGGGGGCCGCCGATGAGTTCTCCGACGGCCAGATTCTCCGCGACGGTCATGCGCGGAAACACTTCGCGGCCCTGCGGGATGTAGCCGATGCCGAGCCGTGCGAAGGCGTCGCTCGGCTGCCTCGTCATGTCCCGGCCGAGCACCAGGATCGAGCCGGACGTCGCGCGCAGCAGCCCGATCAAGCAGCGCAAGGTCGTGGTCTTGCCCACGCCATTTCGGCCGATGAGGCCGACGATCTCGCCCTTGCCGACGGTCAGGTCGGCCCCTTGCAGGATCGGCGTGGCGCCGTAGTTGGCCCACAGCCCCGTGACGGACAGCACCGGCTCACTGGTCATGGGGTTTCCCGAGATAGATCTCGGCTACACGCGGGTCGGACAGGATCTCGCCGATGGACCCGCGGACAAATACCTTGCCGAAGTGCATGACCGTGACGTGCTGGGCGATCTGGCGGACGAAGGTCATGTCGTGCTCGACCACGAGAATGGTCATGCCGCCGGCGTTCAGTTGATGGATCAGCTCTCCGGTCCGGAACGTCTCCTCCGGCGACATGCCTGCGGTCGGCTCGTCCATCAGTATGAGCGCCGGCTTCAGCGCCAGCGCCATTCCGATCTCGAGCCATTGCTGCTGGCCATGGGAGAGAGCTCCTGCGGCCTTTGTGGCTTCGTTGGTGAGCTCGAGCAGGCCGAGCAGGCGATCCTCCTCGCGCGCGAGCTCCGCTTTGGCAACGTGATGCTGGAGCGCGATATGGATGTTCTGCCGCACCGGCAGTTCCTTGAAGATGCTCGGCGTCTGCATCTTGATGCTCATGCCGCGCTTGACGCGCTCGTAGGGACGTTGCTGCGTCACGTCCTCGCCGCGGAAGGCGATGCTGCCTGCCGTCGGCGGGTAGGTCCCGATGATAAGCTTGAACAGCGTGCTCTTGCCCGCGCCGTTCGGCCCGATCAGGCAATGGATCTCGCCCTCAGCCACCGCAAGGGCGACGTCCGACACGGCGGCAAGCCCTCCGAAGCTCTTCGACAGCGAGCTCGTTTCCAGGATCTGCGCCATGCTCAGGAACTCGTGGTTGCCACCCGGCGTCCCCGGAACAAGCGCCCGACCCCGCGCGCGACGCCGATGACGAACCCCTGGGGCGCGATCATCACCGTGGCGAGCAGCATCGCGCCCATGAGGACCAGCGCCGCCTGCTGGCTGTGCACGGTGATGGTCTGAAACGCCACCAGAATCAGGAACGACCCCACCAGCGTGGCGGTGATGTCGCCTCGGCCCGAGAATGCGACCCACACGATGGGCATGGCCGCGGCCGGCAGCCCGACGCTCGAAGGCGTGATGAACTGCCCCCAAGACGTGTACAGCACGCCGCTCAGGCCGGCCAGCGACGACCCGATGATGAAGGTCATGAGCTGGTACTTGCGCACGTCGTAGCCGAGCAGTTCGGCGCGCTGCGGGTCTTCGCGGATGGCAACGATGACGTTGCCGAAGCGGGAGTTCAGCAGCACGCGCAGCGCCAGATAGACGATCAGGATGAGACCGATGGCAAGGTAGTAGAGGCTGGAGCCTTCGAAGTACAGCGTCTCGCCTTCGAACCACGGGATGTTCAACGGCTCCATCCCCTTCATGCCGTTGAAGCCGTTCAAGCGCGCCTCGCCGATGCGCCATTCCGGGCCCGCGGTCTGCCCCAGGAAGAAGGCGAGCACGAGTGTCGCGGACAGCGTGACGATGCCGAAGAACACGCCGCCGACCCGCCCCCAGATCATGAAATAGCCCAGCACCAGCGCACTGACCGCGGCAAGCGAGATGGCGAGCGCGAGCGCGAGGATGGTCATGCTGCCGCCGCCCAGGTTGATGGCGAGCACGCCATACGAGTAACCGGCGATGCCGAAGAAGAACGTCTGCCCGAAGGACAGCATGCCGCAGTAGCCCCACATCAGGCACAGGCCCATCGCCATGAACACCCAGATGAGGAAGTAGGCGAAGTTCCCCACGTCGTAGGGGTCGGCGAACGCCGGATACGCCAGCGCGCTCGCCAGGACGACCAGGAAGGCCACCCAGAACGGCACACCGTTGCCGACCGTTTGCGGACCATTGACGAGCTTGAGCATGTCGCGCATCGGCAGCGTGTCAGCGGTGGAAACGGGTGAGGAACCCGGAAATGCCTTCTGGGAGAAGCCGGATGATGATGATCACCGCGACCAGCATCCCGATCTGGCCGATGATCTGGCCGGCCCAGGCATTTAGTGACGTGCGTACTGCCGCCAGAAGTATCCCCGCCGGTGCGGTGCCGAGCAGCACGTTCGCGCCGCCCACCACGACCGTCACGAAGCTTTCCACGATGAACGTCGCGCCCATGGTGGGAATGAGCGTCATCGTTGGCGCGTACAGCGCGCCGCAAAAGCCCGCGAGCGCCGCACCGATTCCGAAGCTAACCGCGTAGATTGTGCCGACCTTCACGCCCAGCGCCTGCGCCATCCGGGGATTCTGCATCGTCGCTCGGGCGTAAATCCCGAACCGGGTGCGCATGAAGATCACGTAAATCAGCGCGAGCGCCGCCACGGCACCGGCGAACAGGACCAAACGATAAACCGAGAACGTGTACTCGCCCACCATGAAGCTGCCCGGCGGGGTGCCAATGCCCTGCACGGAAGAACCCACCAGGATCAGCATGCCCTGCGTCACGACCAGGCTCAGGCCCCAGGTGGCGAGCAGCGAATCGAGCGGACGCGCGTAGAACTTGCGAACGATGCCGACTTCGACCATCACGCCGATCAAGCCGGCGGCGATGACTGCGCAAGCCTGCGCGAGCGGAAGGGGGAATCCGCCATGCACGAGGCCCACGGTCACGTAGGCCCCGCACATGATGAATTCGCCGTGCGCCATGTTGATGACGCCCATCATGCCGAACACGATGGCGAGCCCCGCGGCGGACAGAATCAGGAACGCGAAGACGTCCCCGAACTGATACAGGACGGAAAAGATCTCGACGAATATGGAATCCATGGCCGCTCGATCGAATCAGGCGGTGGCGCACCGCGCAGGGCGCGCCACCGGGACCACGGTACCGATTACTTCTTCGGCAAATCGCTGGGCGAATACTGTTTCTGGTCGTTTTTCTTGGTGAGATCGCAGCCGATCTGCCCCAGCCAGTAGGGCTGGATGACGCCGTAGTCCTTCACCACTTTCACGTTGTGCTTCGCGTCGACCGCGATCAAACGCATGCGGTGAGACGTGTGCTGGCTCTTCGGATCGATGCAGATCTGGCCCTCGGGCGCTTCGATGCAAGCCTTGCCCGTGGCGATGACCTTGCGCAGATCGGCCAGCTTTGTCGACTTGGCCGCCTCGACCAACTGCTTGTACTGATAGACGGCGGTGTACGCGTTGTAGCCCATGTCGTTGATGTACGTCTCGTTCGGGAACTTGGCGTGCCAGCGCTTCTTGAAGTCGTTCGCTTGCGGCGTGTCGATCTCCTCGAACCAGTTCGCGACCGCGTGCATGTTGTTGAGGGCGGGCGGAGCGAAGCGCTTGTGCTCGAAGCCCAGCATGATCTTGATCGACGAGCCCATAGGCAGGTTCAGCTTGGCCGCCGCGGCCTGCTCGAAAAACGAGTCCTGCGCCGCGCCCACGTTGATCGTGAGAATCCAGTCGGGCTTCGCCTTCTGGATGTTCTGGATCGTCTGCGCGAATTGCGAAACGCCGAGCGGAATGAACTCCTCGCCCACCACGGTGCCGCCCAGGTCCTTGAGGATCATGCGGTTCCATTCGGCCGAGAGTTGACCGAAGTTGTAGTCGGCCGCAATCACGTACACCTTCTTGCCGAACTTCTCGACCATGTAGGGAATCAGCGTCGAGAACTGCTGTTCCGGCACGGCGCCGTTGCTGATCATGCCGGCGTCGCACACCCCGCCTTCATACTGGTTGGTGTAGATGTACAGGATGGTCGTCCGGTCCATGATCGGGCGCACGGCCTCGCGGGACGCCGAGGTGATGCCGCCGATCAGGACATCGACCTTGTCCTTGCCGGTCAGGCGGCGGGCGAATTCCTGATAGCGCGCGTTGTCGCCCTGCGGGTCGAGGTGGATCAGCTCGATCTGCCGCCCCATGATGCCGCCGGCCTTGTTGATTTCCTCCACGGCCAGCAGCGAGCCGTTCAACTTGGGCTTGCCCATGAGGGCGAGATCGCCCGATACGTCTTCCAGCAGACCGATCTTGATCGGGTCCGCGGCCATGGCCGGTGCGGCCAGCATGGCGGCGACCGACGCGGCACCGGCGAATACGAGTAGGCTTCTTCTGAGTTCCATGCGGGCTCCTGTTTACTGTTGAACAGCGGTCTTCTTGTGTGCCGTGCCGGACGCTCGGTCTGCCTTCGAGACGAATTAGAGGAGCGGCGGCACAGGTGCTTCGTCCCGATCGACGACCAGGATTCGACTCATAAATTCGGATGCTTGCGGTGCCAATCGGTCGCCTGCTGGTAGGCCCAGCCCGCACGCACGAGGAGTTCCTCTTCGAAATGCCGTGCGACGAACTGGAACGCGATCGGCGTGCCTTGCGCGGTGAACCCGGCCGGTAGGGTGATGGTGGGGCTGCCGGTCATATCGAACGGGCAGGTGTAGCGCAGCAAGGCCGCGATCAGATCCGGGTCCTCGCCCAGCTTAGCCATCTGAGCGACTGTGGGCGAGGCGACCGCGGTGGCCGGGATGACCAGCAGGTCGATGCTTTGGAACAGGCTTTGCACGCGGCCGCGGAAATCGTTCCGCCGCAGCACGATCTTCTGGTAGTCCATCCCACTCTGGCTGCGGCCCAGGTCGATGATGCCCGACAGCCCCGGACCGTATTCAGCCTTGCGCGACGGATAGGTGGCTTCGTGCGCCACCGCAGTCTCCACCCCGCACAGCGGGAACCAGTCGGCGATGACCGGCTCGGGATCGGGGAACGACACCTCGCGGATCTCGCCGCCCTGACCGGCGATGACCTTGAGCGCGTCGGCCAGCGTTTGCTTCACCGCGTCTTCGACGCGATTCGTGTTCCATTTCGAATCCACTCCGATGCGCAAGCCGCGGATCCCGCGCGTCATGCCGGCGAGATAGTTCGGCACGGGTTCCAGGCTTGCGGTGGGATCGTTGTCGTCGGCCCCGGCGATGGCGGACAGCATCGCGCCGGCATCGGCCGCACTGCGCGTCATCGGACCGATGTGGTCCAGCGTGGCCGCCAGCTCGAACACGCCGTAGCGGCTGACCCGGCCCCACGTGGGCTTGAGACCGGTGCAGCCGTTGGCCGCGGAAGGAAAGCGGATCGAGCCGCCAGTGTCGGAACCGAGCGAGCCGTAGCACAGCCCCGCGGCGGTCGCCACGCCCGACCCGCTCGAGGAGGCGCCGGACCAGTGCGCCTTGTTCCAGGGGTTCACCGGCGGGGTGATCTTCGGGTGATGGTCGGCGTAGGCGCCCTCGGTGAGCTGCAGTTTGCCGAGAATCACCGCGCCGGCTTCGCGCAGCTTGCGCACGACCGTCCCATCCCGGTCCGGCTTGAAGTCGCGATGGATCGTCATGCCGGCGGCGGTGGGGACGCCCTTGGTCCAGCACAGATCCTTGACGGCGATCGGCACGCCGTGGAGGGGGCCGCGCACCGCGCCCTTGCCGATCTCGGCATCGGCGCGACGGGCATCTTCCAGGGCCGAGTCCGCCATCATCGTTGCGTAGCTCTTGAGTGTGCCGTCGAGTTTCTGGACGCGATCGAGCTGCGCGCGCGTGGCTTCGACGGACGAAACTTCCTTCGATTGAATCCGCCTGCCGATGTCGAGAAGTTCCAAATAGTGCCAGCCAGCGTCGCTCATGATCCTGGTGTCCTCAAATGGGTCTGGTTACCCGGTGTGCAAAAAAGTTTACTGTCATTCGACGACACAAGCAACGACCAACGTGCGCGAGACGACGACCCGCGCGCTCTGTGTGGTCGAGCACACTCATCGAACCTGGGCGAGATCGCGAAAGCGCCAGATTCGCCGCGGTCGACAGGAGATGCCGGCAGGTCAGCTATTCACCAGATACTTCTTGCTGATCGCGGCGCCGACGGTGTACTTCGGATCCACGAAGTTGCCGAGCCGGACCTTGCCGCACTGGCTCAGCATCATGTAGGCGTCCCACTTGTCGAAGCCATAGTCCCGCTCCATCCACAGCACGAGCTCGCGGTAGGCGATGCGCGCGGCGTCCTCCAGCGGACGCGTGCTGCCGATCGCCATGATCACTTCCTCGTTCTCTAGGCGCGGCCACTCGATCGTATAACCTTTGATGAGCTCGACGTGGATGGTCGTCACGGTGGCGTATTCTACGGCGACGCCGCACACCTCGCCGTCGCCCTGGCAGGCGTGCGCATCACCGATGAACAGGCGTGCGCCGGGCGAGCGCACCGGCAGATACGTGATGCTGCCGGGCCCCATGTCGGGCAGGTCCATGTTGCCGCCATGATTGTCCGGCGTCAGCGAGTTGATGGAATCGAGCTCGGGCGAGCAGCTGAGCGTCCCGATGTGGGGCTTGTACGGCAAGGTAACCCGATCGCTCCAGTAGACGAACTTCTCGTCCACCTTGATCTTGCGCACGATCTCCGGCAGGGGATCGTTCAAGGTCGCCGTGAAGTAGGTGCCGGTGAGGGCGCCGAACTCCGGAATCATGCAGCAGGTGCCGCGGGGATTCGGGCCGCGCGGGGTCATCGATTCGATATGCACGGCGATGGCGTCGCCCTTCTCCGCGCCCTCGATCATGATGGGGCCGTTCTGCGGATTCAGAAACGGCATGCGCAGGGTCTTGGTCGGGAGATCCTTCTCCGTCTTAATCGCCCCCTCGAACGCGTCGCGCGTCTCGACCACGACGCGATCGCCTGGCTTGATGGTCATCACAGGCTCGGAGTAGGGCCCCATGGTGTAGTGATACCGACCCTGCCTGGCTTCCGTCAGCTCGTGGGTCGCTCCCACTTTTCCCTTCGCCACTCCGCGGGCAAACATGATCGAATCCGCAAGCCAGTTACCCATGTCCTGTGTCCTGTGAGTGAAGGATCAACTCGAGAAGCCGGAACGACGATCGAACGGCGGATGGGAACCGTAACACACACCCGCGCGCGGCTCAAGACGCCGCGTCGCATCGGCCCGGGGAGGCAGGAGCAGCCGCCGCGGGAGAAGGGCCTGGGGCCAGTCAACATCGAGGCACCGCGATGACGGGTGGGTCAGCGTCGTGGTGTTGGGCGAGCCAGGCAAAGCTTGGCCGACGAGCCGGTGGGAGGGGCTCGGCAAACGGCGCGCGTGAAAGTGCGCCGGGCTACCAGCCTAGGCGCTGGTCGAAAACGAACTCGGCACGGGCGCTGGGGCGTCATCCCAGATGGGCAGCAGCTCGGGTGCGTGCGCGGATCTCAAGTACACCGTCGGTGCTGCGATCAGCAAAAAGTATCGGGCGAAGAGGTAAACTGCCGGCACAGGCGGTCGGATCGAGAAGAGGGGGGAGAGACATGGCCAGTCGCAAGGAAGTCACGCCGGCCGCGATCGGCGTACTCGCAGGGTATGCGGAGCTCCCGCTCGCGCCCGGTCGCGAAGCAGTCATCATCGGGACGCTGGAGGCGTGGATCAAAGACGCTAACGAGTTGAGCCGGAAGATGAGCGCCGAGAAATATCGGGACCTCATTCCGGCAACGGTCTTCAGCCACCCGATCGACCCTGAAGAGGACCGCTGAAATGGGCAAGGCTGCGGGTGAACTACTGGAACTGTCGCTTGCGCAAGCGGCGCGCCTCGTCAAGACCCGGGAAATCTCCCCAGTAGATCTGGTCGGCGTCAGCCTGGATCGGATCAGAGCCGTCAATGGCCGGCTGTCCGCCTACATATCCGTTTTCGAGGACGAAGCGCGCAAGGTCGCCAAGGCGGCGGAGACCATGATCATGGCTGGCCACGATCTCGGCCCGCTGCATGGCATACCGATCGCGCTGAAGGACAACCTCGCCGTCAAGGGATTCAGGACGACCGCGGGCAGCAAGGTTCTCGAGAATTGGATACCCGATCACGATGCGACAGTGACCGAAAGGCTGCGCCGCGCCGGCTCTATCTTTCTCGGCAAGTTAAACATGCACGAATTTGCCTGGGGCGGAACCTCGGACAATCCGCACTACGGTGCCGTGCGCAATCCCTGGGACACTGAACGATTTCCGGCCGGATCGAGCGGCGGTTCGGGCGTGGCGGTTGCCGCGAGAACATGCTATGGCGCGATCGGCACGGACACGGGCGGATCGATCCGATTGCCTTCGGCGATCAACGGGGTGGTAGGCATTCGGCCTACCTACGGGCGCGTGAGCAACCACGGAATCATCCCGCTGGCCTGGAGCATGGACACCGCCGGTCCGATGACGCGCACGGTCGAGGACTGCGCGATCATGTTCAACGCGATCGCCGGTCACGATCCAAAGGACGTGACTACATCCAGGGCGATTACCACCGATTACACCGAGCCTTTGCAGCGCGGCGTCAAAGGCCTGCGCATAGGCGTGGTACCCGGCTATTTTTTTCATCATCTACAACCGCCCGTGCGCGACGCAGTGAAGGGTGGACTGAAGACGCTGGAAGGCCTTGGGGCCGAAGTCGTCGACGTCAATATCGAAAACATCCACGGCAATATTTCGGCGCAACTGACCATCGAGGCGGCCGAGCCGAGCACTTATCATCAGCGCTGGCTGCGCGAGCAGCCGGACAACTACGGCGCGGACGTCCGGTCGCTGCTCGAAATCGGCGAAATGCTGCTGGCGACACACTATCTCCAGGCGCAACGCTATCGGACCCTGCTACGCCAGGAATTTCTCGAAGCTTTCAAGAGAGTCGACGTGTTCATTTGTCCGACGCTGCCGTTTACAGCTACCAAAGTGGGCGCAATGAAAGTGGTGATCGAGAACGGCGTGGAAGAAGACATGCTGTCCGCCATCATGCAGTTCACCGGCGTGCCGAGCCTGACTGGATTACCCTCCTTGAATGTGCCGTGCGGCTTCGATCACGACGGACTCCCGGTCGGCATGCAGATCATCGGTCCACCCTTCGACGAAGCATTGCTGTTCAGGATCGGAGCGGCATTTCAGTCTGCCACCGATTTTCACACGCGCGCCCCTACCCTGTGATCGGCGGGTTCGTGGGTGGAAACGCTGGGACACATGATGTGGCGGGTCGCGTGTCTCAGACCGACTTGGCGACCTCGCGCAACCGCAGCTCGAGGTAGAACCGTTCCGCGGGAATTCGCGCGAGCTCGATGGTGTTGACCATCAAGTGGGCGCGCTGCAGGTTGATACCCTCACCGGCCGCATCGGTCGCTAGCAGTACCTGGACCTCGGGGTCGTGTCGGAAGGATTCCTGCACGGCCATGCGATCCTCACGCCCCATGCTGCCGTGGATGCATACGACGGCCTCTTTGCGGCCGAGCAGCGTGGCGATGCGGCCTTCCAGATAGTTCAGTGTGTCGCGGTGTTCGGTGAAGATCACCAGCTTTTGGCGCGGGGACGGTACTAGGCGCGCCGCCGCAGGCTGGGTATAGGCGGGCGGACCGGGCTCGGCCATGCTGTTGGCGACCGCCGCGGGAGTGAAGATCTCGCCCAATAGGCTCGCCAGCTCACGCCACTTTTTGTCTTCGCCGCTACGGCGGACGGCTAGCGAAAGTGATTCCAGCCGCTTCAGCGTATCGATCTCGGCCTTGAGTTCGACGATGGTCCGAGCAGCGGTTGCCTGGTCGAGGATCTGCTCCTCGGCGGACTCGACCTCGTTGTCGGGCGCATCCTCGAGATCTTCAACATCCTCGGGGTCCAGTACGGGTACGGACGCTGCAAGCTCGGAAGCGACCGTGGCGGCGCGCTGGAGCAGCTCCAGCTCCCGCAGACGGCTTTCGAGTCGCTCGCGCCGTCGCCGCAAGGACTGGTAGATCGCTTCCGGCGAGGAGGCGAGCCTGCGCTGGAGGATGGTCAAGGCAAAGCCGACCGTACCAGCTCTCTTGTCGTTCTGGAGCGCCTCGGCGCGGTTGAACTCCTCGCGTACATACTCAGTCACCGAGGCGTAAAGCTGGGCCTCGGCCTGAGACAACTTGTACGGCACGGTATTGGCGATCCGTTCCGGGAAGAGCGGGGTCGCATCGAACTTCAGCAGGCTCTCCTTGACCATGCGGCGCATGAGGTCCGAAACGTCTACCGGATGCACCCCATCCCGGAACCGGCCTTCAAACCGGTCACCGTCCAGCAGCGCCATAAACAGTTGGAAGTCCTCCTCCTTCCCGTTGTGCGGCGTGGCCGTCATCAGCAGGAAATGCCGCGTCAAAGTGGAAAGGAGCTGGCCGAGTCGATAGCGCTTGGTGAACTTGATCTCGCCACCGAAAAACGTGGCCGACATCTTGTGCGCCTCATCGCACACGATGAGGTCCCACCGGCCATCCGGAGCCTTGAGCTTGTCCTGTACGTCCTCGTTTCTGGAGAGCTTGTCGAGGCGCGCAATGACCAGGTTGGTCTCCAGGAACCAGTTGCCTGTGCGGGCGGCTTCCAACTTGTCGTTGGTGAGGATCTCGAACGGCAGATGGAAACGTCGGTAGAGTTCGTCCTGCCATTGTTCTGCGAGGCTGCCAGGACAGACCACGAGGCAGCGCTGGAGGTCGCCGCGTGCGATCAGCTCCTTGATCAGCAAGCCCGCCATGATGGTCTTGCCGGCGCCTGGGTCGTCCGCCAGCAGAAAGCGCAGCGGCTGGCGCGGGAGCATAGCCTCGTAGACCGCGGTGATCTGGTGCGGCAGCGGCTCGACTACGGAGGTGTGTACGGCCAAGACCGGGTCGAACAGGTGGGCCAGCCGAATGCGGTGGGCTTCGGAGACAAGGCGGAAGAGGGCCCCGTCGCCATCGAAACTCCACGGGCGGCCTGACTCCACGACTTCCAGGCGAGGTTCGTCGTGGCGGTAAAGAAGTTCATTGGCGACCTTGCCCGCAGGTGTCTTGTAGGTGAGCTCAAGGGCTTCCGATCCGAACCATTGCACGTTGACGACCGTGACCAGGGAATCGGGGAGGATTCCTCGGACTACTGTGGTCGGTAGCAAATCTTCGAGACGTGCCATGTTTTGTCGCTATTGGCCTCGTACCCACGCCTCATAGCAGTTGGGAGCGCCAAGCTCGGTTCCTCGAGGAACCATTGGGCGGGCTAAGAAAGCCGATGGCGTCGGGATATTACCCGCGACTGCCAAGCAAGGTGCACACCCAGGCAAGCCGAGACGTCCGATGAGAACGGAGCGTCGGTTGGTCCCTGATAGCGTGCTTGTGGGGAAGAATGCGCTGACGGCGCGGCACCGACAGCGCTCTGAGCGCGCCGGCTGGTGACTCATTGGTGACTTTGAGGGAAGGGGTTGCGCCGGCATCGAGCGCAACCTATTGAGAATATGGCGCGCCCGGCAGGATTTGAACCCACGAACATCCCGCTGGAAATTTCAAGCGTCCGCGGCGGGCCGAAGCTGGTAGTCGCGTCCGTGCTTGAGCATCGACCAGATCACCCGCACCATGTGTCTTCCCAGCGCACGGACAGCCTGGTTATGGGTCTTGCCCTGGGCGCGCTTCTTCTCATAGAAAACGCGTGAGATGGGGACCTGTTCGACGTGACGTGCCACCGCCACCATCATCGCGGCCTTGGCCCGCGTGTTGACCTGTCGTGGCGGTTTGGACCCCTCGGCATCGCCAGACCTGTTGTCCAGCGTGGCCATACCCAGGTACACCGCCAGGCTGGCCTCGCCCGCAAACCGCTCCAGCGTGCCGATCTCGCCGGCCAGCTCGCCGCTGCAGGTGTTACCGAAGCCAGGAATGGTGTCGAGGCGTCGAGCAATTTCTGAACGCCCCACCAGCGCCGCGATGGCCTGATCTAGGGCTTGGATTTGGCCCTTGAGCTCGAGCACGCGCTGCGCATCGATCACAATCATCGGGCCTACCCACTCAGCCTCCGGCGAGAACACGGCTTGCTTCTGCCACGCCTGGATCACTGAGGCGTACTTCCTGCCCACGCCCTCCAGGCTCAGCAGCGTGCTCTTGCGCAGTCCCGCGATCTTGCGCAGATCCTCCCGGCTGGCCAGCAGGCTCAAAAACCACAGATTGTCCGCCTCTCCGGTGATGGCCAGTAGCCCGGGGCACACGGCCTGCAGATCTGCCTGCAGCCGGTTGAGCACCCGCCCCTTCTCACCTACCAGCTGCCGGCGCCGACGCGTCAAGCGCTTGAGCTTGTCGTTCTCCACCGGCACCGCGGCCACCTCCTGCAGCACATTGCGCGCCACTCGCAGTTGCCCGCGCAGCCGAAACAGCTCCAGCATGCGCCGCGTGTCGATGGCATCGCTCTTGGAGGGCGCCGGAAAGATCTCCTTGTAACGGGCCAGCTTGAGGTTGTTGACGTTGTACAACCGCCACCCGCGCAGCAGTACCTGGCGGTCCAGCGGCCGCGCCCAGCCGTTGTAGCCTTCCATGGCCACCGCCACTGGCCAGCCGAACTTCACTCGTAGTCGCTCAATACGGGCAAAGAAATCGGCCAACCCCACCACACTGTGCTCGACGTCGAACTCTTCGAGCAACTCCCCGGCAGCATCGCCCACCGCAACTCGATGCCGTCGGCATCCAACATCCACTGCAACCTGAAGCTGAGGACTGATCATGACTGTGCCTCCTCATGTCAACCAGACCGCTTCATCCGCACGTCTCGTCTACACTCAGAGCCACAACACAGGGCACCATCCCGGCAGGCGTAGCGGATGATGCAGACGACGGGGGCAGCACTTCGTGGGCAAGTAGTCGGCTCAGCCGCTACGGACCCCCTGAGCTACACCCCCGTCAGAGACAAATGCTACGCCCCTAACAGGCTACCGTCATCCGCACAATTTCCAGGGTAGACCCCCCGGTTCGTAGCCCGAGCTTCGAACTACGGTCCTTCTAAATCAATACCCTGCAACGCCCGCACCCCTTCTGAACGTACCCACGCAACGCGTAACGAAGCCTCGCAGCAGCGCGTTACGTTCTGGCTCGCTGCTGGATACCCCGTAGCTTTCAGCACATCGACCGCCGGTTTGCGTGTTGCGTACTCCAAATCCCAAGGCCGAAATAAGTTTGAGGCCGGATGGAGGTCGGCTGTGGAAGTCGAAAGGGCCGGACGCGACTCGGTGCCGCCACGTCGAGCTTGAGAGCCGGACGTTCACAACGTGTGCTGCGCGGCTAAGGGGAGTCATCGGGTTTCGGCAGATTCGAGCGAGCAGATTTCCGGCATCAGCGAGCCGGTTGGCGCGCTTCCGTCGTTCCCGCAAATGCCGCCTGCAACCCAGCGATGTCGATCTTGACCATCTTCATCATCGCGTCCGACACCCGCTTGGCCTTGGCTCGATCGGGGTCAGCCATCATCTCGCCGACAACGGTCGGGACGATCTGCCACGAGAGGCCGAAGCGATCTTTCAGCCAGCCGCACTGCTCGGCCGAGCCGGCCTCGAGAAGGGCGTTCCAGTAGCGGTCGAGTTCGGCCTGATCGCCACAATTCACGACGAACGACACCGCGTGGTTGAACGGGTCGAGCGGCCCCGCGCTCATGGCAATGAAGGGCTGGCCGAACAGAACGAACTCGACGATCTTCACCGATCCGGGCGGGCCGCTGGGCGATTCGCTCGGCAGCGCTGTGACGCGGGTGACGCGTGAGTCGGGAAAGACGGAGGCGTAGAAGGCGGCGGCCTCCTCGGCCTCTTTCGAATACCAGAGAAAAGGGGTGATCTTCTGCATCGGCTTCTCCTGTAAACGGTGATTGGAGGAACGCGGCTGCCGGTCGGCTTCACGGGTATAGAAGCTTTGACCCTCGCGCGGTCGTGGTTCCCACTCACTAGTCGATTGGCGGGGCGCCGAATCGACATCGGCCCGGCACACTTTTCAGAGGGAGGCCTGGAACTATTTCGCCGCGGTTCGCGCCATGGCGGTTAGCGACCCTGAGCAGACCTACGATGTGCTAACTCAACCAACTACTTTGTGCTTCCGTCCGACTGTGTATGTGACGCCGCTGGGTCCGCATTGCTCAGCGTGTTCGCAGCCTGCCTCCATTGAAAAGATATCTCCGCTCCGGTAGGTGCGGCTCACTCCGGCGCAAGTCAGCGTAATCTCACCGGCGAGCACTTTTGCTCGCACGTCGAACGGATGAGAATGCTGTTCGACGCGCTTATTACTTTCCACCGACTTGGTCTCAATGTCCGAAAAGCCGTCGCGCTCCAAATCGTCTTCGAAGGTTTGTGTCTTCACGGTAGCACTCATCGGGTCATGGATCTGGCGCATTTTGCGCGATTACAGAACGTTCGAACCCATCGACTCCAAATGACCGGTTTTGGCGAAAGCCGCCAGCCGCAGTGAGCCGGTATCGACAGCCGCCTTCAGGCGGCTCAGGGGGTGTGGGCGCCTT
>Ga0209705_10000439_pt1 | contig 21708 bp, 17 predicted proteins | sample PPLLaktember2015_5_FD_187262 | JGI IMG/M metagenome (GOLD analysis project Ga0209705, IMG submission 187262) | Freshwater sediment microbial communities from Prairie Pothole Lake near Jamestown, North Dakota, USA - PPLs Lake P8 Core (1) Depth... | ecosystem: Environmental > Aquatic > Freshwater... | reverse complement strand
TGTGCCTCTGCGATTCGGCCGTAGGCCTCAGGTGCTGTGGCCCCGCACCTTCTCGTACGTCACCGAGGTCTTCAGCCGGTCCTCGGGAATCGCGTAGTACTCGCGCAGGACGGCCTCCGAGCTCTCGGACAGGCGGTAGCCCTTCTTCTCCAGCAGCGCACGCGCCTTGTGGTTGGCGGCGTAGGTGCCGATCACTATGCGTGTGGCACGGGCCTGCTGCTCGAGGTGCTGCAGCAGTGCGCTGCCCACGCCCTGGTGCTGCCACGCGGGCGGCACATAGCCGTGACGAATCAATGCCACGTCCTTGACGTGCTCCAGCCCCATGACGCCGACCAGACGCTCGTCTGCGAAGGCGCCGTACCAGGTCATCCGCAAGCCCTCTGCAGCGAAGTCGGCCGCGGTCATCTCCGGGCCGTGCAGCTGGTCGGCTGGAAGGAACTCCGCGTACCAGCGTGCGGCTTCGTTGATCACGGCCAGCGCGGCGGCGGCGTCTGCGTGTGTGAGTGGGCGAAAGGAAAACATCGGCGAGCAGGGATCATCCACGGGCGCGTCTCGAGCTTTGGACCGCTGTTCGGTGTCTCGCAGCGACACAGCGGAGGCCAGCCGCAGCGAATGCTAGCATGCGGCCGATGCAACGCAACAGTCAAACCGAGCGGCCGGAGAGCCCGGGGATGAGGACTCGGCGGCCTCCACGCGCGGCGAGGATCGTCCCGTACGGCTGGGGTCTTCGAGGCGTCGCTCGATTCGCATCCGCCGCCTGCGCGCTGCTGCTCGCGGCCTGCGCCAGCGTCCGCCCCGATTATCCTCGCGAGGCGTCCTACGCCATGGCCGATCCCGGCGAGACCGAGCTCGGCCGCAGCATCGCGCATGCAGAGGCAGAGCATCCTGGCGAATCGGCCTTCCATCTGCTGCCTGCCGGTGCGGACGCCTTCATAGCTCGCGCCGCGGGTGCCGAGGTCGCCCAGCGCACGCTCGACGTGCAGTACTACATCGTCCACGACGGGCTGACCACCCGTATCCTCATCGACCGGCTGCTCCAGGCAGCGGACCGGGGCGTGCGCGTGCGATTGCTGATCGACGATACCGCCAGCCACGGCAACGACTACAACGTCGCCCGTATCAGCGCGCATCCCAACGTCGAGGTGCGCTTGTTCAACGCCCTTTATGGCGGGCGGGGCGGTGCTTTGCGGCGCGGCCTGGGCATGCTGGGCGACCTCGGGCGGCTCCACCGGCGGATGCACAACAAGATGTGGGTGGTGGACGGAACTGTGGGAATCGTCGGCGGGCGCAACCTGGGCGATGAGTACTTTGCGGCAAAGCAAGGCGTGAACTTCGCCGATCTCGACGTACTCGCCTTCGGACCGGTCGTGCACGAGCTGTCGGCGAGCTTCGACGCCTACTGGAACAGCCAGTGGTCCATCCCGATCGAGGCTTTCGTGACCAACCCGCCCGGCCCGGACGATCTGGCGCAGGCGCGTCGCGAGCTGAGCCGCTATGTGTCTTCGCCCGAGACACAGAATTCGGACTATGCCCGCCGGCTGCGGGCCTCGCAGTTCATGGCCGATCTGCTCGGGCGCAAGCTGCCGGTGGTATGGGCCAGAGCCAATGCCGTCTGGGACGATCCGGACAAGATCGGTGCCGAAGGCCGGCCGGACGAGTCGCTGCTGCTCACGACGAAACTGCGCGAGCTCGTCGGCACCGTGGAGCGCGAACTGCTGCTCGTGTCTCCCTATTTCGTGCCAGGCGAGGGGGGCGTGGCCATGCTCGCGGCCCAGGTGCGACGCGGTGTGCAAGTCACCGTGCTGACCAACTCGCTGGAGGCTACGGACGTTGCCGCGGTGCATGCCGGCTATGCGCCCTACCGTGCGGACCTGGTCCGAGGAGGAGTCCATGTCTACGAGATGCGCGCGAGCGCCGGCGCTGCCAAGGCCAACACCGATCGCTCGCTGGCCATCGGGTCGTCGTCTGCCAGCCTGCATACCAAGTCCATCGTATTCGATCGCAGCTCCATCTTCATCGGGTCTCTGAACCTCGACCCCCGTTCGAAGCTGTGGAACACGGAGCTGGGCATCTACGTCGAGAGCCCGGAACTGGCCGAGCAGGGGGCGAGACTGTTCCAGGCAGGGATGCGCCCGGTGCAGAGTTACCGGCTCGAGCTGCAGGGTGCTACGCCTGATAGCGGGGGCGGCCGGCTGGTATGGGTCACAGAAGAAGATGGCGAGCGAAGAATCTACGCCTCCGAACCGGCGGGCCTCTGGCGCCGCTTCTCCGCCTGGTTTACCGGGCTGATCGCGCCGGAGGAGATGCTGTAGCGGCACGGCCGAAGGCAGCATCGCAATATCCCGGAAAGGCTAGACCGGACTCTCGCATCGCAACGTTTCACGGCAAGGAATGCCACGCCCGGTGGGCATGGTCCGTAACCCCGATCCGGGCGCGCGGTTGCTGCATGGGAGCAGGAGTGTCCGTGAGGGGTGTTGCATCGCCCATTGGCCGGAGTGCGGGAGTAAACTGACTCTCCAGTTCGGAGGTCTCCCAGTGCAACATCGCCGCATCATCAATATTGAAACTCGTTACCTCGCCGCTGCCGTGTCGTTGGTGCTGAGCGGCGTCCTCGCCGCCGGCTGCGCCTCGACCAAGGTCCAGGCGCAGTGGGCTGATCCCCAGTTCGCCGATCACACCTTGCGCGGTGAGCGGGTGCTCATCGTCTGCGGTGCAGAGGAGGCCGCCATCAAGCGGATCTGCCAGGAAGAGCTGCGCGCACAAGTCTCGGCGTTGGGCGCCACTCCAGTGACCGGCTCGGAAGCCGACAACCTGACCCCTGGTCAGGGGTCCGCCGCCGAGCAAACGCTGGCTGTGGCGCGAAGCCTGAAAGCGAAGGCGGTGCTCGCGTCTATCGTTGCCCCGGAGGCCATGATCGTGAACCCCGGCCCTACCATTGGCATCGGCGTCGGCGGCGGGTCGGGCGGTTGGGGCGGCGGCACCTCGGTTGGAGGCGGGGTCGGTGTTTCGGTCCCGGTCGGTGGCGCAGGCGTGAACACGGCCTATGGCGCGAACCTGGTGCTGACCGACGTCGCTACTGGCAAGATGATGTGGACCAGCAAGGTGACAACGCCCGCCTCGCAGAACGTCAACGCGCAGATCGGTGCGCTTGTGAAGGTCGGCGTCACCGCCGCGCAGAGTGCCGGGCTGTTCTGACCAATCCTTCGAGCGGACACACGACCCTTCGAGCGGACACACGACCGTCGCCGTCAGGTCGCCACAGTCCGCCGGCCCGGACCGTCCGGTCTGCTGGCTGTTTCAGCAATGGTGGGCGAGCTCGTAGACGAAGGACGTCGGTGGCGACGTTTTCCTACAGATAGCGCTCCGCCTTGGCGACCAGACCCCTAGCCTCGCCGTCACGTATCCCAGAGGCGCCAGTGCGATCGCGCCGCGAGCGCCCCGACTCCGTCCGTTGGAGGCAGGCCGATGAAAGCCATCACCGTAGAGCCGAAGAAGCCAGGCACCGCGCGGCTCGAAGACGTCCCGGAGCCGGATGTGCGCGAGGGCGCGGTACTGGTCGAAGCTGTCGCCGTCGGCGTATGCGGCACCGATACCGAGATCGTCGAAGGCAAGTACGGCTGGGCGCCACCCAGTAAGACGCGCCTGGTTCTCGGCCACGAGTCGCTCGGGCGCGTGATCGACCCGGGGCCCGCCAGTGCGCTGAAGAAAGGCGACCTCGTGGTCGGAATCGTGCGCCGCCCCGATCCGGTGCCCTGCCCCAACTGCGCAGTGGGGGAGTGGGACATGTGCCGCAACGGCCAGTACACGGAGCGTGGGATCAAGCAGATCGACGGCTTCATGTCCGAGCGTTGGCGGATCGAGCCCGAGTACGCCATGAAGATCGACGCCTCGCTGGGCCTGCTCGGCGTGCTGCTCGAGCCGATGACGGTCGTCGCCAAAGCCTGGGAGCAAGTCCAGGCGGTCGGGCAGCGGGCGCTATGGGAGCCGCGCACCGTGCTGGTAACCGGGGCCGGTCCCATCGGGCTGCTCGCGGCCCTGATCGCGAAGCAGCACGGGCTCGAGATCCACGTCCTCGACCGCGTGGAGTCGGGGCCTAAGCCCCAGCTCGTTCAGACGCTGGGGGCGACCTATCACAGCGGTCGTGTCGCGAGTATCGGCTTCCAGCCCGACGTCATCGTCGAATGCACCGGTGCCGGGCAAGTAATCGCCGACTCCCTCAACGCTGTGGCTGCTGGCGGGGTGGTGTGCCTCACCGGGGTGGGGAGCGGCGGGCGCACCGTGGGGTTGCCGTTGGCCGACGCCGCAACGCAGATCGTGTTACGCAACAACGTTGTAGTCGGCAGCGTGAACGCCAACAAGCGTCATTGGTACAAGGCCGCGCAGGCGTTGGGTCGTGCGGACCGCGTCTGGCTCGCGCGGCTCGTGTCGCGGCGGGAGCGGCCTGAAGAATTCGCCCGTGCGTTGGAGCGCCAGCCTGAAGATATCAAGGTCGTTGTCGAGTTCGCGCAGGCATAGAAGCGCATGCTTCACGTCGTCGCAGGCGGCGCATCGGTCGACAAGAAGCTATTCATCGCATTCTGCTGAACGGCGGCTCGGCTTCGTCGCCAACTTTATCTCCGAGCGCCTGGTATTGCTCGATCGCCGCACGCGCATTAAACAGCATCCGCTCGCGGCCGAGTCGCTTGGCCAGCCCGGCGCGTCGTACGGTTTCGAGGACGCCGGGGTTCAGCCCCACCAGCCACACCACGGCGCCGGCTTCGGTCGCGCGTTTCTCGCCCTCCATGAGCGCCTGCAAGGCCGAGTATTCGAGATCGGGCACCCGGCTCATGTCCAGCGCCAGCACGCGCGGCTTGTGCTGCTCTACCAGCGCATGGACCTGATCGGCCACATATTGCGCGTTGACGAAGAACAGGCGCCCCTCCGGCCGCAGTATCAGCAGACCTTCAAAGGTCTCGTCGTCGGGGTGTTCGGGCGACAGCGGTCGCAGCACGTCGGCCCCGCGCTTGCGGCCGATGACGGACACGCGCGGCTGGGCGGTCTGGCTCGCCAGGCCGATCATCGACACGATGATGGCCACCACGATGCCCTTGAGGGTGCCGAACACCAGCACACCGGCACAGGCGATCAGCGCCCAGCGAAACTCCATCGAGCGCACATTGCGGATGGCGAGGAACTCCGCCGGCTGGATCAGTCCGACCGAATAGACGATGACCACCGCCGCCAGCGTGGCGTTCGGCAACAGGCCCAGTATCGGTGCGAGCAGCAGCATGGTGGCCAGCGCGGTGGCCGCGGTCACCAACGATGCCTTTTGCGACTGCCCGCCCGCGGAACGCACGACCGCGGTCTGCGAGGTGCCGCCGCCGGCCGGCATGGCACCCAGCAACGCGCCGCCCAGATTGGCGGCCCCGGTGGCGACCAGTTCGCGGTTGGCATTGATCGGCGGGTCGGCCGGGCGCGCAAAGGCGCGACCCGCCGCAATCGTTTCGGTGAAGCTCATCAGCGCGATCCCGAGTGCACCCGGCGCCAGTTCGGCAATCAGCTCAAGGTCCGGCAGCGTGAGAGCCGGGAATCCTTGCGGAATCAGGCCGACCGTCGAGACTCCCAGGGCGTGCAGGCCGAAGAGCCACGACGCCGCAATGGCGCCTCCCACCGCGACCAGGGGGGCCGGGGAATGCGGCCACAGCCGCTCCATGCCGATCAGTATCGCGAACGTCGCCGCGGCCACCGCCAGCGTGAGCAACGAGGTCTCGGGCAGATGTTGCCCAACGCTCACGAGATCGCGGAAGAAACCGTGCTTGTCGATGTGCAGTCCGAGGAGCTTCGGCACCTGGTCGAGCACGATCACCAGCCCGATCCCCGCCTTGAAGCCGGTCAGCACCGGCGTGGAGATGAAGTTGGCGACGAATCCCAGGCGCATCAGCCTCGCCAGGAGCAGCATCGCACCGACCAGCGCCGTCAGCGTGGCGGCCGCCGCGACGAGCTTCGCCGGGTCGCCGTCCGGCACGGTCAGACCGAGCTGCGTGCCGGCCAGGATCGCCAGAGTGGTGGTGGAACTGACGCTGAGCACGCGCGACGAGCCGAGCAGCGCGTAGATCACCATCGGGATGAAGGCGGTGTAGAGACCGACCGCAACGGGCAACCCGGCGACCGTCGCGTAGGCCATTGCCTTGGGCAAAACGACGGCCGCAGCCGTCAGACCGGCCACCACGTCGAAGCGCAACGTCGGGGGAGCTGGCTCGCTCGCCGTCGTCGCCATCGGAGATTTGTTCATGAGCTGTGCGCTCGGTTGCTGGGCGAACTCAACTGCGGATCTGGTTCCGCAGCGAACTGTTGAACCAGATTGCGCTTCATTCCCCGCCCTTCTTGCCTGCGGCGTGCCGGGTCACTGCATCTGGCACCGCGCAGCCCGCCGCACTCCGACCAGAAGCGTTCCGGCTCACGTCGACGGCGAACTGGGAGCGGAACGTGTTCGCATCCGCGACCAAGAGACTCGATTCCTTTTCGATGACGCCGCCGACGTGGTAGGGCAGACCGCAGTTTGCGTACGAGACATACGGTCCGCGCTCCACCATGAGGATTTCGACTTTCTCGTCCAACCTGCGCAGGCGAGCCGCGCACGACGCGCCGCCAGCCACCCCGCCAACGATGATGTCATGGGTGCCCTCGTGATTTCCATTCTGATCGAACCCCTCCGACGCTCGACGCTTCATTTCCGTTTCAACCCATTACCGCGGGGGGCTCCGCCATTCACATGCTGCTCATGTACCCCCGACTAGCCTTTGATATGGATCAATGACCCCCGCACTCGCGTTCGATATACCGCAGTGAACGTCCTGGGTCATTCGTCGGAACCTTTTGTATCAACGCGCGGTCGGAGCGCTGCTCGAGGCTCCGCCAAGCACGTGGAACGGCTACGCCGGGGCATTGCGTAGTTTTCGTATGATCGAATTGGAGATGCAACGCATGGACCCTGTGATCGTGGATGTGACGGAACAAAAGCGCTTGAATGACGTGCGTGAGGCGCAGATCCCGTGGAAGAAATGGGGACCCTATTTGAGCGAAAGGCAGTGGGGTACGGTCCGCGAGGACTACAGTGAGGATGGCAACGCGTGGAACTACTTCACCCATGACCAGGCGCGCTCACGAGCCTACAAGTGGGGTGAGGACGGGCTCGGCGGACTGTGCGACGACAAGCAGAGGCTGTGCTTTGCGCTGGCGTTGTGGAACGAGCGCGACCCGATATTGAAGGAGCGCCTGTTCGGGCTCACCAACAGCGAGGGCAACCACGGCGAGGATGTGAAGGAGTACTACTTCTACCTCGACAGCACGCCGACCCACTCGTACATGAAGTATCTCTACAAATACCCGCAGCGGGAGTTTCCCTACCGCGACCTGGTCGAGACCAACCAGAGCAGGTCGCGGGAGGAGATGGAGTACGAGCTGCTCGACACCGGCGTGTTCGACGATGACCGGTATTTCGACGTGTTCGTGGAATACGCCAAGGCCGGTCCGGAAGACGTGCTCATCCGCATCACCGTGCACAATCGCGGCCCGGAAGCGGCGCGGCTGCGTCTGTTACCGACGCTGTGGTTCCGCAACACCTGGTCCTGGGGCGAGGATGATCGAAAGCCATCGCTGCGCGAGGTGGGGACGGGCGCCCTTCAGGCCACGCACCCTGAGCTGGGCGAATACCGGCTGCTTTGCGATGGGGCTCCGGAGCTGCTCTTCACCGAAAACGAGACCAATGCGCAGCGTCTCTGGGCCCAGCCCAACGCTTCTCCCTACGTCAAGGATGCGTTCCACGCCTACGTCATCTCGGGACAGGCCGGGGCGGTGAATCCCGCCAAGACGGGGACCAAGGCCGCAGCCCACTATGTCCTCGACGTGCCCGCCGGCAGCAGCAAGACGGTCCGGCTGCGGCTGGCAGCCGGCGAGACTAAAGATGCCTTTGGCGATTTCGAGAAGATCTTCAAGAGCCGCATCGCCGACGCCGACGAATTCTACGAGCGGATTGCGCCCAAATCGCTGACCGAAGATCAGCGCCGGGTACATCGCCAGGCGTTGGCCGGAATGCTGTGGGGCAAGCAGTACTACTACTTCGATCTGGAACGCTGGCTGCGCGACCACAAGAGTCATCCGTTGCTCGAGGCCGCGCGCCACGACGTTCGGAACACGGAATGGTTCCACATGCTGAACGCCGACGTGATCTCGATGCCGGACAAGTGGGAGTATCCCTGGTATGCCGCCTGGGACCTGGCTTTCCATACGGTCGCGTTGTCGGCGGTGGATTTCGATTTCGCCAAGGAGCAGCTGCTGTTGATGCTGCGCAGCCTGTACTTCCACCCGAGCGGACAGATTCCCGCCTACGAGTGGAACTTCAGCGACGTGAATCCGCCGGTGCACGCCTGGGCCACGCTCTGGCTTTACACATACGAGAAGCAGCTGGGCCGGGCCGACCTGCGATTCCTGGAGCGCTCGTTTCAGGGGTTGATGCTGAATTTCAACTGGTGGGTCAACCGCAAGGATCCTGCGGGGCGCAACGTCTTCGCCGGAGGCTTCCTGGGTCTGGACAACATCGGCATCTTCGATCGCAGCGCGCCGCTGCCGACGGGTGGCTCGCTGGAGCAGGCGGACGGGACGGCGTGGATGGCGTTCTACTGCCAGAACATGCTGGAGATAGCCCTCATCCTGACCGAGTACGACCCGATCTACGAGGAGCTCGCCTTCAAGTTCGTCCAGCATTTCATGTGGATTGCCTATGCGATGGACCGTCGCGGCGAGCATCACGACGAGATGTGGGACGAGGAGGACGGCTTCTTCTACGATCTGCTGCGGCTGCCCGACGGCGAGGCGATGCGGTTGAAGGTGCGGTCGCTGGTGGGGCTGTTGCCGCTGTGCGCCTCCACGGTGTTCGAGGCGGATTACGTCACTCGCTATCCGAAGCTGATGGAGATGATCGCCCAGTTCCGCAAGCGCCATCCCGAGTTGATTTCCCAGGTGGCCCCGACCGACGCAGGTTTCGTCGGCGTCAATGAACGGCGGCTACTATCGATCCTCAACAAGCGCAAACTCGAGCGAGTGCTCGGCTACATGCTCGACGAGAACGAGTTTCTCGGACCGCATGGCATTCGCTCGCTCTCTCGCTATCACCTGGAACATCCGTTCATGTTCCACGTCAATGGTCAGGAGTACAAAGTCCAGTACCTGCCGGCCGAATCGAATACCGGCATGTTCGGCGGCAACTCCAACTGGCGCGGGCCGGTGTGGATGCCGGTCAATGCGCTGATCGTCCGGGCGCTGACGAATCTGTACAGCTTTTACGGGGATGAGTTCAAGGTTCAATGCCCGACCGGATCGGGGCGGTACATGACGCTGTTCGAGGTGGCGCAGGAGATTGTCCGGCGGCTGACGGGGACGTTCCTGCGTGATGCCAATGGGCGACGGCCAGTCTACGGTGCGACGGCCAAGTTCCAGAAGGATCCGCATTGGCGCGATCTGCTCCTGTTTTACGAGTACTTCCACGGTGACAACGGCGCGGGGCTTGGGGCCAGCCACCAGACGGGATGGACCGGCCTGGTCGCTCCCCTCCTGGATTTGTTCGGGCGTGTCGACGCTAAAACGCTGCTGGAGAGCGAAAAGGGGCGCGTGCTGGCGAGGGTCATCAGCGAACAAGTGGGCGGAGAACAGACCAGACAGAGTTAGGGAGCCGATATGTCCGATCCACGCTACCCGGCGCTCTACCAAATCAACACCCGCGTCTGGTCGACCGAGCTATCTCACACTCTCGGGAGGCGCGCGACGCTGGATGACGTCCCGGACGCCGAGCTGGATCGCCTGGCCGAGATGGGATTCGACTGGGTCTGGTTCCTGAGCGTTTGGCAGACCGGCCCTGCGGCGCGGGCGATCTCGCGCGCGAACCCCGAATGGCGCCGCGAGTTCGCCGCAACGCTGCCAGACCTCAAGGACGAGGACATCGCCGGCTCTGGGTTCGCCATCCAAAGCTACACCGTGCATCGCGATCTGGGCGGCGCTGCGGCGCTGGCCCGTTTGCGACAGCGGCTGCGGAAACGCGGACTGAAGCTGATGCTCGACTTTGTTCCGAACCACATGGCTCCGGATCACCCGTGGATCGACGAGCATCCGGACTACTTCGTCCATGGCAGCGAGGCTGATTTGGCTCGTTCGCCGCGGAACTACAGCCGAGTGCAAACGAAGAACGGCCCGCTGTTGCTCGCCTACGGCCGAGACCCGTACTTTGACGGCTGGCCCGACACGCTGCAGCTCAACTACGGCAACCCGGATTTGCAGCAGGCAATGATCGGCGAGCTGGAGAAAATCGCCGGGCAATGCGACGGCGTGCGCTGCGACATGGCCATGCTGGTCTTGCCCGAGGTGTTCGAACGCACTTGGGGCATCCGGGCTGACCTCTTCTGGTTGAAGGCAACCGAGTCCGTGCGGCGCAAGTATCCCGACTTCCAGTTCATGGCCGAGGTCTACTGGGACCTGGAATGGACGATGCAGCAGCAGGGGTTCGACTACGCCTACGACAAGCGGCTGTACGACCGCTTGCGCGAGGGTCACGCCCGGCCGGTGCGCGAGTATTTCCATGCCGGGCTCGACTACCAGAACAAGCTGGCCCGCTTCCTGGAAAACCACGACGAGCCGCGGGCGGCTGCAACATTCTCATCGGACGTCCACGAGGCCGCGGCGGTCATTACATTCCTGTCGCCGGGGCTGCGGTTCTTCCATCAAGGTCAATTCCAAGGGCGCACGCAGCGCATCTCTCCTCATTTGGTTCGCGGGCCGCAGGAACCGATCGACCAGCGGCTGGAACGGTTTTACGGCCGGCTGTTGGCCGTGTTGCGTGAGCCCGTGGTACGCGAGGGCCAGTGGCAATTGCTGGACTGCGCTCCCGCCTGGGACGGCAACTGGACTTGGGATTGTTTCCTGGCTTTCGCCTGGCAAGGCTCCGGCGGCGAGCGCTTGCTGGTGACGGTGAACTATGCGCCGAACCAGAGCCAGTGTCATGTGCGGCTGCCGTTTGCGGATCTCGGCAACAGCCGCTGGCGGCTGCGGGGCTTGCTCGGTGAGGTCACGTACGATCGGCAGGGCGGCGATTTGCAGGGGCGCGGTTTGTATCTCGATGAGCCTCCTTGGAGCGCGCAGGTGTTCTCGCTGAAGAGGGAAGGTTGATGCGGGATTGATCGTGCCCAAAGCCCGCCCAGAAGGCTTCGCCATCCGCCATGAGCACGAGTTGTCCGGTCACCTGGTGCAGGCGGCGCGCCCTTCGGGCGGACACTGACATTGCACTGCAACATGAGACGTGCTAACCTTTCTAGCTTTCCGTGGGTGCCCTCAACTGGTGCCCGCAACCGGCCCGCCCTTTACTCCCGCCAGGACCCCCATGAAAGACATCGGTGAAAAACTTGCCCGCAGCAGCGAGCTCTCGGCCAAGATTGCCAGCTTGCTCCAGCGCCGCGCCCAGCTGGCGCAGGAGCGCTTCAACGCCAGCGTGCAGAAAGCGGTGGAGAGACAGCGCGCCGCCGCCTCAGCGCTCCCCCCATTCGAGCTCTGGCAGCAGGGCGCGGACTACGCGGTGGATTTTGCGCAGCGCGCCATCCTGTTCTGGGACACTCTGCGCGAGCGCGGCAACAAGTTCATCGAGCACACGCGGGCAGGCCTGCCGCCGGTGCTGCACTTCGACTCCGAGCTGGTGGTGGACGGACGCTCGCTGGCGCGCCCGGTCAACTACGCGCTGCTGCGCATCGTTCCGCCAGCGGGCGTGACCGTCGATCCCAAGCGTCGCCCCTATGTGATCATCGACCCGCGCGCGGGCCATGGTCCGGGCATCGGCGGGTTCAAGGACGATTCGCAGGTCGGCGTCGCCTTGCGCGAAGGACACCCGGTGTACTTCGTGGTGTTCTATCCCGATCCCGAGCCGGGCCAGACAATGCTCGATGTGTGCGACGCGGAAGCGCAGTTCGTGCATAAGGTTCGCGAGCTCCATCCGGACAGCTCCAAGCCGGTGATCGTGGGCAACTGCCAGGGCGGCTGGGCGGCGATGATGCTGGCCGCCTCGAACCCCGACGACACCGGCCCGATTGTGATCAACGGCGCGCCCATGTCCTACTGGGGCGGCGCCTGGCGCGAGGGTGAGGGCGACAACCCGATGCGCTACGCCGGCGGCGCGCTGGGCGGCACCTGGCTGGCTTCGCTCACCGCCGATCTGAGCAATGGCAAGTTCGACGGCGCCTGGCTGGTGCAGAACTTCGAGAACCTGCACCCGGCCAACACGTTTTGGGGCAAGTACTACCACTTGTTCGCCAACGTCGACACCGAGCCGGCGCGCTTCCTCGAGTTCGAGCGCTGGTGGGGCGGGTTTTACCTGATGAACCGCGAAGAGATCGAATGGATCACGCAGAACCTGTTCGTCGGCAACAAGCTGTGGTCGGGCCAGGTCGCCAGCGGCAAGGGCAAGGGCTTCGATCTGCGCGAGATCAAGGCGCCGATCGTGCTGTTCGCCTCCATGGGCGACAACATCACCCCGCCGCAGCAGGCATTCAACTGGGTGGCCGACGTGTACGGCTCCACCGATGAGATCAAGGCGCGCGGCCAGGTCATCGTCGGCCTGCTGCATGAGGACATCGGCCATCTGGGCATCTTCGTGTCCGGCAAGGTGGCGAAGAAGGAGCACGCGCAGATCGTGTCGGTGCTCAAGTCGATCGAGGCGCTTCCCCCCGGTCTGTACGGCATGCAGATCGTCGAGGAGAAGGCACCCGATGGCAGCGCGCGATACCAGGTCCAGTTCGTCGAAAAGCGGCTCGAGGAGCTTGTCGGCCAGTTGAATCGCTTCAAGCGCGCCGACGAGAAGCCCTTCGAGGCGCTGGCGGCGATCTCCGAGTTCAACCAACGCGCCTATGAGCTGTTTGCGCAACCGCTGGTGCAGGCCAGCTCGAACGAATACGGCGCGCAGCTCATGCGCACGTTTCACCCGCTGCGCTTCTCGCGCTGGTCGGTGTCCGATCTCAACCCCTGGCTGGCGTGGCTGAAGCCGGCTGCGGAGATGGTGAAGGCGCAGCGCCGGCCGGTAGGCGCCGAGCAGCCGCTGCGCCAGAGCGAGCGCGCATTCTCCGACCTGATGAGCGCGTCGTTCGATTACTATCGCGACCTGCGCGATGCGCTCAGCGAGGCACAGTTCTTCCAGACCTACGGCAATCTCTTCTCGCTGTATCTCGCCGACAAGCATGAAGCGGAAGAGAGGGCGGCTGCCAGCGATCCGCGGGAGCTGCCCTTCGTCAAGCAGGCGCTCGCTTCCATCGCCCAGGGTGGTTACGCCGAAGCGCTCGCCCGCGTCGCCTATATGCTGGCCCGCAAAGGCGAGCCGCTGCCGCTCGAGCGCATCGAGCAGAAGAAAGAGCTGCTGGAAGAGTATCGGGATCTGCTGCCGCCGATCACCCTCGAGCAGGCCCGGCGCAACCGCGGGACGCAGGAGATCATCGTCAACTACGAGCCGCAGCGTGCGCTGGAAACCCTGCCGCAACTGCTCTCAGTGCCGGCCGAGCGCGAGCGGTTCTTCGCCTTGGGCCAGCGGCTGATCAACGACGAGCGCGTGCAGCAGGCCAAGCCGACGAAGGAGCAGTTGGACATGCTGGCGCGCATCCGCGCGGTGCTCGGTGTGGAGGGCAAAACGCCTGTCCGCCTGGAGGCAGTGGCGGCGCCGGCGGTAGCGCGCGTGGCTTCCTGAGCAGGCACGACGATGCTGTCTTTTACCAACAAGACCTTCGACGAGATCGAGGTCGGCGCTTCCGTCACCGTCAGTCGCCGCTTGTCCGTGAACGAAGTGGAAGCGCTCGCGCTGGTGTCGGGCGACGTGGACGCTTTCCACCTGGCCACCCACGAGGAAGGCCCGCACGGAGAAGGGGTGTTCGCCAAGGCGGTGGGCGCGGAAGCGTTTATCTCCGGCCTGCTGGCGCGCCAACTGCCCGGCCCGGGCACCACGGTCCTTGCCCAGGATCTGCGCTTCGACGGCAGCCTCACGGTCGGCGACGAGGTGAGCGCGACCGTGACGGCCAAGGAGAAGCGGCCCGACGGCAATCTCATCCTGTTCGATTGCCGCGTCCGCCTCGGCGAGCGGAACCTCATCTCCGGCACCGTCCTGGTGCAGGCGCCGACGCGACGCATCGCCTATTCGGATGTGGCCACGCCGCAGCTCGTGCTGCGTCACAACGACGCGTTCGCCAGATTGCTGAAAGCCGTTCAGGGGTTGCCGCCCGTCATTACTGCGGTGGTTCACCCCTGCGATCGCGACTCGCTGCTGGGCCCCATCGAAGCCGCCAAGCGTGGACTGATCACGCCGATCCTGGTCGGCCCCGAGGCGAAGATCCGCGCCGTTGCACAGGCCGAAGGCGTGGATCTCACGCCCTACACCATCGTGCCGACCGAGCACAGCCACGCAGCCGCGGCGCAGGCGGTCGCCATGGCCCGCGCCGGCGAGGTCGAGGCGCTGATGAAGGGGAGCCTGCACACCGATGAGCTGCTGGGCGCGGTAGTGCCGTCAGCCACCGGTATTCGCACTGCGCGGCGCATCAGCCACGTGTTCGTGATGGATGTGCCAGCCTATCCGCGACCGCTGCTGGTGACCGATGCCGCGATCAACATCTATCCCACGCTTGAGGACAAGGTCGATATCGTGCAGAACGCCATCGACCTCGCGCATATCCTCCGTATCGAGCAGCCGAAGGTCGCCATTCTCTCGGCAGTCGAAACTGTCAATCCGAAGATCCAGTCCACCCTGGACGCGGCTGCGTTGTGCAAGATGGCCGACCGGGGGCAGATCACCGGCGGCGTGCTCGACGGCCCGTTGGCCTTCGACAATGCAATCAGCGAAGAGGCCGCGCGCACCAAGAAGATCGTCTCGCCCGTGGCGGGCAAGGCGGACATCCTGCTGGTGCCCGATTTGGAGGCCGGCAACATGGTGGCCAAGCAGCTGCAGTACTTCGCCGGTGCCGACAGCGCCGGCATCGTGCTCGGCACGCGCGTGCCGATCGTGCTCACCAGCCGCGCGGATAGCGTGCGGACGCGGCTCGCCTCTACCGCGGTGATGGCGCTGGTGGCCGATTCGAAGCGGCAGAAGCTCGCGCCTGCCTAAACCCAACGCAGAGGCGCAGAGGACGCAGAGGATAAGAACGAGTATGCGCAGCCAGTGCATTGGGTTGGCGTGTACTGAGGGAGGTGTGAGCGCTATTCGGGAACGTCTAGCTGTCATCCCCGCGCAGGCGGGGATCCACAGTAGTCTGGGTTCCCGCCTCCGCGGGAACGACAATGCATGACTTGATCAGAGTCTGTTCAGTTTAGGGCTCGCACCACCAAGCAGCCCGCGCTCGGTTGCAAGCTGTCACATCTTCACTATGCGCCCACTGCGTTCTCTGCGCCTCTGCGTTGGGTTTTTCAGTGACCAAAAGCATGAAAGAAGCGATCCTAGTCCTCAACGCCGGCTCGTCCTCGATCAAATTCTCGCTGTTCGTCCTGCGCGGCGAGGATCTGCAACAGGACGTGCGCGGCCAGATCGAAGCTCTGTTCACCGCCCCGCACTTCATCGCCAAGGACGGCACCGGCAAGACGGTCAGCGAGAAATCCTGGGGCGAGGGCGTTCGGCTCGGGCACGAGGGGGCGCTCGATCATCTGACGCAGTTCCTGCGCGGGGAGCTCAAGGAGCTCACGCCGATCGGCGTCGGTCATCGTGTCGTCCACGGCGGACTCGAGTACACGCAGCCGGTGCAGATCGATCGGACCGTGCTCACGGCGCTGGCGAAATTCATCCCGCTCGCGCCGCTGCACCAGCCGCACAACCTCACGCCGATCCGGCTCATCCTGGAGCGCACGCCGGACCTGCCGCAGGTGGCCTGCTTCGACACCTCGTTCCATCGGACCAACCCGCCGATCTCGCAACGGTTCGCGATCCCTGCGGAGTTGCACGATGCCGGCGTGCAGCGCTATGGGTTTCACGGGCTGTCGTATGAGTACGTCTCGTCGGTGCTGCCGAAGTACGACGGGAAGGCCGCAGCAGGCAAGACGATCGTTCTTCACCTGGGCAACGGCGCCAGCATGTGTGCGCTGGATGGCGGCAGGAGTGTCGCGAGCACCATGGGCTTCACCGCCGTGGAGGGGCTGCCGATGGGCACGCGCTGCGGCTCGATCGACCCCGGCGTGATCCTGTACCTGATGGATGAGCGCAAGATGGACGCGCGCGCAATCGAGAAGCTGATCTACAACCAGTCCGGGCTGTTCGGCGTGTCGGGTATCTCCAGCGACATGCGCACGCTGCTGGCTAGCGACGATCCGCGCGCGAAGCTGGCGATCGACCTGTACCTCTACCGCATCCGCCGCGAGATGGGGTCGCTCGCAGCCGCGCTAGGCGGGCTGGACGCAATCGTCTTTACCGCTGGCATCGGCGAGAACTCCGCGGAGATCCGCCAGCGCGTGACCGAGGACGCGGCATGGCTCGGCCCGCTCCTCGACCAGCGCGCGAATACGAAGGGTGGTCCCTGCATCAGCACGGCCGGCAGCCGGGTCTCGGTGTGGGCCATCCCCACCAACGAGGAGTTGATGATTGCGCGGCATACGCGGCGGCTTCTTGGGCGCGGCTCAGCCTAAAGCTGAACCACGGAGGACACGGTGGACACGGAGGAAAGCCAGGGATTAAGCGAATCCTCGAAGCAGGACTCCCTCCCTTGCGTCCGCAGGACGCGGGGGAGGGCTGGGGAGGGGGCAACAGGCTACCCATCCTCATTTCCGCCGTTGGCTACCACAGAATCAAATTTCTTCTGGTTTTCCTCCGTGTCCACCGTGTCCTCCGTGGTTCAGATTCCAATGGAGTGCAAAGCATGAGCATAGAAGTCCCCCGCCCGCCCCTGAAAGGCAAGAAAGCCCTGGTGGTCGGCGTCGCCAACGAGCACTCGATCGCATACGGCTGTGCCAAGGCGTTCCGCGAGCTCGAAGCGGAGCTGGCCATCACCTACCTCAACGAGAAGGCGAAGACCTACGTCCAGCCGATCGCCGACGAGCTGCAGGCCAAGATCTTCCTGCCCCTGGATGTCGCCAAGCCCGGTGAGCTGGAAGCGGTCTTCGAGCGGCTTGCGAAAGACTGGGGCCGGCTCGATATCCTGGTGCATTCGATCGCCTGGGCGCCCAAGGACGACCTGCAGGGCGGCCTGCTCGACTGCACGGCCGATGGCTTTGCCAAGGCTATGGACATCTCCTGTCACTCGTTCATTCGCATGGCGAAGCTGGCAGCACCGCTCATGGTCGACGGCGGCAGCATGTTCGCCATGAGCTACCTCGGCGCCAATCGCGTAGTGCCCAACTACAACGTCATGGGACCGATCAAGGCGGCGCTCGAAGCCGCGTGCCGGTACCTGGCCTATGAGTTGGGACCGCGCAAGATCCGCGTCCACCCGATCTCGCCGGGTCCGCTGAAGACGCGTGCGGCATCCGGGTTGAAGGACTTCGACCTGCTGCTCAACGAAGCGGTGGGGAAGGCGCCCGTCGGCGAGCTGGTGGACATCATGGACGTCGGGTTCGCTTGCGCGTACCTCGCTACGCCCTATGCGCGCCGCATGACCGGCGACACGTTATACGTGGACGGCGGCGTCAACATCATGGCGTGAGCACGTTCCTACACGGCCTCGCATAACTTCGCTCTGGAAGCCATTGTGGAGAAGGCGGATCAGGAAGAGCCGCGCACGGAGTTTCACGACCTCGCCGAGCGTCGCTACGCCGAGATCGTGGCTTCGGGCAAGACGATTCCGTGGAGCGAGATGCGCCGCTATCTGGAGGATCGGCTTGCCGGTAAGGATGCAAGGCGTCCCACGGCGACGAATGCGTGCCGAGGATGGCACCGTATACGATGATGCGCGCGCTGCATTTCTATTCCGACTTGCTATTCATGCTTTCGCCTAGTCGGGCAGCGAGTTCGACGCCCAGGTCGCCACCAGCAGGGGGCTCGGCTTGCCGAGACTCCCGAACCAGCGCTGGTAGATCTCCACGATCTGCCCGCTGCGCAGGACGCGCGCCACTACCGTATTGACGGCCAGACGGAAGTCCGGATCGTTGCGCCGGATCGTCAGCGCGAAAGGCTCATACGAGAAGCTCTGCTCGCCCAGCAGCACCCGAAACTGGTTTCGCACGGCGGCGGCCAGCCCGATGAGCACGGCCTGATCCGCCGCGAAGGCATCGATCTTGCCGGCTTTCAGGGCGTTCAGGCCGGCCACGTAGTCGCCTACCGGCACGATTTCGGCGCTGATATAGTCACGCTTCAGCGTGTCGGCCAGGACCTGCTTGGTAGTTGTATTGTCCACCACGCCGATCTTCTTCCCGGCTAGATCGCCGAGCTTCCGCGCAGCCGAACGGGCTGGGTCGACGACGAAATTCGCGCCGTCCAGCCAGATGGTAAGGCTGAAGTCCACCATCTTCTGGCGCGTAAGCGTATTGGTCGAGGTGCCGCACTCGATATCGATCGCGCCGTCGCGGACCATTTCGAGCCGATTCAGCTCGGTCACGAGTACCCACTCGACATCCAGCTTGTCGAGCCCGAGCTGCTGCTGAATGCCGTTGGCGACGCGCGAGCAGATGTCGACCGTGAAGCCGGCCGGCTGTTTGTTGGCGTCTCGGTAAGAGAACGGAACCGAGCTTTCGTGGTATCCGAGACGGATCGTCTTGGTTTGCTGGATCGTTTTGAGCGTGCCCTCCAGCTCCTGGGCGGTCACAGGAGCGTGGACACAGGCGATGGCGGCGATCAGGGTCAGGATGTATTTCACGCGGTCTCCTCTTGTTCCGGCATAAGCTCGTTTCGAATGCGGGGGGAATGGCACGGCCACGGACAAGACCAAGTGCAGCATCATGGCGTGAGCATGCCCCCGGGTTGCTCGCCGATCAGCCGAGTGGCTTCAGGTCGTAGGTCTTGCGGATGGACGCCACCTCGTCGGCCATCTTTTGACGCCGATGGGGCTCTTCTACAGGGCGTGTGCACCGTCCAGTCTGGCGAGGTTCTTGTCGAATGTGCCCAGTGGCAAGTGACCTGCCTTGCGCGCGGTTTCCAGCACCAGGCAATCCGAGAAACCCACTGACGGACGTGCACGGAACTGCGCCAACGCCGAAGCAACGACGTCCGCGTCCTGCAAAGTCAGATTCTTGTGGTTGAGTAACATATCGAGTGCCGTTGCGAGCTGTTCGGGAGCTCGCCCGTAGACGGCATCCAGCACCCAAAGCGTTTCGGCCAGGACGAGGTGAGACACCCAGGCGCCTTGCTCGACGAATTTCTCTGCGGCATCGACCTGCGGCGCATCGTCTCGCGCCAACAGCCGCACGAGCAGGTTGGTATCAACGGCGCGCATGCTTTTCGCGCATGCGCTTTCTGATGCCTTCTTTCACGCTCATGGATGCCTTTGGTGTCGGCTTCCCTTTGCCAAACAACGCCTCGTGGACCTCTACCGAGGTATGCCGTCCGGCCCTGCGAACCACCACCTCATCATCGCGCTCATCCCATTCCAGGATGGAGCCGGGGCCGACGCCGAGCTTCTTGCGCACTTCGGCCGGAACGGAGATCTGACCTTGAGCAGTGAGTTTGGACGTTGCGAGTTTCATGGAGTCACATTACCAGGGTAATTGGGGGTCGGTCAAGAAGCGGGAGGCCACTGTCGAGGACATTAGCCGAGCGGCTTGAGGTCGTAGATCTTGCGAATCGACGCGACCTCGTTGGCCATCTTCAGTTCAAGGTCGATCAGCCTGCCCGTGCGGACGTCGAAGACCCAGCCGTGGATCTTCGGGATGCCCGTCTTGTACCAGGCGCGCTGCACGTGATCGATCTTGTTGCGGGCGAGCATGACCCATCCCCCTCCTGGCCTCCCTCTTCAAGAGGGTGTCGTAAAACGTCTCGCTGGCGTGGATCATCGATCACTGTGCCACCAATGCAGCGCTTGGCAGCGTCGAGCCACGCTGAAGTGTCACCGCCAGAGAGCAGTGTTGCTCTCCAGAACACTCACGCGCTGAAGCCTCGCGTAGCCATGCGTCAGCAAGGCCTTGATAAAACGACTAAAAAGATCGACGAGCGCGCACGCCAGCGCGCGGCTCAGGTTGTAGGCCATCGCATGCAAGGCGAACTCCACGCGCACGGCGGCCAGCCCGTTGCGCCGAAAGCGCTGCAGGCCTTGCCCGTCACGCAACACAGAGAACACCGGTTCGACCATCGCCTGACGTTGCGCATAGCGCTGGCGCGCTTCGGCTTGGGCCATCTTCGCGCGCAAGGCATCCTTCTGAGCGTCGATGGCATAGCGCTTGATGCGCCGGCCCTGCGGGCTGCGGGTGCACCGCTCGCGCAGGGGGCAGCCGGCACAGGCACTGGTGCCGTATTCGGTGTAGGCCGGGGCGCTGGCATTGCCGTTGTAGCGCGCCACCGGGGTGAGGCTGTGGCCCGCGGGACAGCGATAACAGTCCTGGGCGCCCTGGTAGTCAAAAGCGCTCTTGGGGAATTGCTTGTCGGAGTGCTTGTTCCAGCTGCGGCCCTGGCTTTGGCCTTCCGGGCACAGCAGTTCGATCTGGCGCTGTGCCGTGGCCGCGATGATATCGGTGGCGAAAAATCCGGCATCGAACAGCGCGGTGTCGATCTTGCCGTGCCCTTGGGCCTGATCGAGCAACTGCTCGACCACCGCCGTTTCGCTCGAGGCGTGCACTTGGGCCGCCACGATCACGCGCTTGTCGTTAGCCAGCACCGAAGGCTTGTAGGAGGCTGCATAGCGTTGCTTGTCCTTCTGCGGCTGCACCACCGCCTCGGGTTCGTGGGGATTGATGCTCAGGCCGGCGGGATCTTTGCCGTGCGCCTGGCGCTCCTGCCGGCGGCTGTCCAGGATGCGTTGCGCGCGCTCCAGTTGCGCCACCCGTGCACTGGGTTCACTGTCCCCTTGTGCGGCCTCGCGCGCCGCTTGCAGCGCTTGCGCCAACGCCTCGGCGCGCATCTGCCGATAGCGCGAGGCGGCCGCCTCGATCACCGTGCCATCGCCTGCCACCACCCCCGTACCCGAGCCGGTGAGCTTCAACACCTTGTGCGTGAGCTGGTCGAAGAACTGTTCGGTCAACAGCTCGGCGTGGCGTTGGATGAAGCGCCCCAGAATCGAGTGGTCCGGCATGATCGCACCGCTGACCCACCAGCAGCCCAGGTCGGTGCGGGCGAAGCGCTCCAGATCGCGCAGACTGGTGATCCCCTGCATGATGCCGCTGAGGATCACCCCCACCATGGCCCGCGGCGCGTAGGCCGGGCGTCCGCCGGGCTGGTAGGCTTGCTCGAACTGGCTAAAGGACATCTGCGCCAGCCAAGCGCGTATCTTCAGCGGGGCACGCTGGCCCACTTGCTCGAGCAGCTGATCCAAACGCATCTCGTTGATCCGAATCAACGCCGGGTCCGGCTCCTCAAAGCGCGGCGCCTGCTTGCGCGGGCTGCCCGCCGCTGGCCCCGTCTGAGGCGTGCTCGCGGCTGCCTGGTCGAACAGCGCGATTTGGTTGCTGGTGTCCAGCGCTGCCATCGGTCTACGGATACGCTTGCGTTTCATTGGCTCTCACTGATGCTCGACGCTACGCAATTGTATCCATGCGTATGGCATTCGGCGAGACTTTTGCGACACCCTCTTGAAAGGAGGGGAGACACTCCCTCCTCTCCGA
>Ga0209705_10000435_pt1 | contig 21761 bp, 18 predicted proteins | sample PPLLaktember2015_5_FD_187262 | JGI IMG/M metagenome (GOLD analysis project Ga0209705, IMG submission 187262) | Freshwater sediment microbial communities from Prairie Pothole Lake near Jamestown, North Dakota, USA - PPLs Lake P8 Core (1) Depth... | ecosystem: Environmental > Aquatic > Freshwater... | reverse complement strand
GAGGGCGGCGTCATCCGGCGTGAGCATGCGGTTCTTGCGGCCCTCTTCGACCATGTCCTTGAGCCACTTTTCCCGGACCGCGGGCTTGAAATAGAGCTGGACCGGCTTGACGAACATGATATGGAGCCGTTCCTTGAAATGGGCCTTGTCGGTCAGGAAGCGATGGACGCCGGCCGGGAGGAACGCGAGCGGCATGTTGAGCACGTAAAGCCACGGCTTTCCGGCGATGACCCGGGCGCGTGATTCGCTGACCCGCCCCGAGCGGTGCCAGCCGACCAGAGCCTCGGCGACATGGCCGCAGAAGGCGCGCCGGCGGTAGCCGGCCTTCTTAAGGACGGCGCCGTAGTGGCGGCGGAGATCGCCCCGGCCCCAGAGCTTGCGGACAAAGGGCCCGAGAAGCGGGACGAGCCAGAGGAGCCAGAGCCCGACCGCCCGGCCCGGGAACTTGAGGAGAAAGAGCGCCGGCGTGAGGAGGGGCAGAAGGCCGAGGAGAAGGAAGAGGAGCGAGGAGAGCCGGTTCTTCGCCAGCCGTCCGGCCGCGACCGAATCGGCCATGCGCCGGATCTCCCAGCCCCGGACCCAGGCGCGGTGGATGGCCGTCCAGAGCCGCGGCTTCGTGATCAGCTTGATGTGATGGTGGGTGATGTCGGGCAGGGAATCCCGGTAGGCTTGATCGGCGCTCTCGAGCTCGTCGAGCGCGCCGGCCATGCCCGCGAACGCTTCGCCGTGCCCGGCGACAAAGGATCTGAGCGCCCGGATGTCTCCGCGGTCGAACTGGACGAGGCTGCCCCGGGCCGCGCCCCGGGCGATGAGCTTGAAATCCGCGGGGCACTGCGGCAGGAAGGGCAAAAGGGCCATGCCGGCCCGGAAGTCGACGGCCACAAGGCCCCGCTCCGGGTCGCCGTCCGCCTCGAGCCGCTTGAGCGCGTTCGGCTGGCTCTTCATCGTCCACCACTCGTATTGACGGGCGAGCTCGGGAGCGCCCATCTCGCGCATGAGGCCGACAAGATCCTTCATGAACGTCCGCTTGGACCGGTACTCCGGCGAGCCGAGCCCCTCGTCGGGCCGCCCGGGCTTCCAGGCCAGCCGGGCGAAGAGATCGTCGTCGACCTCGTAGCGCCAGAGCCTGCCGTCGACCCACTCGCTGATCTCCCCGCAGCTCCCGAGGACCGGGTCGACCAGCGTGGCCACAACGTCGACGACGGACCGCTCCGTGCCGAACCGCACGCCCGCGCCGCGGCGGAGGAATTTCTGCCACAAGGCCCCGGCCCGGGCCGCATCGGGATTGACCTGGGGCGCGAACGGCGCCTGGAAACCGATCCCAAAGAGGAAATTCCTGATGAACCGGCCGAAGCCCGAAACGGGCACCAGGATCTTGAGGGCGTAATCATGCCCGGCGGCCAAGCCTTCGACCGGCCCGGCCGGGGCTGCGATATCCACGACCTGGACCCGGTAGACCTGGCCCGCGTATCCCCCGCCGACGTGCCGCTCGACGATCAGCCTGACCCGGGCCTTCCGGGACGGCCAGACGCCCTGGACATCGTATTCGAGGGCCTGGCCGGGCTCGTATCTCGTCAAGCGCTGCGGACGGAGCAGAGCCGCGGCCCGGAAGCGTCCCTCGAGCTTGCGGACGGTGTCGACGGAGTACACGTGGTCCATCATGGTTTAATTGGATTTAGTCGCACGAGGGAGGCCGCGGCCGCTTTTGGGAGCGTTCCACGGCCTCCCTCGGCGTCATCTTTCGTATCGACGGTTCCTCGTTTACTTGATCTCCACCCCCGTCATCGGGTCCGTCAGGGCGATCCTGTGGACCTTGCCCAGCCTCTCGAGCGGGCCGGCCCATTTGTCGCCGCCCTTGTCGCAGGGTTCCCAGTCGCCGACGATCATCATGACGATCTTGTCCGGCTGGATGTATTCCGCGGCCACTTCCTGGACCCGGGCCTTGGTGACGGCCTGGATCTTCGACCTGTAGGTCTTGTAGTAATCCATGGGCTTGCCGGTCATCTCCAGGTTGGCGAAGCTCATCATCGTCGATTGCGAAGACTGGAAGGTGTCGGCGAAGCTCTCAAGGTAATAGTTGATGGCCGTCTCCATCTCCGCCTCCGTGACGGGCTCCTTGCGGATGCGGTCGAACTCGGCCAGGATGAGGGAGATGGCGTAGCCGACCGTCGACGACTTCGTCTGGACATAGCCCGCGAACGTGCCCGGCAGCCCCCAACGGTAGGCGAAGCGGCTGCCCTGGTTGTAGGACAGCCCCTCGTCCGAGCGGACCTTGGTCGTGATCCGCGAAGTGAAGCTGCCGCCGCCGAGGATGAAGTTCATGACCTGGACGGCGAAGTAATCGGGATTCGTGTCCTCGAGCCCCAGGTGGCCGAGGCTGATGTAGCCCTGATTGATGGCCTTCTGAACGAAGTAGACGCCCGGCTCCGGCGCAGGGAAGCTTTTCGGCAGGGCGGGGAACGATACGGTGCCGCCCTTCCACCCCGCGGCGAGCTTATCGATCTTGGTCTTGAGCGCGGCCTTGGCGAAGTCACCGGAAACCGCCAGGATGATGTTCCGTGGCGAGAAGTACTTGGCGTGGAAGGCCTTGAGGTCGGACGCGGAGACGCCTTCGTAGGCGGCCTTGGTCGGCTGCCGGGTCAGGGCGTTCTCCCCGTAGAGGAGCTTTTCGTATTCCCTGCTGAGGACGGTGCCCGGCTGGTCGTTCGCCTGCCGCAGCTGCTCGACGAAGCGAGCCTTGGCCAGCATCAGCGGCTCCTCGCGGAAGGCGGGATTCCTGAGGACGTCGAAGAAGATGGCCAGGCCTTCGTCGAGGTCTTTCGCCAGGACGGACAGGCTCAGTGTCGAGGTCCGCTCCCCGACCATGAAGCTCAAGGAGCCGCCGAGGAAATCGATGCGCTCTTCGATCGCCGCGCCTTCGCGGGTGGTTGTGCCGCCCTTGATGAGCTGGTCCCCGAGGACGCTGCCGAGCCCGGTCTTGTCCTTCGGGACGTAGAGGTCGCCGCAATCGACGATCGCGGTGATGTTGAAAAGAGGCAGGTCGCGGTCCTCCTGGACGTAGGCGCGCAGGCCGCCGGCGTAGGTGACGCGGAACGCCCGCGGATCCGGCGGCTCGTACTTGAGGGCCGAGTACTTGAGCTCGGTGGGGTGCTTCGCTTGCGCGAGCCCGAGTCCGGCGCAGAGGAAGGTGAGGGCCAGAATGGCGATGATCGTTCTTTTCATGGCAGCCTCCTTTTACCGGCCCATCTTCCGGGTATAGATGGCCGCCAGGCTGTTGTCCTTGACGAAGTACTTGGCGGCGACGCGCTTGATGTCGTCGTTGGTGATCCTCTTGAGGTCGTCGAGGTCGGTCAGGATGGACCGCCAGCCCCGCATGAGCTCGGCCCGTCCGACCCGGCTGGCCAATCCGGCGGAGCTGCCGAGGCTGCGGATGAACATGGCCTCGCTCCGGTTCTTGGCCTTCTGGAGCTCCTCTTCCGTCAGCCCGTCCTTCTTGATCTTATCGATCTCGGCCCAGATCTCTTTCTCGAGGTCCTCCGGCTTGACGCCCTTGTCGACGCGCGGCGTCGCGCTGAACTGGAAGGCCCCGACGTACCACTGGGCGCGGCTCGAAGCCGAGGCGTTGACGGCGAGCTGCTTGTCGCGGACGAGCGACTTGTAGAGACGGCCCGTGCCCCCGCCGCCGCCCATGCCGCCCCGGAATCCGCCGCCGCCCGATCCCAGCGTGCTGGCCAGGACTGAAAGGGCCTGGCTGTCCGGATCGCCGTCGGGGGGCGTGTGGAACATCATCTGGAGGCTCGTCGGCGCCGGGCCCTCGCCGTAGAAGCGCTTCTCGCAGTACTGGGCCGGCACGCCCGTGCGGATGGGCTCGAGGTCCGGGCCCTTGGGGATGCGGCTGAAGTATTTCTCGGCCATGGCCGTGATCGCCTCGGGATCGAAATCGCCGACGTAGATGGCCACGGCGTTGTTGGGGACATAATAGGTGTTGTGGAAGGCGACCAGGTCCTCTTTCGTCATCTTCCTCAGGTCGTCCATCCAGCCGATGACGTCCCAGTGGTAGGGCGAGGCCGTGTAGAAGGCGGCTTGGACCTGCTCGCCGAAGAAGTAGCCCGGACGGTTCTCGCTCAGCCGGCGCTCCTCCATGATGACGTCCTTCTCGGAATAGAACTCGCGGAACCGGGCGTTCATCATCCGGTCGGACTCCATGAGCATCTGCAGCTCGACCTTGTTCGAGGGCAGGGTGACGTAGTAACCCGTCGTCTCCTGGCTGGTCGAGGCGTTGAGCCCCGTGCCGCCGTTCTTCATGTACTGGGTCCAGAGGTCGTCCTTGATGATGTAGGCCTTCTGGGCTTTGACCAGCTCATCGACCTCTTTCTGCCAGGCGGCGATCTTGGCCGCGTCCCCGCCCGCCTTCCAGAACCGCTCCCTGTAGATCTGGCCCATGAGCTCGTCGATCCGAGCGTCGATCTTGGACTCCGCGGCATAATCGGTGACGCCCATGACCTCCGTGCCCTTGAACATCAGGTGCTCGTGGACGTGGGCGCTGCCGGTGATCCCGGGCCGCTCGTTGATCGAGCCGACCTTGAAATAGATGTGGCAGACGACGCGGGGCACGCCCGGCTTGGGGATCATCAGGATCTTCATGCCGTTCGCGAGGACGTGCTCTTTGACGTCCAGGGTCACGTCCGCCGCCCCGGCGAACGCCGCGAGGACGACGGCCGCCGCGGCGAGTGCGAGGATACGCTTTTTCATCTCCGACACCTCCTGGTTATGATGTTGGGTCGATTCCTTAAATATATCTTTGATGTCTTCCGGTCTTCTTCAAAGCTTCGACGACGTCCTTGACCTTCTGGTCGCTCGCCGCGTCGCAGACGAGCAGGGCGTCTCCGGCCTCGACGACGACGAGATCGCGGACGCCGACGAGCGCGGTCAGCCGGCCCGGGTTCCAAACGACACAGTTCCCGGCATCGAGGGCCAGGATCTCCCCGCGGGAGGCGTTGCCGGCCCCGTCCCGGGGCCAGATCCCCGCGAGCGTCGACCAGGCCCCGACGTCCGACCAGCCGAAGTCGCCGTCGGCGACGAGGACCCCGTCCGCCTTTTCCATGAGGGCGTAGTCGATGGACTGGGCCGGGGCCAGCCGGAACGCGCTCTTGAGCTTGGCGGCGCTCCCCGACTTCAGCGCGGCGACGATCGCCGTCCAGGCGGGCATGAGCTCGGGGGCGAACCGCTCGAGCTTCCCGGCGAAAACGCCGGCCCGCCAGAGGAACATCCCCGAATTCCAGGCGTGGTCACCGGCGGCGATGTATTCGGCGGCCTGGGCCGCGGCCGGCTTTTCCTTGAAGCCCAGGACGGGATAAAAGACCGTGCCGGCGATCCTCCGGCCGGCGCCCCGGTTGTGGCGGATGTAACCGTACCCGGTGGCCGGAAAGCTCGGCGGAATGCCGAAGGTGACCAGCGCGTTCGCGCGGGCCGCGGCTTCGACCGCCGCCTCAAGCCTGCGGAGGAACTTCGCCGGCTCGCCGATGAGGTGATCGGCGGGGAGGACGACGACGACGGCCTCCGGGTTCTCGAGCCAGACCCGCGCCGTAGCCAGCATCAGCGCGGGGGCCGTGTTCCGCGCCTCGGGCTCGACGAGGAAGCTCCCTTTCGGGAGCCGCGGCAGGAGCTTGCGGGCCCGGCGCGTCTGGGCGGCATCGGCGACGAGGATCATCCGCCGCGCCGGGATGAGGGGCCGGACGCGCCGGACCGTCTCGACCAGCATCGGATCGGGGCCGGCGATGCGCAAGAACTGTTTCGGCCGGGCGGTCCGGCCGAGGGGCCAGAACCGCGTTCCCCGGCCGCCGGCCAGGATGACCGCGCGAATGTCGCGTCTCGTCATGCCGGCCCGAGCCTGTTGATGACCTGTTGCAGAAGCTCGCGGACCTCCTTCTGGATCGCCGCCAGGTCGGCTTCGGTATCCGCTTCGAAGCGCAGGACGATGACGGCCTGCGTGTTCGAGGCCCGGACGAGCCCCCAGCCCTTGGGGAAGATGGCCCGCACGCCGTCGATGTCGATGATGGGGTAGCGGGCGGCCAGGGCTTGGCGGACCTCGTCGACGATCTTGAACTTGACCTCATCGGAGGCATAGATCCGGATCTCCGGGGTCGCGAAGGTCTTGGGCAGCCCGGCCATCATCGTCGAGAGCCGCTCCTTCGAGCTCGACAGGATCTCGATGAGACGGGCCGAAGCGTAGATCGCGTCGTCGAACCCGAACCAGCGGTCGTTGAAAAAGATGTGGCCGCTCATCTCCCCGGCGAGGGGCGCGTTCTCCTCCTGGATCTTCTGCTTGATCAGGGAGTGCCCGGTCCGCCACATGATCGGCTTCCCGCCGAGCTTCTCGATCTCCTCGTAGAGGACCTTGGAGGCCTTGACCTCGGAGATCACGGCTGCGCCCGGCCGCGAAGGCAGGATGTCGCGGGCGAAAACGACGAGGAGCTGGTCGCCCCAGATGATCTGGCCCGCGTCGTCGACGACGCCGATCCGGTCGGCGTCGCCGTCGTAGGCGATCCCGAGCTCGGCCCCGGTCTCCCGGACCTTGGCGACGAGCGCGGCCATCGCCTCGGGAACGGTCGGGTCGGGATGATGGTTCGGGAACCGGCCGTCGGGTTCGCAGAAGAGGTCGATGACGTCAGCCCCCATTCTCCGGAAGAGGGGCACGGCGACGGCGCCGCCCGTGCCGTTCCCGGCGTCGATGACGACCTTGACCGGCCGGGCGAAGCGCACGTTCCCGGCGACATAGTCCTGGTATTCCGCGACAAGGTCGAGAGGCCGGGCGCGGCCCTCGCCGCGGGGGAAGACGCCCTTGCGGACGATCTCGTACAGGGCCTGGATCGTTTTGCCGTAAAGCGTCTCATGACCGGACATCATCTTGAAGCCGTTGTGCTCCGGCGGATTGTGCGATCCGGTGACCATGACGCCTGCGGACATCTTCTTGTAGAACACGGAGAAGTAAAGGAGCGGCGTCGGCACGATGCCGAGGTCGGCGACATCGCAGCCCGTGGACAGGAGGCCGCGGATGAGGGCCTGGGCGAAGCCGGGGGAGCTCAGACGGACGTCCCGGCCGACCGCGACGTCGCGCTGGCCGCGGGCGAGGAAGAACGTGCCCATGGCCCGGCCCAAGATCTCCACCGCCTGCTCGTCGAGGTCCTGGCCGGCGATGCCGCGGATGTCGTATTCCCTGAAGATCTTAGGATTGATGTCCAAACCGCCCTCCTCTCAGCCTATTAACATATTTGTATTTGATTTATTATCTATCGCTTACGTGGCCTCCCTTGGCCCGCCCGGCCTGGACCCGCCGGGCATAGCTCGCGCCGATAAAGGCCTTGAAGAGCGGGTGCGGGGCCAAAGGCTTCGACTTGAATTCCGGGTGGAACTGGCAGCCCAGGAACCAGGGGTGCCCCGGGGCCTCGATGATCTCGACCAGCCCGTAGTCCGGGTTGATGCCGGAAAAGATCATGCCGGCGTCGGCCAGCGCGTCCTTGTAGCTCGGGTTGAACTCATAGCGGTGGCGATGCCGCTCCGAGATGTGCAGAGCGTGATAGGCCTTGTGGGCCAGCGAGCCTTTCTGGAGGTCGCAGCGGTATTGGCCGAGCCGCATCGTCCCGCCGATGTCGCAGTCCATGGCCAGCTCGCGCCAGCGGACGATGACCTTGTGGGGCGCGTCGGGAACGAATTCCGTGCTGTTCGCTTTCTTCAGCCCGGCGAGAGAGCGGGCGTATTCGATCGAGGCGCACTGCATGCCGAGACAGATGCCGAAGAACGGGATGTTGTTCTCGCGGGCGTACGTGACGGCCCGGATCTTGCCCTCGATACCGCGCTTGCCGAAGCCTCCGGGGACGAGGATGCCGTCCTTTTCGCCCAGGATCCCGGCCGGGTCGCCCTTCTCCAGGGCCTCGGCTTCGATCCAATCGATCTTGACGCAGAGCCGGTTGGCCAGCCCCCCGTGGATGAGCGCCTGGTTCAGGCTCATGTAGGCGTCGTGGAGCCCGGCATACTTGCCGACGAGACCGATCTCGACGACGTCCTTCGGGTGCGTGAGCCGTTCGACCATGGCCTCCCACGCGGCCAGGTTCTTTTTCCGGCGCGGCAGATGGAGCATCTTGAGGATGGTCGCATCGAGCCCTTGCCCGGCATAGTTCAGCGGGATCTCGTAGATCGACTCGACGTCGCGGGCCGTGATGACCGCGTCCACCGGAACGTTCGTGAAGAGCGCGATCTTGGACTTGATGTCGGCGGAGAGGTCGCGCGTGGTGCGACAGAGCAGGATATCCGGCTGGATGCCGATCGCCCGGAGCTCTTTGACGCTGTGCTGGGTCGGCTTGGTCTTGAGCTCGCCGGAGATGCCAACGAAGGGGACGAGCGTGAGGTGGATGAAGAGCGTCCTGTCCGCGCCGAGGACGAGCCGCATCTGGCGCGTCGCTTCGAGGAAAGGGAGGCTTTCGATGTCGCCGACGGTTCCGCCTATCTCGCAGATAACAATATTGTTGGATTCGGCCACGCCCTCGACGGCGGACTTGATCATGTCCGTCACGTGGGGGATCACCTGGACGGTCTTGCCGAGATAATCGCCTTTGCGCTCCTTGCGGATGATCGACTCGTAGATCTTCCCGGCCGTCCAGTTGTGGGCCTTGGTCGTCTTCGTCGAGGTGAAGCGTTCGTAGTGGCCGAGGTCGAGGTCGGTCTCCGCGCCGTCATCGGTGACATAAACCTCGCCGTGCTGGAACGGGCTCATCGTGCCCGGATCGACGTTCAAGTAGGGGTCGAGCTTCAGGATGGTGATGCGGTAGCCGTGGCTCTCGAGCAGGCGTCCGATCGAGGCGGCGGCGATGCCCTTGCCCAGGCCGGATATGACCCCGCCCGTGATGAAGATGTACTTGGTCATGAGGCGCACCTCGCGGTATTGACCTCACGATTATATCCCGCGGACGCTCCGCACTCAAGCGGAGAAAAGGAGTATGCCGGATCCCGTCGACGGCTCGAGCGGTCAGGCCCCGGCCGGTTCCTTGGCCGCGGGCGCGCCCGGCCTTGGAGTGCCTTTGGTCTGGCAGGTCGCTTCGAGATAGGCGCCTTCTTCGACGACCAGCGTGGGCGCGATGATCGTCCCGAAGACGCGGCCCTTGTCATGGACCTCGACCCGCTCCGTCGCCTGAAGCGTGCCGCGGATCTCCCCATTGATCACGAGCTGTCCCACTTTGACGTCGGCTTCGACCTTGCCTCGCTCGCCGATGACGAGGAGCGAATCGGAATTGATGGTGCCCTTGAAGGTGCCTTCGATCCGGAAAGAGCCTTTGAAGGTGAGCTCGCCCTTGAATTCCGACTCCATGTCGATCAGGCCGGCCAGCTTGGTCTCGTTCAATTCGCGAGGCTTGTCTTTCATGCGCTTGCTCCTTTGATCCTTTCGTAGATTCGGTTCAGGTCATCGAGGGAGAAATAGAAGATCTTCAGGACGCCCTTGTTCCGGCTGCCCGCGACGAGGACCTTCGTCCCCAGGAGCTTGAGCATCTCCTCCTGGAGAGCATGGAGGTCCGGGTCGGCCAGGCTCCGCTGGGTCCGCGGCGCCTTCTTCTTGAGGCGGTTGACCAAGGATTCCGTGTTCCTGACCGACAACCCCCTGTCGACGACCTGCTTGCAGCAGTAGAGCTGTGCGGCCGCGTCCTCCAAAGCCAGCATGGCCCGGGCGTGCCCCATGGAGATCTCCCCGTCGTTCAAGCGGTTCTGGATCTCCTCCGGAAGTTTGAGAAGGCGGAGATAATTCGCGACGGAGCTCCGGTCTTTGCCGACCTTATCGGCCAGCTCATGCTGGGCATAGCCGATATCGTCGATGAGCCGCTGATAGGCGCGGGCGATCTCCAGGGCATTGAGCTCCTCGCGATGGATATTTTCGATGAGCGAGATCTCGAGCTGCTTCTCCACGGGGATGTTCCGGATGAGGACGGGGATCTTGCGCAGTCCGGCCCTCCGGGCGGCTCTCCATCGTCTTTCCCCGACGATGATCGTGTAGTGATCGTCCTCGGGGGCCACGATGACCGGCTGCACGATTCCCGTCTCCTTGATCGATTGGGCTAACTCGTCGATCGTTTGGTCGTCGAACTTGGTCCGCGGTTGAAAGGGGTTCGGTTTGATCTCCTCGAGATCGAGCTCGGCGAACCTCTCATCCTTCAAGATACTGAACTCGTCCGGGATGAACGCCCCCAGACCTTTTCCCAGGGCTTTCTTGCTCATCGACGAATGATCTCCTCTGCGAGGTTGATGTAGGCCTCCGCCCCCTTGGACTTGATGTCGTAGAGGACAATGGGCTTGCCGAAGCTGGGGGCCTCGGCCAGGCGGACGCTGCGGGGAATGATGGTCTCGAAAAGTATATGTTTCAATGACTTGCGGATCTCTTCGGCGACCTGCTTGGACAGGTTGGTCCGCTCATCGTACATCGTCAGGACAAGCCCTTCGACGGCGAGCTTCGGATTGAAATAGGTCCTGACCGTCTCCAGGGTCAGAAAAAGGTCGGGAATCCCTTCCATGCAAAAAAATTCTGTCTGGACAGGGATGACCAAGGAATCGGCCGCGGCCAGGGCGTTGATCGTCAGGAAGCCGAGCGACGGCGGGCAATCGATGATGATGAAATTGAAGTATTTCCTCGCTTTTTCGACCGCGGTAATGAGGCGCTTTTCCCGTTGATCCAGCTGATAGAGCTCCGCTTCGACCCCGGCGAGCTCGGGCGAACATGGGCAGATGTAAAAGTTCTCGAGATCAGTCCCAAGAATGCAGTCCATCAGATCGCGGCCGTTCATCATGGCCTGATAGATCCCCTGGCCTTTCTCCTTGGGCTTTCCTAGCCCGAGCGTGGACATGCCTTGGGGGTCGAGATCGATGAGGAGCGTCCTTCGGTTTTTGAGGGCCAGGCAGGCCGAGAGATTGATGGCCGTGGTCGTCTTGCCCACGCCGCCTTTCTGGTTCGCTACCGCCAGGACCTTATTCATCGTCGGGCTCTGTTTCACGTGAAACAACAGATGTCCGGGCTCGTTTCTTTGCCTTGATCTCGAGATGAAGGCCGAGATTCTGCACGGCCGCCGGCGTCATCCCCGGTATCTTCCGGGCCTCCCCCAATGTCTCAGGCTTCATTTTCTCGAGCTTTTCGACCGCCTCCCTGGACAACCCCGAGACGCTGCGGAAATCGATACCGCCGGGGATCCTCATCGAATCAGCCCTCCCGGCCTTGGCGATCTCCCGCTCCTGCTTCCTGATATACCCTTCATACTTAGCTTCCGATTCGATGTATCGCGTCTCTTCATAGCTCAAAACCGGGGGCGATTGACCGTATTTTAGCACATCTTTAAGCCCGATATCAGGTTTTTTCAAGTATTCGAGGATTGTCGGGCGTTCGCCGGACTCGCTTTTCAGCCTGTTTTTTTTCAAATAGGCCGTCGCTTCGCCGATCCGCCGGGCTTTCTCCTGATACTCCGCCCAGGTGGCGTCATCGATCAGACCAAGATCCCGGCCGTATTTCATCAGTCTTCTGTCGGCGTTATCGGTCCGGAGGAGAAGGCGATGCTCCGCCCTGGAGGTGAAGAGCCGATAGGGCTCGTCGACACCGGTCGTAATGAGATCGTCGATGAGGACTCCGATGTAGGCCTCATCCCGCCTAAGTACAAGGGGGGCTTGCGACCTGAGGGCCTGGGCGGCATTGATGCCGGCCATGAGCCCCTGGGCGGCCGCCTCCTCATAGCCAGAGGTACCGTTGATCTGCCCGGCCAGGTAGAGGCGGCGAATCTTCCGGGTCTCGAGTGTGGCCAGGAGCTCGGCCGGCGAGATCGCGTCATACTCGATGCCGTAGGCCGGCCTCAGGATCTTGGCTCCGTCCAAACCGGGGATCGTCGAGAGGATCTCCCTTTGAACCTCATACGGCAGGCTCGACGACAAGCCGTTGACATAGGTCTCGGTCGTATCGATCCCCTCGGGCTCCAAGAAGAGCTGATGGCGGGCGCGATGAGCGAACTTGACGACCTTGTCTTCGATCGAAGGGCAGTAACGCGGCCCGATACCCTTGATTTTCCCCCCATATAGCGGGGATTTGTCGAGATTGCGCCGGATCACGGCATGGGTTTCGGCATTCGTATAGCCCAGATGGCAGAGCACTTTGTTCTCGAGCCTGGCGCGGGTTCTATATGAGAACGGGACAGGATCTGCATCGCCCGCCTGAGGGGCGAAACAAGCCCAATCGATCGTTTCCCCGTCCAATCGCATGGGTGTTCCTGTTTTCAGGCGGATGACCTTCAAGTCGAGCGCCTTGAGATGTTCGGCAAGATCGACCGACGGGGGCTCGTTGGCCCGGCCGGCGGGGTAGCTCTGGAGGCCGATATGGATCATCCCGTTGAGGAAGGTCCCCGGGGTCAGGATGACCGCTCTGGCCCCTATGAGAGTCCCGTCAAGGGTCCGGATCCCCCGGGCCGCCCCCCTGGCCACCACCACTTCCGAGACGATCGCCTGGAGGACCGTCAGGCCGGGCATATGCTCGAGCCGGCGCTTCATGGCCGACCGGTAGGCCGCCTTGTCGCATTGAGCCCGGGGTGCTTGCACAGCTCCGCCCCGGCTCCTGTTGAGAAGCCGGAACTGGATGCCTGTTTCGTCGGCAAGGAGCCCCATCAGGCCTCCCAGGGCGTCGATCTCCCTGACGAGATGTCCCTTGGCCAGCCCGCCGATGGCCGGATTGCAGGACATCTGGGCGATCGTATCGAGGCTGATGGTCACAAGACAGGTGCGAAGTCCCATCGCGCTGGCCGCGGCGGCCGCCTCGCAGCCCGCGTGGCCGGCCCCGACCACGGCAATGTCGAAATCGATCTCCGGCTTCATCCCCGAGCCTACTTCCCGACGCAGAAACGCCCGAAGATGTCATCCAAGACTTCCTCGGTCCGGACTTCCCCGGTCAACTCGCCAATATGGCGGAGCGCGGTCCGGACCTCCTCGGCATATAGCTCCTCGGAGTGCCTTTTCTCCAGGAGCTCACGGGCCCGGCGGAGGGCGTCGAGGACCGCCTCGAGAGAATCCTTCTCCCGGGCATGGAGGATGATCTCGCCCTCGTTTCCGGCGGGAGGGGCGAAGATGGCGCTGATCCGCCGCCTGAGGTCGTCGATATTCTGCCCCTTGAGGGCCGAAACCTCGACGACCGGCGTCTCGCCGGCCAGATCGCGGAGCGAACGGCCGGCCAGCTTTTTGGGCAGGTCGGTCTTGTTCAGGACAATGATGACCTTTTTGCCCCCGTATCTCCGGATCAGCCGCCCGTCTTCTGCGCCGGCGGGGCGCGAGGCGTCGAGGACGATGAGCAGGCCATCCGCCTCTCCGGCGATCTTCCTCCCCTTGGCGATGCCTCTTTTCTCGGCAGGATGCGAAGGACGGCTGAGCCCGGCCATGTCCACGAGATGGTAGACGATCCCGTCGATGATCAATCTTTCCCTGAGGAAATCCCTGGTCGTTCCGGGAAAGGGAGTGACGATGGCCCGGTCCTCTTCGAGGAGGGCATTGAACAGGGTCGATTTGCCGACATTCGTCCGGCCGACGATGGCCAAGACAACACCCTCGGCGAGGGCGCGGCCGGTCTCATAGCTCGCGACGAGGCGCCCGACCTCGTCTATAAGAGGGGAGAGGGCCTTCAGGCTGGCCGCGGCGCTCGTCCGGAGGCCGTCTTCGGGGAATTCGAGCCCCGCCTCGACCCGGGAGAGCAGACTGATGAGCCTGGCGCGCAGATTGAAAACACGCCTGGAGAGGCTTCCCCCCATATGGCGTGACGAGATCCTGGCCTGGGCCAGGGAGACCGAACGGATCAGGTCGTTGACGGCTTGGGCCCTCAGGATGTCCAGCCGGCCGTTCAGATAGGCCCTCAGGGTGAACTCCCCGGGACGGGCCAGCCGCGCCCCCGCTCTGGTCCCGATCCTCACGATCGCCTCGAGGACCGCGGGGCTGCCGTGGACGCTCAGCTCGACGACATCCTCTTTGGTATAGGACCGCGGCGCTTTGAAATAAGTCAGGAAGGCCTCGTCGAGCGCCTCGTGCCGTTCCGGATCGCGGACGGTGCCGAAAACGGGCCGCCTCACGGGAAAGGGCTTCTTGGACCGGACCTTGGGCTCGAAGATCTTTCCGGCCGCGGCCAGCGCCTTCCTGCCGCTAATCCGGACGATGCCCAGACCGCCGAAGCCCGGCGGCGTGGATATGGCGATGATCGTGTCTTCGAGCAACTGAGCGTTCCTGTCCGGCTCCCCATTCTAGATGACCCCCCGGCTTTAGTAAAGGCGGCGACGGACAATAGGGCGATCGCCTGGACGGAGGCCGACGGAGAAGGGGTTGAGCGGCATCATCGGAGTGAGCATAAAGCGGTGATTTAGCCCGGGACGGAGACGCGGAGTCTTTAACTCGGCTCCGGCCCTTAACGGGGGGCCTTGAAGATCTTGACCTTCTTGAGGAACCCTTCGCCGAGGCTTTCACTCGTGACGCCCGGCGTCTCGTTGGCGACGATGTGGATGATGCGCCGCTCGTACGGATTCATCAGATCGAGGATCTCTTCGCGCCCGGAGTCGGACACCTGGCGGGCGATCCGCTGGGCGTAGTCCTTGAGCTTTTTCTCTTTTCTTTTCCGGTAGAACTCGCAGTCGACCTGGACTTTGACCGGCGAGATCTTGTTGAGGACATGCTGGATCGCGAGTAGCAGCGAGCCGTCGTTGCGAAGGAGGATCGTCTTGTCCGGGCCGTCGAAAATGACGAAGATGATGTCCGAGCGTTTCTTGACCTGGTAGGTCAGCTCCAGCGGGAAGACCGTCATGAGCTGGGAGAGGAAGCGCTCGGCGGCGTTCTCCGTATCCTCATCCTTGGGCCAGGCCCGGATGACGATCTCCCGGCTCTTCAGGCCGAAAAGACGCGTCTTTTCCGTGACGATCTCGTAGTTGAATTTTTCGCGCGGCAGCTTGAGCCGGTCCTCGGCCAGCCTGATGGCCTCCTCGAGGTTCCCGCCTTTGTACTCCGGTCTCTCGTCGGCCGGCTGCCCGTTCTCGACCTTGGTTTCGTTGTTCATCGTTATCTCGCTTTGGCCGTCGCGGGCCGGTGCATCATGCGGTTCATGAGGGCCTGCTGGCCGATCTGAAGGACGTTCGTGGTTAGCCAATAAAGGACCAGTCCGCTTTGGAAGTTGATGAAAAATATGGTCATTACGAACGGCATGATGAGCATCATCTTGGCTTGCGACGGGTCGGCCGAGGTCGGCGTCATCTTCTGGGAGATGAACTGGGTGATGCCCATCAGAATGGGCGTGACATAGTACGGATCCTTCATGGACAGGTCGGTGATCCACAGCGCGAAGGGGGCGTGGCGGAACTCCACGGCGACGACCAACATACGGAACACGCCCCAGAACACCGGCAGCTGGATGAGCAGCGGCAGGCAGCCGCCGGCCGGGTTGACGCCGTTCTCCTTGTAGAGCTTCATCATTTCTTCGTTCATCGCCCGGCGCTGGTCGATGTCCGTCTTGGCTTTCTTGTACTTGGCCCGCAGCGATTTGATCTTGGGCTGGAGGTCGGCCATCTTGGCCATGGATTTCGTGGAGCTGTAGGTCAGGGGGAAGAAGAGGAGCTTGAGGAGGATCGTCAGGAGGATGATGGCGACGCCCCAGTTCGGAACGAGCGTGTGGAAGAATTTTGTGACGACCAGCATGATCTCCGCGATGAAGCCGAAGAATCCGTAGTCGACGGCTTTGCCCGCGTCATGGCCGAACGCCTTGAGGGATTCGGCCTGCTTGGGGCCGATGTAAGCCTGGGTGGGCTCGGTCACATAGACGAAATAGGCCGGGACCTGACCTCCGGCGATCGTGCCGGCCTCCTGGAGGAACGCCGCCTGCCCCCTCCGCGGCGGCGTGACAAAAAGGGCGACGAAATAGTTCTCTTCATAGGCGGCCCAGTCGACGAAATTGTAGGTATTCTCGCCGGGCTTGTACTTCCGCTCATTGATCCGGAAGACCTTGCCGCCCGTGTAGACGGCCGAGCCGCGGCTGGCGCTGAAGCTCTGCTTGGCTTCTTCGGGGGTGAGGCTGCCGATCCCCGGGCCCCAGAGGACGGAAGCCGTGACCGGCTGGCCGTCTTTCCAGACCCGGACCTCGGTCGTCACGGCATAGCTGCCGCCGGTGAATCCAAACGTCTTCTCGGCCCGGACCGACGCCCCATCCGAGAATACGAAGCGGATCTCGCCTGTTTCCCTGTCGGCCAGCGCGAGATCGGCCCCCGAGGCCTCGAAGAGTGCCGCGTTGAGCGTCCCCGCCAGAGCGGCGTCGTCGAGCCCCAGGGAGAAGGGGAAGCGCCCGATCTCGGCGGCCAGGGCCGGGACGAGCTCGAGATCCTCCTTGCGGCTGTTCTTGTGTTCCTTGAGGGCCCAGCTCTTGAGGACACCGCCCCTGTTTGACCAGACGGCCCGGAAAAGCGGCGTGTCGACGACGACATCCTTTTCGGCTCCGCCCGCAACGGCCCCGAGATCCTGGGGAGGGGCGGGCTCGGACTGGGCCGGCTGGGCCTCGGTCGGGTCCGCCTTCCGCTGCTCTTGGATCGCCCCGGCGGTCCCGGGAACGGAGGTCGAGGGGGCGGCAGTCTGGACTTCGGGCTTAAGAGCGGCCTTGTCCGGCTTGTTGAAGAGATAATTGTAGCCCATCAGGACCAGGAAGGACAGGACGATGGCCAGGATGAGTCGTTTTTCCATTCTGTCTCACTCTCAGGGCACGGGATCGATCCCGCCCGCGTGAAAGGGATGGCACCGCAAGAGCCTGCGCCCCCCCAGGGAAACGCCCCGGAAGAATCCGTATTTCGTGATCGCCTCGTAGGTATAGACCGAGCATGTGGGGTGGAAGCGGCAGCGGTTGCCGAGGAGGGGGGAGAGAGTGATCTGGTACAGCCTGATCAGGGCGAGCGCGACGGCCTTCACGATGATATCCGTTTTCGCAATATCGTTGTCAACGACGAGATGTACGCGTCCCGGAGGTCGGGCCAGGCGGCCTCGCCCGACTCGGGCCGGGCTATGACGATAAGGTCGAGCGGGGCCTCGAGGATCGCTTTGTTCCTGCGGAAGAGCTCCCGGAACCTCCGCTTGACCCTGTTCCTGACGACCGCAGGGCCCACTTTCCGGCTGGCGACGACCCCCAGGCGCGGATGGCCCACCTCGTTCCTGAGGAAGACCAGGGTAAAATATCGCCCCCGAAATCGGCCGCCTTCCCTGTAAAGGGTCGCAAAATCACTTTTTCTGCGAATTCTCTCGAGAGGCGTCAGGCGCTCGTTCATCCGACAGAAATGCGCTTCCGTCCCTTGCGCCTTCTGCTTTTGATGACTTCCTGGCCGCCCTTGGTCTTCATGCGGACTCGGAAACCGTGCGTTTTGCTGCGTCTTCGGTTGTTCGGCTGAAAAGTTCTCTTCATGATCGTCCAGCACCTATGGAGGAGGTATGTTACCCGAACCCCCCTGGCCTGTCAAGGCCGCCGTGACGGAGTTTCCGTTGACTCGGTGTCCCATCTTCGGGTATAATGGAAAGACATGAAAACACTGAAAATCGGAGATAAGGTCATTTATCCGAATCAGGGCCTCGGCGTCATCGAGGCGATCCACGAGGAAGCTTACAACGGGGAGAGGTTCAAGGTCTACAACCTGAGGATCATCTGCAATAACACCCTGGTCACCGTTCCCAGCGCGACGGCCCTCGAGCTCGGGATACGCCGGCCGATGTCGGAGGACTCCGTCCGGAAGATCTTCCAATTCATGGGGAACGGCGACGTCGATGTCACGACCGATTGGAAGGGCCGCTACAAGGAACACCTCAATCTGATGAAGTCGGGGACTCTCTTCGACATGGCCACGGTCCTGAAGAGCCTCTACTTCCTGAGCCTCCAGAAGCCCCTGTCGTTCCGCGAGAAGAAAATGATGGAAAAGGCCAAGGAGCTCATCGTCTCCGAGATCTCCGTGGCCGCCGCCTCGCCTTGCGCCAAGATCGAAGAAAAGCTCTTGGGCACTCTGTCGCGCTCGTTCAAGACGGCCAAAACCCGCGCCACCGCATAACCATCGTCCATGCTCCTTCCGGGGATAGCTCTCTTTGCCCTGTGTGTCGTCCTCTATACCTTTTTTTCCGCGGCCGAGACCTCGTTCATCGCCGCCAACCCCTTCGCCCTCCAGTACAGGGAGCGCGAAGGTTCCAAGCGCGCCGCCGTGGTCAGGAAGATGCGGGCCCGGACGAACGAGTTCCTGGCCACCATCCTGATCGGAAACACGCTCGTCAACGTGGCCGCGTCCGCCATCGCGACGTCCATCTGCATCACCCTGATCCCCAATCAGAACCATGCGGTCCTGGTCGCGACAGTCGCCACGACCCTGATCATCCTGATCTTCGCCGAGACCACCCCCAAGACCTTCGCCGCCCAGAATCCGGTCAAGACCGCCCTCCGGCTCGGCTACCCGGTCCGGGGTCTCATGATCGTTCTCTACCCGCTGGTCAAGGCCCTCTCTTTCGTGACCGGGCTTCTCATTCCCTCCTCCCGCAAGCGCGACGCCTACGCGGCGGTCCAGCTCAACGAGGAGGAGACGCGGATCGCCCTCCACGCCGGGGCCCGCGGCCTCTCCGGATTGCGGCGCCGGATCGTTTCCGGCGCGCTCGACTTCGGCTCGCGCCCGGTCAAGGAGGTCATGGTCCCGCGGCCCGAGATCAAGGCCATCGAGATCGGCGCCGGCCGCGAGGAGGTCTTGGCCGCCATCCGCTCGACCGGATACTCCCGTTACCCGGTCTTCCGGGGCCGCCTGGACAATATCGAAGGGATCGTCTACAGCAAGGACGTCGCGATTTATTTTATTGATAATAAAGCTTTTGCCATCGCTGATGTCCTCCGTAAGGCCTTCTTCGTCCCGGAACTCGCTTCGCTCGAGCAGGTCCTCCTGCAGATGCAGGAGAAGGCCCTTCACATGGCCCTCGTCGTCGACGAGTTCGGCAACGTCGACGGGCTCGTCACCCTCGAGGACATCATCGAGGAGATCGTCGGGGAGATCCAGGACGAGCACGACGGCCAGACGGAGGAATGGTATACGCGCCGCGACGGCGGCCGCTTCCTTGTCGCCGGAGCCGCCCCGATCAAGGACGTCAACGCTCTGGTCGCGCTGCGCATCCCCGAAAAGCCCGACTACACGACCCTGGCCGGGTTCTTTCTCTACGAGTTCGGGCGCCTGCCCCGCGAGAAGGACTCCCTGGAGTTCGGCGGCTTCCGCCTGACCGTCGAAAAGATCAACAAGCGCCGCATCACCCTCATTGAGATCGCGCCGGCACCGCCCGCCGGACCGGCCGAGCCATGAAGAACGTCGCCCTCAACAAGACCGTCTCCCACGACTACCTCATCCTCGAGACCTTCGAGGCCGGGATGGCCCTCGTCGGGAGCGAAGTGAAGTCGGTGCGCGCCGGCCGGATCAGCCTCAAGGAGTGCTACGCCGAGGTCCGGGGCGCGGAGGTCTTCCTCGTCAAGTGCCACATCAGCCCGTACGAAGCGGCCAACATCTTCAACCACGAACCCCTGCGCGACCGCAGGCTTCTGCTCCACCGTCGCGAGATCAAGCGCCTCGCGGGGAAGACCCAGGAGCGGGGGCTGACCATGGTCCCGACGCGCGTCTACATCGGCGACAAAGGCAAGATCAAGGTCGAGCTCGCCCTCGTCCGGGGCAAGCGGGAGCACGAGAAGCGCGAGGCCATCAAGAAGAGGGACACGGACCGGGAGATCCGGGCCGCGCTCAAGAACCGGTCGCGCTGAACGCGGCCGCCAGGCGGATCGCCTCCTCCATGCTGCGGGCGTCGGCGACGCCTTTTCCAGCGATATCGAAGGCCGTGCCGTGGTCCGGCGACGTCCGCACGAAAGGCAGCCCGAGCGTCACATTGACCCCTGTGGCGAACGCCTCGAGCTTGAAGGCGATGAGCCCCTGGTCGTGGTACAGCGCGGCGACCACCGTGTCCGTCTTGCCCCGGGCCTGAAGAAAGACGGTATCGGGAGGGAAGGGGCCGGCGATCGGGATCCCCTCGGCCGCGGCCTGCTCGACAGCGGGGCGGATCTCCTCGTTCTCCTCCCGGCCCAGAGATCCGTCCTCCCCGGCGTGAGGATTCAGGCCGGCCGCGAGCAGACGGAAAGGCCCGCGGGGCGCTCTTTCGAGATCCCGGTGGAGGGTTCTGAAGAAATCGACGAGGGCCTCTCTGCGGACGGCGGCAACGGCCTCGCCGAGCGGGCGGTGGTGGCTGAACAGAGCGATTTTGAGCCGGTCCGACCAGAAGGCCATGATGGCCCCGGGATAAAGCCGGTCCAGATACTCCGTGTGGCCGCGGAACGGATGCCCGGCCAGGGCCCAAGCGGCTTTGGATATGGGGGCGGTGACCACGGCCTCGAGCCGGCCGGCGCGAGCGGCGGCGACAGCCGTTTCGAACGCCCGGAAGGACGCCTCGCCGTTTCCCGCTGTGACCAGGCCCGGGACCGCCGGCTCGAACGGACCGGGAACGGCCGCCAGATAAACGCCCGGTTCGGGGGGATCGTCCGGATCCCAGGCGCGAACGGCGAGCCGGAGCCCGAGGTGCGCCGCTTCGGTCTCGATGACGCGGGGATCCGTGAAGACGACGTACGCGGCGGCGGGCAGCGCGCCGGCCCGGGCGAGCGTTTTGACGACGATCTCGGGACCGATGCCGCCGGGATCGCCTCCGGTCACCCCGATCCTGGGGACCGTCATTTCTTGTCCGGCTCGGCTCCCTCGAGCTCGGGGACCTCCGCCGCCTTGTAGATGCAGCGGATGCTCGATTTGTAGATGAGGAGGTTCGGGACGCCGTCGCGGTTGAGCTTGATGCAGTTCCGGTCGTACCACTCGATGTAACCCTCGACGATCTGGCCGTCGGTGTAGACGACGGCCATGGGCGTCTTCTTGTTCATCTGCTTGAGGAAATAGTAGCTCTCGGCGAACGTATCGGTCGGCGGATGCATCCTCTTGTGGGCCGAGTCCTTGTCCCGGTCCCGGTCACGCTCCCGTTCCCGCTCTTTGTCCTGGCTCATACGTTCTTTGATCTCCGTGAGATTGGGCCGGATCAGTTTTCTGTTCATCGAGACTTCTCCAACAGCTGGGTTGGATTGGGTCGGCACCCTTTGAAATAACGATAGCACAGGCCCGCCCCGAATACAAGTTAAATCCTTTGGAGTCAACAGGAAAATGGGAAAATCCCGGCCCGCCGGGGACCGTCGGGGCCCCCGGGCCGGGGCGGGTGTCAGAAGGCGCGGCTCAGTCGAGGCCGGGGGCGTATTCGGAGAGCTGGATGTTCTTCGTCGTCAGGCTCGTCCCCATGGCCTTCTCGAGCGCGGCGAGGGAGACGTTATAGGAGACGATGGAATTGAGCTCGGAGATCCGGGCGTTGGCCAGGTCGCGCTGGTAGGTGAGGACCACGTAATTGGTGCTCATGCCGACCCGGCGCTTCTCCTCCTCGGCCGCGAGCTTCTTCTCTGCCAGCTCCCGGGCCGTCGTGTAAGCCTGGATCCTCTTGTAGTTCGCTTCGACCGCGCGGACGGCGGTCTTGATCTCGAGGTAGACCTCGTCCTTCCGGTTCTCGAGATCGAGCATGGACTGCCGCAGGTTCAGCTTGGCCAGGGCCAGTGAGGCCCGGGAGAAGATATTGGCCAGGGGGAGGCTCAAGGTCAACCCCACGTTCCAGTTGGGATA
>Ga0209705_10000433_pt1 | contig 21779 bp, 24 predicted proteins | sample PPLLaktember2015_5_FD_187262 | JGI IMG/M metagenome (GOLD analysis project Ga0209705, IMG submission 187262) | Freshwater sediment microbial communities from Prairie Pothole Lake near Jamestown, North Dakota, USA - PPLs Lake P8 Core (1) Depth... | ecosystem: Environmental > Aquatic > Freshwater... | reverse complement strand
AACTGCTCTTTTTAAAAAGGAGGAAGTATGGTTTCCAGAGCTGCTCAAAAACCCGGATAGTACCGAACTGCTCCAGAAATTTAAGGAAGCCTTCGGTCAGCGGCTCATTCAGCGCATATTCCTTCATCAACGAGCCATCAACACATATCCTGGTCTGAACGGACCTCAGTATCCGCACTCTGCGCTACCTCCCACCGACCGGATTGATGATGATGAGCGGGATTTATAGGACTTGTGCCCGCTTCGCGTAACGTATGTGAGAGGTCTTCTCTGCTTATTCTGTCGTTTCGCCCTGCTCTTTTTTACCGGGGTTCAGGTATTTGTTGATATTCCGGAAAAACTTCCAGTGCAGGAGCAGGTGGATGATGAGCAACGCTGCGAATAAGAGACTTGTGTTATTGTGCATCGTTACCCATTGGTTACGGGCAATACCCATCCAGGTGATCCAGCCACTCCCCCGCCCCCCACCTTCCGGGAGGACAAGATACAGCACCAATCCTGAAACAAGCGATGGTATGAATATGATCAGGCACCCGATATCGACAAGAGCATTGATTGTGATGCGTTTCATGTGATTGCCTCGTGTGTCAGATTGACCCGGAGGGGATAATAAAACAGCTGGTATCGACTGCTGCATTTATTTTATGACTCTCTTGTGTATTGCGTACCACACGATTCCGATCACAAGACCGATAATGCCGATAATCCAGGAGTTGAGGTTGAGAAAGAAAACCAGTCCCGTACAGGTGATTGCGCCAATAACGGGAACGACCGAGGGGTAACGTTTGTATTCGTGAGGAAGTCTGAGAGCTGCAATGTTCGCAATGAAATAAAAAATAAGCATCGCAAATGTGCTCACCGCGACCACCAGGGAAAGGTCGGCTAAAAGGATTGCCAGGATCATAAAAGCCCCTGTTATCCAGATGGCGTAGTGGGGCGTGCAGAAGCGTGGGCTGATGGAACTCAGAAAGGCGGGAAGATCGTTATTCCTTGCCATCGCAAACACGATGCGTGAAATTCCCAGAATGGTTGTCAGGAGCACGCTTGCCGTCGCAATCATTGCCCCCGATGATATAAGCAGCACCGCCGCAGGACTCCCGGTGACCGTGATTGCAGCAGCGAGGGGTGAGCCGGACTGCGCAAGATCGGAAGTCCCGACAAGCCCTACGGCAATTACACTCACCAGTATATAAAGAAAAGTTGAGATCCCCAGTGCGAGGTATATGGAGCGGGGAATGGTTTTTTCCGGTTCTTTTACCTCTTCGGCCATAATCGTGACCCGGGCAAATCCCGTGTACGCAAAAAAAATGAGGGCAGCGCCGCTCAGGATACCCGTCATTCCTGAAGGTGCCGGTGGGGTGAAATGAGTTATGTTGAAAAATCCCAGCCCAAAGGCAATAAAGAACAGGAGGATGAGCACCTTCAGGGTGACGAGAACATTATTGAGGAGCGTCGATTCTTTCAGACCGAGATAGTTGATGATAATGAATATAAGACAGATGATGACCGCGATGATTTTTACCGGGACTGCAGGGACCAGGGTGGCAAAATAATGGGCAAACCCGAGAGAGACTGCAGCCCCGACAAAAATGTTGGAAAAGATCCAGATCCATCCGGCAATATACCCGGCAAATGGTGATATGAGTTTCTGGGCAAATGCGTACGTCCCACCCTCCTTCGGCAGGTATACGCTCAGTTCCGCAACGCTAAGTGCGGAGAAAAGTGAGATAATCCCGGCAATCACGACAGAAATTATCATCGCAGGCCCGGCAATTCCCGCGACAATTCCGGTAACTATGAAAATACCGGAACCGATGATCGCCCCGATGCCGAGAGCGGTTGCACCAAATAACCCGATCTCCCGTTTAAGGTGACCACTCTTTGATATGTCTGAAACCTTACCCATGAAATAATCAAGAATGTGCCCAAAACGATATAGAGATTCCCTGCAGAGGGGTAATCATCATATCAGTCTGGTAGCTCACCAGATTCCCTTCCCTTCATTAAAGAAATTTTCAAATAAGATTGATTAAGATTCATCAATACATCGGGCTTCAATGACAAACGGATTCATCATCGCGCAGGAAGGATAATGCCAACCCTTGATATCAGTTCAGTTACCGGCCTGACCGACCGCGAGGCAGAAGAGATACTCCGGCACGAAGGATATAATGAACTCCCCACAGCCTCACGGCGGGGACCGGTACGGATTGTCATCGAGGTAATCCACGAACCGATGTTCCTCCTCCTCGTGGCAAGCGGGATCCTCTATTTTATTCTCGGAGATATTTCCGAGGGTATCATGCTGATGAGCTTTGTCGTCGTGATCATTGGTATTACCGTATACCAGGAACGCAAGACCGAGCGGGCGCTTGAAGCCCTTCGGAACCTCTCCAGCCCGAGAGCACTGGTTATCCGCGGCGGTGTTCAACAGCGCATCCCTGGCCGGGAAGTTGTAACCGGTGATTCGGTGATCCTCTCTGAGGGTGATCGCGTTCCGGCCGACAGTGTCCTGCTTATGTCAAACAACGTCTCGATAGACGAGTCCCTGCTCACCGGGGAATCTGTCCCGGTCAGAAAAATCGCCGGGAAATTGGGAATGCAGGCCGGGCGTCCGGGCGGGGATGATCAACCGTTTGTGTACTCCGGCACCCTCGTGGTCCAGGGTCAGGGTCTTGCATATGTCACGGCAACCGGGGCTGCTACCGAGATGGGGAAGATTGGTACGGTTCTCCAGACTGTTGAACGGGGCGAGACACGGCTGAAGATGGAAATAGACCGGATTGTCCGGACGGTTGCCCTTGTCGGAATCTCGTTGTGTGCGGTCATCGTGATTGTGTATGGCCTTACCAGGTTCAACTGGATCGAGGGATTTTTGGCCGGCATCACGCTCGCCATGGCGATCCTCCCCGAGGAGTTCCCGGTCGTACTCACCGTTTTTCTCGCACTCGGGGCATGGAGAATCTCGAAGAGGAACGTCCTCACCCGTCAGGTCCCCGCCATCGAAACACTGGGCTCTGCCACCGTCCTGTGCGTGGATAAGACCGGCACCCTCACCCAGAACCGGATGTCCGTTACGAAATTTTTTGCACAGGGTGAGTTATGCAACTTTAATGCGTCCGGCCATGAGCCGCTCACGGATACCTGCCATGAGGTCGCGGAATATGCCATTCTTGCCTGCAAGAAAGACCCCTTCGACCCGATGGAAAAGGCACTCCTCCAGCTCACTGATGGGGATTTCGGCAAAACGGAGCATATCCATGCAAACTGGAACCTTATACAGGAATACCCCCTGTCACCTGAGCTCCTTGCCATGTCCAATGTCTGGCAGTCGCCTGATGGTGACAGGTATGTTATTGCAGCAAAAGGCGCACCGGAGGCAATTGCGGACCTTTGTCATTTCGACACGGCTGCCGTCAGGAAACTATCGGAGGCCGTCGACCTCATGGCCGCAGAAGGGCTCCGTGTACTGGGCGTGGCGCGATCCTTCTTTTCGATCTCCGGTCTTCCGGAGGAACAGCATGCATTCACGTTCGAATTCCTGGGGCTTGTCGGGTTTGCCGACCCGGTCCGGCCCCAGGTTGCTGATGCTGTAAGGGAATGTTACACGGCAGGTATCCGGGTCATTATGATTACCGGGGACTATCCGCTGACTGCACAGAACATCGCCCGCCAGATCGGGCTTGCGGATGGAACACGCCCTATCACCGGTCCGGAACTGGATATGATGGATGATAGTGAACTGCGGAACCGAATCAATTTGGTTACGGTCTTTGCCCGGGTCGTGCCCGAACAAAAACTCCGGATCGTGAATGCCCTGAAAGAGAACGGGGAAATCGTCGCGATGACCGGCGATGGGGTGAACGATGCACCGGCACTGAAATCCGCGGATATCGGCATTGCCATGGGAGGCAGGGGAACCGATGTTGCCCGCGAGGCCTCGTCACTCGTCCTGCTTGATGATAATTTTACCTCAATTGTGGCAGCAGTCCGGCTGGGGCGGCGGATCTTTGACAACCTGAAAAAAGCGATGGCCTACATCTTCTCCATCCATATCCCTATTGCCGGTATGTCGCTCATCCCAGTACTTTTCAACATGCCGCTTATCCTTCTGCCGGTCCACATCGTATTCCTTGAGTTGATCATCGATCCGGCATGCTCGGTCGTCTTCGAATCAGAAAATGAGGAGCATAACGTGATGACCCGCCCGCCAAGGAGAAAGGACGAGGGGCTCTTCACCAGGAGCACGTTCACACTCTGTCTCCTGCAGGGTTTTGTCGTACTTGCCGTCGTGCTTGCTGTCTATGTATATGCAATTTCACGCGGACTTGGGGAACCCGAAGTGCGTGTGATGACGTTTACCACGATAGTTATTGCCAACCTCTGCCTGATCCTGACCAACCGCTCATGGTCAGAGACCATCTTTTCAACACTCGGTTCGCCGAACAGGGCGCTTTGGTGGGTCTTTGCGGGTACAATTGCCTGCCTGATGCTCGTACTATTTGTTCCTGCACTCCGGGAACTTTTCCGGTTCGGGCCGGTCATGCTCTCTGATCTCCTTCTCTGTGCAGGTGCGGGTATCATGAGTGTAGTCTGGTTTGAGATTTTCAAAGACTGGAAAAAGCGGGGGAAAGCCTGTTGACATGACAACGCATTATTCCGGACCTTCACTGGCACGTCAGTTTGATCAGGATATTTCTCGAAGGGTAACCTTTACCAAAAAACTGTATCCTCGAACATCTTCACCGATATGGCATCCTTCGGGAAACAGCATGACGGTCCGGGAGCCTGCTCCAGGACCAGATACTATCGTTCTGTGCATTGTCTGAATATCAACTTCAGGTTTCAGTCTTTTTCAACAAGTGCAGCGAGACGGTCCATGACCCCGGGAGTGTCTTCCTCCATCCTGAACTTAAGCATCCCGTCACGATCCCAGACGGACTCAAAAACATTTTTCTCTGTAACCTTTGTCCTGCCGTCACGGTCTTCAAACGTCACCACCGCCAGCAGCATATGGCCCGGCATCCCTTCAAATTCAAAGGTATAGACAAGCCTCATGGGAGAGACTTCATGGTACACTCCATGGAACGCAAAACTCGTTGCCTTCTTTGTCCCGGTTCAGAATGCGCCATACGCCACCCGGTTTTACGTCCATCTTTTTGACATCGATTGTATACCTTTCCGGCCCCCACCACCGGATAATGAGATCCGGATCGGTGTAAGCCCTGAACAATCGCTCATGAGGTGCGTTGAAAATGCGTATGACTGATGCCTCCTGTTTTCCCGGTTCGGCGACAAGCCGGGTTTTTGGAGCACCTGGCTTTTCTTCCTTTCAGGTATTCTGCCCGGTCTTCAGGACAAGGACCGGCCTTCGTGTTCTTCTGACTATCGATAACGTGGTGCTTCCGAGAAGTAATTCCCGGAACCAGCCTGTACCAAAGGCACTCATTGCTATCAGGGACACGTCCTCCTCTTCAGCAACTGAGAGAATCATATCAGTCGGATCTCCAACACGAACGTGGAGGAGGACGTCAACACCAATATCCGTAAATTCCTTCTTCGTGTCCTCGAGCAGGGATTGTGCTTCCTTAACGTACGTATCGATTTCCTGGTGAGAATCTCCGCGATTGGCAACATGTGAGGACAATCCGTTTAATCCCCGGAATTGTTTTCACAAACGCTGCTGCAGTGCGGGCGGGCCGGGAAAAATCAGTAGGAACCAGTATCTTTGAAAAAAGTTCTTCGGAGGATGGATCATAAGTTGCTCTTTTCTGGTCCGCTGAAACAGGAGTGAAGTTCATGATTAAGACATGTCTTTTTGCATGCCGGAGAACAAATGACGAGACGCTCCCTAACAGAATCTCCTGGATCGCATTGATGCCCCGGGCACCCATGATGATAAGGGATACGTTTTCTGTTTCAGCAATTTCAAGGATCACATGGGGAATAGTACCCTGGGTAATCTGATTGACGATTGGTTCAATCCTGGTATGCACCTTCAACCCGAGATGTTCAAGCGATATTTTTTTCCCGGCCATGATGATTTTCACATTCTCAAGGTGCTGCCCGCATGTCCACTCTCTGCTCGAAGGGCGGGTTGCATCAACAACATGCAGGAGAATCACTTCCTGCATGCCGGGGACCCGGGTGATACGATCAAGAATTTTTTGTGAATACGGGGAAAAATCCAGAGCAACAAGCACTTTTTCAAACATTTCCTCCCCCAGTGTGTAATATAGCAATCGTGTATTAAAATATCACGATGGAATGGAACCAAAACCAAAGATTATCTCGTGAAGTGTGCGGAAGATCCCCGACCTTCAGGATCGGTTTCCCAGCCATCCCTTTTGTGATTTTTCTTGCATGTGACCGGTATATTTTTAATCCGGTACACCGGATACTACTCCTGAATCCTTTATGAGAGTATGGCAGAGGTTTATTCCGCAGGACAAGGTCTTTTTCGATCTGTTCGAACAGCAGGTAGCGATCGTTTCAGAAGCGGGGCACAAGCTTGTTACCCTGACAAAGGATTTCACCAGCGTGAAGGAGAAACGCCACGAGATCGAACTGCTCGAACACCAGGGTGACGAAATAACCCATGCCATTTATGAACGGTTGAACCGGACCCGCAATCCCCCGCTTTCCCGTGAAGAGATTTCAAGCCTGGCATCCTCTCTGGATGAGGTGCTCGATTATATCGACGGATCTGCAGAAAAGATGGTCTACTATGGCATTGAATCCTCGGATACCTATATGGTGGAACTCGCCAAGCTCATCCACTTATCAACAGTAGAGATTGAAGCAGCTGTCAGGAATATCCGTTCCATCAGGAATCCTTCGTTCATAGGGGATCGGTGTATTGAGATCAACCGGCTTGAGAACCTCGCCGATGACGTGCTTGCCGAAGCGATAACCAACCTCTTCCAGTCCAAAGATACGCTGACGATCATCAAGATGAAAGATATCTACGATTGGCTCGAGATTGCCACCGATGAATGTGAAGATGTTGCAGATGTGCTCTCCGATATTGCATTCCGTCATTCGTCGTCATAATACTGCGTACAGGTAGTATCCTTTCCACACCTTTTTCAGGGTCAATAATTCTGAGCTGACAGACATCGCCCAGGTTCCTGCGATACGCGTCAATAGTTGTTTTTATCTGTCTAAGATATTCAGGAAGGGTGCAGGTCATTGGATAGAATTGGTTGTACTATGTTTCCATCATCGTTCAGAAGGGTTTTTTTTTAAAAATTATTCGATCTCGATCCATTCACCGGTAATCATATAGTGAATATTTTCCGCCATCTTACAGGCATGGTCACCGGATCGTTCAAGATACCGGGCCACCATGATATAATATGCGCTACGGGTGATGGTTTTTGGGTTCTCCATCATGAAGGTAAGCATCTCCCGTAATATTGAAAGCCACAGAGCATCGACCGTGTCATCACGGGAAGTAAAATTTTTGATAGGATCAAGATTTTCAGTCTTATACGCAACGATTGCATCGTCAATCATTCCAAGAACAAGGTCAGCCATATGCGGCATGGGAAGCTTTTGGGTAAAATCGGGCTGGTCCTGGAGGTCCTTGACCATATCTGCAATATCCTTCCCGTATCTTCCGATGCGTTCAGCAGCGGTGATCATCTTGAGCGTGCAGGCGATCAGCCGCATATCTTTTGCCATCGGCTGGTACAGGGCAATCAACTGGTAGGAGCGGTCTTCCAGGGCAATCGTGACCTCCCGGATCTGTTTCTTCTTTGCATACACCTGGAGCGCCTGTGCGGTGTCCTGATTGAAAAGTGCGTTCAGCGATTCACTGAGCATATCCCGCGCAAACTGCACCATCTCGGTGGTATCCTGTTTGAGCCTGTTCAGTTCTGTATGAAACTTATCTGACATCCTGTCCACCTACCCAAACCGTCCGGTAATGTAATTTTCGGTAAGGTCTTCCCGGGGATTTTCAAAGATCTGGTTAGTCTGCCCGAATTCAATTAGTTTACCCAGGTACATGAAACCAGTATAATTGCTCACGCGGGCTGCCTGCTGCATATTATGCGTGACAATGATCACCGTATAGTCCTGTTTGAGTGCATCTATCAGCTTCTCTATCTTTGCTGTTGCGATCGGGTCAAGCGCCGAGCAGGGTTCGTCCATCAGAATGACTTTGGGCTCGACTGCGAGTGTCCTGGCGATACAGAGACGCTGTTGCTGTCCGCCGGAGAGACCGAGAGCGGAGTCGTGCAGCCGGTCCCTTACCTCCTCCCAGAGCGCGGCATCACGAAGACTCTGCTCAACGATGCCGTCCAGATTTCCCTTGTTCTTTATCCCATGGACACGGGGACCGTATGCCACATTCTCATACACAGATTTGGGAAACGGGTTGGGCTTCTGGAATACCATACCTACTTTTTTCCGGAGCATGACCACATCAGTTCCTGCCGCATGAATGTTCTCATTGTCCAGCAGGATCTCCCCCCGGATCTTTACGCAGTCAATGAGATCGTTCAGACGGTTGAAACACCGGAGCAGGGTTGACTTCCCGCACCCGGAGGGACCGATGAGAGCCGTCACCTGGTTCTTTGATATATCCATGGAAATCGACTGGAGTGCATGGGTGTCATTGTACCACAGGTTAAGGTTGTGGGTTGAAATGATAGGTTCTGAGGTCATAATATCCTCCAAAGATTTTTCCGGAAACGCCTGCTCACCACGATTGACACCGTAAATAGACATGAGAAATCATGAAGTCAGTCTACCAGATTCTTTTTTGGAAAATATATAAAACAGGTGATCAGGCAACATCGATCCCTGAACACGTTTAATACAGCAGTAAATCCACTCAGCGTGTCGACGAAACGTTTCACCCGGGAACTCCGTTTTCCCCCTGCATACAGAGTTATCCCGTCTGTGTTCCTTCCGGTACAAGGTTTTCCAAAATTTTTTAAATATTTTTCTCTCTGCTTCAACAAGGTTCCTCAGTTCCAGCTTGCGATCACCGTAGGCAGCAATTTCAAGAGCGATCGAATCCTTATCGCGATGCGGAAATTGCACATGCCGCAGAAGAGCGGTATGACTCCGGTCGGAACAGTAGTTTCGTTTCTTTCATGTCAGACAGGATTCGCGGAATCCATTATCCGATAATCCTGTAATATTCGGATTTTTCCGGAAACGATTCTTTCAGTACCAGTTCGTGAAACCTTTTAGCGGTGATCCAGGCAAGGTGTGCCTCGTAATCGTCAGGGTGCATAGGTACACTCTCGGTTTGATCCCGTGATGGTGATAGAATGGGAGTACGCAGTGAACGATTTCTCTCTTCCTGAAAACGTATCATTTTCCCTCCTCACTTGTCACATATGCGGTCGAGATCGCAGAACCTCACAGTTTGATACGAAAATCCCCTTGCATCCGTGAAAATATCCTGAGTCTTCCTGTTCATTGGCTCCTGGTCAGGCCTGTTCACCAGCACCGACAGACCGGCAGGCACGGGTGCCATTGTTCTGTTATGCCCGGATTTGTTCTCCTCCGAGAGGCACTCACGGTACAGGATTCCGGTCTTTTCACCGGGCATCTCTGCGGGACTCCTGCATTCTTCAGCAGGATCGGTATCAGATTTACTTTGCTGGATTCGTTTTTCTTGTATTATGGGTTTCATATTCCTCTGTCAGCGTTTTTTTCTCCTGTCGTTTCTCAAATGTCCGGTTCATGTCTCCCGTATTCCGGAACGAGTGTTGAATCGATCCACGCCATGATTGCATCCCTGACCTGCCGGAACTGCAGGAGACATTCATCCGAAGTTCCCGTGCAGGCTGAAGGGTCAGGAAATATGGCGTGAAGCACCGTTTTTGCGCCTGGAAAGAACGGGCAGGCATGGGTTACGCTGTCACAAACGGTGACAACGATATCAGCTCCCTGATCAAAGAATTCGTCGATGAGCTTGGAGCGGTACCCTGAGATATCGATGCCAATCTCTTTCATTACGAGAACCGCAAGCGGGTGAACAGTACGAATATCGGTCCCTGCACTTGCGGCTTCGAACAGGTCTCCATACCGCTCACGCAGATATCCTTCTGCCATCTGGGATCGGGCCGAATTGTGGGTACAGATGAAGAGAACACGGGATTTTTTCAGCATACCCTCAGCGTTCTTGCTGACATGGCCGGCTGCACTCCTCTCACGAAGAGGTTCCATCATTCTTGAGGCCTCCCCGGTTCTCTTCGTTTACCAGGACAATCCGTGAAGATTCCGGTCAGCCATGCATCAATATCATCCCGCAATTCGCGAAAATCCGCAAGTATCTGCTCCTTGTCCTCCCAAATATCCGAAGGGCTTACAAATCCCCGGTGAATGTTGGTTTCTCCTTTGGGGATAGATTTTGGCACCGCCTTCTTTGCCCGGTCGCACAGGGTAACGACATAATCGAACCTTATACCGCTGAAGTCAGCAAGTTTCTTGGACTTCTGGCCAGAAATGTCGATTCCTGCTTCTCTCATCACCGTTACAGCGTAAGGATTCAATCCTGCCGGCGCGATACCGGCAGAGAATACGGTGTAGCGGTCCTTGCAGCGGGCTTTGAGAAGGCCTTCTGCCATCTGCGACCTGACCGAATTGAATGAACAGATAAAGAGCACGGTCTTCTTTTTCATAATCCTTCCACTGATACCGGAATTCAGTGAATTTCGATCCGCTCGCCGGTGTTCATATAATGCACATTTTCCGCGATCTTACAGGCGTGATCGGCACACCGTTCAAGATAGCGGGCCACGAGGATATAGTTGGTGCAGCGCGTGATGCTCTTTGGATCTTCCATCATATACGTGATACCTTCACGGAAGATTGACTGGCGCAATGAATCTATGGTGTCGTCCCGAAGAGAGAAATCTGAAATTGCTGCGACAGAGTCTTTTTCGTATGCCTCGATTGAATCATCAATCATTCCGGTCACAAGATCGGCCATATGAGGAATGGTCATGAGGTTGGCGAGGTGGGGCTGGTCTGAAATTTTTTCCACAATATTTGCAATAACCTTGCCGTACCGCCCGATACGGAGCGATGCCGTAATCACCTTGAGCGTACAGGCAATAGTCCGCATATCCTTGGCCATCGGCTGATTCAGGGCGATGAGATGGTAACAATGCTCTTCAATACGGACCTCCATTTCATGGATCTTTTCTTTTCGTGCAATAACCGACGCTGCGAGTTCGTTATCCTGGCGGATGAGTGCGTCAACAGCCGTCCGCAGCATGTACCGGCCGAGATGAGCCATCTCGAGGGTTTCGGCTTTGAGGTTTTTAAGTTCCGTATGAAATTTGTCTGTCATGTCGTGCTCCTACCCGAATCGTCCGGTTATATAATTCTCTGTCAGCTCCTCTTGGGGATGTTCGAAGATCTGCACGGTTTTTCCGCATTCAATCAGTTTTCCCAGGTACATGAAACCAGTATAATCGCTTACACGGGCTGCCTGCTGCATGTTATGGGTGACGATGACAACGGTATAGTCTTTCTTGAGCGAATCAATAAGATTCTCAATCTTTGCAGTAGCAATAGGATCAAGTGCTGAACAGGGCTCGTCCATCAGGATAACCTCCGGTTCAACTGCCAGGGTCCGGGCAATACATAGCCGCTGCTGCTGGCCTCCCGAAAGCCCGAGCGCCGAATCATCCAGGCGATCCTTCACCTCTTCCCATATCGCCGCATGACGCAGGCTTCGTTCAATGATTGTATCGAGCATTGATCTGTCGTTTATCCCGTGAATCCGGGGACCATATGCAACATTCTCGTAAATGGATTTGGGGAAGGGATTTGGCTTCTGGAATACCATCCCCACCTTTTTCCTGAGCATGACCACATCAGTACCGGATTCCTGTATATTCTTATCGTCAAGGGTAATTTCACCGGTGATTTTTACGTGGTCAATAAGATCATTCAGTCGGTTGAAGCAGCGGAGCAGGGTTGACTTCCCGCAACCGGAGGGACCGATCAGGGCTGTTACTTTGTTCCTCGGGATCTTTATGGATACAGATTCAAGAGCACGTTTCTCGTTATACCAGAGATGAACGTTATGTGTAGTGATGATTGCTGATTCTGACATGATTTATCCCAGTGATTTTTTCCGGAAATGTGTTCGTATGATGATGGCGATTCCATACATTCCCACGACAATTGCTAAAAGCACCAGCGCCGTCCCATACTGGTTGGTCGATGCACCCGGCACATTGGTTGCCAGGATGAAAAGATGGTACGGGAGCGCCATGACCGGCTGGAATTCGGAGGAGGGAAGGAATCTCGACGAAAAAACGACGGCCGTGAACATGATCGGGGCTGTTTCTCCCGCGGCCCTCCCGATCGAGAGGATGGCCCCGGTAACTATACCCGGAATTGCAGGGGGCAGGACTACTTTGTTGATCGTCTGCCACCGGGTGGCGCCCAGTGCGAGACTGCCTTCACGGAATGTCTGAGGGATCGTTTTTAATGATTCTTCGGTGGTGCGGATGACGGTTGGCAGGATCATCAATGCAAGGGTGATCTGCCCGGCCAGCAACGACACGCCGACACTCAGATAGAGAACAATAAAAGCAAAACCAAACAGCCCAAAGACGATAGAAGGAGTGCCGTTGAGCAGGTCAACACCGGTCCTGATGAGCCTGGTGATACGCCCCTCCCGCGTATATTCAACGAGATAGATCGCGGCTCCCACTCCGAGCGGAAGCGCGATGAGAATCGCCCCGGCTACCAGGTACAGCGTACCGACAATGGCAGGGAAGATGCCCCCCGCACGCCCGAGGTCCCTGGGGGGCTGGGTCAGGAATTCCCAGGAGAGCGCAGGAAACCCGTTGACGATGATATAACCGAGGATAATAACGAGAATGGCAACCACGGCGACTGCCGCAGCAATGATAAAACCAAATGAGATCATCTCGACCTGCTTTCCCGAGAGCCGATCTCTGCCAACATACCACGCACCTGCACCAAGAACGATCGCGACAGCGAGATACCATGGTGCAGCAGTGAACAGGAATACCACCAGGCCCGCAATCAGGATAGTTATCACGATCCGTTTGAATGGTTCCTGCAGGGAAGCCGGAATGAGGGATTTACGATCGGAACGTCCAACCTGACCCTCTTTCAGGCGGCGCAGAATCGCGACTGCTGAAAGATTGATGATGAGGGTGATGATGAGCAGGACGACGGCAATGCCAAACAATGCGCTGTAGTGTTCACTGCCAACAGATACTTCTCCCATTTCAATACCCAGCGTAGCGGTCAGTGTCCGAATAGGGCTGAGGACATTCCAGATTGGGTCCGGGATAACTGCTGAGTTACCGGCAACCATCATGACTGCCATGGTCTCACCGATTGCCCTTCCGATGCCAAGGATGATTGCAGCGGCAATACCGGAAATGGCGGCCGGTACGATGACCTTACTGATTGTCTGCCACCGGGTTGCCCCGATAGCAAGGGAGCCTTCCTTAAACTCGCGGGGAACGGCACTGATGGCATCCTCTGAAACGCTGATGATCGTGGGCAGGGCCATGATCCCAAGAAGAATCGATGCAGCCAGCCAGGTCTCACCGGTCGGGATATCAAAAGTAGTCCGGATGAAGTCAGTCAGAATGATAAGGCCAAAAAAACCGTAGACCACGGAAGGGATGCCTGCAAGGAGTTCAATGGCTGGTTTGAGCACGTTTTTTATCCGCGGCGACGCGAGCTCCGAGACATAAATTGCACAGCCGATGGAAAGCGGGACGGCAAATAGTATCGCCCCGAAAGTGACAAGAAGGGTCCCGACGATGAGCGGAAAGATCCCATTCAAGGGTTCTCCTGCGGTCGGTGCCCAGGTGTCCCCGAAGAGGAAGGGGATGATCCCGACTTCAACAAAGATCGGGTACCCGTCTCGTAACAAGAACAGGAGAATAAAAGTGACAACAACAACTGCTAATGATGCTGTGCAGAAGAACAGGGTTTTGATTGTCCGTTCTTTGAGGAATGAAAAGCGGGAAGCGCCTGGTGAGGTGCTCAAGGCCTCATTCGTTTTTTTCATGACGTGCACACGCCTCCCGTAGATAAAGAAAAATTGTGGTATTCTTTTTGTCCTGTCCGGGTCAGATAGTCACGTAGCCTTCTTCAGCTACAATCTTCTGGCCGTCCGGGCTGAGGATGTACCTGATGAAGTCACCGGCAAGTCCCGCGGGCTGACCGTTAGTGATCACGTAAAGGTCCCGGGAGACCGGGTACGTCTTGGATTTTACATTGTCAATCGTTGGTGCGACAATCTTCTGGGCGTTGTACCATATTGGCAGGGATTTGACATCCTCGCTTACAAAACCGATCGAAACATAGCCGATTGATCCCGGTGTCTGGGCAACTGTCTGGAGAACGGCTCCATTGGAGTTCTTTTCCAGCATGGTCTTAGCTGGTGTTGCTTTGAGAAGGATTGTTTCATCAAAATATGTGCGGGTTCCGGACGCACTGTCACGGCCGATGATCACGATCTGGTTGTTGGTGTTGGGGACATTCGCTCCGGTGATCTGTGTCCACTTTGTAATTTTCCCCAGGTAGATGTCCCGTATCTGCTCGAGTGTAATGAACGGGATCTCATTTGCCGGGTTCGCAATGACCGCAATACCGTCCTGTGCGATGGAAGTGACAACAAAAGCCGGATATTTTGTCTTTTCAGCCGCCGTCACTTCACGGGAGGACATACCGATATCGACAGTCTTTGCACCAATCGCCTGGATACCGACACCAGATCCGCCTCCGGCTATCTGGATATCTGCATCAGGGTGAGTTGCCATATACTGGTCGGCTGCCTTCTGGACAATCGGCAGGACCGTTGTAGACCCGCTGATCTTAATGGTCTGTCTCTGGCCAGTTGAGATTGGAGCGGTAGTTGTTACCGGGGCAGCTGTGGTTGATACTGGTACCTGGCTGGTTGCACTCACTGAGGGCGTCGCAGTCGGGACCGGTGTTGTTGTAGTCGTTGTTCCTTTACCTGTACACCCTGCAGCAAACGCCAGCATGAATACTGCGGCGAGGCTCAGGATGACTAATACATACGAACTCCTTTTTTCTTTCATGGTGTTCTGGTATCCAGTTTATCTCAGGATTATATACAGGTTTTCGCCATAAACTATATGAATATATATATAAGAAATAGACAAATAGAGTAAAATAGAGATATACAGATAACAATCAGGGTGGATTAAATGGAGCTCCGGAAAGTCCAGTTTACCGGTGGATCTTCGTATGTACTTACGTTGCCAAAGGAATGGATCGATGAACAACATATCAGGAAAAACGATTCGCTCGGTGTTGAGGTCCAGCCGGATGGAACACTCCTTATAACCCGATCCATCGATCGGGAGCCGGCCCAGAAAACAAAAGAGTTCGATCTTGCAGGTATCACCGAACCGGCGTACCTTTTCCGCCTGCTGATCGGAGCGTATATCTCCGGCTATTCTTTTATTGTCATTCACTCACGAGAACGGTTGCCACCGTTTGTTCGTGAGGTTGTCCGCGACTTCACCCAGATGACCATCGGGCAGGAGGTAATCGAGGAGACCGATACCGAAATCATGCTGAAGGATCTTCTGAATCCTGCCGAAATGCCGTTCGAGAACACCATCAAGAGGATGTTCACGATAGTCAAGGCGATGCATGTGGATGCGGTTACTGCTCTCCGCACGCAGAACCAGACGCTTGCCAACGATGTCACGGCCCGGGACAATGATGTAGACCGGCTTCACTGGCTGATAGCCCGTCAGACCAACATGATCCTGTCGAATGCTGCCCTTTCCCGAAAGATGAACGTTTCACCGGTAATGGCCCTCCATTATTTTACCATAAGCCGGATTATTGAACGAATCGGGGACCATGCAGAACGGATTGTCTCTATCGCGCAGCCGATTCTTACCAGAAAGACAGATCCGGTGATCCTCGGAAAAATTGCTAAGGCCAGTGAACTTTCCATAGGAATATTTGACCGGAGTATCGTTTCGTTTTTTAATAATGATATGAAAAAAGCGAACCACAATATTGAATCGATGCGTGTTCTCAAGACGCTGTGCGAGGAAATCAATTCGAGTGTACTCAGGCAGGAAACTGCCGATGCCATTGCTCTCGGGTACATCAATGAAAGTGTGAAAAGAGCAGGGGAATACGCGGCTGATATTTCTGAGAATGTGATTAACTACCTGGTGGAAGAAGACCGGTTGCCGAAAAAAAAGAAATTGAAAACATAGGGTAGCGACTTCTTTTCATTTAAAATTTTTCAGACCTTCGTCGGAAAATACGACCCTCATATTCGCGTTGTGGCAGCCTTTCCGTGGCCCGGAGGGGATAAACTAAATGGCAAAAACAGCCTCGGTTTGATGACCTCTGGCGGGCCTTTGGCGAGGTGCAATTCTACATAATTTTGGCAAACAGAGTGATTATTGGGCATATTTTCCACGGGAATTGAAAAAGGGGATAATGCGGGATTTTCCGGTATTGACCGGATTACCAAAAAGGAAAGTGAATCTCGTACAGGGCTTATTTTTACCTCATTTTTCAGACCTTTTTTTCTCCGCTTCTCCGATAAAGGGTGGAGCAGGAAGGGAGACCATTCCTGATCGTCCAACCCTTTTTTTAATATTCCCGCTATGACTCTGGGAAAGGTTCCGATAAAAAAAGATGATTACCGGTCTTTAAACTTCTCAACGACGCGGACATTATCGCCCCGTACCGTGATCGGGATTGGGACGACACTTTCGTAGAGTTCGACTGTGATCTCTTCCTTTGCGGAATCAACGCGCTTGACTACCGCTTTCTCGCCCTTGAACGGCCCGGCGATCAGTTCGACAATGGTGCCTTCATCGATACCGGCAACGACCGGTTTCGGGATGAGAAAATGGCCGACCTCGGCAAGGCTCGTTTCCCCTTTGATGACCGATCGCGCATGTGCAACTTTCTCTACGAGCTGCTCAATCCTGTTCAGCTTCTCCGGGGTTTCGATGAGGACATATCCCTGCAGTTCGTTGGGAACAATGATAGCGGTGACTTTGACATCGGTTGCCTTGGTCTCAATCGCCTTGAGGATGTTGTCGGCAACCGTCCGTTCCTGCTTGGATGTTGTTTTTATCGCAAAGATACGGTTGATGAAGACCTCGGGGCTGGCAGGGATCTGGGGCGCCGCGGGCGCCGGGGGTACTGGTTGTGTCATGCCCATCAGTTCGGTAGTACGATGAAAAACTCGTAGATGATGAATCCGATCAGTCCGACAACCAGGACACCCGCCGCAGCGACGGTCGCGATCTTGGTAAACTCTTCCCGGGTGGGGGTCCGTGCGAGTTTTATCACCCGCAGGTATTTGCGGAATAACTCCTCGTGGAGTATATCGACATTGAAATCAGGTTTTGAAATTTCCATATCTGCTCACTTGAGAAAATCGATCTCAAACTGTTTCTGTACTTTGGGGGTAAGCTTCTCATTACGACCATATATTTGTGGCGACCGTACGCCCGTGACCACCAGCAGGGTCCGCATCTTGTTCTGCATCGCGGGGTCGATCTGTGCACCCCAGATGATCCGCGCATTCTGGTCAACGCGGTTGTACACTTCCTGCACAACACCTTCGGCCTCTTCCATGGTCATATCCGGCCCGCCCACTACATTTACCAGTGCGGCGGTTGCACCGCTGATGTCAACATCAAGAAGAGGAGAGCGGATCGCTTTTTTAACCGAGTCCGCTGCCTTATCCTCGCTGTCACTCTCTCCCATCCCAATCATGGCAACGCCTCCCCGTTCCATGACGGTGCGCACATCTGCAAAGTCCAGGTTCACCAGTCCGGGCATGGTAATAAGCTCGGTGATTCCCTTGACTGCCCGCATGAGGACTTCATCTGCCACCTTGAATGCAGCGTACAGGGGGAGTTTTGGGACAACTTCAAGAAGGCGGTCGTTCGGTACAACGATAACGGTATCCGCCACATCCCGGAGGCGTTCAAGGCCGGCTGCGGCATTCTCCATGCGGATGGCACCCTCCGCGGCGAATGGAAGCGTGACGATCGCGATGGTAAGCGCCCCTTCCTCCCGGGCAGCTTTAGCAACGACCGGGGCGACACCTGTACCGGTACCCCCGCCAAGGCCGACGGTGATGAAGACCATATCGGATCCGGAAACGACCGCCCGTATCTCCTGCTCATTTTCGAGAGCCGCTTCTTCCCCGATCTGGGGGATAGAACCGGCACCGAGACCCCGGGTTCTCTGCCTGCCGACAAGAATGCGCTGATCCGCCTGGGTACGGATAAGGTGCTGGGCATCCGTATTGATCGCAATGAGCTTTGCGCCGTGGATACCTTCTTCCATCATACGGGAGATCGTGTTCGATCCCCCGCCGCCACAACCAATCACGGTGATCTCGGTTTTGAGCTCAGCCAGGATCTGGTCAAGGTCTTCGTTATTCTGCGAGGGCAGGACAGTCTCGTCCCTCGCCTTGGTAAGTGCCTCTTCAACAATTGACCTCATGTATACTTCTCCAACCCCGGGATGTGGATCTTAATTTCACTGCTGGAAGAGACCATTGCAGGTATAATCACTCTGCCATCGATCGTGACCTCCTGACCTTCAGCCAGATGCTTGAAGGAAGGTCCGGGCGGTACCCCGAGTTCGCGCGCTTTATGGGGATCAAACCTTACCTTACGTAGGATCAGGGTGTCTTTCTCCGTAACAGTGATCTCGTTACTACGTATGATTTTCACGCACAATGTATTTAAATCATTTATTATTCGTGACGAATGGGCTTCAAACGTGATAAATTCAGGAAGAAACCGGTTACCCTTCGTTGAAAGGTGAACGAGTGGCAGTTTTTCAAGATTTTGTATCAGGTCCGGTTCCCCAGATTTTACCGCTTCTCCGAGTAAAACCGGATCCATCCTGACCGTACACAATTTTCCTTCACCCTGCAGGTCATGAATGTAACATCGGGCATCCGGAGAGACCTGTTCTGCCATCTCCCGCACGTTCCGGTAGGTATTCCATGACAGGTGCCCCAGTGCCATGATCTCGCTTTCTGTTAACCGGAGGACGCAGAGCCGCTTCAGCAGGGCAGCAAGATTGCCAAGGTCTTCGCGGTCCAGGGCTTTCCTGTCGATGTACGCGGCAACAGCTCCGCTCTTTTCCATCATTGCCCGGACCATCTCTTCGTCAAGGGTGGCAATTTCCCGGGTATGGGCAATATGGCCGAATGCCCCCCGGGAAGTGAGGGCAATTTCCGTTTCACGGACGGCGTAATGGGTACCCCCAAAACCAATAAGCGGTACAGGGTTTGCCGGAGATGCAGAGAGTACACTCTCAGCTACTGCTTTCCCGGCAGCCAGGTCTGTCCATTCCTTCTCGGTACTTCCGATCTCCACGAAAAATGAGGGGAGGGAAAGTGCAGTCGGTCCGTGGTGGGTGACCTCATACGAGACGCGGTAACCTTCAGGACAGTGCCGTGACAGCATGCGGAGGGTGGCCTGCATCATTTCCGTCGCTGCAGGGGCAAGCGTGCGGGGAGTTCCTCCGATGTCCGCTGTCCTGAAATTTCCGGTCACGTGGACGGTCAGGACCGGTACGGGATGTACGCTGGAATGCCGCGAAAGAAAGATCAGGAGATCCGCATCCGTCTGGTGGTCGACATGCTCCGCATGGATGAGCCGCTCCTCAACCTCGATGAACTCGTACGACCGGTCATGTTCCTCCCACATTCCGGTATTGAGCATCTCTTCAATATGGTGCCGTATATTCACTCCCGCCTTGTCCTGTCGGGAGTTGATCAGCGCAACTTTCATTAACCCATTGTTGTGTTTATCACGATTAAGGGTGTTCCGGTGCAGGATGAGTAAACACTATGAAGAAATACACATCATACTGTTACCATGGACGCAGACAAGATCGAACAGGCTTTCAAGAGTGCAGGAATTGAAAAAACCATTACGTGCCCGGAGGCATTCTCCATTGCCGCAAAGTACCACATTCCCAAAAAGGAGATCAGTGAGTTCTGTAATACACACGGTATCAAGATCCGCGGCTGCCAGCTGGGCTGCTTTAAATGAGTCTTTTTTTACAGCTCGTTTCTGTCTCGAAGGCTGTTGAAGAAGTCAGGAATATCGCGGTACGTTGCGGGGATGAACCGGTCCCTCTCGCAGATGCACTCCACCGCATCCTCGCACAGGATATAGTTGCAGACGTGGACATCCCCGGTTTTACCCGATCTGTTGTCGACGGGTACGCAGTACGCGCAGCTGAAACCGTGGGTTCGAGTGATGCCATTCCCTCGATGTTCACCCTCAGGGGCAGGATTGCCATGGGAATGTCTGCCGGAATGAACCTGCAACCGGGTGAATGCATCTACGTCCCAACCGGGGGGGACCTCCCTGATGGTGCCGATGCAGTAGTGATGATTGAACATGCCGAGCAGATAGGGGACGAAATCCTTGTCAAAAAATCCGTCGCTTATGGAGAAAATGTTCTTTTGTATAACGAGGATTTTTCAAAGGGAGAGCCGGTCCTCCGCATGGGCAAACGACTCTCTGCACAGGACATCGGAGTGCTTGCTGCTGCAGGATGCAGGGTTGTTCCCGTGGCCAGGATGCCTAAGATCGGGATCCTCTCTACTGGCAACGAACTGGTGCCGGTGAGTGTCAGGCCTCATGCTGGCCAGGTCCGGGATGTGAACTCGTATGTCATCGCAGCGGCAGTCAGGGACTGGGGGTGCTTTCCTGTATTCTATGGCATTATCAGGGATGAACGCGAGGCCCTCAGTACAGGTATCAGCAGGGCAACCGCAGAATGCGATGTGGTGTTGATTTCCGGAGGCAGTTCCAAAGATGAACGTGATATGGTGTCGGCAATTATCGAAGAGCGGGGTAAGGTCCTTATCCACGGGATCGCGATCGCTCCGGGCAAACCAACGATCATCGGGAAATGCAATGGTAGGCCGGTCATAGGATTGCCAGGCCACCCGGCTTCTGCATTTATCGTGCTCATTGCAATCGTCCGGCACCTGATCACTGCAATAACCGGTGAAACGGACAGCAGTGTGCGAACCCTGCAGGCTACGCTGGACCAGAACGTGCCCTCCGCAAAAGGCAGGGAGGATTACGTGCGGGTTGCCGTAAAAAACGGGATTGCAACTCCCCTGTTCGGAAAATCCGGTCTGCTGAACACCCTGGTGAAAAGTACGGGAGTTGTACGGGTGCCTGCAGAAAGTGAGGGGCTGGAGACTGGGACGCGGGTGGAGGTGATCCTGTGGTAAAACGCTATCTTACCGTAACTTCGCTTTCAGAAGCCCTTTCACTTCTGCGAACCGGGTTTACCTGCACACCGGCTCGCGAGCTAATCCCCCTGGTTACATCAGTCGGAAGGGTAACTGCTGAACCCATCTTTGCCCGGTACTCGGTTCCCGAGGTGCACCTTGCAGCGATGGATGGTATTGCAGTGATCAGCCGCCAGACCCGGGGGGCAGGCGAACAGCATCCTGTTACGATACAACAGGCAGTAAGAGTGAACACCGGCAATGTTGTGCCGCCGGAGTATGACGCGGTGATCATGATCGAAGATGTACAGATCGATCGCGATGAGTTCATCATCCGGAAGGCAGCCGCCTCCTGGCAGCACATTCGCCCTGCCGGTGAGGATATCGGCGAGTCTGAGATGGCCCTGCCGTCCGGCCACCGGATACGCCCGCATGATACCGGGGCTTTAGCCGCATACGGGATTACCGAGGTAGGTGTACTCACGGTCCGGATCGGCCTGATACC
>Ga0209705_10000432_pt1 | contig 21810 bp, 19 predicted proteins | sample PPLLaktember2015_5_FD_187262 | JGI IMG/M metagenome (GOLD analysis project Ga0209705, IMG submission 187262) | Freshwater sediment microbial communities from Prairie Pothole Lake near Jamestown, North Dakota, USA - PPLs Lake P8 Core (1) Depth... | ecosystem: Environmental > Aquatic > Freshwater... | reverse complement strand
GAGATCCGAAATGCGCGACAGCTTGCGCTCGACCGCGAGCTCGCCGCGCACGCCGATCGCGTAGGTGTTGTCGAATCCGAAAGGCACCGACGCCGCCAGTCCGAGCGGCGCAAGCTGCGCGTTCAGCGCCTCGAGGTTGGCCGGCGCATCGCCCCTCAGGATTTCGCGCGCGATGGTGCCGGTGTACTCGGGGTAGAGGTCGATCGCCCCCGTGCGCAGCGCCTCGTACAGGATCGCCGTGCCGCCCATGCCGGGACGCACGCGCACCTCGGCCCCCGCACCGCGCGCGGTGCGCGCGACGAGCTCGGCCAGGATGTAGGACTCGGTGAAGCGCTTGGAGCCGACCGTCAGCGGCTCGGCCTGCGCGGCCGCGCAGCACAGCGCGAGCAGCAGCGCCGCCCGCCTCATGCCGCGCGCTCGAGCGCGCCGGCCCCGCTGTCGAGGAACTGCAGCTGCGCCAGGTTCGCGTACAGACCGCCTTGGCGCATGAGCTCGGCGTGCGTGCCCTGCGCGACCAGCGCGCCGCGGTCGATCACCACGATGCGGTCGGCGTGCTGCACGGTGGCGAGCCGGTGGGCGATGACCAGCGTGGTGCGCCCCTGCTCGAGCCGCTCCAGGGCCTGCTGCACCATGCGCTCGCTCTCGGCGTCGAGCGAGCTGGTCGCCTCGTCGAGCAGCAGCAGCGGCCGGTCGGCGAGCAGCGCTCGCGCGATCGACAGGCGCTGGCGCTGGCCGCCCGAGAGCGTCACGCCGCGCTCGCCCAGCGGCGTGTCGTAGCCTTGCGGCAGGCGGGCGATGAATTCCGCGGCGAAGGCCTCGCCGCACGCGCGCTCCACCTCGGCGCGGCTCGCTTCGGGTCGGCCGTAGCGCACGTTGTCGAATACGCTCGCGGCGAAGATCACCGGATCCTGCGGCACCACCGCCATCAGGGCGCGCAGCGCGCGCGGGTCCATCTCGCGCAGCTCGGCGCCGTCGATGCGGATCGCGCCGGCCTGCGGGTCGTAGAACCTGAGCAGCAGCGCGAACACCGTACTCTTGCCCGCGCCGGAGGGCCCGACCAGCGCCACGCGCTCCCCCGCGGCAATGCGCAGCGTGAAGCGCTCCAGGGCGGGCGAGGCCGCGCGCGACGGGTAGGCGAAGGTGACGGCGTCGAACTCGAGCGCGCGCAGCGCCGTGGGCGCGGCCCGTGGCGCGGCCGGCGCGACGATCCCGGGACGCGCATCGAGCAGCTCGAACAGACGTTCGGTGGCGCCCGCGGCGCGCTGGATCTCGCCCCACACCTCCGACACCGTGCCCGCGCCCGTGGCCACCACGCCCGCGTAGAACACGAACGCCGACAACTCGCCCGCGGTCATGCGCCCGGCGAGCACATCGTGCCCGCCCACCCACAGGATCACGCCGACCGCGCAGAACGCGATCAGCATCACCGCCGCGATGAGCGCGGCCTTCTGCCCGATGCCGGCGGCCGCCGCGGCGTAGGCGGCTTCCGCGTGGCGCGCGAACGCCGCTCGATCCGCGTCCTCGTGCCCGTAGGCCTGCACGGTGCGCACCTCGTGCACCGCCTCGTCCACGTGTGCGGAGACATCCGCGATGCGGTCCTGGCTGCGGCGCGACAGGCGCCGCACGCGCCGCCCGAGGAGCAGGATCGGGACCAGCGTCGCCGGCACGCCGACCAGCACCAGCGCCGCAAGCTTCCAGCTGGTGACGAACAGCATCGCCGCCGCGCCGGTCATCATGAGGACGTTGCGCACGAACATCGACAGGCCATAGCCGATCACCTGCTGCACCACGGTGGTGTCGCTGGTCAGGCGGGAGATGACTTCGCCGGTGCGCGCGGTCTCGAAGAACCCGGGCGAAAGCGCGAGCAGGTGGTCGAACACGGCGCGACGCAGGTCGGTGACCACACGCTCGCCGGTGCTCATCATCAGGTGGAAGCGGAAATAGGTGGCGATCGATAGCGTGACCGCCACCGCGATGGCCGCGGCGAGTGCCCGGTCGAGCAGCTGCGGCTCGCCGCTGCCGAAGCCGGCGTCCACCACCAGTTTCAGGCCCTGGCCCAATGCGAGCACGCAGGCGGCCGCGACGAGCAGCGCGGCGAGCGCGGCCGCGATGCGCCAGCGATACGGTGCGAGAAAACGCGCGAGGCGGGCGAGCGAGCCCATGCGCGCACTGTACCGCAGGCCCTAGCGGCCGTAGAAGCGGATCTGGTTGCCGCCCGCGTGCTTGGCGCGGTACATCGCCGCGTCCGCGTTCCTCAGCAGCGCTTCGCCGTCGCCCGCGTCCGCCGGGTAGAGCGACACGCCGATGCTCGCGCCGAGGCGCAAATCTTCGCCCTCGACGCGCGCAGGGGAGGCGAGCGCGCGCAGGATCTTGTCCGCCACCGCCTGGCAGTCCATCTGCTGCGCCACCTCGGGAATCACCACCACGAACTCGTCGCCGCCTTGCCGCGCGAGCGTGTCGGCCTTGCGCACGCAGCCCGCGAGCCGCGTGGCCACCTCGCGCAACACGGCGTCGCCGGCGCGGTGCCCGAAGCGGTCGTTGACTTGCTTGAAATCGTCCAGGTCGACGAGCATCACGGCGAGGCGCGCATCGCGCCGCTGCGCGAGGTACAGCGCCTGGCGCAGGCGGTCGTCGAGCAGGCGCCGGTTGGGCAAGCCGGTCAGCGTGTCGTGGTAGGCGAGGTGGCGATCGGCCTCCTCGCGGCGCTTGCGCTCGGTGATGTCCTGCGACACGCCGATCATGCGCGACGTAGAGCCGGTGGCGTCGGCAAGACGCTTGCCGTGGGCCGCAATCCAGATCACCTGCCCTTCGCGCGCAACGACCCGGTACTCGGCGGCGTAGGTTTCGTTGCGCAACCAGGCGGCACGCGCATCGTCGAGGTATCGCTCGCGGTCCTCCGGATGCACCGACGCCAGGTACTCGGACCAGGGCACCGTGCGCCCGTCCTGCACGCCGAGACGCCCCATGGGATTGCGGCCCCAGTGCAGCTCGCCGCTCGCCTGGTCCCACTCCCAGTACACGAGCTCGGCGGCGTCCACGGCGAGGCGCAGTTTCTCCACGCTCTCGTGCAGCGCCGCCGCCGCGGCGCGCTCCTCGCTGATGTCGCGCGCCGTGCCGGTGGCGCCGACGATGGCGCCCTGCGCGTCGCGCAGCGGCACGGCGTTGAACGACAGGTCGACGCCCGAGCCGTCGCGCCGCTGGTGGCGCGTGTCGTGCCGGTGCACCGGCTCGCCCGCGAGCACGCGCTCGAGCACCGCGGCGTCGCGCTCGCGCAGCGGCGGCGTGGCCGACTCGTGCCACACGCGCCCGAGGTGTTCGTCCGGGCGCCCGCCGTAGATGCGGCGCACCGCTTGCGGATTGAGGTAGGTCCAGCGGCCTTCGCGGTCGGTCGACCACACCAGGTCGTTGGAGGTCTCGACCAGGCTGCGGTACAGCGCCTCGCTCGCCTTCAGCGCAAGCTCGGCGCCGCGCCGCTCCGAGACGTCGGCGACCAGGACGATCACCGACTCCTGCGGCGTCTGCGGGTTCACCGCACGCGCCCACGCGCGGCACCACAGCGGCGAGCCGTCCTTGCGCACCAGCTTGCCATCGCCCTCGAACAGCGCACCGTCGCGCAGGCGATCGTACATCGTCGCGCCGCCGCGCCAGTGCGCGTCGCTCGCATAGAGCACGCGCGCCGGCCGCCCGGCGAGCTCGCCGCGCGCGTAACCCAGCATGCGCTCCAGGCGCGCGTTGCAGTTGACGATGATGCGGTTCTCCAGGAACGCCACCCCGAGCGGCAGCGCGTCCAGCACCAGGTCCTTTTCGGCGAGCGCCGCCTGGTAAGCCTCCTGCGCGCGCTTGGCGTCGGTGATGTCGGTGAACACGCTGACCAGGCCGCCGCGCGGCGTGGCGACGGAGCGCGCCTGCTTCCAGCGCCCGTCCGCCGAGCGGAACTGGCGCGGCGGCCCTTGCGCGTCGCCATCGGCCGGCCCCGGCACGCCCGCCGCGCGCGCGGCCTCGGCGATGTCGCGCGCGCTCGCGCCCGCGAGCGCCGCCGCGTCGCGGCCCGCGCCATAGACGCTGGCGTAGGGTTCGTTGCACGCCGCGAGGCGCTCCGCTTCGTCGAACACGGCAATGCCGTCGGGGAAGCCCTCGATCGCCTCGCGCAGGCGCGCCTCGCTCGCCGCCACGCGCTCGAGCAGCATCTCCTTCTCGGCGCGCGTGCGCAGCGCGCTGACCAGGTTGGCATGCATGTCGCGGTAGACGCGCAGCATCGCCGCGGCGAACACCAGGCCGAGCGCCGCGAGCAGCAGGTAGCTGCGCTCGGGCTGCTGCGCGAGTTGCGCGACGACGGCGAGGATCGGCGGCACGCAAAAGCCGTAGAACGCCCAGCGGCTCGCCGCGTACACGCCCGCCGCGCCCACCGCCGAGGCGGCGGTGACCAGCACGAGCGCCATCTGCAGCACCGGCTCGCCGGCGGGAAAGAACGCGAGCACCGGCACGGCCCAGGCGAGCCCCGCCGCCGCGGCGCCGGCGGCAAAGCGCGCTTCCCAGGCCCGCGGCGCATGCCGATCCGGTTTCACGCGATAGCCCCGATGCACCGCCATGCGCGCGAGCGTCACGAGCACGAGCGCGCCGAACCACGCCGCGAGCGCTCCCGGGGGCACGCTGCCCCACAGCAGGGCCAGCAGCAGCGCGCCCGCCGCGAGCGTGGTGGCGTAGGCCGCCTTGGCGATGGCGAACAGCGCATCGACGCGCACCGCGTCGATGCGGTCTCCGCCGAGGCTCAGCTCAAGCGGCGCCGGCGCGTTCAACCTGCACCCGGCAATCGTAGAAGGTCGCGCCGCCCCCCAGGTCGGCGATGCGCTGCGCGGTCAGGTTGTTGGCATTGCCGCCGTCGGGCGAGTGCTTCTTCCACCATACCGAGGGCGCCACCACCACGCCCCGGCGCGGCTGGTCGTTGACCCGCGCGCGCAGGCGCAGGCTGCCGCGCGCGTTGAACACGCGCACCGCGTCGCCGTCGCGGATGCCGCGCGCGGCGGCGTCCGCGCTGTGCATCTCCAGCCGCGGCTCGCCCTCCAGGTCGCGGAAGCGCTTCAGGTGCGCAAAGCTCGAATTGAGGAAGTTGCGCGCCGGCGGCGACAGGAACTGCAGTTCGCCCGGCGCCGCGCCTTCGGCGGGCGGGTTGTAGAAAGGCAGCGGATCGAGGCCCTGCGCCGCCAGCGCCGCGCTGTAGAACTCGCACTTGCCCGAGGGCGTGGGAAAGCCGCCCTCGGCGAACGGCGCGAAACGCTCGGGGACCGCGAGCCGCTGCCAGCCCGCGCGCTTCATCTCCTCCCAGTCGATCCCCTGCATGCGCGGCTGCGCGGAGGCGAGCGCCGTGCGGCAGATGTCTTCGTCGCTGTCGCGAAAGCACGGTTCGTCGAAACCCATGCGCGCGGCGAGCCGCCGGAACACTTCCGAATTGGGCAGCGACTCGCCCACCGGCGCGATCGCCGGGTTGTTGGCGAGCGCGTACAGGTGCCCGTAGGACTTGTGCACGTCATAGTGCTCGAGCTGCGTGGTGGCCGGCAGGACGAGATCGGCGTAGTCGGCGGTGTCGGTCATGAAGGAATCCATCACCACGCAATACAGGTCCTCGCGGCGAAAGCCGGCCAGCACCTTCATCGAGTCGGGGCACACGGCGACGGGATTATTGTTGTAGACGATCACCGCCTTAACCGGCGGCGCGGCCGCGGTCAGCGCCTCGCCGAGCGCGGCATGGTTCACGACGCGCGGCCTGCGCCCCGCCAGCAGGTCCGGGCGCTCCAGCGCCGCGTGGTCGAAGCCGTAGAAATCCGCGGTGGTCAGCACGATACCGCCGGCGACCTCGCGCCACGCGCCGGTGAGCGCGGGCAGGCAGGCGATGGTGCGCGCGGCGATGCCGCCGCCAGCGTGGCGCTGCATGCCGTAGTTGAGCCGGATCGCGGCGGGCTTTGCGGTGCCGTAGTCGCGCGCGAGCTGCACGATCGTCTCGGCGTCCAGGCCGCAGACCTGTGCAGCCCACTGCGGCGAGTATTGCTTGACGCGTTCGGCGAGCGCGTCGAACCCCAAGGTGAAGCGCGCGATGTAGTCGCCATCCAGCAGGTTCTCCGCGATCAGCACGTGCATCATGGCGAGCGCAAGGGCGCCGTCGGTGCCGGGCAGCAGCGCCACGTGCTGCGTGCACTTCTCCGCCGAGAGGCTGCGGTACGGGTCGATGGCGATCACCTTCGCGCCGCGGCGCTTGGCCTCCTGCACGCGCGACCACAGGTGCAGGTTCGACACCACGGGATTCGCGCCCCACAGCAGGATCAACCTTGCCTCGTCGAAGCGCTCGGGGTCCATGCCCACCGATCCGCCGAGCGTGGCCTTGATGCCCGCCTTGCCGGCGGAGGAGCACAGCGTGCGATCGAGGATCGAGGCGCCCAGGCGGTGGAAGAAGCGCCGGTCCATCGAGCTGTACTGCACCATGCCCATGGTGCCGGCGTAGCTGAGCGGCAGGATCGTTTGCGGATCCTCGGCGGCGAGGACCTTGAGGCGCGTGACGATCTCGTCGAGCGCCGCGTCCCAGGAAATGCGCTCGAAGCGGCCGCTGCCCTTGGGCCCGACGCGCTTGAGCGGATGCATGAGCCGCTCCGGGGCGTAGGTGCGCTCGAGGTAGTGCGCGACCTTGGTGCACAGCGTGCCCTGCGTGAAGGGCATGGTCGGATCGCCCTGGATCTTCACCGCTACGCCGTCCTCCACCGTCACCAGCATGCCGCAGGTGTCGGGACAGTCGTGCGGGCAGGCGGCGCGGACGAGCATGGCCGAAATCTTACGCCGTCAGCGCCTGGTCGAGCAGTTCGATCCAGTGGCACACCGGCGCGCGCGCGCCTTGCTGCAGGTGCGCCAGGCAGCCGATGTTGGCGGTGGCGATGCCCATCGGCGCGCCGCTTTCGAGCGCGGCGAGCTTGCGCGCGCGCAACTCGCGCGACAGCGCCGGCTGCAGGATCGAGTAGGTGCCGGCCGAGCCGCAGCACAGGTGCGCCTCCGTGACCGGCGCCAGCTCGAAGCCGGCGCGCGCCAGCAGCGCCTCCGCCTCGCCGCGCAACTGTTGGCCGTGCTGCAGCGAGCAGGGCGAGTGAAAAGCGATGCGCCCGAGCCCGGCGCGCGCCGGCAGCGCCTCGGGCGGGATGACTTCGCTCAGGTCCTTCGCCAGGGCCGAGATGCGCGCGGCCTTGTCGCGGTAGGCCGCATCGTGGGCGAGCAGGTGCCCATACTCCTTCACGGTCGAGCCGCAGCCGCTCGCCGTGATCACGATCGCTTCCACCTCGCCGCGTTCGACCTGCGGCCACCACGCGTCGATCAGCGCGCGCATGTCGTCGAGGCCGTCGTCCTGGTAGTTGAGGTGATAGCGCAGCGCGCCGCAGCAGCCGGCGCCGGGCGCCTCGAGGAGCGAAACGCCGATGCGATCGAGCACGCGCGCGGCCGCGGCGTTGATGCGCGGTGCGAGCGCGGGCTGCACGCAACCGGCGAGCACGAGCATGCGGCGAGCGTGGCGCGGCGCAGGCCAGGGGCCGGCGCTCGCCGCGGGCGCGGGCACCAGGCGCGGAAACAGGAAACGGAACAGGCCGCCCAGGCGCAGCAGCGCGGCAAACAGGCGCGTGCGCGGCAGTGCGAAGGCGAGCGCAGCGCGCTGCGCCCGCTGCCACCGGCTGCGCGGCACGCGCGCTTCCACCACCGCGCGGCCGATATCGGCGAGCCGGCCGTAGCGCACGCCCGACGGGCAGGTGGTCTCACAGGCGCGGCAGGTGAGGCACCGGTCCAGATGCAACTGCGTGCGCGCGGTGGGCGCCACGCCTTCCAGCACCCGCTTGACCAGGTAGATGCGGCCGCGCGGGCCGTCGAGCTCGTCGCCAAGCAGTTGATAGGTCGGGCAGGTGGCGGTGCAAAAGCCGCAGTGCACGCACTTGCGCAAGATGGCTTCGGCCTCGCGGCCCTCAGGCGTGTCGCGGATGAAATCGGCCAGTTCGGTCTGCATCGTCCCGCCGCTATACTCGCCACATGCAGACGTTCGTGATCCTCGCCAGCCTCGCGGTCGTGGCCGGGGCCGTGGCGTGGATCGTCATCGTCGTGCGCAAGTACCGGGCGGCCAGGATCGTCGAGCGCGAACGCGAGGCGCAGTTCGTCGCCGAGATGCTGCGCGCCAAGCCGGTACCGGGCAAGGCGCCCGCGCCTGCACCTGCGGTGGTGGCCGCACCGGCAGCCGCTGCGCCGACGGCGGCCGCCCCCACCGATCCCCTGAGTGCCGCCGCCGCGTCGATCCGCAGCGCGCTGGCTGCGGGCCGCGGCGCAGACGCAGCAAAGGCTTTTCTCGCGGTCCTCGCCGAGCGCACCAAGCTCACCCTTGAGCCCGCGGCCTGGGAGGGGCTGGGCCGTGCCCTGCTCGCGCAAGGCGCGTACCTGGAAGCCGCCTGGGCGCTGCACGCCGGCGCGGCGCTCGCCGGCGACGCGACCGGCGCGCAGAAGCGGCTGGTGGAAGTGGCGGTGCGCGCCGGCGACGCGGGCCAGGCGCAGCACGCGCTCAAGCTGTACGCGACGCTGCTCGACAAGTATCCGCATTCGCAGTACGCGGACTTCGTGCGCGCCAACATGAAGGAACAGGAAAAAAAGCTGCCCAAGGCCTAGAGCTCCGGATACAGGCGACCGGGATTGAACACCCCGGCCGGGTCGAAGGCGCTCTTGAGTTCCCGGTGCAGTCGCGCGAGGGCGGGCGCGAGCGGCGCGAACACGCCCGCCGACTTGTCGCCGCCGCGAAACAGCGTCGCGTGCCCGCCTGCGCGCGACGCGGCCTCGCGCACGCGGGCCGCGTCGGCCGCGCCTTTCATCCAGCGCAGCGCCCCGCCCCATTCGATGAGCGGCTCGCCGGGCAGCTCAAGGGGCGGCGCCGCAGAGGGCAGCGACAGGCGCCAGAGCGTCCCCGCGCCGTCGAACCAGCGGTCGGACTGCTCGCGGATGCCACGCCAGAGGCTCGCCGCCTGCGCCGGCTCGAGCGATGCGCCGCCGATCCGGCCCGCCGCCGCCCGTACCGCGGCCTCGGCGCCGGACAACCTGAGGTGAAGTTCGCCGCCACGCCAGGCGCTCGCCGACACCGGCAGCGGCTGGCCCGCCCAGCGGTTCAGCGCATCGAGCGCCGGGTCCTGCGGCAGCTCCAGGCGCAGCGTGAGCTCGGCCGCCGGCCGTGGCAACACCTTGAGCGACACTTCCAGGATCAGGCCGAGGGTGCCCAGCGACCCCGCGAGCAGGCGCGCCACGTCGTAGCCCGCCACGTTCTTCATCACGCGACCGCCGAAGGCGAGCTCGCGCGCGCGCCCGTCGAGCAGGCGCGCGCCGAGCACGAAATCGCGCACCGCCCCCGCCGCCGCGCGGCGCGGTCCCGACAGCCCCGCCGCCACGCAGCCGCCCAGCGTCGCGCCGGGCCCGTAGTGCGGCGGCTCGAAGGGCAGCATCTGGCCGCGCTCCTCGAGCGCCGCTTCCAGCTCGGCGAGCGGCGTGCCGCAGCGCGCCGTCACCACCAACTCGGTGGGCTCGTAGTCCACGATGCCCGCGTGCTCGCGCGTATCGAGCAGCTCGCCGCGCGGCTCGCCCCCGTAGAAGTCCTTGCTGCCGCCGCCGCGCAGGCGCAGCCGCTCGCCGCGGGCGGCCGCGTCGCGGATGCGTTCCTGGATCGCGGCGAGCATCAGAAACGCGGCAACGCCGCGTGCGGCAGCTGCCCGCCATGCACGTGGCGGCGGCCGAACTCCGCGCAGCGCGCGAGCGTCGGTACCGCCTTGCCGGGGTTGAGCAGGCCCGCGGGGTCGTAGGCACGCTTCACGGCGTGGAACAGCTCGAGCTCCGCGTCGCTGAACTGCACGCACATCTCGTTGATCTTCTCCACGCCCACGCCGTGCTCGCCGGTGATGGTGCCGCCCACGGCGATGCACTTGTGCAGCACCTCCGCCGCGAAGTCCTCAGTGCGCTTCAGCTCGCCGGCGTCATTGGCGTCGAACAGGATCAGCGGATGCAGGTTGCCGTCGCCGGCGTGGAACACGTTCGGGCAGCGCAGGCCGTACTTCTTCTCCATGTCGCCGATGAAGCCGAGCACCTCGCCCAGGCGCTTTCTCGGGATGGTGCCGTCCATGCAGTAGTAGTCGGGCGAGATGCGGCCCATGGCGGGGAACGCCGCCTTGCGGCCCGACCAGAAGCGCAGCCGCTCGGCCTCGTCGCGCGACACCGCGAGGCGCGTGGCGCCGGCGCGCGTCAGCACCTCGCTCAGCTTCGCGATCTCCTCGTCGACTTCCTCGGGCAGGCCGTCGGCCTCGGCGAGCAGGATCGCCGCCGCCTCGAGGTCGTAGCCCGCGCCGACGAACGCCTCGACCGCACGCGTCGCCGGCCGATCCATCATCTCCAGGCCCGCCGGGATGATGCCCGCGGCGATCACCGCCGCCACCGCGTCGCCCGCCTTCTGCAGGTCGTCGAACGAGGCCATCACCACGCGCGCCGCAGGCGGCTTGGGCAGCAGCTTCACCGTGATCTCGGTGGCCACCGCCAGCATGCCCTCGGAGCCGACGATGAGCGCGAGCAGGTCGAGGCCCGGCGTGTCGAGCGCCTCCGAGCCGAAATCGAGCGGCTCGCCGTCGGCGGCGTAGCCGCGCACGCGCAGCACGTTGTGCACGGTAAGCCCGTACTTCAGGCAGTGCACGCCGCCCGAATTCTCGGCGACGTTGCCGCCGATGGTGCAGGCGATCTGGCTCGACGGATCGGGCGCGTAGTACAGGCCGAAGGGCGCGGCCGCGTCCGAGATGGCGAGGTTGCGCACGCCCGGCTGCACCACGGCGATGCGCGCCACCGGATCGACGCGCACGATGCGCATGAACTTGGCGAGCGACAGCAGCACGCCGTCGCCCGGCGGCAGCGCGCCCCCCGAGAGCCCGGTGCCCGCGCCGCGCGGCACCACCGCCACTCCGAGCGCGTGGCAGGCGCGCAGGATCGCCTGCACCTGCTCCTCGGTCTCGGGCAGCGCCACCACCATCGGTACCTGGCGGTACGCGGTGAGCCCGTCGCATTCGTAGGGCCGCGTGTCCTCTTCCTGCCACAGCACGGCGCGCTCGGGCAGGATCGCGCGCAGCGCCTGCGCCACGGCGCGCTGGCGCTCGCGTCCCGCTACAGGTAGCGCTTCGCCCACGCCAGCCCGGCGACAGTGTCGCCCTTGGGGATGTACTCGCAGCCCATCCATCCCTGGTAGCCCAGGCGGTCGATGTGCGCCAGCAGGAAATCGAAGTTGATCTCGCCCGTGCCCGGCTCGTGCCGATCGGGCACGTCGGCGAGCTGCATGTGGCCGATCCGCGGCAGCAGCCGCTCGATGGTCTTCGCCAGGTCGCCCTCGACGATCTGCATGTGGAAGATGTCGTACTGCAACAGCAGGTTGGCGCTGCCGGCGGCGTCGATCGCCTCCATGGCCCGGCGCGAGGTGTTGAGGTAGAAGCCGGGAATGGTGCGCGTGTTGGCCGGCTCGGTGAGCAGCGTCAGTCCCGCGGCCGCGAGCTTGCCAGCGGCGTAGCGCAGGTTCTCCACCAGCGTCTCGAACAGCAGCTCCGGTGCGGCGTCCACGGGCGCGACGCCGGCGAGCGTGTTCAGCCGCGGGCAGCCGGCGGCCTTCGCGTACTCGATGGCACGCTCCACGCCCTCGCGAAACTCGGCCACGCGCGCGGGCTGGCAGGCGATGCCGCGATCGCCCTTGGCGGCGTCGCCGACCGGCAGGTTGTGCAGCACGACCTGCACGCTGGCGTCGCGCGCGCGCTGCGCCACGTCGGCCGCGGTGCCGAAGCCGTAGGGAAACTGGTATTCGACGTAGCGGAATCCGGCGCGCGCCGCGGCGGCGAAGCGCTCCATAAACGGCACTTCGGGGAACAGCAGCGAAATATTGGCGGCGAGGCGCGGCATGTGGGGCTATGTTAGCTAAGATTGCGGCTCCACGAGCATACGGCCCGCGCTTGCCCCGACTTCCGATACTCCGGCGTTTCCTGCCGTTCCTCGCCTGGCTACCCTACGTCAACCGCCGCACGCTGCGCGCCGACGCGCTGGCGGGCATCACCGTCGCCCTGGTGGCGATCCCGCAGTCGCTGGCCTACGCGCAGCTCGCGGGGTTGCCGCCCCACTATGGCCTGTACGCGGCGCTGCTTCCCACCGTCGTCGGCGCGCTGTTCGGCTCCTCGGCGCAGCTGTCCACCGGACCGGTGGCGCTGACCTCGCTGCTCACGGCCGCGAGCATCGCGCCGCTCGCCGCGCCCGGCGGCGAGCAGTATGTTGCGCTCGCGGTGGCGGTGGCGCTGCTGTCGGGACTCTTCCAGGTCGCGTTCGGCGCGCTGCGGCTCGGAGTGCTGATGAACCTGCTGTCGCACCCAGTACTCATGGGCTTCGTCAATGCCGCAGCGATCCTGATCAGCCTGTCGCAGCTTCCGTCGCTGCTCGGGCTACCGCCGCCGGGCGCCGGGCACGCGCTGTCCGGCGCCTGGCAGACGATGTCGGCGCTCGACCGCGTGCACCTGCCGAGCCTTGCGTTTGCCGCTTGCGCCATCGCGCTGCTCATCGCCTTCCGGCGCTTCGCCCCGCGCTCGCCCGGCGTGCTGCTCACGGTCGCCGTCCTGACCGCGACCAGCTACCTGCTCGAGTACGGCGCGGGCGGCGGGCGCATCGTCGGCGACATTCCGCGCGGCCTGCCCGACCTCGGCTTGCCCTCGGTGCAATGGGATGTCTGGATCAGCCTGCTGCCCGCGTCGTTCGCCATCGCCGTGATCAGCTTCATGGAGGCGATGTCCAGCGCCAAGATCGCGGCGCTGAAGACCGCGAGCCGCTGGAACGAGAACCAGGAGCTCATCGGGCAGGGACTGGCCAAGATCGCGGCCGCCTTCAGCCAGACCATGCCGGTGAGCGGCTCGTTCTCGCGCTCGGCGCTCAACCTGGCCGCGAACGCGGCCACCGGTATGGCCTCGATCATCTCTGCATTGTGCGTGCTGGTCGCGCTGCTGCTGCTCACGCCGCTGCTCAGGCACCTGCCTCAGCCGGTGCTCGCCGCGATCATCGTCATGGCGCTGTGGAACCTGATCAACGTGCGCAGTCTGCGCAATGCCTGGCGCGCAAGTACGGACGACGCGCTGGCGGCGGCGCTCACCTTCGGCGCGACGATCGCGTTTGCCCCGCAGATCCAGAACGGCATCTTCACCGGCATTCTGGCGTCGCTCGCCCTGTTCGTGTACCGGCGCATGTGGCCGCGCATCACCGTGGCCGAGCCCGGTTCGCCGGCGCTGGCGCGCGAGCTGCCGCAAGAGCACGAGGAGGCGCTGCGCGTCGTACTCGGCCTGGTGCGCTTCGACGCGTCGCTGGTTTTCGTGAACGTCTCGTATTTCGAGCAGGCGGTGTTCGGGCTGGAGAGGCGCTACCCGCACCTGCGCTATATCGTCGTGTCGGCCTACGCCATCAACAGCATCGACGCCTCAGGCGTGGAAACCCTGTCGCGCTTGGTCGAGGAACTGAGCAAGCACGGCATCGCGCTCGTCCTCACGGGCGTCAAGCCGCAGGTGCAGGACGTGCTCGAGCGCACCGGTCTGGCGCAGCGCATCGGCGCCGGCAATTTCTACGCCACCGACTATGCGGCGATGGTGGCGCTGGCCGGGCGCGAGGCGGCCCGGGTCGCGTCCGCCCCCGCGGACAGCGCACGGTTGCACGCGGCTCCGGCCGAAGGCTAGACTAGGCGCGCCCGTCACCCAAGGAGACCTCCATGAAAGCTCGTCTCACGTTCGCCGTCGCAGCCATCGCGCTCGCTGCCAGCGGCGCCGTCCTCGCCCAGTCCACCCTGGACGCGGTCAAATCCAAGGGCTACGTGCAGTGCGGCGTGAATACCGGCCTGGCCGGGTTTTCGCAGCCGGATTCCCGCGGCGTGTGGAAGGGCCTGGACGTCGACTCCTGCCGCGCCGTCGCCGCCGCCGTGTTCGGCGACCACGCGAAGGTGCGCTACACCCCGCTCACGGCGCAGCAGCGCTTCACCGCCCTGCAATCGGGCGAAGTCGACATCCTGTCGCGCAACACCACCTGGACCATCACCCGCGACACCAGCCTCGGCCTGAACTTCGTCGGCGTCACCTACTACGACGGCCAGGGCTTCATGGTGCCGAAGAAGCTCAACGTGAAGAGCGCCAAGCAGCTGAACGGCGCCACCATCTGCGTGCAACCGGGCACCACCACGGAGTTGAACCTCGCCGACTACTTCCGCGCCAACCGCATGAACTTCAAGCCGGTGGTGATCGAGAAGCTGGAGGAGGTCACCAACGCCTACTTCGCCGGGCGCTGCGACGTGTACACCACCGACGTGTCGGGCCTGGTCTCGACGCGCGGCTCGCGCGCGCAGAACCCCGCCGACCACATCATCCTGCCCGAGGTGATCTCCAAGGAGCCGCTCGGGCCGGTGGTGCGCCACGGCGACGACCGCTGGTTCGACGTCGTCAAGTGGGCGGTGTTCGCGATGCTCGAGGCCGAGGAAATGGGGCTCACCTCGAAGAACATCGACCAGAACCTCACCAGCACCAACCCCGCGATCCAGCGCTTCGTCGGCGCCACCGGCGACATCGGCAAGATGCTGGCGCTGGACAACCGCTGGGCCTACAACGTCGTCAAGCAGGTCGGCAACTACGGTGAATCCTTCGACGCCAACCTGACCCCGCTCGGCTTCGAGCGCGGCATCAACAACCTGTGGACCAAGGGCGGCCTGATGTACGCGCCGCCCGTGCGCTGACGCGGCCGGTGCGCGCGCGCGCCGCCGCCCTCCAGCTCGCGCTGGTGGCGGCGGTCCTGTTCGTCTTCTGGTACGTCGCCAGCAACACCGCGCAAAACCTCGAAGCGCGCAAGATCGCCAGCGGGTTCGCGTTCCTCGCGCGCGAAGCCGGCTTCGAGATCGGCGAGGCGCCGTTCCTCACCTACAGCGCGGCCGACAGCTACGCCCGCGCGCTCCTCGTCGGACTGATCAACACCTTCCGCGTCGCCCTCATCGGCGTGGTGCTGGCCACGCTGCTCGGCACGCTGGTCGGCCTGGCGCGCCTGTCGCGCAACTGGCTGCTGGCGAAACTCGCCGCGCTCTACGTCGAGGTGATGCGCAACGTGCCGCTGCTGGTGCAGCTGTTCTTCCTCTATGCGGTGATCACCGAAAACTTCCCCGGGCCGCGCGACGCCCTGAGCCCCCTGCCGGGGGTGTTCCTCAGCAACCGCGGCATTGCCCTTCCCCTGCTCGCGCCCCACGCCGCGCACGCCTGGCTCGGCGCGGCGCTCGCCGCCGGCGCGGTCCTCGCCTGGCTGCTCGCGCGCTGGGCGCGGCGGCGCCAGGCGTTCACCGGCCAGCCGTTCCCGGTATTCGCCGCGGGCGCCGCGCTGGTGCTCGGGCCGCCGCTCGCGGTGTTCCTCGCTGCCGGCGCGCCGTTCGCACTCGCCCGGCCCGAGCTGCAGGGCTTCAATTTCGCCGGCGGCGCCAACCTCACCCCCGAGTTCGCCACGCTGCTCGGCGGGCTCACGCTGTACACCGCCGCGTTCATCGCCGAGATCGTGCGCGCCGGGGTGCAGGCCGTGGACCGCGGGCAGTTCGAGGCCGCCTACTCGCTCGGCCTGCCGCGCCGGCGCACCATGCGCCTGGTGATCCTGCCGCAGGCGCTGCGCGTGATCATTCCGCCGCTCACCAGCCAGTACCTCAACCTGACCAAGAACAGCTCGCTCGCCGTGGCGATCGGCTACCCCGACCTGGTGTCGATCGCCAACACCACCATGAACCAGACCGGCCAGGCGATCGAGGGCATCGCCATCATCATGGGGGTGTACCTGACGATCAGCCTGTCGATCTCCGCGCTGATGAACTGGTACAACCGGCGCATCGCGCTGAAGGGGGCGCGCGCATGAAGTGGCTGCGCGAGAACCTGTTCGGCAGCTGGGGCAGCACGCTCGCCACGCTCGGCATCCTGTGGCTCGCCTGGACGCTGGTGCCGCCCTTCGTGCAATGGGCGTTCCTCGACGCGATCTGGCTGTCGCCCGACTCGCGCCCCTGCCGCGCCGAAGGCGCGGGCGCCTGCTGGGCGCTGATCGCGGAAAAGCACCGCTTCATCCTGTTCGGCACCTATCCCTACGAGCAGCACTGGCGGCCCGGCGTGGTCATCCTGCTGCTGCTCGCCCTGTACGTGGCGAGCGCCCTGCGCCGCTTCTGGCGGCCCGCGCTGGCGCTGGCCTGGCTGGGGGGCCTCGCGCTCATCGGCCTGCTGATGTGGGGCGGGGTGCCCGGCATGCCGTACGTGGAGAACGAGCGCTGGGGCGGCCTCGCGCTCACGCTGCTGCTCGCCACCTTCGGCATCGCCTTCGCGTTCCCGATTTCCATCCTGCTCGCGCTCGGGCGGCGCTCCCGGCTGCCCGCGGTGCGCGCGATCTGCATCGGCTGGATCGAGCTGGTGCGCGGCGTGCCGCTGATCTCGCTGCTGTTCATGGCCTCGGTGATGCTGCCGCTGTTCCTGCCCGAGGGGGTGAGCATCGACAAGCTGCTGCGCGCGCTGATCGCCATGATCGTGTTCGCCGCCGCCTACCTCGCCGAAGTGGTGCGCGGCGGCCTGCAGGCGGTGCCGCACGGCCAGGTCGAGGCCGCCGACGCTCTCGGCCTGGGCTACGCGACGAAGACGCTGCTGGTGATCCTGCCGCAGGCGCTGCGCATCGCCATCCCGCCGCTGGTCAACACCTTCATCGCCTTCTTCAAGGACACCTCGCTGGTGGTGATCATCGGCCTCTTCGACCTGCTCACCTCGATCAAGGTGGCGCTCGGCGAGCCGATGTGGAGCGGCTTCGGCGTCGAGGCCTACCTGTTCGCTTCGCTGGTCTATTTCGTGTTCTGCTACGCCATGTCGCGCTACAGCCAGAACCTGGAGCGGGGGCTGGAACGCAACCGCACGCACGCACTGAAGGGGGCCTGAGATGGCCGGCAAGCCGATGATCGAGATGCGGGGCGTGGGCAAGTGGTTCGGCGCCTTCCAGGTGCTGAAGGGCATCGACCTGGAGGTCGCCCAGGGCGAAAAGATCGTGCTGTGCGGGCCCTCCGGCTCGGGCAAGTCGACGCTGGTGCGCCTGGTGAACGGGCTGGAGCCCTACCAGGCCGGCAAGGTGGCGGTGGACGGCATCGAACTCGGCGGCGACCCGCGCGCCGTGGAGGCAGTGCGCCTGGAGGTCGGCATGGTGTTCCAGAGCTTCAACCTGTTCCCGCACCTCACTGCGCTGGAGAACCTGACGCTGGCGCCGGTGTGGGTGCGCCGCATGCCGAAGAAGGACGCCGAGGCGCAGGCGCTGCAGCTGCTCGAGCGCGTGCGCATCGCCGAGCAGGCGCACAAGTACCCGGCGCAGCTCTCCGGCGGCCAGCAGCAGCGCGTTGCCATCGCGCGCGCGCTGGCGATGAAGCCCAAGATCATGCTGTTCGACGAGCCGACCTCGGCGCTCGACCCGGAGATGATCAAGGAGGTGCTCGACGTGATGGTCGAGCTGGCCCGTGAGGGCATGACCATGGTGGTGGTGACCCACGAGATGGGGTTTGCGCGCACGGTGGCCGACCGCGTGTGCTTCATGGACCGCGGCGAGATCGTCGAGACCGCGCCGCCGCGCGAGTTCTTCGAGGCGCCCAAGACCGAGCGCGCGCGGCTGTTCCTCAGCCAGATCCTCGGGCACTAGCTATGCTAGACTTTTTTCGCCCCTAACCATAAGCACTCAAAGGAGATTTCCATGGGCGCAATCCTTCAGTCCCTGAGCCGGACGATCATCGCCGGGATCGTTCTGCTGGTCGTGATGGTCCTCGTCGTCGGCGCGGCCACCGGGCAGATGACCAGCGTCGACATGGGCTGGTCCCGGTTCTTCATGCGCTGGCTGCATGTGCTGTCCGGCGTCATGTGGATCGGCTTGCTGTGGTACTTCAACTTCGTGCAGACGCCCTCGATGCCCAAGATTCCGGACGAGCAAAAACCCGCGATCAGCAAGGTGATCGCGCCGGCGGCGCTATTCTGGTTCCGCTGGGCGGCGCTCGCCACCATCGTCACCGGCTTGCTGCTCGCCTCGATGAACGGCTACCTCGTGCAGGCACTCTCGCTGACCAAGGGCGTGCATGCCATCGGCATCGGCATGTGGCTCGGCCTGATCATGGCGTTCAACGTGTGGTTCATCATCTGGCCGAACCAGAAGAAGGCGCTCGGCATGGTGCAGGTCAGCGCCGAGGAGAAGGCCGCGGCCGCGAAGAAGGCCGGCATGACCTCGCGCCTGAACACGCTGCTGTCCATCCCCATGCTGTACTGCATGGTGGCGCAGCAGCACGGCGGCCTGTAGCTCGTCGCTAGCGCGGTTTGAGCTGGTCCAGCCCGCGCAGGCGAAAGCCTGCGCGGATGCCGCGCTGCTCGAACCAGCCCTGGCGCATCTCCAGGGCGAAAGGCACCGGGCGCGTGGCGCAATGCGCGTCCTCGGTATGCGGCTGCATGTCGGCGATGTTGACGATGGCGCCGCCCGCGTCGATGAAGGCCACCGACAGCGGCAGCGGCGTGTTCTTCATCCACATGCAGTACGGTGCCGCGGCATTGAACACGAACAGCATGCCACCGTTGGGCGCGAGCGACGTACGGTGCATGAGCCCGCGCGTGCGCGTGGCGTCGTTGTCCGCGACTTCGGCCCGGATCAGGTGCATGCCTGCGCCGAGTTGCACCGTGGGCAGCGGCGGCTGCTGGGCAACGGCGGCGCCGGCGGCGAGCAGCAACACGAATAGCAGGCGGCGCATGGGCGAAAAAAAAGGCAGGGTAACCGCCCTGCCCCTTTTTCGGAAGAGGAGCGTTACTTCTTCTGTTCGTCCTTCTTCACTTCCTTCTTCGCCTTCTTGACGGACTTCTTCTTGTCCGTCTTCTTCTCCATCTTTTGCTCTTCCTTCTTGTCCTGCGCCACGGCGCTCGTCGCGACGAAGGCGGTGGCGCTTACGACCGCGAACACGGCGGCGAACAGTGCGGACAGCAGCTTGCTCATTGAAGTCTCCTGAGATTGGGTTGGCGGTACAGCGGGTCGCCCGGGAAATCCTCCTCCCCTGGTCCCGTAGCCATTAACGCGTGAGGGGCAGCGCGGTTGACAGCGTCGCCCACATGCCGCCTAAGGTAATGATTTGCCATGCTTATCGCCGTATAATGCGCCCCTTCGATCCCCTTCTTGCAGGAGCATTCATGGCGTACAAGCACATCAAGGTCCCGGCCGCAGGCGAGAAAATCCGGGTCAACAAGGATTTTTCGTTGTCGGTGCCCGACAACCCCGTCATTCCCTACATCGAGGGCGACGGCACGGGCGTGGACATCACCCCGGTGATGATCAAGGTGGTCGACGCCGCGGTGCACAAGGCCTACGGCGGCAAGAAGAAGATCGTATGGATGGAGATGTACGCCGGCGAGAAGTCCTGCAAGGTCTACGGCGAGAATGTCTGGCTGCCCGACGAGACTCTGGCCGCCGCCAGGGAATACGTGGTGTCGATCAAGGGCCCGCTCACCACGCCGGTCGGCGGCGGCATCCGCTCCATCAACGTGGCCCTGCGCCAGGAACTGGACCTGTACGTGTGCCTGCGCCCGATCCACTACTTCAAGGGCGTGCCCTCCCCGCTCAAGGAGCCGGAGAAGACCGACATGGTGATCTTCCGCGAGAACGCGGAGGACATCTACGCCGGCATCGAGTGGGCGGCGAAGACCCCCGAGGCGCAGAAGGTGGTCAAGTTCCTGATCGACGAGATGAAGGTGACGAAGATCCGCTTTCCCGAGACCTCGGCGATCGGCATCAAGCCGGTGTCCATCCAGGGCTCGGAGCGCCTGATCCGCAAGGCGTTCCAGTACGCCCTCGACAACGACCGCAAGTCGGTGACGCTGGTGCACAAGGGCAACATCCAGAAATTCACCGAAGGGGGCTTTCGCGACTGGGGCTATGCGCTGGCGCAGAAGGAGTTCGGCGCCAAGCTGGTGGACGGCGGCCCTTGGTGCAGCTTCAAGAATCCCAAGTCCGGGCGCGAGATCGTGGTGAAGGACGTGATCACGGACGCCTTCCTGCAGCAGATCCTGCTGCGGCCGGCGGAGTACGACGTGATCGCCACCCTGAACCTCACCGGCGACCTGATCTCGGACGCGCTGGCGGCGCAGATCGGCGGCATCGGCATCGCGCCGGGGGCCAACATGAGCGACTCGATCGCGATGTTCGAGGCCACCCACGGCACCGCACCGAAGTACGCCGGCAAGGACTACGTCAACCCGGGCTCGGAGATCCTGTCGGCGGAAATGATGCTGCGGCACATGGGATGGACCGAGGCCGCCGACGTCATCGTGCGCTCGATGGAGAAGTCGATCGCCGACAAGGTCGTGACCTACGACTTCGCGCGCCTGATGCAGGGCGCGAAGCAGGTGTCGTGCTCGGGCTTCGGCCAGGCCATGATCGAGCGCATGTAGCGCCGGGGGCGGGCAACAAAAAAGCCGCCCGCGGGCGGCTTTCTTCATTCCGGCGGGGCGTCAGGCCTTGTTGATGTTCGAGGCCTGCTTGCCCTTGGGTCCCTGCACCACGTCGAAGCTCACCTTCATGCCCTCTTTGAGGGACTTGAAGCCCGCCATCTGGATGGCGGAGAAATGCGCGAACAGGTCCTCGCTGCCGTCGTCCGGCGTAATGAAGCCGTAACCTTTTGCGTCGTTGAACCACTTCACGGTGCCTGTCGCCATTGCCGCTTCCTTCAGTAGGTTGGATAACGCCGGGCGCCACGCCCGGGCCATGCTTGAAACCAATCCAAACACAAGGCGGCTTCTACCCGCCTTCCCAAGCACAGTCAAGACCCCTTGGATGCCGCATTGCACACAGGAATTACATTGATTAGGATAGCCCCGAGAGGGCGGATAATCTCTCGGAGAATCACATCATTGCACTCATTTCAGCAGACGGCACGGAGCGCGGAACCGAAAGCGTCCAGGGTATGTCCGAATGGATTGAGCTTGGCAGCGACACTTAACCGGCATGGCGCAGTTCAAGGACGACACGCTGCTCGAGGCGCAGCGGACCAAGCTGCAGCCGCCGCCGATGTTCAAGGTTATGCTGCTGAACGACGACTTTACGCCAATGGAGTTCGTGGTGCTGGTACTGCAGAAGTTCTTCGCTATGACCCGCGAGCGCGCCACCCAGGTGATGCTGAAGGTGCATCGCGAGGGCATCGGGGTGTGCGGCGTGTATCCTCACGACATCGCCAACACCAAGGTGCAGCAGGTGGCGGCGTTTGCGCGCCGGCACCAGCACCCGCTACAGTGCGTGATGGAGGAAACGTAGCATGATCGCCCAGGAGCTCGAAGTCAGCCTGCACATGGCGTTCGTCGAAGCGCGCCAGAAGCGGCACGAGTTCATTACCGTCGAACACCTGCTGCTGGCGCTGCTGGACAACCCGACCGCCGCCGAGGTGCTGCGCGCCTGCGGCGCCAACCTGGAGGAGCTGCGCAAGAACCTCTCCCAGCACGTCGCCGAGCAGACGCCGCGCATCGCCGCCGACCGCGAGGTCGATACACAGCCGACCCTGGGTTTCCAGCGCGTCATCCAGCGCGCCATCCTGCACGTGCAGTCCTCGGGCAAGAAGGAAGTGACCGGCGCCAACGTGCTGGTGGCGATCTTCGGCGAGAAGGACTCGCACGCGGTCTACTTCCTGCAGCAGCAGGGCGTGACGCGCCTTGATGTCGTCAATTACATCTCGCATGGCAT
>Ga0209705_10000431_pt1 | contig 21845 bp, 18 predicted proteins | sample PPLLaktember2015_5_FD_187262 | JGI IMG/M metagenome (GOLD analysis project Ga0209705, IMG submission 187262) | Freshwater sediment microbial communities from Prairie Pothole Lake near Jamestown, North Dakota, USA - PPLs Lake P8 Core (1) Depth... | ecosystem: Environmental > Aquatic > Freshwater... | reverse complement strand
CCTGGACCAGTGGAATGTACTAGTTTCTGTCGTTGATTCAGGCGGTTACGCTAAGGCGGCGGAGCATCTGCACAAAAGTCAGTCCACACTCACCTACAGCATCAAGAAGCTGGAATCGTTGCTCGACGTGAAGGTTTTCGAGCTGAAGGGCCGCAAGGCCGCGCTCACGCCGACCGGCGAGCTGCTCTATCGCCGCGCGAAGACGCTGCTCGAGAACACGGCGCGGCTGGAGACCGCGGCCCGCGAGCTCGCCAAGGGCTGGGAGTCCGAAATCCGCATCGCGGTAGACATCCTGTTCCCGACCTGGCTGCTCCTGCAGTGCTTCGGCGAGTTCTGCGCCGAGCACCCGGACACCCATCTCGAGCTCTACGAGACGGTGCTCGGCGGCACCGAGGAGGCGCTCGCCGCGCGGCGCGTCGAGTTCGCCATCGCCACCCGCGTTCCCCAGGGATTCGCCGGCGACATCCTGATGCCGGTGCGCGCCTTGTGCGTCGCCGCCCCCACGCATCCGTTGCACCGGCTGGGCCGCGAACTGACGCTCGAGGACCTGCGGCCGCACCGGCACATCCTGATCCGCGACTCGGGCGAAGCGCGCGTGCGCCCGACCGGGTGGCTGAACGAGCTGCGCCTCACCGTTTCCAACAAGGCCACCGCGATCCACGCGGTCGCCGCGGGCATGGGCTACGCCTGGTATCCGGAAGATTGGGTGCGCGAGGAACTCGAGCGCGGCGCGCTCAAGCCCCTGCCGTTACGCGAGGGCGCGGAAAAAGCGGGGACGATCTATCTGGTGTTCGCCGACCGCGAGACGGCGGGGCCGGGGGCGCTGCGCCTGGCGGAGATCATCCGCCAGGGCGTCGCGCGCGAATGCTCTAGAGCAGCCGGATAAGGATCAGCACGATGCCGATGAGCGACACCAGCCAGGACAGCGTGCGCAGGTACGGGATCCCGCCGAGGTAGCACACCGCGTAGGCGACCCGGCCCCAGAAAAACAGCTGCGCACCGAGCAGCGTCATGTCGTTCGTCCTGCCCGCCGCCACCACGGCGAGCACCACCGCCGCGAACAGCACCAGGTTGTGGGCCATGTTGCTGTTCGCGCGGCCCGCGCGCCCGCCCCAGCCGGGCAGCTCGGGCAGATTCTCGCGGTTGCCGAACGCGGTCATCAGTCCCTTGTGCATCACGAGCGCCTGCACGGTGGCCAGCATGTGCACGATCGCCAGCACCACCGACCATGCGAGCAGCGTCAGTTCCGGTTTCATCATTTCCCCCTTTGCGGTTGCTGCGGTTTGGCTGCAAACAAGTGCGCTGCGTACACTATTCCGCATGGCCTCCGCGCGCAAGATCATCCACCTCGACATGGACGCGTTCTACGCTTCCGTCGAGCAGCGCGACGACCCGTCCCTGCGCGGCATGCCGGTCGCCGTGGGCGGCTCGCCGCAGGGCCGCGGGGTGGTCGCGGCCTGCAGCTACGAAGCGAGGAAGTTCGGCATCCATTCGGCGATGCCGATGGCGCGCGCGCTGCGCCTGTGCCCGCAACTCGAGATCGTGCGGCCCGATTTCACCAAGTACCGGGCGGCGTCGCAGCAGGTGATGGCAATCCTGCGCTCGGTGACGCCGCTCGTAGAACCGCTGTCGCTCGACGAGGCCTACCTCGACGTCACGACCAACGCATTGAACCAGCCGCTCGCGATGGAAGTGGCGAAGCACCTGAAGCACCGCATCCGCGAGGCAACCGGGCTCACCGCGTCCGCCGGCGTCGCGCCGAACAAGTTCCTCGCCAAGATCGCCTCGGGCTGGGCGAAGCCCGACGGCCTCACGGTGATCGCGCCCGAGCGCATGGAAGCGTTCCTGCACCAGTTGCCGGTGGAAGCGCTGTGGGGCGTGGGGCCGGTGACGGCGAAGAAGTTGCGCGCGATCGGCATCCAGAAGCTGGTCGACGTGCGCAGCGCCGATGAAGCGCAGTTGCGCAAGGCCGTGGGCAGCCAGGCCGATGGGCTGCGGCGCCTGTCGCACGGCGACGATCCGCGCGAAGTGCAGCCCGACCGGCCGTGGAAGTCGATCTCCTGCGAGGACACCTACCCCGAGGACCTCACCGAACTGCGCGAGATGCGCGCCGAGGTCGCGCGCCTGGCGAAGCGCACCGCGTCATCCCTCGAAGCAAAGAGCCTCGTCGCGCGCACGGTGACCCTCAAGGTGCGCTATGCGGACTTCACCACCGTGACGCGCAGCCACACCGAAGAGCCGGCGACGCGCGATGCGGTGCAGCTCACCGAGCGCGCGCTGATGCTGCTGGAGCGCACCGACGCGGGAAAGCGCTCGGTGCGGCTGCTCGGCGTCGGCGTGCACGGGCTCGGCGCTGCGCCAGACCCACTTTTCCCCTCCGGTTTGCTCTAGATCAAATGAGCGGCCGGGCCTGGCATTATCGTGTGCGCGGGGACAAATCAAGACATGCATCCCGGCGAGTTGTCGCGGTTCGAGATCGTAGCGAGGGAGGACTTCTCCGACGTCACCTACCTTCTGGAAGTGCGCCATCCGCTGATGGCGAAGGCGGCCAGGCCGGGCCAGTTCGTGATCGTCATGTCGCACGAGCACGGCGAGCGCATTCCACTCACCATCGCCGACTTCGACCGCGCGAAGGGCACCATCACGCTGGTGATCCAGGCGGTCGGCAAGACCACGCGTGAGATGCAGCAGTCCTGCAAGGTCGGCACGACGCTGTACGCGATGGTCGGCCCGATGGGCATTCCAAGCCCGATCCGCAGCGCGAAGAAGGTCGTATGCGTGGGCGGCGGGCTCGGCGTGGCGCCGATCTTTCCGCAGGCGCGCGGCTTCAAGGAGGCCGGTGCCTACGTGATCGGCGTGCTCGGCTTCAGGACCAAGAGCCTGGTGTTCTGGGAGGACAAGTTCCGCGCCTGCTGCGACGAGCTGATCCTGTGCACCGACGACGGCTCGGCGGGCCTCAAGGGCCTGGTGACCGAGGGCATACGCCGCGCGATCGAAAAGCATCCCGACATCGACGAGGTGGTGGCGATCGGTCCGCCCGTGATGATGAAGGGCTGCGCCGAGGCGACGCGTGCGCACAAGATCAAGACTCTGGTCAGCCTCAACCCGATCATGGTCGACGGCACCGGCATGTGCGGCGGCTGCCGCGTGAAGATCGGCGACCAGGTGAAGTTCGCCTGCGTCGACGGCCCGGACTTCGATGGCCACCTGGTGGATTTCGACGACCTGATGACGCGCCTGCGCCGCTATACGCAGGTCGAGCGCGCGGCGGCCGAGCGCTGGTCGGCGAACTGCCGCATGAAGGACCTGGCGGATCCGGCCGCGCCCGCGGTCGAGCTGCTCGAGCTGCCCGACCCCTTCGACGACGTGAAGGGGGGGTAGCGCGCATGGCGAAGAAGAAGACCATCCGCAGCATCCCGCAGGAACGCACGCCGATGCGCGAGCAGGATCCCCGCGCGCGCGCGAAGAATTTCGAGGAGGTGGCCTGCGGCTACGATGTCAACGAAGCCTTGCGCGAGTCCGAACGGTGCCTCCTGTGCCCCGACCAGCCCTGCGTTTCCGGCTGCCCGGTCGGCATCGACATCCCGGGCTTCATCCGCAAGATCGGCGAGCAGGACTTTCGCGCCGCCTACGACGTCATTGCGCAAACCAATCTGCTCGCCGCGGTCTGCGGCCGCGTCTGCCCGCAGGAAACCCAATGCGAGCAGGTGTGCACGGTCGGCGAGTCGCTCGAGCCGGTCGCCATCGGGCGCCTCGAGCGCTTCGTCGGCGATGCCGCGATCCGCGAGGGCTGGGTCAACGTGCCGCACATCGAGCCCAACGGCTTTCGCATCGGCATCGTCGGCTCGGGCCCGGCGGGCATGGCGTGCGCGGCGGACATGGCCAAGGCCGGCTGCGAGGTCACGGTGTTCGAGGCCTTCCACCAGCCCGGCGGGGTGCTGAAGTACGGCATCCCGGATTTCCGGCTGCCCAACGAGGTGGTCGACGCCGAGATCGAGAACCTGCGCAAGATCGGCGTGCGCTTCGAGTGCAACACGCTGGTCGGTCGCCTGTTCACCATCGAGCAGATGGTCGACGAGCTGGGGTTTCATGCCGTGTTCATCGGCACCGGCGCGGGTTACCCGACGATGCTCGGCGTGCCGGGCGATTCGCTGAACGGCGTGCTCTCGGCCAACGAGCTGCTGACGCGCTGCAACCTGATGCGCGCGCGCGATGCCGACTTCGACACGCCGATCCCGCTCGGCAAGCGCGTCGCGGTGATCGGCGCGGGCAACACCGCGATGGACGCGATGCGCGTGTGCCTGCGCCTGGGCGCGCAGAAGGTGTATTGCGTCTACCGGCGCTCGCGCGCCGAGGCCCCCGCGCGCGCGGAGGAAGTGCACCACGCCGAGCAGGAGGGCATCGAGTTCCACTGGCTCACCGCGCCGGTCGCGATCCTCGACGACGGCCAAGGCGGCGTGCGCGGCATGCGCTGCATGCGCATGGAGCTCGGCGCGCCCGACGCCTCCGGCCGGCGCCGCCCGGTGCCGGTGGCGGGCAGCGAGTTCGACTTCGAGGCCGACCAGGTGGTGTACGCGATCGGCACCAACGCCAACCCGATCATCGGCCAGACCTCGCGCCTGAAGCTCGACAAGCGCGGCTACATCGCGACCGACGAAGACCTCGCGACTTCGATGCCCGGCGTTTTCGCCGGCGGCGACATCGTCACCGGTGCCGCGACCGTGATCGAGGCGATGGGCGCGGGCCGCAAGGCCGCGCGCGGCATCAAGGCGTACCTCGGCCTGCGCGACCCGGCGCGCGCCGCGTCCGGGGAGACGCTGTTCGGCATCGACCTCGGCGAGCGCAATTTCGTGCGCCTGCGCGCCGCCGCCTAGGAGCCCCATGCAGACCGCGCAAAAGACCGTCACCACCCTCAAACAGCACATCGTCGAGATCCTCAGCGACTCGGGCGAGGGCGCGCAGCGCTGCGGCCAGTCGCTCGGCGCGATCGCCGCGCGCACCGGCAACGGCATCTGGACGGTGGAGATCATCCCGGCCGAGATCCGCCCGCCGGCGCGCTCGATCGCCGGGGCGAGCGGCAACCGCATCCGCATCGGCGCGACGCGCGTCACCAACGGCGGCGACGAGACCGACCTGGTGGTCGCCTTCAACGAGCAGGTGCTGCTCGGGCGCGTGCGCGCCGGCGAGCTCAAGCCCGGCTGCACCATCCTGCTGGAGAACATGTGGCGCACCCACGCCGACCCGAAGATCGCCGCCGCGTATGCCGAGACCCACGCGCGCCTTCTCGAGGCGGGCTACCGCGTGCTGGAAATCCCGATGGAGCAGGCCTGCCGCGCCCTGGTCGCCGACCCGCGCCGCGGCAAGAACATGTTCGCTCTGGGCATGCTGTGCAGCATCTACAGCCTGGACCTGCAGCTCGCGCGCGAGCAGATCGCGCTCACCTTCGGCAAGAAGGACGCCGCAGTGGTGGCGCAGAACGTGAAGCTGCTCGAGGCGGGCCACGAGTGGGCGGAGGCCAACCTCGATTTCAAGTACCGCATTCCGGCCGAGCCCGTCACGGCGCCGCAGGTCGTGATCAACGGCAATACGGCCATCGCGCTCGGCGTGCTCGCCTCGGGCATGGAGATCTGCGCCATGTACCCGATCACGCCCGCCACCTCGGCCTCGCACTACCTGTCCGACGTGTTCGAGAAGGTCGGCGGCATCGTGCACCAGGCCGAGGACGAGATCGCCGCCTGCGCCTTCGCCATCGGCGCGTCCTACGCGGGCAAGTGCACCGTGACCATCACTTCGGGGCCCGGCTACTCGCTCAAGCAGGAGGCGATCGGGCTCGCGGTGATGGGCGAGATCCCGCTGGTGGTGGTGAACGTGCAGCGCGGGGGCCCCAGCACCGGGCAGCCCACCAAAGTCGAGCAGGGCGACCTGATGGCCGCGATCTTCGGCAGCCACGGCGACGCGCCCAAGGTGGTGATGGCGCCGAGCACCATCGAGGACTGCTTCTATTCGATCATCACCGCGCGGCGCATCGCCGAGACCTTCAACATGGTGGTGGTGGTGCTCTCGGATGCGAGCCTCGCCACCTCGCAGCAGCCGTTCGCGCGCCCCGAGTTCAGCGAATCCTGGGTGGCGCCGCCCGTGGACCAGAGCGCGATCCCCGAGGGCATGAAGCCCTACGACTGGAACGAGGCCACCGGGCTCGCACGCCGCTTCATTCCCGGCCAACCGAACGGCATGCATACGCTCACCGGACTCGCGCACGACCGCGCGAGCCACGTCGCCTACGACCCCGAAAGCAACGAGGAAAGCATCCACTTCCGCAGCCTGAAGCTCGCGGCGCTGCAAAAGACGCTGAAGACGCCGCCCGTGTTCGGCGGTGACTCGGGCGACCTGCTGGTCATCGGCTGGGGCAGCACGCAGGGCGCGATCGAGGAAGCGGTGGCCACGCTGCGCGAGGAGGGTCGCAAGGTGTCCTCGCTGCACCTGCGCTTCCTGCAGCCGCTGCCGGGCGGCCTGAGGCAAATCATGCAGCGCTTCGCCAAGGTGATGACCGTCGAGGGCAACTGGAGCGACCGCCCCGACGATGCGCTCATCGACGAGGATAACCGGCGCTACTCGGCGCTCGCGCTGCTGCTGCGCGCGCGCACCCTGGTGGACGTCGACTGCTATAGCGAGGTGAAGGGCCAGCCGATCAAGCCTGGCACCATCCGGCGCGTGCTGCTCGACGCGCTCAAGCCGAAAGCCAAGGAGCGCGCGCGATGACGATGATGGCCACCGAATGCCTGCTCGAGCTGTGCGAGCAGCGCCACGAGCTCGAGGACTACCAGAGCGGCGTGCCGCGCTGGTGCACCGGCTGCGGCGACAACGCCATCCTGGCCGCGGTGCAGCGCCTGTGCCGCGACGAGGGGCTGCGGCCCGAGAAGACCGTGTTCGTCTCGGGCATCGGCTGCTCGAGCCGCTTCCCGCACTACATGCGCACCTACGGCTTCCACGGCATCCACGGCCGCGCGCTGCCGGTGGCCGAGGGCGTGCGCCTGGCGCGGCCCGACCTCACCGTGTTCGTGAACACCGGCGACGGCGACTGCTGCAGCATCGGCGCGGCGCACTGGATCCACGCCATCCGCTACAACATGAACATGACGGTGTTCCTGCACGACAACCAGATCTACGGCCTGACCAAGATGCAGGCCTCGCCCACCTCGCCGCGCGGCACCAAGAGCAATACGACCCCCCGCGGCTCGACGCTCGAGCCGCTGCAGCCGTTGAGCGTCACCCTGGGCGTACAGAACGTGTCCTTCGTCGCGCAGGCGGTCGACTGGATCCCCGAGTCGCTGTTCGAGATCGTCAAGGCGGCCTACCACCACCACGGGTTCTCGTTCGTGCGCATCGTGCAACGCTGCCCCGAGTGGCTGCCCAAGGTCTGGGATCCGTGGCTGCACGATCCGAAGCGCATCCTGATGCTGGACCACCCGCAGGGCATCCGGCTGAGCGACGGCCTGAAGCAGGTCTACCAGAACCAGCTGGCGCACGACCCGTCGAACCTCGACCGCGCGCGAGAGATCGCCTCCGACACCAACCGGATTCCGGTGGGCATCCTGTACCGCAACCCGGAGGTGCCGTGCTACGAGGAGCTGCGGGCGACGCCCGGGCTGCGCACCACCGCGAACCTGAAGAAGGGGTTCGAGGCCGAGCTCGACAAGTTCACCTTCTGGCCGCAATGAGCCGCTGACCGTGCAAATCGAAGTCCATCCCGATTCCGCGTTCTTCCTCACCGGCCGGCGCGCCGGCGAGGCGAGCGCGGACCCGACCCTGCGCCCGGCGCTGCTCGCCGCCTATCGCGACCTGACGCAACTGCGCTACGACTTCCCGCTGGTGCTGCGCGCGAACCCGAAGGACGGCCCGTTGTTCGAGCCGCTGTCGGCGCTCACCGACCGCCGGATCGAAGGCGGCGCCGAGCGCCAGCAGGCGCTGCGCGTGGAGCGCGAGCAGCGCGCCGCGGCCGCGAAGATCGACGGCGAGCTCGTCGATTGCGACGCCGCGATGCCCGCGCGCCTGCTGGCCCATGTCTGGCGCGCACTGCAGGAACAAAAGGCGGAAGTCTTCCGCCGCAGCGTCGAGCGCCTGATCGTGAAGCTCGACGACATCCTGCGCGCGGACCGCGCGCGCTCGGCCGAGGGGCGCAGTGCGGCCAGCCTCAAGGCGTCGTTCGGCAACCTGCACGAACAGGCGTTCGATTTCGATTCGATGTCGCAGATGCTCGGCACGGTGTCGGTGCAGACCGCCCTGAGCGACAGCCGGCGCGGGCGCATCGAGTCCACGCTCGCCGACCTGCGCGCGCAGCGCTTCTACGCCGCGGGCGGCGCCGAGGCGTTCGCCTTCCGCTTCGAGAGCTGCGCGGCCGCGCTGCAGGCGTTCCGCGAGCGGGTGCCGGACGTGATGCGCCTCGCCAAGGCGATCACGCTCGCCGAGCTCGAGGTCCAGGGCGAGTTCAGCAGCGAGCGGCACGACGCGCTGTTCGAGCGGCTCGCGGCGAGCGGCCTCGACCTGCGGGACCTGGCGCTGTTTCCCGACTACCTGGTCTGCGTGCGCGACGCGCACGTGCGCGGTGCCGAGCAGGACGCGCTGCTCGAGATCCTGGCCGGCGGCCTGCCGATGAAGATCCTGCTGCAGACGGATGACCTTCTCGACGAGCCGCTCGCGCGCGCGGGCCACGTGCCCGTCGGCGCGCACGGCCGGCAGCTCGCGCACATGGCGCTCGGGCTGAACACGGTCTACGTCCTGCAGGCGAGCGCGGCGCAGCTCGCCGCGCAGCGCGAGCGCGTGCTGCAGGCGATGCGCTATCCGGGCGCATCCCTGGTCAGCGTTTTTTCGGGCGCGAGCGGCCACGCCGGCGATCTGCCGCCCTACCTCGTCGCCGCGGCGGCCACCGAGTCGCGCGCGTTTCCGTCCTTCAGCTACGATCCGGCGGCGGGCCCCGACTGGGCGTCGCGCTTCTCGCTCGAGGGCAATCCGCAGCCCGAGCGCGACTGGCCGCTGCACGCGCTCACGTACGAGGACGCCGAGCACCAGAGAGTGCAGGCGCAGGTCGCCTTCACGCTGATGGATTTCGCCGCCTGCGATACGCGCTACGCGCAGCACTTCGCCGCGGTGCCGCGCGCGGGCCGCGGCGCGGCGCTGGCGCCGGCCGCCGAGTGCGTGCAGCGCGATTCGAAGGGCGTCCCGGACCAGCTGCCGAGCCTGCTCATGGTGGACGACGCCAATTGGGTGCACCACGCGATCGTCGACGACCGGCTGCTGCGCGAGGCGCGCCGCTGCCACGAGGCCTGGCGCAGCCTGCAGGAGCTGGGCGGTATCCGCAATTCGCACGCCGAGCGGGCGCTCGCGCGCGAGCGGGAGAAGGGGGAACAAGCGCGCGCCGCCGTTGCCCCGGCGCCCACGCCTGCGCCCGAGGCGGCGGCGAGCGCTGCGCCCGCTGCCGAACCCGCCGCGCCGCCGGAGCGCTCATCGGACGAGCCCTATATCGAGACCCCACGCTGCTCGAGCTGCGACGAGTGCATCCAGATCAACGGCAAGATGTTCGCCTACGACGCGAACAAGCAGGCGCGCATCGTCGATGCCGGCGCCGGCACCTACCGCCAGCTCGTAGAAGCCGCCGAGAGCTGCCAGGTGGCCATCATCCATCCCGGCAAGCCGAAGAACCCGAGCGAGCCGGGGCTCGACGAGCTGCTGAAGCGCGCCGAGGCTTTCCCGTAGGCGCCGGCCAGGCAAGCCTTATGTCGGCTAACGCACCGCGCCTGGGCGCGCGCGGGCGCATAATGTCTGCGCGAGAGGTGATGCCATGAAACCAGAGGCAAAGAACTCGGGCATGAAGGACCGGCGCAAGGCGACGCCGCTGGCCCGTGCGCTCGACCAAAGCGAGGACGTGCAGGTGAAGGTGGAGGAAGCCGCCGGAGACTTGTCGACGGTCAATACGGCCCTCAAGCAGGACCCCGCGATGACCGGCGCGCAGCGCCGGGAAGTCAAGCAGGCGCTGGTGAAAAGCGCGCAGGTTGAAGTCAAGGTGCAGGAATCCGCGGACGAGCTGGTGAGCGTGAACAATGCCCTGGCCGAAGAGATCGATGTGCGCGCCGACCTGGAGCATCAGCTCTCGCGCAGCAAGACCGCGCTGTCGGCGAGCCGGGCCCAGGAAAAGCAATCGCGCCACGAGGCACTGCACGATGGCGTGACCGGCCTGTCGAACCTGACGTTGTTCAAGGACCGGCTGGAAAATGCGCTGTCGCAGGCGCAGCGCCACGACTGGCGCCTGGCGGTGATGTTCATCGACCTCGATGCGTTCAAGAGCATCAACGACCGGTACGGGCACGACGTCGGCGACCGGGTGCTGCAACTGGTGGCGCGCCGGCTCGAGGCGCTGGTGCGCGGCGGCGATACGGTCAGCCGCCGCGGCGGGGACGAATTCCTGTTCCTCATGCTGGAGGCGAAGGACGAGGCCAATGCGGTGAACTTTGCCAGCATGCTCATCGAGCGCATCGGCGAGGCGTGCGAGGTCGACGGCTCGAGCCTCACGGTGAGCTCCAGCATCGGCATCGCGCTGTATCCCGAGGATGGCCGCACGGCGCAGGAGTTGCTGAAGCACGCCGACCTTGCGATGTACGCGGCCAAGCAGCAGAAAAAAGGCGTGGTGCTGCACAGCCAGATGCCGCCGGCTTAGCGCCGCGAAACGATCCGCCCGGGCCGCGCCCCCGTCGCCTTGCCCTCCCGCCAGATCGCCTCGCCGTTCACGATCACGGCCTCGATGCCCCTCGCCGGCTGGATCGGCCGCGCGAAGGTCGCCGCCTCGTCCACCGTGCCCGCGTCGAACACGGTGATGTCCGCGGCATAGCCTTCCTTGAGCAGGCCGCGGTCCTTGAATCCAAAGGTTTTCGCGGTGAGCCCGGTCATCTTGTGCACGGCGGTCTCCAGGGGAAAGAGCCCCAGCCCGCGCGCGTAGTGCCCGAGCACGCGCGGGAAGGTCCCCCACAGGCGCGGGTGGGGCGCGGCGTCGTGCGGCAGGCCGTCGGAGCCGACCATGGTGTTCTCGAAGGCGAGGATGCGCTGCACGTCCGCTTCGTCCATGGAGAAGTAGATGGCGCCCGCGGGCAGCAGCTTCGCGATCGTGTCCGCGGTGGAAAGTCCCATGTTCCTCGCGATCTCCGCGAGTTCCAGGCCGGCGAATTCCGGATGGGGTTTGGACCAGGTGACCAGTACCTTGGTGGCGACGTCCACGCGGCTCGCGGTGAGGATGGTGGACGAAGCGCAGTAGGGATAGCAGTCCAGGCCGATCGCCTGCTCGCGCATGCGCGCCTCGATGAGCGGCAGCGTCTCAACCGAGCGGCCGTGGTTCGCTTTCCCCATCACCTTGTGGTGCGACACCACCACCGGCACGCCCAGCTCGCGCCCGATGCGGAAAGTTTCCTCCAGCGACGCCATCACGTGGTCGCCTTCGTCGCGCATGTGCGTGCAGTACAGGCCGCGGCGCGCGGCAAGCGGCCGGCACACCTCGATCACTTCCTCGGTGGTCGCGGCGCTCGCCGGCTCGTACCACAAGCCGGTGGAGACGCCGATGGCGCCCGCGGCGAGCGCTTCATCCGCGAGCGCTCGCATGCGCGCGATCTCCTTGGCATTCGCCGGGCGCTCGAGGTGGTCCATCGCCTGCACGCGCAGCGTCGAATGCCCCACCAGCAGCGCCGCGTTGGTCGCCGCGGGTTTCGCGCGCAGCTCTTCCACGTAGGCGGCGAAGCTCGGGAATCGGTACCAGGCCCCGGACTCGTCCAGCAGGTCGAGCGGCGGCGGCGGCTTCACGCCGGCGGGCATCGGCGCGAGCGAGATGCCGCAGTTGCCCGCCACCACGGTGGTCACGCCCTGGCTCGCCTTGGGCGCCATCGACGGATCGGAAAGCAGCAGCCGGTCGTCGTGCGTGTGCGCATCGATGAAGCCGGGGGCGACGATCTTTCCCGTGGCGTCGATCTCGGCCGCGGCGCGCGCACCCTCCAGGTCGCCGAGCGCCGCGATGCGGCCGTTGCGCACCGCGACATCGGCCGCGAAGCGCGGCGCGCGCGTGCCGTCGACGACGGTGCCGCCGCGGATCAGCAGGTCGAAATGCCCGGTCATGGCAGCGCCATTCTGGCACTAGAATCGCGCCATGGCGCTCTCGTTTCGACCGCTGCATCCGCTATTCGCCGCCGAGGCGGAGCCCATCGACCTGCGCACGGTCCACGAGCGCGCGGCGCTGGAAGAAATCCGCGCCGGGATGGATCGCTACGCGGTGCTCGTGTTCCGCGACCAGGCGCTTTCGGGCGCCGAGCAGCTCGCGTTCGCCGAGCGCCTGGACGGAAAGCTGCACGCCAAGACCGGCATCTCGGTGCTGGGCAAGAACCGCCTCGGCGACGAAGCGCTCACCGACATCTCCAACGTGGACGAGACGGGCGGGCTGCTCTCGGCGGGCGACCGGCGGCGCATGTACGCGCTCGGCAACCGCCTGTGGCACACCGACGCCTCGTTCCAGGATCCGCCGGGGCGCTACTCGATGCTGCACGCGAAGGTCGTGCCGCCGGTGGCCGCCGACACCGAGTTCGCCGACATGCGCGCGGCCTACGACGCGCTGGATGAGGGCATGAAAGCGAGGATCGCGCAATTGCGCGTGCACCATTCCATCGCCCACTCGCGCCAGAGCCTGGGCTTCGAGTTCTCGCGCGAGGAGCAGGACAAACTCCCCGGCGCGGTGCATCCGCTGGTGCGCGCCAACCCGCGCACCGGCCGGCGCGCGCTGTATCTCGCCTCGCACGCCTCGCGCATCGTCGACTGGCCGGTGCCCGAGGGGCGGCTGCTGCTCGGCGAGCTCACCGAGCGCGCCACCGAGCGGCGCTTCGTCCACCGGCACGCCTGGCGCGTGGGCGACCTCGTCATCTGGGACAACCTCGCCACCATGCACCGCGGCGTGGCGTACGACGACACCGCGCACCGGCGCGAGCTGCGCCGCGTCACCACGCTCGACCTCGCGCTGCCGGCCTGAGCTACTGCAGCCGGTAGGGCTCCAGGCGCAGGTCCTCCAGCCGCGCGCCGAGCATCACGATGACGCCGTGGCGCCGATTGTCGCCGGTCTCGGAAAATTCGAAGGTGTAGGTGCGCCGCAGGCGCAGGCGCCCTGCCTCGTCGCGCGCCAGGCGCAGGCGCGCGAAGGACACCGTCTCGTCCAGTAGCTGCACGCCGTAGCGCTTGCAGGCCTCGCGCCCGGCGGCGATGGCGTGCTCGCGCGCGCGCAGGCTGTCGACCCACAGGTATCCGGCGGCAAGCAAAAGGACAAGGGCGGCGAGCTCCCAGGGCATTGCGGCGAGCATCGGCGATCCGGGCCGGGCCGGCAAGACCCGGCAACCCCTTGTTCGCCGCCCCGGCCTGTGTCAACTTGGCGGCATGCTGCGCGAGCCCGCCTCCTCGACCCAGCCGGCGCAGGCCACGCCGCAGGAGGCATTCGCCGCACTCGCGGCGGCGCTCGATGCGCGCGTGGTGGGCCAGCCGGGGCTGACGCGGCGCCTGCTGATCGCGCTGCTGTGCGACGGGCACGTGCTGGTGGAAGGCGTGCCGGGCCTGGCGAAGACCACCGCGGTGAAGACGCTCGCGGAGCTGCTGGAGGCGGACTTCCACCGCATCCAGTTCACCCCTGACCTGCTGCCCGCCGACCTCACCGGGACCGAAGTGTTCCGCGCCGAGACCGGGACGTTCGAATTCCGCCCCGGCCCGGTGTTCAGGAACCTGGTGCTCGCCGACGAGATCAACCGCGCGCCCGCCAAGGTGCAGTCGGCGCTGCTGGAAGCGATGGAGGAGCGCCAGGTGAGCGTCGGGCGCGCGAGCTACCCGCTGCCGGAACTGTTCATGGTGATGGCGACGCAGAACCCGATCGAGCAGGACGGCACCTACCCGCTGCCCGAAGCGCAGCTCGACCGCTTCCTGCTGCACGTCGAGGTCGGCTATCCGGCGCCCGAGGCCGAGCACGCCATCCTGCAGCTCGCACGCGCCGCCGCGCTCGCCGCGCCGGGACAGGCTCAGGCGAAGGCCATCGCCTGCGCCGGCCAGGTGTTCGCCGCGCGCCGCGAGGTGCTCGCGCTGCACATGGCGAGCGCGCTCGAGCAGTACCTGGTGGAACTGGTGCTGGCGACGCGCGAGCCTGCGGCCTACGACCCGGCGCTCGCGCCGCTGGTGCGCCTGGGCGCCAGCCCGCGCGCCACCCTCGGCCTGGATCGCGCCGCGCGCGCGCACGCCTGGCTCGCCGGCCGCGACTACGTCTCGCCCGAAGACCTGCAGGCGGTCGCCCCGGACGTGCTGCGCCACCGGCTGCTGCTGTCCTACCAGGCCCGCGCCGACGGCGTCGGCGCCAACGAGATCGTCGCGCGCCTTCTCGCGCGCGTGCCGGTGCCGTGAGCCCGGCCGGCCCGGGTGCGCCGCGGCATGTGCCGCGCGGCGTGCGCCCGGCGCCGGCGGAGCTGCTCGCACTGCGCCGCCACGGCGGCGTGACACGGCGGCTCCTCGCGCTCGATGCCGAGCGCCGCGAGAACCGCCGCGCCCCGGCCGCGCGCAGCCAGGGCATGGACTACGCCGAGTCGCGGCCCTATTCGCCGGGCGACGACGTGCGCCGCATCGACTGGCGCGTGACCGCGCGCACCGGCCGCGCGCACACCAAGTTGTTCCGCCCCGAGCGCGGCAGCGACCTTTACTGCCTGGTCGACCAGCGCGCGGCCATGCGCTTCGGCACGCGCGGTGCGTTCAAGTCGGTGGTCGCCGCCCACCTCGCCGCGCTCGCCGGGTGGGCCGCGGCGGCCGGCGGCGAGCGCTTCGGCGCGCTGATCGCCGGCGCGCGCCACGCGCAAATCCCGATCGGCGCGGCCGATGGCGCCGCCGCGATGCTGTGCGCGGCGCTCGCCGCGCCGGAGCCCGGCGAGGAAGACGCGATCGATCGTCTCGCCGCGCGCGCGGCGGCGCAGGCCGTGCCCGGCACGCGCTTCGTGCTGGTGTCCGATTTCGCCGAACCCGCGGACTCGCTCGAGCGCGCGGCGCAGTTCCTGCGCGCGCGCGGCGACCTGGTCCTCGTGTGCGTGCTCGACGCGCTCGAGCTCAGCCTGCCGCCGCCGGCGCGCTACCCGCTCACCGACGGCCGCGAGCACCTGCTGCTCGACACCGCCAGCGCGAAGGTGCGCTCGGCCCACGCGTTGGAACTTTCGGCGCGCCGCGCGCGCCTGCTCGGCCTCGCCGCGCAGCGCGGCACGCGCTGCCATGCGGTGTGCGCGGGTGAAGACCTGTTCGACGCCCTCGCGCGCCCGTTCGCCGCGGGAGCGGTGGCTTGAACCCGCAGCTCGAGCTGGCGGCGCGCCTGCGCGACGCCTATCCGCCGGACCTGCCGGGAGGGTGGCCGCCCGCGCCGGGCTGGTGGATCGCGCTTGGCATCGCGCTGGCGCTGCTCGCGCTCGCGCTGCGCCGCGCGGCCCCCGCCTGGCGGCACTGGCGCCTGCGCCGCCGGCTGCTCGCGGCGCTCGAGCGCGCCGCGACCGCGGCCGAGATCTCGCAGCTGCTGCGCACGGCGGTGCTGGCGCGCTTCCCGCAGCACGGGGCCGCCGGACTGCAGGGCGCAGGCTGGATCGCGTTCCTCGAGGCGCGCGACCGCGCGCCCGGGCGCTTCGCTGCGCTCGGCGAGGCGCTTGCCGAATCCCCCTACCGGGCGCCGCGCGCGGGCGAGGACGTCGCGCCGCTGCGCGCAGCGGTGCGCGGCTGGCTGCGCGAGGCGGTGTGATGCTGCAATTCGCCTGGCCGGCCGTGGCGTTCGCGCTGTTGTTGCCGTGGCTCGCGGCGCGCCTGCTGCCGCCCGCCGCGCCGATTGCCGCGCCGTTGCGCGTGCCGTTCCTGCGCGCGGCGCAGGCCTGGCAGCACACCGCGGCGGCCAGCCGCCCGCGCCTGCGCTCGATCCTCGCGCTCGCCGCCTGGGCCGCATTGGTCGCCGCGGCGTGCCGGCCGCAATGGATCGGCGAGCCGGTCGGCGTGCCCTCGAGCGGGCGCAGCCTGTTGCTCGCGCTCGACCTGTCGCGCAGCATCCAGGACGTCGCGCTCGGCGCCGGGCCCGAGATCCTGCGCCGCACCGCGCGCCAGTTCATCGCCGGCCGCACCGGCGACCGCGTGGGCCTGGTGGTGTTCGGCTCGCAGGCCCACGTGCAGGCGCCGCCCAGCTTCGACCTGCCGGCGCTCGCCGCCATGGTGGACGAGAGCTTCATCGGGCTCGCAGGCGACGGCACCGCGCTCGGCGACGCGATCGCGCTCGGCGTGGCGCGCCTGCGCGAAGCGCCGCGCGAGGATCGCGTGCTGGTGCTGCTCACCGACGGCTCGAGCACCGAAGGCGTGATGCAGGTGCCCGACGCGGCGCGGCTCGCGCGCCACCACGGCGTGCGCGTGCACGCGATCGGCCTGGGCGAACCGCGCGACGCGAACGCGCGCCCGGGCGAGGGTCTGGACGAGCACGCGCTGAAGCGCATCGCCGCGTCGACCGGCGGCCGTTACTACCACGCCGGCGACGCCGGGGCGCTCGAGCGCATCTACGAAACGCTCGGGCGCGAGGAACCTGCGGTGCGCGACGCGCAGCGCTTTCGCCCCGCCGCCGAGCTCTACGCCTGGCCGCTCGCGCTCGCGCTGCTGCTCGCGCTCGCGGCGCTGGCCGGCGCTGGGCGCAGGGAGCGCACGTGATCGAGTGGCTGCGCCCGCAGTGGCTCCTCGCGCTCCCCGTCGCGCTCGCGCTCGGCTGGGCCTGGTGGCGCGCGCGCGCCGGCGCCGGGCCGTGGCGGCGCGTGGTGGATCCCGCGTTGCTCGAGGCGCTCGCCGGTTGCGCGCCGGCATCGAGCGCCCGGCTCGCGCTCGGCCTGGCCGCCGCCGCGCTCGCGCTTGCGGTGGTCGCGCTCGCCGGACCCTCGTGGCGCACGCAGCCCTCGCCCCTGCACCGCGACACGAGCGCGCGCATCGTGGTGCTGGATCTTTCGCCCTCGATGAACGCCGTCGACGTGGCGCCGAGCCGCCTGGCGCGCGCGCGCGAAGCAGTCGCCGACGTGCTGCGCGACGCCGCCGGCGCGCAACTCGGGTTGGTGGTGTTCGGCGCGGATGCCTTCAGCGTCGCCCCGATCAGCGCCGATCCTGCCACGCTCGTGCACCTGCTCGCGGGCGTTTCGACCGGCGTGCTGCCGCGCCCGGGCAGCCGCCCCGACCTCGGGCTGGACCTCGCGCGCGCGATGCTCGAGCAGGCCGGCGCCGAAGGCGGCGAAGTGATCCTCGTCGGCGACAGCGCGGGCGACGCGCGCACGCGCGAGGCGGCGCGCGCGCTGGCGGCCGAGGGCTTCACGGTCTCGGTGCTCGCGCTCGGCACGCCGCAAGGCGGGCCGGTACGCGTCGCCGGCGGCTCCTTCGCGCGCACCGAGTCGGGCGAGGTGCGGGTGGCGCGGCCCGAGTTCGAGGCGCTCGAGCGCGTCGCGCACGCGGGCGGCGGCAAATTCCGGCTGCTGAGCGCCGCCGGCGCGACGCCGCGCTTCGCGCGCGGCGCGCCGGCCTGGGGCGCCTCGCGCTCGGCGCCGGACGGCTCGGCGCAGGTGCCCAGCGACGATGGCGCATGGCTCGCGCTCCTCGTGCTGCCCTTCGCGGCGCTGCTGTTCCGGCGCGGCTGGCTCGCCGGCCTTGCCGCCGTCGCGCTCGGCACGACGCTGCCGCCGCCCGCGCACGCCGCCGACTGGCCGGGCCTGTGGCAGCGCCCCGACCAGCAGGCGGCGCAGGCGTTCGAGCGCAGGCACGCCGGCGATGCGGCGCGCGTGCTCGAGAAGCTCGGCCCGCACTCGCCGTGGCGCGCGCCGCTCCTGTACCGTGCCGGGCGCCATGCCGAGGCGGCTGCGCTGTACGCGGAGCAGGACACCGCGCACGCCCACTACAACCGCGGCAACGCACTGGCGCTCGCCGGCGAGCTGGAAGGCGCGCTCGAGGCCTATGGCGCCGCGCTCGAGCGCAGTCCGTCCCTGCGCGATGCGCGCCACAACCAGGCGCTGGTGCGCGAGGCGCTGGCGAAGCAGCGCGCGCAGCCTGCGGGCGGCGACGCATCCGAGGGGTCGCGCGGCAACGCGGCACGATCGCCCGCGCCGGGCAGGCAGGCGCGACCGCGGCGGGACGACGCGGCATGGGACGAGCCGGGCGTGGACGGCGCGACGCGACGGCGCGGGCCGGCGCAAGGCGCGGCGCCGCCGCCGGGGGCGTCGCCCGAGGAAACCGAGCTGCGGCGGCTGGAGGACCTGCTCGCGAGCATTCCGGACGACCCCGGATCGTTGCTCGCCGCGCGCTTCGCCTACCAGCTGCGCCTGCGTGGCGCGCCGCATTCCGACGCCGGAGCGCTCTGGTGAGGGCGGCGCTCGGCGTCCTGCTGCTCGCCTTCGCGCTCGGCGCGCGGGCGGCGGGCGCGCCCTATTTCATCGAATCGGAATTCCAGCCCGCGCGCGCCTACGTCGGCGAGGAAGTCACGCTGCGCCTGCGGCTGCTGCGCGCGCCGGGCGTGCCCTACGGCGTGCTGCGCCCGCCGCGGCTCGGCGACGCCGCCGAGGTCATGCCATTCGGCCCGCTGCGCACCGCCACGGTACGCCGGGCGGGCGTGGACTACGAAGTGCGCGAGCGCGCCTACCTGGTCGTGCCGCGCCGCGCCGGCGAGCTCGTGCTGCCGGGGCCCGAGCTCGACGGCCCGCTGCTGCGCGCGCGGCAATACCGCGGCGCGGTGCGCGGCGCGCCTCGCGTACTCGAGGTACGCTCGCCACGCGACACCGCGGGCGAGGCGTGGCTGCCGGCGCGACGCGTGACGCTGGAGGAATCCTGGTCGCGCGATCCGGACGCGCTCACGGCGGGCGCGCCGGTGGTGCGCACGCTGACCTTGCGCGTGGCAGGCGTCTCGGGCGATCGCCTGCCGCGCCTGGAGATGGCCGCGCCGCCGGGCGTGCGCGCGCACCACGAGCCGGACGACTTCCGCAGCCGGTACCTCGACGGCGGCGTGGAAGGGCGGCGCGTGCAGCGCGTGGTGCTGATGCCGCTCGAGGAGGGCGAGATCGGGCTCGCCGCGCTGGGCATTGCCTGGTGGGACGTCGCCGTCGATGCGCCGCGCACGGCGACGCTGCCGGGCCGGGTGCTGCGCGTCGGCGCCGCGCTCGCGCCCGCGGCGCCGCCCTTAGCGCCGGCGCCGGCCTCGCCGCTGCATCTGCTGCGCGCGTTCGCGTTCGCATTGCTCGCGCTCGGCGCGCTCGCGCTGTGGGCGCACCTGCGCGGGCAACTGCGGCGCGAGGCGCGCCAGCGGTTGCGCGCCGCCTGCCGCCGCGGCGACGCGGCGGCGGCCCACGAAGCGCTCAAAGACTGGTGGCAGGCGGCGATGCGCAACGAGCCGGCGCCGCGGCTACTGCGCATGGGCGAAGGCTGGGACGCGCTCGCGCGGGCGCAGCTCGCCGCGCTCGATGCGGCGCTCTATGGCGGGCGGGCGTGGGAGGGGCGCGCGTTCTGGCGCGCGGTGCGGCCTTGGCTGCGCGCGAAGGCGGTGCGGGCAGTGCCCAAGCCGGCGCTGCCGACGCTCTTCAGGCTGCAGGCGCGCTACGCGGCGAGCGCCGCGGCTTCGCCGCCGAGGTAGTCCTCGTAGCTGCCGCGGAAGTCCACCACTTGCCTGCCGGGCTTCAATTCGATGATGCGGGTGGCGAGGGACGACACGAACTCGCGGTCATGCGACACGAACACCAGGGTCCCGGTGTATTTGTCGAGCGCGGTGTTGAGCGACTCGATGGATTCCATGTCCAGGTGGTTGGTCGGCTCGTCCAGCAGCATCACGTTGGGCATCGCGAGGATGAGCTTGCCGATGATCATGCGCTGGCCTTCGCCGCCGGAGATCACTTTCAGGGACTTCTTCTGGTCGTCGCCTGAAAACAGGAGCTGTCCCAGCGTCGCGCGCACGATCAGGTCGTCCTGCTTCTTGTCTTCGCGCCGCCACCGGCCGAGCCAGTCCGCCAGGGACTCATCGCCCTTGAACTCATCCACCGGGTCCTGCGGCCAGTAGCCGGTGCGCGCCTTTTCGGCCCATTTCACGCTGCCCTTGCCGTCGGGCTTCACCTGCCCGGCGAGGCAGCGCAGCAGCGTGCTCTTGCCCACGCCGTTGGGGCCGATGATCGCCACCTTCTCGCCCGCCTCGATGGTGAGGTCGAGCTTGCCGTAGTACAGGCCCGTCGCCTCCACGGCCAGACGGTGGAGCTTTTCCTTCGGGTCCACCAAGAACCGGATGAACGGGTACTGGCGGCTGGAGGGCTTCACGTCCTCGGTCTTGAGTTTTTCGATCTGCTTCTGGCGCGAGGTGGCCTGGCGCGCCTTGGCCTTGTGGGCGCGGAAGCGCCGGATGAAGTCCTCCAGGTCCGCGATGCGGTCCTTCGCCTTGGCGTTGTCCTTCTCCAGCTGCTGCTTGGCGAGGGCCGAGGCTTCCATGTAGTCGTCGTAGTTGCCGGCGTAGACGCGGATGCCGCCGTAGTCCACGTCGGCCATGTGCGTGCAGACCGCGGAGAGGAAGTGGCGGTCGTGCGAGATGATCACCATCGTGCTCGAGCGCCGGTCGAGCACCTCTTCCAGCCAACGGATGCTGTGGATGTCGAGGTTGTTGGTGGGTTCGTCCAGCAGCAGGATGTCCGGATCTCCGAAGAGGGCCTGGGCCAACAGCACCCTGAGCTTCCACCCCGGCGCCACCGCGCTCATCAAGCCGTTGTGCTGCTCCTTCGCCACGCCCAAACCCAGCAGCAGCTCCCCCGCCCTCGCCTCCGCCGTGTACCCGCCGTACTCCTCGTACTTGTGCTCCAGCTCCGCCGCACGCAGGAATTCCTCTTCCCCCGCGTCCGGATTCGCGTAGATCGCGTCGCGCTCCTGCATCGCCTGCCACATCTCGGCGTGGCCCTGCAGCACCACGTCCAGCACCCTTTGATCTTCATAGGCGAACTGGTCCTGGCGCAGCCGCCCTACCCGCTCGTTCTTGTCGATCGCGATCGTGCCGGCGCTGGGCTCCAGCTCCCCGCCGAGGATCTTCATGAAGGTGGACTTGCCGCTGCCGTTGGCGCCGATCAGGCCGTAGCGGAACCCGCCGCCGAATTTCACGTTGACGTCGGAGAACAGGGGCTTGGCCCCGAACTGCATGGCGATGCCGGAGGCGACGATCATTTCACGGGTTCCAGGAAACAAAAAGAGCTGGCCGCGGCCAGCTCTTGTCGGGTCTAACAGCGGGGGCGCATTGTAGCAGCCGCGGCTAGGGACCCGGAACTCGCAGTGACCGGGGCGCCAGATACTCCACGCGCAGGCGCCCGATGGTCGCCAGCGCGCGCGGCAGTTCGCCGCGCACCATGCCAAGCGGCGAGAGCACCGTGCCATCCACGCGCAGGACCTCGCGCGCGCCGCCATGGAACCGCTGTTGCGCGAGATTGACGGCCACGGCGACCGGCGTGCCCTCGGCGTCCAGCGTGTAGATCGACACGAGGCGCGAGAGCGCGGCCGCGGCGATATCCAGCGCGCCGTCGTACTCGATGCTCGACAGCGGGTCCTCGCGGGTGCGGCAGGTCCAGTGAAACGTGAGCGCGGCCGCCGCCGGCAGCCGCAAAAAAAAGGCCCTGCTGGAAGCCGCAGAGCCGGATACGCGCGCACGCGTCAAGGGGAAGGAGGGGAGACTCGTGCGCACGGCGGCACTTTCCCGGTTCCGAACGTAACCTTCCGTACGGTACCGAACGTAGCGGCTGCCACCCGCCCGCTGAGCG